>OFGB01000044.1_pt1 | contig 93683 bp, 90 predicted proteins | sample 1521491 | NCBI WGS metagenome assembly OFGB01 (sample SAMEA3504095, study PRJEB24116) | mouse gut metagenome | biome: mouse gut; feature: mouse-associated habitat; material: faeces | place: Denmark | collected 2011
ATATTTATTATAGTTTATTTATACTTATTTTTAATTGTTTAAACTGTAATATTTATTTTCAGTTTTATTTTGAAAATTTATTTTTCTGTATTTGGAGGCGATTTTTATGGCTGAGAAACATGAACGTGTTGAACTTGAAAAAACTTTGAACCCTGCTAATATCTGGGCTGTTGCCCTGGGCTCTATCATTGGGTGGGGCGCTTTTATCCAGTCTCCTAACTGGATGATGAAAGCCGGCGGCCCTCTGCCGTTGGTAATTGGTTTCTTGTTGGGCGGTGCCTTTATGCTGATTGTAGGTTTCAGCTACGCTTATATGATTGCCAAATTCCCTGTTGCCGGCGGTGAATTTGCTTATGCCTATGTCGGTTTTGGCCCCACTGCATCTTATATCTGCGGCTGGATGCTTTCTGTCGGCTACTTTGGCATCGTTGCTCTGAATGCAACAGCTGTCCCTGTATTGTTCAGTATTCTGACGCCAGGTTTGTTGAAGGTCGGCTACCTATGGACCATCGCCGGATGGCCAGTATATGCCGGTGAAGTTGCGGTATCTCTGGCGCTGTTGTGGGTGCTGGGCTTTGTAAACTATCGCGGTGTAAAATCCGGCGGAAATCTGCAATTGTTTTTGTGCGCTCTGCTGTGTGCTGCCGTTGTCTTGATTGTACTGGGTACCGCAGTGACCGGCAATTTCAATCTGTCCAACCTGCAGCCAGCTGCCAACCAGAACGGCGTGCCTATGCTCAAAGGTATCATCCTGATCGTCGCCATGGCTCCGTTCCTGTATGTAGGTTTCGACTGCATACCGCAGGCCGCAGAGGAATTCAACTTCCCTGCCAATAAAACTTTAATGTTAATCTTCAGCGCCATCGGCGTAGGTGCTTTGATTTACGCTGCACTGGCTGTTGTAACTGCATCTGTTATTCCTTGGCTGGATATGGTAAACCTGACTGACGCCAACGGTAATCCTGAATCCTGGAGAACCGGTGCTATGATCAAGCAGGCTTTAGGCGGTTTGGGCTTAGCCTTCGTCGTGATTGCTGTATTAGCTGGTATGCTGACCGGTATCAATGGTTTCTATATGTCCTCCAGCCGTCTGCTGTTTGGTATGGCTCGTGCTAGAATGATGCCCAAATTCTTTGCTTACATTCATCCTGTACACAAGACACCTTCCAAAGGTATCATTTTCGTCATGTGTGTTTGCTCCATCGCCCCATTCTTTGGCCGTGAAGTGCTGAACTGGGTCGTTGATATGGCTGCCGTTGGTACTGGTGTCGGTTACTTCTTCACCTGTGCAGGCGCTTACATGGTATTGACCAAAGGCCTGCGTCCAAAATCCGATGACGATATTTCTCCTGCTATGGCCGCTGCAGGCGCTATTGTTTCACTGGTTGTCATCGCTTTGCAGGTAATCCCCGGTATGCCTGCTTTCCTGAGCTTACCTTGTTGGGGTGCGCTGGGCGTTTGGATTGTGATGGGTATCGTGTTCTATGCAGTTGCAATGAAACGTTTCCGTGAAACCTCTCCTGGCATGGTAGGATACCTGATCCTGGGAGATAAATCTCACTTGACTGCCGCTGAATTGGAAGCAGTAGAAGACTGCAGCCCAATCATCGACTGCGAGGTTGATTTAGTAGAACATGAAATTTACCAGGAAAGTCATAAAAATTAATTTTCTCAAGGTAAAGAAAAGTTATAAATGATTAAAATAAGTAGCGAGATAGTGTTATCTACCTCGCTACTTTTCTACATCTCTGACAATGAATTTGCATCGGACGCCCAATAAACGATTTTACAAGTTCTACAACAAAAACCGCTCGGAAAGCCGCAGCAATCCTTTTCCAAAGCCATCACAGGAATACGCACACTGAGAATATCAGCAGAGCAATAGAATAGGACTACTAGAACGACTGCCCTACTCCGCCAAAACCAATGTTACATCGTGTTCCTGCAAATAAACCCGATAAACCGCTTCGAGCTCTTGGTCGGTAATTAAATAATCCATATCGGCAATCTGCCCATAGGTCATCAAAGCCGCATATTCAAACTTTTCATGATCTGCCAGTAAATAATGTACCTTACTTTGGGCCAACGCCACTTGTTTGACCTCAAATTCTTCAAAGGTTGCATTGGTCAATTGCCTTGTCAACGATAATCCGGTACAGCCCATAAAAGCTTTCGCGCAATTAAAGTGCCGCAAAGCCTGACAGGTGCTGCTGCCCACTACCGACGCCGTACGCCCCAATACTACCCCTGGCAGCGCTACTGTGCGAATCTGCGGATATTGCGCCAATGCTGCCAATACAGGCAGACTATAGGTTACGACTGTCAGATTTTTCTTTTCTGCCAGATGAGGCACCATCTGCAATGTGGTAGAGCCTGAATCCAGAAAGATTGTATCGCCATGATTGACAAACTCAGCCGCTTTGCAGCCAATCCTGTTTTTTGCTTCCAGACATTCCTGATTGCGCACCTGAAAATCCATCAATTCTCTGGTGACCGGCGTACCATCCCCTTCTGTCGCGCCCAAAGCGACAACGCCGCCATATACCTTTTTCACCTGTCCCTTCTGTACCAAAGCATCTATATCACGTCGAATCGTATTGATGGAAACGTTAAATTCCTGACAAAGCTGCTGTATAGAAACCGAACCGACCTGTCGAATGTAGGCTTCTACCGCTTCCAAACGCTTTACTCTCATAAACACCCTCCTTTCTCGAAACAAACATTACTGTGAAATTTTCCTTCATTATATCTAAAATTTAATCAAAAGTAAACCAATATTGATTGACGACTTACTCAAAGTATGCTACAATGTACTCATAAATTAATCAAAATATTATCACATTAGAAATTTTTATTTTTCTTTGGATATCCTATCCAACATTCCATGGATATTTTACAAATATTTAAAAAAGGAGACGATTTTTATGCAAATTTTAAAAGATTACATTAATGGCCAGTGGGTCACCGGAACTGGAGAATTGCTTGATGTGTTCAACCCTTCTACCGGAGAAGTGATCGCCAAAGTACCGGTTACCACAACAGAACGTGTAGAAGAAGCCATTCAGGCGGCGGCAGAAGCCTTCAAAACCTGGAAGGATGTTCCTTTACAACAGAGGATGGGTTATTTGTTCAAATTGCGCGATGCGCTGTTGAACCGTCGGGAAGAACTGGCACAGTTAATCTCCACCGACCAGGCAAAACATATCGCAGATGCCCGCGCCGAAGTGGATCGCGGTATTCAGCTGACGGAAACTGCCTGTGGTCTGCCCTTGATGCTGCGCGGCGATAAGATTGCTGTCAATGCCCATATCGATGGCGAAATCGTACGGGAACCTATCGGTGTGGTAGGCGCGCTCTCTCCCTTTAATTTCCCGTCATTGGTGTTTGGCTGGTTCGTACCCTTTGCTTTGGGCTGTGGAAACACGCTTGTTTATAAAGCTTCCGAACAGTCCCCTATGTTTATGCAAATCATCGCTGAAATTTTAGACGAGATGGGTTTGCCCAAAGGGGTATTCAATCTGGTCAACGGTGACCGTCCTGTAGTAGAGCATATGCTAAATAGCAAAGACATTCAGGCTATGGCTTTTGTGGGCTCCACCAAGGTAGGGCAGATTGTAGCCGAAGGTTGCGCCAAGACCAACAAAAAAGCTATGGTTCTGGCTGGCGCCAAAAATACCATGATTGTCACCAAAGATGCCAATCTGCAGGGCTTTGCCGAAAACTTCAAAAACGCCTGCTTCGGTGCCGCCGGTCAGAGATGTATGGCTGCAGCCAATGTGCTGGTGGAGGAAGCAGTGTATGAACAGGTAAAAGAAATCATGCTTGACGTCGCCAAACATGTAGCGGTAGGCGATGCCTGTGATGAATCAGTATATATGGGTCCTGTCATCTCCCGCCAGTCGGTGGAACGCATTCACAAATACATTGATATCGGTTTGGAGGAGGGCTGTACGTTGCTTTTGGATGGACGTAATCCTCAGCTTCCTGAAAAAAATAAAAATGGCTTCTTTGTTGCGCCCACTATTTTGGAAGGCGTTACAAAAGATATGCGTGTGGCAAAGGAAGAAATCTTCGGGCCAGTGGTCACACTGATCAAGGCACAATCTTACAAAGAGGGTATCGACCTGATCAATCAATCCGAATATGGCAACGGCGGCTGTATCTTTACTGAGACCGCCATCATTGCTCAGGACTTCCTGCGGCATACCAATTCTGGCATGTTAGGCGTCAATGTCGGTGTACCGGCAGCCATGCCTTATCTGCCCTTTGGCGGTACCAAAGGCTCTCTTCTAGGCGGACAGTACAAAGCGCAAATCAGCGACTGTGTCGAATTTTTTACCAAACGTAAAGTTGCTACCATCCGCTACTATGGACCGAACCAAGCTTAGATATTCTTTTCTTATAGCACAAAAGCCTGCCCATTTCAAAACATGGGCAGGCTTTTTGTTTCCCTTCTACTTTTCGATTTTGGCTTTACCATCCTGCAATAAAGATAAACTCCTAACTCTAATTGATTCATGTCTGCACCTTTTCAATTTCAATATCTTTAAAGAAATAGGTGACGATTTCCTCCGCAGTTTTTCCATTCTCAGCCATTGCTCTGGCGCCCCACTGGCTCATACCCACGCCATGGCCGTAACCTTTGCCTTTTACCATCAGCCGATCCTCCTGAATGGCGATGGATTCTACCAAGTTTGACTTCATCACTTCGCCGCCTAATGCCAAACGCAGCGCCGCAGCACCTACCTTGAGATCATCGAACTGATACTGCGTAACTCTGCCTGATTCCCCTTGCTGGGCAATGGTTACCTCGCTAAAATGGTCTCTGCGCGTGCCTGTTACCTTTTCTATGGCATCACACACTTCTGCCATAGAAAAATATGTTTCCCAACTGCCATTAGGATTATCCGGCAGAGAAAGCCCCGGATCCTCCACGCTGTGCACATAGGGCGTCTCCTCCTTGTCATAGGAAAGCCCCTCCGCTGCCGACGCAGCAGTGCGTCCGCCGCCGTCGGCGAAGAACCATGCCTTAATCAATTCCCCTTGATAAGTCGCTACCAGATTTTCTGTCTGGTCCACTGCCTGTTTTACATGCTCATTTATTTTTTCTGCATTGTAGGCCTGAAATTCTTCTATGTCCGTAGAAGCATCCGTTCCCCTGGCTTCTACGCCGCCGTCTTCCATCTTTTCCAGCGTAAAGGTCCGCGCCATAATCGCCTGCGCAGCCAAAGCCTCCACGGGCCAGTTCACATCCATTTCACCAGCCACGACGCCGTATAAATATTCCCGCAACGTTAATTCTACGATTTCTCCTGTTTCGTGCTGATACAAGGTAATCGTGCTATCATCACCGGGCCACTGGTGCGTTGTGGTCTGCGGCGTCTCTCTCTGTTTCTTATTTTTTTCGTCGTTCCCACCGCACCCTGTCACTGCAAACAACAAAAAAATCAGACAAAATAAAACGCTTCCCCATCTGAGCCATCGCAACTGCTTCATAAAAAAACCTCCTTTGCAGAAAGTATTCCACAAAAGAGGCGCTTTTAGTCAATTTCTTGACCTTCTAATAATTTATATAACATTTTTGCGTCATCAGCCCGCACATTATCCCGCACATCCACAATCTCTGCACGTACCTTTTTCTCGCCAAAACCAATCTCCAAAATATCGCCGGGCTTTACCTCCGCACCGGCTTTCGCCACCCTGCCGTTGATTTTAACCTTGCCGCCGTCACATACATCCTTTGCTACAGTACGCCGCTTGATAATGCGAGATACCTTCAAATATTTGTCCAATCGCATAGACACACGTCCCTTCTGTTGAAATCGCAGCCATTTTATAAACAGAATCAATCAAAAAAGCTATCGCAGATTCCTTCGATTCATGCGATAGCCCCTTTCATTCCATCAGCTGCAATTAGTTTTTCTTTGCTACAACTTCTTTTAAGCCTTTACCTGCTTTGAAAGCAGGTACTTTGGTTTCTGGAATGGTAATGTCTTCTTTTGTCTGTGGGTTTTTAGCTTTACGCGCTTTCCGTTCTCTCACTTCAAATGTACCAAAACCAACCAGCTGTACTTTGTCACCCTGCTGCAGACTTTCTGTTACAGCTTCGAGCACTGCGTTTACCGCCTTTTCAGAATCTTTTTTTGTCAGTCCGGCTTTTTCTGCAACCCTAGCCACTAATTCAGTTTTATTCACTGAAATCCCTCCTAAAACTCTTTATAAAATTTTATTACACACTGCGAGCAAACCTGCTAAAGACATCTTACCATACTTTTCGCAGAAACAAAAGCCCCCAATGTAGAAAACTTTTGAAAAAACACTTTTTTATTCGTTTTTTTCCACTGCGGCTTTACTATGATTCCACAATAAAGTCAATTCTTCTACAGTATACTTGCCAAAGTCTCTTTTGTCTAGCATTATTTTTTCTTCCATGACCTGAAATTGCTTTATAAATTGTTGTACGGAACGATTTAATGCCTGCTCCGGGTCAACCTTTGTCAAACGGGCTAAATTTACCACAGAAAACAAGAGATCGCCTATAATTTGTTCCATATCTCCCGTTTCAGCAAATTCTGCCAAACTCTCTGCAATTTTTTCTTTGCTCCCGGTAAGATTCTCCCACTCAAACCCAACCCGATGGGCTTTCTGCTGCACTTTCTCTGCTTTCATCAAAGCCGGCAGCGCAGGCGGAAGCTGGCTCATAATACTTTTCGCTTCAGGCTGTCCCGCTTTCTCCTTTTTCTTAATTTCCTCCCAGTTAGCCAACACTGCTTCCGCATTCTCCGCCTGCACATCGGCAAAAATATGAGGATGACGACGAATCATCTTTTCTGTGATGGCATCCACCACATCATGGAGATTGAACGCACCTTCCCGTTCCGCCAGCGCTGCATGAAAAACCACCTGCAACAGCACATCGCCCAGTTCTTCCTTCAAATGCATCATATCATCACAGTCAATGGCCTCTATCACTTCATAGGTTTCTTCCAACAGATTCTTGCGCAGGGACTGATGAGTCTGCTCCTTATCCCAGGGGCAGCCATTTTCACCCAACAACATCTCCATCACATCTGTCAGCGGTTTTATCGTATCACACATAGCTATTCCCTCACCAATTTTAGTTTTAACAACAATACAGCTAATTTATTCCCCACTTTTGGCACTTTCCGAATAATTTCCAGACTGACACCACCAATGGCCAGAAGGGTCACAAAATAAATCGTGCCGCCGATGGCAATGGCCAACAAAGTCGCAATGCCGTTGCTGTGCAGACAGGCAAAAATTCCATAATAGCTGCCTAACACCAGCACAGCCATCACCACCACACTGACCACAGGTTTTATGATGTGGTATTTCAAACTCAGCCAATTCCAGCCAATATCCCGTGAGATCTGATAGATATTATTGGCCGCAGCCACCGCAAAGCCAATCACACTGCCCAAGGCCGCTCCGCGAATGCCCATCACTGGCAAAGCCGGCAAAACATACGTCAACACCGTTTTGATGGCACTGCCCAAAAGCAGGCTATACATAGGCACCATGGCCCGTCCCAGCCCTTGCAGCGTACCAGCGCTGATTTGATAAATACCAACCATGGCCACCACCGCAGCGGACCAAAACATAGGCAACCCAGCGCTGGGCTTGGTAGGATACAAGAGCTCCATCACGGGATAAGCCAGCGTCATCAAGCCAACTGCAGCAGGCAATACCAGCAAAATAGAGAGCTGCATGGCATTGGCGAAGGTTTCCCGCACCTTTTCAGTTTGGCCCATGGAGAGCGCCTCGGAAATATTGGGCACCAAGCTAGCTGCAATGGCAGTAGTAAGCATCAGCGGCAAATTCAGAATAGGTTGCACACAGCCGCCCAGATAGCTAAACCAGGCCATGGCGTCACTATGACTCATACCACCCGCCTCCAGCCGCGGCACCACCAAAAAGGTATCAATACTCTGCATGATAGGCAGCACTAAGCTGCCGATAGAAATGGGAATGGCTAACGCCAACACCTTTCCAACCAGCTCCCCATTGCCGACCTGCCGGTCCGCCTGCAGCATAGTAGGAGCCTTGCCATTTTTTTTGACATAGCGAAAGAAAATGATCAGCATCAAAAGCAGCGCCGCAGCACCACCCACCGAGGCACCGGCACTGGCACCAGCTGAGATGATACTGTCCCCGTAAGGCATTAATAAGAACATTGCGGCAATAATCACACCCACGCGCACGAACTGCTCCGTAATCTGGGACAGCGCAGTGGGTACCATCTGCTGCAGTCCCTGAAAATATCCGCGAAACACAGCCTGTATGCAGCTGAAAATCATGGCCGGTGCAATGGCTCTCAGACTCCAGGCCACCCGCTCATCGGGAAACACATTGGCAGCCAGCCAATCGGCGCTGACAAAAATAAACACACCAACGCAAATCCCTACAGTGGACAACAGCGCCAGAGACAGCTTCAAAACCCGCAGACTCATCCCTGAACGGCCCTGCTCTTCATATTCCGCCACCAACTTGGAAATGGCCAGCGGAATCCCCGCCGTAGACAGCGCCAACAGCAAATTATAAATGGGATATACCATCGTATACAATGCTAGACAATCCTCACTGACAATGGTCCCAAATGGTATTCGGTACAGCGCACCCAGACATTTAGCCAAAATGCCTGCCACACTGAGCACCACAGCACCTTTCACAAATGACTTTCCAGACACAACACACACTCCTCTTCGAGACAATATGAGTTTTCTCAACAAACTACACATATCGCTCCAATTTGAACTATGAAAATTTTACTGATGTAATCTTAACCCAATTATACTGGAAAAGCAAGAACTCCCATAAAATTTTCTGTCCCATCGTCTATCTCAATGAACTGCCCTCAAAAAGTTTCTCCTTGAATAGAATTTTCACTATTTATTTTATAAAGCTGTCTTATATCAGCAAATAAATTGTTTACAGTATTCTGGATATTTGATATGATATAGGTATATTTCAACATATTGAAAGGGGAAATGAATTTATGATGAAAAAACACAAAAAGGCAGTTGCGGTCATCACTGTGCTGATGCTGCTGGCATTCTGCCTGACCGGCTGCGGCAATGGCGGCGCCGACAACAAAGACGCCGACAATAAGGACACGCAGCAAGGTGCTGTCACTAATCTGGCCTTTGCCTCCGGCGGTACTTCCGGTACCTACTATCCAGTAGCCGGCGCAATTGCACAGGTATGGGAAAACAATGTAGAAGGTGTTTCCGTCAGCGTACAGTCTACCGGCGCATCTGCTGAAAACCTCAATCTGTTAAACCAGGGTGATGCAGAAATCGCTATCGTACAGAACGATGTAATGTATTACGCCAACACCGCTACAGAAGGTTTTGCGAACGCAGAACCAAACGAAGGCTTTTTAACTTTGGGAACTGTATACCCTGAAGTTTGCCAGCTGGTTGTAGATGCCTCCGCAGGTATTGAAACAGTAGCTGACCTGAAAGGCAAAGCTGTTTCTATCGGTGCTGCAGGCAGCGGTGTAGAATCCAATGCAAAACAGATTCTGGCTGCCGCTGGTTTAAGCATGGAAGATATCAAAGTACAGAATCTGGACTTCGCGGAATCTGCCAACGCAATTAAAGATAAAGCTATCGTGGCCGCTTTCATCACCGCTGGCGCTCCAACTACCGCAGTGACCGAATTGGCTGCTACCAATGATATCAAAGTATTATCCTTGGATGACGCTATCATTGAAAGCCTATGCGCAGATTACAGCTATTACACACCATATACCATCACCGCTGATGTGTATGGTGCAGCTGAAGATACACAGACTGTCGCTGTAAAAGCAACCATCGTTGTCAAAGCTGATTTGGACGAAGAATTGGTATATAATCTGACCAAAGGACTCTTCGAAAACTTAGACGCTGTAGCTGCCGCTCATGCCAAAGGGAATGAAATGAGTCTCGAAGGCGCAGTGCAGGGTGTATCTGTACCGTTACATCCAGGTGCTGCAAAATATTTTGAAGAGCAAGGCTTATCCGCTGAGTAATCAGGAACAATGCTTACCTTTATGAATATTAAGATTCGTAAAAGAGATGCCGCAGCCACACTTCTTGTGGTTGCGGTTATTTTAGCGATGACCATTTTCTCTTATGGACAAATGTCTACAGATACGGTACAATATTTGGTAATGGCTCACGCTGATACTGGACAAATTTATTTTAAAGAACCATTGGAGGCAGACGGTGTTTTCTCTGTATCCTATACGCACTCCGTCAATAAAACAAACGTAGAAGAATATTATCGCCTGGAAAAGGGCAGCCTTTATCTTTTTAAAGCCCGTTATCGTTCCTTTGGCGCCGGAGTGGCTACAGAACTGGCACCAGGACAAACATTACGCTACGAAGACGGTTATATGGTCATAGAAAATATTCACTATCAGCTGCCCGATCTCATCTATAAAGTAGGCACCGTCAGCGATCCACTCATACATATTGGACAGCAGACCTGGCATATGAAAGAGCTTGCGCCCTCATTAACCAGTGTCAGATTCACTGTACAACAATAGATATTTTTAATTTTACAGAAAGGGGTCTTCTTATGGAGGAACCAAAAGAAAAAGGTCTCACCAGCGATCCCAGCCAGTTAGATATACAGGCTGCTGCTGTTGAAGACGATTTAGAACATATCTCCGCAGCGGAAGTAAACGAAATCATGGCCAAATACGACCGTGAATCGGCTACCCGCATTTTTTCCGGCAAAAAGGCATTGCTGATAAAAGGTTTACTGATCGCATTTACCTTGTTTGCTATATCCATTAACACATTTATTCGCTTAAATGCCCAAGTGCACCGCTCTATGTTTATCGCCTTCATTTTGTTTCTGGCGTACCTGCTCTATCCTGCCAGAAAAAATGCACCGAAAAACACCAATAAAGTGCCCTGGTATGATATTTTATTGGCAATGGCCAGCTCCGGCTCATTCCTGTACATGTCTTTTAACTACAAACAATTGATCAGTCAGGCTGGTTCCTATACCCAATTTGACATGACCATTGCCATCATCGCAATTATTTTATTGTTGGAAGCATGTCGCCGTGTGGTAGGCTTACCAATTTTGATTGTGGTGAGCTGTTTTATCGCTTATGCCTATTTTGGCAATTATGTACCCGGCTATTTTAGCCATCGTGGCTTCAGCCTGCAGCGCATCGCCACCCACCTGTACTTCACAACAGAAGGTGTCATCGGCACGCCATTGGCTGTCTGCTCCACCTTTATCTTTTTGTTTATTCTCTTCGGCGCGTTCCTGGAGCGCACCGGTATCGGTCAGTTCTTTATTGATATTGCTAACAGTCTGGCAGGGAAAGCCACCGGAGGACCGGCTAAAGTAGCCGTCATCGCCAGTGCCCTGCAGGGGACCATCACAGGTAGCTCCGTAGCCAATACTGTAAGCTCCGGCAGCTTTACCATTCCCATGATGAAAAAAATGGGTTATCGTCCCGAATTCGCTGCAGCAGTGGAAGCTGCCGCCTCTACTGGTGGACAAATCATGCCTCCCATCATGGGCGCCGCAGCCTTCTTAATGTCGGAAATGACCGGGATTCCTTATTCTAATATCATCATTGCAGCCATCATCCCGGCCTTTCTCTATTTTACAGGTATCATGATCATGGTGCATCTGGAAGCCAAACGCTATGGCCTGAAAGGTTTACCGCCGGAAGAAATTCCCAACTTCTTCCGACTGATGCTGAGCTACTGGTATTTACTGATTCCGCTGGTTGTGCTGGTAACGATGATGATGACCGGCTATACCCCTGCCCGTGCTGCTTTGATTGCCATCGTGCTCTCCATCGTGGTCAGCATGTTCCGCAAGGAAACCCGCATGGATTTCTCAACATTCTTGGGTGCATTGGAAGCCGGTGCCCGTAATATCATCGGTGTGGGCGTTGCCTGCGCTGTAGCCGGTATGATTGTCGGCACAGTTACCCTGACCGGTATCGGTCTGAAGCTGGCTAACGGATTGCTGGCCCTCTCAGGAGGCAATATCCTGCTGGCATTGTTCTTCACCATGATAGCTTCCATTGTGTTAGGTATGGGCGTTCCCACTACCGCCAACTATGTCATCATGGCAACCATTACAGCGCCTATCGTATTGCAGTTGGGCGTAGATTTATTGCCTGCCCATATGTTTGTATTCTATTTTGGCATTGTAGCGGACATTACGCCGCCGGTAGCTCTGGCCGCCTATGCCGGTTCTGCCATTGCGCGCAGCAACCCGCTCAAGACTGGCGTGCAGGCCACCAAGCTGGCCATTGCGGCATTCATCATTCCCTACATTTTTGCCTTGAATCCATCGCTTCTGCTGATTGGCTCTGAGCCGTTGGATATCATACTAGTCACACTCACTGCGCTGGCAGGCATGACCGGTGTGGCTGCTGCAACAGAAGGATACATTTTCGCCAAAATGAATCCTTTGATTCGTATCGTCTCGCTGATAGGCGGGCTCATGCTGATCATTCCCGGCATCTACACCGACCTGGGTGGTCTAGCACTGCTGTCCATTGCTTTCGTTTTCCAAAAGCTCTCCAGCAGAAAACACCTATAAATGAATGCATAGATAAACAACTACCCTGGTGCAAATACCTTGCACCAGGGTTTTTATTCGTCTTCCATAAAACATTCAGCCAAACTCGCGCCCGCTTTTTTGTGAATATTTTTAGCGAATTCGGCAAAAATATTGGATTTTTGCATTGCATAGTAAAATATTTAGCGATATAATATACTAATTACAAATCGAAAAATAAACAGAAAAGGAGATTTCAACGTGGCTTACTATTTTGACGAACCATCCCATACTTTTGGAGAATACCTTTTGGTACCCGGCTATTCTTCCTCTGAATGCATTCCATCTCGGGTTTCTTTGAAAACGCCTCTGGTAAAATTCAAAAAAGGAGAGGAACCTGCCATCTCCATGAATATCCCTATGGTATCGGCAATCATGCAGTCTGTATCCGACGACCGCATGGCCATCGCGCTGGCCAAGGAAGGCGGCGTATCCTTCATTTATGGCTCTCAGTCCATCGAAAGCGAAGCTGCTATGGTCAGCAGAGTAAAAAACTACAAAGCGGGCTTTGTCATCAGCGACTCCAACATCAAGCCTGACGATACCTTAGCCGATGTTTTGGCTTTAAAAGAAAAAAATGGACATTCTACCATGGCTGTGACAGAAGACGGTACCTGCAACGGAAAATTATTGGGTATCGTGACCAGCCGTGATTATCGGGTGAGCCGTATGTCTCTGGATACTAAAGTATCCGACTTTATGACGCCCTTTGACCGCCTCATTTGCGGCAATGAAAACACTTCCCTGAAAGAAGCGAACGATATCATCTGGGAAAACAAGCTCAATGCGCTGCCTTTAGTCGATACCAATCAGCGGCTGCTCTACATCGTATTCCGCAAAGACTATGATTCCCGCAAAGAAAACCCATTGGAATTACTGGATGACAACAAGAGCTATATCGTAGGCGCTGGGGTAAACACCCGCGATTACGCTGAACGCATTCCTGCTCTGGTGGAAGCCGGCGCAGACGTCCTGTGCATCGACTCCTCCGAAGGCTTCTCCGAATGGCAGAGCCGGACCATTCAGTGGGTGCGGGAAAAATACGGAGATACTGTAAAAATCGGCGCAGGCAATGTTGTTGACCGGGAAGGCTTCCTGTTCTTAGCCGAAGCAGGCGCAGATTTCATCAAGGTAGGCATCGGCGGCGGTTCCATCTGTATCACCAGAGAAACAAAAGGTATCGGTCGTGGACAGGCTACAGCCGTCATCGAAGTGGCCAAAGCCCGCGACGAATACTTTGCACGTACCGGCGTTTATATTCCCATTTGCTCTGATGGCGGGATTGTACATGACTACCACATCACCTTAGCATTAGCCATGGGCGCAGATTTTGTCATGTTGGGACGGTATTTCTCCCGTTTTGAAGAAAGTCCTACCAACAAAGTCATCATCAACGGCAACTACATGAAAGAATACTGGGGCGAAGGCTCCAATCGTGCGCGCAATTGGCAACGTTATGATTTGGGCGGTGCCGGAAAACTTTCCTTCGAAGAAGGCGTGGACTCCTATGTGCCCTATGCTGGCAGCCTAAAAGACAATGTAGGCGTTACCTTAGCTAAGGTGCGCTCCACCATGTGCAATTGCGGCGCGCTGACCATCCCTGAATTGCAGGAAAAAGCACGTCTGACGTTAGTTTCCGCCACCAGCATCGTAGAAGGCGGTTCCCATGACGTTGTCGTGAAAAACAACAATATAAATGTAACCGAACGGTAGCATTTTTCACAGAAATTACAAACAAGTCCTTCTGATTTCTATCGGGAGGGCTTGTTTCTACTCTTTTTGTATTTTCTTCCACAAACTCTTAACTACACGGAGAAAGGAGCCTTTTTATGACACAGACAACTACACAAAGCAGCCAAACCACCAGGCAACTGCTGCTGCGGTTTTGGTCATATCTCAAAAAGCGCCGCAAAACTATTGCGCTAGATCTCTTTTGTGCCGCCCTCACCTGCCTGTGTGATTTGGTATTGCCCTTAATTTTGCGCACTATCACCAACACAGCCATCCAAGACGCTGCCGCTCTGACAGTCGCCCTCATCATGAAGCTGGCACTGCTGTATCTCATCCTGCGGCTCATTGACGCGGCAGCTCAATACTACATGGCCAATATGGGCCATATCATGGGCGTTTACATTGAAACCGACATGCGTCGCGATGCTTTTACCCATTTGCAGCGCCTGAGCCACACCTACTATTCCAATACAAAAATCGGGCAGATTATGGGACGCATCACCAACGACCTCTTTGAAGTCACCGAATTTTCCCATCACTGTCCCGAAGAATTTTTCATCGCTGCGCTGAAAATCGTTATCAGCTTCGCCATTCTCTGCACCTGCAGTGTGCCGCTGACCATCCTCCTGTTCCTCTGCGTGCCGCTGATGATGGTCGTCTCTACGGTGCTCAACCTGAAACTGCGCACCGTCTTTCGACAGCAGCGCATACAAATCGGCGAATTGAATGCCCAAATTGAAGACAGCCTTTTGGGAGAACAGGTCATCAAGGCTTTTTGCGCAGAAACCCAGGAATGTGAAAAATTTGCCCGGGGCAATCAGCAATTCAAAGATATCAAGACAAAGACTTATCATTTTATGGCCCTATTCCAAGCCTCCACCCGCCTCTTTGACGGCCTGATGTACATGGTGGTTATCCTGGGCGGCGGTCTCTTTGTAGTCTACGGCGCCATTACGCCGGGCGACTTGGTAGCCTACGTGCTCTACGTTTCCACCCTCATCGCCACTATCCGCCGCATTGTAGAATTTGCCGAACAATTTCAGCGGGGCATCACCGGCATCGAGCGGTTCTTTGAAATCATGGACACACCAGTAGAAATCACCGATACACCTAATGCGCTGCCATTACAAGTCACCCAAGGGCAGATCATCTTTCAGGATGTGTCCTTCGAATATCCCGACGACCACAACAGCGTATTGCGTCATCTGTCTCTCACCATCCATCCCGGTGAACGTTTAGCTCTGGTGGGCCCTTCCGGCGGCGGAAAGACCACGCTGTGCAATCTTATCCCCCGTTTCTATGATGTGACCGGCGGGAAGATTCTCATCGACGGGCAAAATATCCGCGCCGTCACCCTGTCCAGCCTGCGCAGCGCCATCGGCATCGTACAGCAGGACGTCTATCTCTTTAGCGGTACCGTAGCGGAGAATATCGCTTATGGGAAGCCCCACGCCACCCGGGCGGAAATTGAAGCGGCCGCCAAGCAGGCCGGCGCCCATGGCTTTATCACCGCCTTAAAGGACGGATATGATACCTATGTGGGAGAACGAGGCGTAAAACTCTCAGGCGGACAGAAGCAGCGCATTTCCATTGCCCGCATCTTTCTGAAAAACCCTCCCATTCTCATTTTGGACGAAGCCACCAGCGCTCTGGACAATGAAAATGAAATCATCGTAGGACAAAGTCTGGAACAGCTGGCGCACGGCCGTACCACACTGACCATTGCCCATCGCTTGACCACCATCAAAAACTATGACCGCATTCTCGTGTTGGATGATACCGGCATCGCCGAATCAGGAAGCCATGAAGAACTACTGCGACAGAAGGGCATCTATTATCGTCTTTGGAACCAAACCCTGGACGATCTGCCCTAAAGAAACGCTTACGGTAAAGTTTTTGTTTGTTTTCCTTTTCATTTTGCTGTCATTTAGGAAAACAGCCCATAACAAATTTTTTCTCAAAGGAAGGGTTCCTATGCTGGATTTTGAATTTGCAATATTAGACTTTATCACCACACTCCACACCGGATTGGGCGATACCATACTGGCGGCCATCACCACTTTCGGCAACGGCGGCATAGGCTGGATTATACTCACCGCCATCTTGCTATGCCTGCCCAAATACCGCAAGGCCGGGATTGCCATGGCGCTGGCGCTTATTTTCTGCCTGCTTATCGGCAACGTCACACTGAAGCCTCTTGTCGCCCGCATGCGGCCTTATAGCTATTTTCCCGACATGACGCTGCTTATTCCGCCGGAAAAGGATTTCTCTTTCCCATCGGGGCACACCTATGCCTCCTTTTCCGCCGCCACTGCACTGTGGCTTTGTCATCGCCGCGCTGGTACCGCAGCGCTCATCTTGGCAGTATCTATCGCCTTCTCGCGGCTCTATTTCTATATGCACTTTCCCAGCGATGTATTGGCCGGCTGTATCCTGGGGATTGCCAGCGGCTGGACCGCCTACAAGATTGTAATGCATCATTACGAGAAGCAAACATCGTGAGGTGTCCCTTTGGTTAAGCCAAATTATCCGTACTGGCAACTGCGCGTCCATGCTGTTCCAACTCCAACAGACTCCGCTTAATCTCCAATCCGCCTGCGTAGCCCACCAGCTTGCCTGTCGCGCCGATGACGCGATGACAGGGAACCACAATGGCAATGGGATTGCAATGATTGGCACTACCCACTGCCCGCGCTGCTTTGGAATTGCCTATTTCTCTGGCAATCTCTCCGTAGCTGCGCGTTTCCCCATAGGGAATCTGCTCCAGTTTTTGCCATACCTGTTTCTGAAATGCTGTTCCCTCTGCCTTTAACGGCAGGGAGAACGCTTTTCTCTCTCCTGCAAAATATTCTGTCAGCTGTCTTTTCGCCTCCAGTAGCAATGGTGTTTCCTGATGAAGCGCACCTGCAAGGACTTCTGCATTCTCCTGGACAAACTGAATCTGCACAATGGCGCCCTGGCACTCTGCCACGCGAAGAGGTCCCAATGGTGTTGCAAATGTGATATCATAGAGCATTTTCCTCATTCCTCCCGTTTATTTATTTTCATATAGTTTTATTATACAGACTTCTCCCTGCTCTGCAAGAAAATATTATATTTTTTCCCTGCCCTTCTTGTTTCTTGCTGGTATTTTCGGTACAATAAAAATAGAATTTTTTCCTATTCTTTTTCAATTTATTTATGTTTTTCAGGAGGATTTTATATGGATTACGGTTTTGTAAAGGTTGCAGCGGCCACACCGGAAATTAAAGTGGCAGATTGCGCATACAATACAGAAGCTGTGCTGCGGCTCTGGCAGGAGGCGGAAGCACAGAACTGCCAGCTGGTGGCATTCCCCGAGCTGGTACTCACCGGATACACCTGTGGTGATTTATTTTTGCAGCCGGTACTGCTGGATGGCTGTCTACACAGCATAAAAACGTTAATTGAGGCAAGCCGCCAGTTCCAATCGGTAGCCGTCATTGGTGCGCCTTTGGTGCATGAGGGAAAGCTCTTCAATTGTGCAGTTGTCATCCAGCAGGGTGATGTGCTGGGCATCGTACCCAAAACGTCGCTACCCACTTACGGAGAATTTTATGAACAGCGCCACTTCCAAACTGCCGTGGATAAAACATATCTCTATACCGACGCACTCCAGGCCATTGGTTTGGAGGATGCGGTACCCTTTGGCACCCGTCTGCTGTTTCACTGTCTCAATCAGCAGGATTTCACCTTTGCTGTAGAAATCTGTGAGGACCTCTGGTCCCCTTTGCCGCCGTCCACGCAGCACGCCATGGCAGGCGCTACCATCATTGTCAATCTGTCAGCCAGCAATGAAGTCATCGGGAAAGCCGAATATCGCCGGCAATTGGTCAGCGGCCAATCGGCCCGCTTGTTGTGCGGCTATCTCTATGCCAACGCTGGCTACGGCGAATCCACCACGGATGTAGTATTCTCCGGTCATAATCTCATCGCGGAAAACGGCGTTATCCTGGCAGAAAGTCAGCTGTTCACCGGCGGACTGATCACCACAGAAATTGATGTGGAGAAAATGTGTCAGGAACGGCGCAAACTGAACACCTTTCCCATACAGCAGGAAGGGTATCTGCATTCTGACTTTGTTCAGAAAATGCCTGCTGGCGCTCTCAGCCGCACCATTGCGCCACTACCCTTTGTGCCTGACAATCAGGCGCATCGCGCTGAACGCTGTGAATTGATTCTCTCCATTCAGGCGCAGGGATTGAAAAAACGGCTGGTGCACTCTTGGTCTAAAACAGCGGTAATTGGCATTTCCGGCGGACTGGACTCCACCCTGGCACTGCTGGTCGCTGTCCGCGCTATGGATTTGCTGGAACGGCCCCGCACAGATATTGTCGCTGTCACCATGCCCTGCTTCGGCACCACCAATCGCACCCGCTCCAATGCGGAAAAGCTGTGTCAGGAATTGGGTGTAACCTTCCGCACTGTGGATATCGGTAATACGGTAAAAGCCCATTTTGCCGACATCGGACATGATTTTTCCGACCACAGCGTCACCTTTGAAAACGGACAGGCGCGAGAACGCACCCAGGTATTGATGGACATTGCCAATCAGACCGGCGGTATGGTAGTAGGCACCGGCGATTTGTCTGAACTGGCGTTGGGCTGGGCCACCTACAACGGCGATCATATGTCTATGTATGGCGTCAACAGCTCCATTCCCAAAACACTGGTACGCCATATTGTGCGCTATGTAGCAGACAGTACTGAACAACCAGAGCTAAGGACAACGCTTCTGGATATTTTAGATACGCCAGTCAGCCCTGAGCTATTGCCTTCGCAAAACGGTGAAATCGCACAGAAAACAGAAGACTTAGTTGGACCCTATGAGCTCCATGACTTTTTCCTGTACTACGCTGTGCGCTGGGCTTTTTCGCCGAAAAAAATTTACTATCTGGCACAGCACGCCTTTGCCGGCCAATATGACAATGAGACCATCCTCCATTGGCTGCGTACCTTTTTCCGTCGTTTCTTCAATCAGCAGTTCAAACGTTCCTGCCTGCCTGACGGTCCCAAGGTTGGCTCTGTAGCCCTGTCGCCCCGCGGTGACTGGCGTATGCCCAGCGACGCAGTATCAGCCTTATGGCTGACTGAAATTGATGCGCTGAAAGCATAAATATATAAAAAAGCGGAGATTTTCCTAATGCATAAGGAAAACATCTCTGCTTTTATTCAGTTATTGAGTATTCTACAACTATCGAAAACCCGGTAAAACAGCATGCGCAGCGTGCATCACAATTGTACCAAAAATATTTTTCTGGCCCTATTCTGTAATCTAATAATTTTATCATGATCACCTATTGAATTCTCCTTTTGTGTGATATATAGTTAAATTAATGAAAAAAATTCAAAGCACAGGAGGAATTACTTATGAACAGATTAAAAGACAAAGTTGCCATTGTTACCGGCTCTACCAGCGGGATTGGCATTGGAATCGCCCGTCTGTATGCTGCAGAAGGTGCCAAAGTTATTATTTGCGGCCGCAGAAAAGAAAAAGGTCAGGCTGTGGTAGATATGATCACCCAGGAAGGTGGCGAAGCCTCCTATCATTTTATGGACATCACAGATCCGTCCAGCATCGAAACACTGATTGCTGACACTGTTGAAAAATACGGTAAAATTGATATCCTGGTTAACAATGCCGCTAATGTAGCCCTAAAAGACGGCCGTGTGGATGAACTGACCCTGGAAATGTGGGACGACATTTTCCAGAGCGATATGCGCGGTACCTTCTATGCCATTAAATGCGTACTGCCTTATATGCAGAAAAATGAAAACGGCGGTTCCATCATCAATATTGGATCCATGGCTGCCTGCGCCGGAGATCTCGGTTCTACCGCTTATGCCTGCGCCAAGGCTGGCGTGGACATGCTGACCCAGTACACTGCACTGCAGTACGGCAAAGATAACATTCGTTGCAATTGTGTGCGTCCTGGTCTGATTGTAACACCAGACAACGAAGCTAAAGTTCCACAGGTGCTGAAAGACATTTTCCTGAGCAATATCATGGTAAACCGCTACGGTTGTCCAGAAGATATCGGCCATATGTGCGTATTCTTCGGCTCTGACGAAAGTGCTTATGTCACCGGTCAGATTATCAATGTAGATGGTGGTATGAACTCCCATGCACCTACTGTGGCTCAATTTAAACAGATGAACTCTCGCACCTGGTAACCACATCATTTTCGCATGCTGATGGTATTTTTTACACTGTCTTCGGTATACAGGAATACCTGATTCTGCAAAAAACAAAAAGCAGGAATGAGGATGTAGAATCAACCTCATTCCTGCTTTTTTATTCTAGAACCACTATTTGAAATATCTGCGATTATGCTCTTAAGTCCAAATCTGTTTTATATACCTGAAATCCTGCATTGCGGGCATATTGCCATAAATGAGAGATTAACCCTTGTCGATAGCTTGCAAACTGGTTTCGTGAGAAATCACTGCGTAAAACAACATGACTGTTACGTTCTTCTATCACCTCTACAAACATCCGTGCGGGAAGTTTGTTACTTTTTCCATTATTGCAGGAAGGACAGCTCAGCACAAAATTCCAGAGCTTGTCTTCTTTTACAAAGGACCATGGAATAAAATGATCTACATGGGAAGTCCCAGTAAGTTTCTTTCCGCAATAGAAGCAGTAGTGCGCCTCAAATTCCTGATAAAGTACCTGACGATAAATGTCTAGGTTTTTGCGCTGCGGCGAGGCGAGCTCCAGTTTATTCAACAGACGAACCAGCAAAGAATCATCATTTACAGTTTCTAAAAATTTGGCCCAAGCGTAATAATTTAACCGTTCCAACTCCATTTTATATTTCATCAAAAATTGATATGCTGTGGGATGCAGTACAAGATATTTTTCCTTTTTATCAAAGCCGTACACAATCCCTTCTAAGTCACTGTACAAAGCGCCTATCACATACTTTCTACATTCCCTTTGCACTTGTGCTATAATTGTTTCTTGCAATATAGCATTCAGAGAATTAAAAGGAATCTGTTCTGGAATCTGAAAATCAATCTGCGCCTGCCATAAAATCTGTTCTATTTTGGAATATTGAGATTTTCCATCTGGACGCATCTGCCGCAAATGATATTTCAGCACTAAATTCCAATAACATTCAGTAAACTTTGCAAAAATATCATGATAAAACAACACAAATTTGTCATCCTCAATCGTACAGTTCAATAAATTATCCAGTATTGATTTAATCAATCCAAATTTGTAGCTGTTCCGTTTAGCACTGGCGTCAGAAAACACAAAATTAAACCGTGCCCACAATTGATCATCACGAATCGGTACTAATTGCAGCTCACCCTTTTTCAAATCCCATCCAGCCATATTACACTCACTTCCATCACATAGTTTTCCCTTTCACGTTATTTGATTCTTTTCATGGTATGCCCTTGAAATATCGCTTCAATTTTAAAATGATATTACATTTATTTTACCATATTTTTATATTTTGAAAAATGATCTCGCCTCATTTTTGCAAAAATCTTGCTCTCAATCTCCAATTCACTTTTTCATTTTTCCTGCAAAAATAAGAAATGCAGAAATAGAAACCCATCTACCCAACATGTAATGATATCAGAAACTCACGAAGCGATTTCGTAAAAATTCTGTATTGTTTGCTAAAAATTTTTAGAAGTATAAAAAACACGACCGACATGTTCGCCCGATCGTGTTCTCCTTTATTCTATTCTGTCTTTTCTGACAATTTACAGTGCAACAGGCTTCACTTTAATATGCTGTAAATATTTACTGCCAATGTCAACCTGGCTGTAGCCGATTTGCACTAGCCAGTCCACCGCTTTATGCAGAATCATAACAGTCATACCTACACCTACTCCATATTCCTGATAAAGAGCATTTTTATGTTCTTCAGTCAGAGAAACAACTTCTCCCATCTGCCCCATAGGCAACTCATTTAATGCTAATATGTCCTGCATAAGCTACACCTCTTATACTTATTTTTGGCTGATTGGACAGACAAATGCATCTGCAGTCCACCCAATCAACCATTATTAAAAAATTTTCTATACTTCCGGTTTTTGTTCTTCTGCTTCTTCTATTTTGGCAGCTTCCTCCGCAATAAAAGCAGCATCTTCTTCTGACAGCAACGCTTTTTCTTCACAGACAGCGTCTTCTTCTGCTCCGGCCTCCGCTGGTGCTGTATCTTCTTCACATTCTTCTGCTGCCGGTTCTGCGTCCTCTAATAGGGATACTGTAGCCAGGTCCAGTAGATCCTGTAATTTGCCACTGCGCAATGCGGTTTTTATTTCTTCCTTGCCGATAATCTGTCCTGGCCAAACAATGACATTGCCTTCTTCATCCAACAAAGGCTTTTCAACGGTCAAATCCTCCAGTTGCTGTACCAAATCCGCCGCCAATACATCTTCCGGTTCTTCCCGGCGATTCATCTTATTTTTGATATCTTCTTTCAAACCATCTGTATCAATATTTTTTACCCATTCCCGCATCTCATTAAACAAACCCTTGGCTTCTTCACCGAAGCGGTCAATGAATCGTTCTGTCTGTTCTTTAAATTTATCGCTGGTCACTTCATCCTTCAGCTTGCCTACTGCGTCCTCCATTGCTTTTGTAAAGCCGTCAATGGTCTTTTCCAATGGTTCTTCGACTTTTTCTTCAAATCCGTCTTCATCAAAGGATACACCGTCCACAGCATCAATTTCATCCAGCATTTCATCTACAGACTTCCAGTCGCCATAAAACTCCTCGGCGGGAATATGAAAATCTTCCGCGGTAATATTTTCCGCCGCAATCACAACGTCCTTGCCGAAGCTGACGATTTTTTCTCCAGGCAAAATCCCCCGTCCGCCAGTCATGGTATCCATCAGCTCACCCTTGATGACGATTTCTGCCACCTCGCCGCTTTTTTCATCAAAGGCCAGCTCTTCCACACGGCCCAGTAGATTACCGTCGGCGGTAATTACGTTTTTCCCCAAGGCATCCCGAATCTCTGCACAGGCAGCACCGTCAACATCATTTACTGTAATGGTTGCACCAAAAGCACGCACATTCTCAAAGGGCACGATATTCACATTGCCCATAAATTTTTTTTCTTTTACTTTCAAACCAGCCACTTTCTTATCTGAAGTCAATGCTACGCCATACACCTTGCCAATCATTGTGCCATCGGCCAAATTCAAAATTTCTTTCCCCATAATACTGCCAATGTTAATCAATACTCCCATTGTCAAAAACCTCCTCAATTCTTATTCGTTTTTTCTATTGTATCCTTGCCCGTTTTGCTTCTTTCTTCAATTTTCGTTTATACACAAACTGGGAAATTTGAATCCCTATTTCGTACAAGAGCATCATCGGCGCGGCCAGACAAAGCTGACTGACAATATCCGGCGGGGTAAACATCGCCGCCAAGACCAACACGACCAATAGTACATACTTGCGGTTTTTCGTGAGCAGCTGAGGCGTGATAATTCCTACAATGGTAAGAAAATACACTACCATGGGAATCTCAAACACCAAGCCGAAGGGAATCAAAAAGCCCAGCACAAAAGACAAATAGGAGCTTGCTGTGATCATCGGCGTCAGCTCCGTGCCTGCCAAACGGATTAAGGTTTCCATCACCGGCCGCAGCACTAAAAAGTAACCGAAACACACACCGCCCACAAAGAGCACAATCCCGAAAAAGGTCATAATGAAAAAAATTCGTTTCTCATTTTTATAAAGCGCCGGCAACACAAACCGCATAATCTGCCAGATAATCACCGGACTAGCCAGCACACAGCCGCCCAGCAAAGCAATCTTCAACTGAAATAGAAAACCCTCTGCAAAGGCTGTATAAATCATACTCTGCTCCAGCTTCATAAACGGCCCCATAATAATGTCGGTCAGTTCCTGTTGAAACAGGGCAAAACAAATCACCATACCTGCCAGCAATGCCAGTACACAGCGAATCAATCTGGTGCGTAACTCATCCAAATGCTCCATGACAGGCGCCATTGTTTCATTTTCTTCACTCATGAATAATTTCACCAACTTCTGTCCCAAACCCTGCCTTTGGCTGCCCCATAAATCACTTTGTAACTAAACTTACAAAACTTTTCTCAGCCAGCGGGAATTCTTTTATTTCTCTTCTTCATGGGGTTCCGCTGTCTTCACAGCTTCTGTATCCAAATCAATCTTTACGGCGTCCTTGATATCCTTTTGGAGTTCTTCAATGGTCCCGCGCATATCAACGGTTTCCTTGACATCCTGCACTTCATTTTTCAAATCCACTAAATCTTTTTTGATGTCCTCATCGATGTTGTTCACAGCGCTCTTGAACTCACGAATGGTCTTACCTAAAGTCTGACCTAATTCGGGTAGCTTGCCCGGACCAAAAATCACCAGCGCCACGCCCAGGATCAATATCAACTCAGTTGGTCCAATATTTAGCATACTTGCAGCCTCCTATTGCGATGCAACCTCATACGCATCGCATTCTTTTCATTTATCTCATGAAATATTCATCTTATTATAGCATAGCTGCTTTCGTTTTGCCAGAATTGTAATGGGAAAAATGGCACTCTCTTATTGAAAATATTTTTCTAAGCATTATAATTTCTCCTTTGTATCATTTTAGAGTTGCCTATACTTCTCTACCGCAAAAAAATATGCAGCAATCTTTCATATCGTCTTTTATAGGGTTGATACCGCATGGGCAAATCCATCCAGGTCTTTTTGTCCACAATGCTCTTGCGGTGGGAAAAGGTTTCAAACCCCGCTTTTCCATGGTAAGCACCCATCCCGCTGGCACCTACACCGCCAAAGCCCATTTGACTGGTAGCCAGATGAATCATAGTATCGTTGACACAGCAGCCACCGAACTGGCAACGTGCCATCACATACTGCACAGTATTTTGCTCCTCGGTAAATAAATATAACGCTAAGGGATGGGGACGATTGTTTATGGTCTGCACCACATCCGCTATGCTGTCATAAGTCAAAATAGGCAGCAACGGGCCAAATATTTCCTCCTGCATGATCTCATCATCCCATGTCACATGATCCAGCACAGTAGGTGCAATGCAGCATTCCTGCGCTTGCCTTTCGCCACCGCAAATGATTTTTTCCGGCATCAGCATTCCGCACAGGCGCAGAAAATGTTTTTCGTTGATAATTCTCCCATAGTGGTCATTTTTCAACGGCTGTTCCCCAAACTGCTCTCTGATTTCCTTTATGATGGCCTTTACCAGTTGATCATGCACACTAGTCTCACAATAAATATAGTCGGGCGCTACACAGGTCTGCCCGCAGTTCAAAAATTTGCCGAACACGATGCGTTTTGCCGCCAACTCGATTTTGGCGGAGCGGTCCACAATGCAGGGACTCTTCCCACCCAGCTCCAGCGTCACCGGCGTCAAATGCTGAGCGGCTTGCCGCATCACTTCCTTACCCACCGCCTGACTGCCGGTAAAAAAGATATAATCAAAGGGCTGCTGCAGCAGGCAGCTGTTTTCCTCCCGTCCGCCGGTCACCACCGCCACATAAGCGGGGTCAAAACATTCTGCTATCAGCTTTTGCAGCACCGCACTGGTATGGGGAGAATAGGCGCTGGGCTTTAGCACAGCGGTGTTACCCGCCGCCAAAGCATCCACCAGTGGCTCTATGGCGAGCATGAAAGGATAATTCCATGGACTCATAATCAATACTGTCCCGTAGGGAACCGGCTTGGTATAGCTTTTCGCGGCAAACTGCGCCAAGGGCGTACGCACAATCCGCTCCCTGGCAAAGCCTTTTACATGCTTTCGCATATACGAGAGTTCGCTGCAGGTCAGCCCCACTTCACACATATAGCTTTCAAATCTGCTTTTTCCCAAATCCTGCTTTAAGGCATCTTCTATCTCCCGCTCATGACGCTTTATCGTTTTTTGCAGCCGATTCAACGCCTGTACTCGATAATTCACATCCAGCGTTCGGCCGCTGGCGAAAAACTTTTTTTGTTCATCCAAAATTTTTTTAATCTCTGTTTCGTTCATCTCAGTTTTTCCCTCCATCACCATTTCATAAACAGTTTTTATTTTTTTCCATTTTTGCACCCCACTTTCCTGTAAAACATCGAGCGCAAAATAAACTTTTTCCATAACTACCTTTTCTTTCAGCTTTTATTCTTATTCATATCCTCATTGCTGAAAATATTTTTTCTAAGTCTTACATAAACTGCATACTATAATTACAAAATAATCATCGTATTTTTGATGGATTGGAGGAATGGCCATGCCATCCAATTTTGCCCATTATCTCTTTGGTCAGCAGCTGCTGCCCCACTTGCCTGATTACTTGCAGGAAGTCATCCGTCCCAATATCCAATTGTACCAAATCGGGCAGCACGGACCGGATATTATTTTTTACTATCGCCCTTTTTTACCCCATTCAGTTTCGCGGATTGGATTTCAAATGCACAAATACCCCGCCCGTTATTTTTTTGAACAGGCCCGCGACACCATCAGTCTCAGCCAGCAGGATTCCCGCCTTTTGGCATACACCTTGGGCTTTCTCTGTCATTTTATTCTGGACAGCAACTGTCACGGTTATATCTATCAGCAAATAAAATCCGGCAAGGTCTCTCATGTGGAGATGGAAACGGAATTCGACCGCATGCTGATGGTGCAGCAAAAAATCGACCCGCTGAACACCAACGCCACCGACCATTTACCGGTAAATAAAGAGCTTTGTCGGCTCATCGCTGAAATTTTCGTACCCTTAACACCCGAGCAAATCTATCACGGCCTGCGCTCCATGAAATTTTTTCACAAGCTGTTGGTAAGTCCCACTCCTTCCAAACGCTACGCGCTGCGCCGCCTGCTGCAGCTCACCCACACAGAGCAGCTTTTGGGCGGCATGATTGTCAATCCTGTTCCCAATCCGCTGTGTCGGGAAAGCAATCAGCGTCTGACCGAACTCTATCAGTATTCCTTAGAGGAAGCGCCCACTGTCATGATTCAATACTACAGCAGCTTTTTCACCGGCGAGCCCTTAAGTCAACGGTTTGACCGCACTTTTCAGGCCTAGCTTTTCAGCCAACTCAAAATATGATATGATATAAATAAATTACCACTCATCATCACACGAAAGGACGCTATTTTATGGAAAACAAGACATTCCCCCAACTGGATTTGGAGCTATTTTGGGATGATACCAATTCCGCTGCAAAAGAATATATCGACGAGAGCCCCAATGACCTTCTCATCGCTTCAGTGGAACGGGACTTAGGCTACAAGCTGCCCGACGATTATATCGCCCTGATGAAGCAGCACAACGGCGGCATACCCTATGCGACCTACTGTCCCTTGCCCGCAGAAGCAGAAGGAGAACCGGAATATATAGAAATTGCCGGATTTTTCAGCATCGGACGCAAAAAAGCCAACGCCCTGTGCGGCACCTCCGGCAATCAGCTTTTCAAAGAGGCCTGGCACTATCCTGACTATGGCGTATATATCTGCGATTGCCCCTCTGCCGGCTTTGAGCTCATCCTGCTGGACTATCGCCAATGCGGCCCCGATGGGCAGCCGTCAGTGGCCTATGTTGATATGAACAACAACCGCGTAATCCCGTTGGCCCCTGACTTCGCCACCTTCCTGCAATCTCTGGTAGAGGAAAGCGAGCTAATCACGCCGGAAAACGACCGCCTTTACCAAATCAAAATCACAGAGGAGGGAGAATTTTCGCCACTGCTGGTCAAAATCTGCCGAAACTGCGGCATCCCCCAAGGAGAGCAATGGGTGCGCGCTGTAGCCAGACAGATTGTAGAGGAAAAATCCCAGTTTGCTCTATACGATGATCCCCTTAGCTGGCTGATGTATGACCTGCAGTATATGCTTTATACCTTTGCTTTTCCCAAGGCATCCATAACGCATTACCTCCATGATTATCCGCTAATTCTGGCCGAGGATGGTGAATTTTCCACTAACGGTTATGTACCGGATCTGGTATCCCAATGGATGGAAACCCGCATAAAAGAAGGCAAACTGCTACAGGCAGGCAAAATGACAGGACAGAAAAACTGTCTGGTCTTTACCACAGAAACGATGGAACAGATTGTGCTCCAATGCAAAGCCATTGCCAACCGGTATGATATCTGACAGCGCGATAAGGATTCTTATATATTGTCGTTCTATGTTTTCTGGAAAGGAAATGTTTTTCTGTCCGAAAACATAAAGCCAGATAACTCCGCGATTCGCGGAGTTATCTGGCTGTTAGAGAATAGGGGCAATTGACTGCTCACTCAAATGATTTGCTCCTTTCAGTAAAAAAATTATCATATCATCTTTACTATTTGCACAGAAAGCTGAGCTTTTCTTGTTACAAGCTTATACTCAATTTTCTGGTATAATACAAGCAACCATCATCGCAATCATTCCTCCAATCTCACAGCAATTATTTTCGTAATATTTTGTTTATTCCTTTTGCGCAGAAACACCTCAAATCTTATAGCGATACCTAGCAGGAAACCAATGTTCCAGTACCAAATTGTTTTTACCCAAAATGAGCAGATAAGGATTTTAGTGTGTCCCCTTCTTGGTAACGAGTTTTTCTTCTTTCTCTTATCTACCCAAAAGGAAGCATATCGCTTCAGTGGAAAATTCCTATCTGCTCATTTTTCTAACTGTTTTACATTTTATGAAATATTGCGCCCGCAAATACATGGTGTAATTCGGACACAGAAGTGTCCTTCCCCTCATCCTGCATCGCGAGTAGGTATACAGTACAGCGGCTCTGATACCAACCGCACAAAAAGCTGTCTTTGCTGTAATACCGGCTGCAGCATCCCGGCCTGCACCAATTCTCCACAAGCGTCCCGTAATTTTTCTTCATCCAAATCACACAGCTCGCGCAGCGCTGCGAAAGAAATCTGAGGTGTGCAGGCACGACTTTGATTTTGCAGATAAGTATAGCAGTCCATCCATAAAACCGCAGCCTGACAGCTCAACTCATGATGGGTTGATTTTTGTAAAAACCAAAGCATAGTTTGTTCATTCATAATCCGATCTCCTGTCCTTCTATATTGGAATTCGTCCTTTGTTGTTTCTAATATAACATAAATTCCCATATATGTAAACAAGCTTAATTTGTTGCCTTTTGTCGGAAAAGACATTCAGAAAAAATAACTGCATTTTCAAACTACACTTCGCATTCCGCAAAAAAGCTGTTTATCGACCCCTTATCGCCAAGAAGCCAATAAACAGCAATTTCTCCATCACCGAACAGAAGCAATTTGCCAAAGTTATTCCTCTGCCGTAGCCTTTGCCTCTGCAAGTAATTCCTTCATCTGCTCGATTTCCTTTTTCAATGTCTCTATATTTGCCTTTAAGTCGTCTATCTGCTCCTGCAGTTGAGAATTCTCCGGCTCATGTTGTAATTTCTCATCGCACTCCTGCAGCTTTTGCTGTGCATCCTCCAACTGGCTAGTCAAATCTTCCAGCGCATCCTGATAGGACTGCGCATTCACAAGCGCTTCATCCAATTTCTCTGAAACACTGCGGCCTTTCTTCAGCAAGGTATCCAACTCACTCTCGCCCTCTGGTACATCCAGACTATATGCCGCGATTCCCTGGTTATCGTTCTCATCCCCTATGAAAGATGCCTCACTGGCTGCTGCGTCAACAGCACTGTCCTTTGTCTGAGCAGAAACCGGTGCTGTTACTTCCTGCTTCACTGCGTCCTGAAAAGTTTTTTCTTCACCGCTTACTTTCGGCTGCTCATCTTTTTGCGTGCGCTGAGTATCGCTTTTCTGCGCTGCATCCCCTATGGCTTCCTGTGATTCCCCGTTCTTATCCTGTGTCACAAATGCCTGTTCCTCTTGCTTGACCTCTTCCTGACGCATATCCATCTTATTCTCAGTAATATCGTGACCAAATTGTCCCTGCACCACAGGAATACAGCATAACACCAGCACCGCCGCCGCTGCAGCTGACATCCATCTTTTTTTCCTTACAAGACGTGTCAGGACAGTTTCTTTTTTCTGCTGCTGGATTTCCCGTAGCCGCCCCATCGTTTGTTCATGAAATCCCGCTGGCGGTTCAATCTCTGCCTCTGCCCATCGGGCCAACAAAACGTCCAGCGCGTCCTCGCCGACAGCTTCCTCTCTTTTCTTTTTATCGTCCGACACCTTTCTTGCTCCCTTCTCCTTTTTTATCTGCCAAAATTTGTGTTTTTAAATAATTTCTTGCCCGTGAAATGCGGGATTTCACCGTACCCAAAGAACAGGACAGCAGCTCGGCAATTTCCTCATAGCTGCGACCCTCTAATTCCCGCAATATCAGCACCACACGATATTCATCCTTTAGTCGGTTCAGCATAGTCTGTACATATTGTACTGTCTCCTGCTGTACCACGTGCTCTTCAGGGGTAAAATCTTCTGCCGGCAGTTCCCGCTGCACGGCGCCTTCTTCCAGTTCCATCTCTTCACTCAAAGAAGTGACCTGTATCCGTTTCCGTTTCCGCAATTCGTCCAGACACTTATTTGCCGTAATCCGGCCAATCCATGTACTGAAAGACGATTCTCCGCGAAAGCTGCCAATAGACTGGTAGGTTTTGATCAACGCTTCCTGCGCGATATCACTAGCATCTTCATGATTTCCCATATATTTATAGGCAATAGTGTACACTTTTTTTTCATACAGCAAAATCAATTGCTCAAAAGCGTCCATATCGCCCTGTTGGCTCTTGCGAATCAGTATTGCTTCTTCCACGCCGGTTCCTCCTTCATCCGGTACTTTATAGACGCTAATCCTCCTGAGAAAGTTCCCCATTTTTTGCCCAACCGGTCAGTTTCCTTGCACGTCGCAAGGTATTCCCGCCATATTTCCCGTTTATTTTATCCAGCACTTTATTTAATTCTTCCTGTTTTTCTATGGCAGCCTGATCGGCAAACAAATCCTGTTGCTCCACGATCTCGGCATCTTTTTTCAGATTGGACACGGTTACGCCTAATAAACGTATCGCTATACCATCCTTATAATGCTGCGCCATTAGGTTTTGAGCCGCCGCAAATACCGGCTCAAAATTGGCAGTATATTGAGACAAGGTCACTGCGCGGGTGATACTGTGAAAATCTGGATAGCGAATCTTGATAGACACCGTTTTTCCCTTCAAATGATTTTCCCGCAGCGTATGACACACATCATCAGTCAGGGTGAACAGCACTGTTTCCAGTTGCTCGCGCTGACTGATATCCTGGGGAAAGGTTACCTCACGACCCACAGATTTATGTTCGCGCACAGCCTCCACCTTGCGATTGTCAATTCCATTGGCCAGCTGATGAATCAGCACCCCCTGCTTGCCCAGCAAATGCTGCAGCAGTCCACTATCCATTTTGGCCAGCTGTCCGATGGTGCGGACGCCCATGCCCTCCAAAAGCTGCGCCGTCTTTTCGCCGACGCCCATCATGCGGCGCACCGACAAGGGCCACACCCGCTGTGCCAGATTCTCCTGCCATAGAATAGTAAACCCGTCCGGCTTCTCCATGTCCGAAGCCAGCTTGGCTAAAAATTTATTATACGATAAACCCACGGAAGCCGTCAAATGTAATTCCTCGGCAATAGACATTTTTATGCGTCGGCCAATTTCTTCCGCAGGACCAAAAAGCTTTTGGCTGCCTGTGACATCCAGAAAGGCTTCATCTAAAGAAATAGCTTCCACATCAGGAGTAAAGCGCCGAAAAATATCCATAAGCTGGGCAGATACCGCCCGATATTGTTTCATATTCACAGGTAAATACACACCATAAGGACAAAGGCGCACAGCCTCTGCCATGGGCATGGCCGAGTGCACGCCAAATCTGCGCGCTTCATAGGACGCAGTGGAAACCACACCGCGGCTCTCCGGGCTGCCGCCTACGATAACCGGCTTTCCTTTCAGCTCCGGATGATCCCGCTGCTCCACCGCAGCATAAAACGCATCCATATCAATATGTAAAATTGCCGGTTTCATGGCCGCTCCCCCCTTTGTTTTCTTCTCAAATAGTATAGCACAGAGCAGTTGTTCTATGCTATACTAAATATTGAGCAGATCACACAGCATATTTTCATCTGGAGGAATTTTCATGGACAAGATTCAAACCTTACAGCAGTATATCGACGAAAGCCAACGCATCGTCTTTTTTGGCGGAGCCGGCGTATCCACCGAGAGCGGCATCAAAGATTTTCGCGGCGTAGATGGTCTATACCATCAAAAATACAAATACAATCCCGAGACAATTTTAAGCCACAGTTTTTTTCTCAGCCATACCGATGATTTTTTGGAATTTTATCAGGATAAAATTGTGCAGCCCACACTTCACGCCAAACCCAACGCAGCCCATTACAAATTGGCGCAGTTGGAGCAGGTGGGAAAGCTGACCGCTGTCGTCACGCAAAATATCGACGGCTTGCATCAGCTTGCCGGCAGCCGCAATGTACTGGAGCTGCACGGCACCATTCACCGCAATTACTGCATGAAATGCGGCCAGCAATATCCTTTGGAGGCAGTGAGCCAAGCTGAAGGCATTCCCCGCTGCCATTGCGGCGGTATCCTCAAACCTGACGTTGTACTCTATGAAGAACCGCTGGACGAAACTGTTATCAGCAAAACTGTCCAGGCCATCAGCCAAGCCGATCTGCTCATTGTAGGCGGCACCTCGCTGACCGTGTATCCTGCCGCCAGCTTTTTAGATTTCTATCAGGGCAATCGCCTCGTCGTCATCAATCTCAATGTCACCAGCTATGACGACAAAGCGGCGCTCACCATCAACGGCAAAATCGGAGAAGTACTGGACCAAATCAAACTGTAATAGTTTGGCAAATCTTCGGCCTTGCCAAAAATGTACCATACTAAAAGAGCAGAGCCAGTTTCCGTTGACTCTGCCCTTTTAGTATATAGAATTTTCAGTCTTTCAATTTATTTTTCTATTTCGCGAATTAGATTTACCATCTCAATTGCACCCACGGCACAGTCATAACCTTTGTTGCCGCCTTTTGTGCCGGCCCGTTCAATAGCCTGTTCAATATTTTCTGTGGTCAAAATTCCAAACATCACAGGAACGCCGCTCTCCAGCGAAACAGCAGCAATGCCTTTTGACACCTCATTGCAGACATAATCGTAGTGACTGGTAGCGCCCCGAATCACTGCCCCCAAACAGATGACTGCGTCGTATTTTCCGCTTTTCGCCATTTTGGCGGCAATCAACGGGATTTCAAACGCGCCCGGAACCCAGGCGACAGCAATGTCCTTTTCCGCCACATCATGCCGCAGCAATCCATCCATGGCGCCGCTCAGCAGCTTTGTTGTGATAAACTCATTAAAACGCGACGCTACAATTCCAATTTTGATTTCTTTTGATACTAGCTTTCCCTCAAATGTGTTCATAAATGATTTCCTCCCTTTTCTTTAATATTTTAATAAATGTCCCATGCGCTTCTGCTTTGTCTGTAAGTAAAATAAGTCATGGGACGTGGCATCCATTTGAATGGGTACGCGCTCTGTAATCGCAATCCCAAACTCTGCAAGCTGATAAACCTTATCTGGATTATTCGTCAAGAGACGCATACTTTTTACGCCCAACTCTTTTAGAATCTGAGCTCCAATATAATACTCTCTCTCATCTCCGGCAAATCCCAATGCAAGATTGGCCTCCAAGGTGTCCATACCTTGCTCCTGCAGCTCATAAGCCTTCAGTTTATTGATGAGGCCGATTCCCCGTCCTTCCTGGCGCATATAGAGCAGAATGCCCCGCCCTTCTTCCTCTATCTGTGTCAGCGCCGCAGCTAATTGTTCGCCGCAATCACAACGCAATGAGCCGAAGGTATCTCCCGTCAGGCACTCGGAATGCACACGGCACAGCACATTTTCGCCCTGGCCGATCTCTCCTTTCACCAGCGCCACATGGTGTTCTCCATTCAGCTTGTTTACAAAGCCATAGGCCGTAAAATCACCGTATTTGGTGGGCATTTGGACAACTGCCATTTGCGCAACCAGCTTCTCGTGACATTTGCGATAGTTTTGCAAATCCCGAATGGTGATAAATTTTATATCCCATTTTTTCGCCAGCTCCATCAATTCGGGAGTACGCATCATAGTACCGTCCTCCCGCATCACCTCGCAACACAAACCGCACTCCTTTAAACCGGCCAACCGGCACAAATCCACGGTCGCCTCGGTATGACCACTGCGCTCTAACACACCGTTGGGCTTGGCCAAAAGGGGAAACATATGGCCCGGCCTGCGAAAATCCTCGGGCTTGGCATCCTCTGCTACACAACCCAGAGCAGTGATAGAACGCTCTTCTGCGGAAATTCCGGTAGTAGTGGCTACATGGTCAATGGATACGGTAAAGGCTGTTTCATGATTGTCGGTATTCTGCTGTACCATTTGAGGAATTTTCAATTTTTGTACATATTCCTCCGACATGGGCATACAAATTAATCCTTTGCCATGGGTCGCCATGAAATTGACATTGGCGGTAGTTGCATATTCGGCCGCACAGATAAAATCGCCTTCATTTTCACGGTCCGGATCGTCTGTTACTAAAATAATTTTGCCGCTGCGCAAATCGGCCAGGGCTTCTTCTATTGTGTCAAACTGTGCCATTGTTCTTCCTCCTTAAAATCCATATTGCGTCAGAAATTCTTTCGTAATCGCGCTCTTTTCCTGGGATACTCCAGCAGGACAAAGCAGTTTTTCGATATATTTTCCTATCACGTCTGTTTCCAAATTCACAAAATCGCCCTCACGCCGTTCTCCTAAAACTGTCTCTTTTACAGTGTGGGGAATCACAGAAACAGAAAAATCCTCCTCCGTAATTGCCGCGACGGTCAAACTAATCCCATCCACCGCGATAGAGCCCTTTTCTACAATATATCGCATAATCTGCGGCTTGGCTTGTATGGTATACCAGATAGCTGTGTCGTCACGCCATCTGCGAAGAATCTTCCCAAGACCGTCTGCATGGCCCATAACGATATGTCCTCCGAAGCGTCCGTCAGCCGCCATAGCCCGCTCCAAATTCACGGAGCTTCCATATTTGAGACTTGCCAGAGAAGAACGATTCAGCGTCTCATGCATGACATCCGCTGAAAAGCCGTTGGAAAAAAGCGCTGTCACAGTTAGGCAAATCCCATTTACCGCAATGCTGTCACCTATCCTTGTATTTTCTAAAACCGTTTTCGCATGGATTGTCAGCACAGCAGAATCCTGTCCGTGTTTGATCTGCGTGACCTTACCAATCTCCTCAACAATTCCGGTAAACATCATTGGACACCTCGCTCTCTATCAAAAAATCCTCGCCCAGGCAAGTGATGGTGCTGTTTTTTAAATGAACGGCAGCTGCAGGAGAGGACACGCCAACGCCCTCTATTGGAGTCTTGGCAGTCTGACCGCCAAACAGCTTAGGCGCAATATACGCCTGTACCTTTTGCACAATACCGCTTTCAAGGGCTGCCCAATTCAGCGTACCGCCGCCCTCCAACAAAAGGCTGTCAATCTGCTCCTGCCCCAATCGCTCCATGAGTTGCTCCAAATCCACATGACCGTTTTTCTTCTGTACGCACAGCATACGGCATCCCGCTTCCTTGTAAGGGCGCTGCTGTTCCCCGTCCGCACAGCAGGTGGCCAAAACAGTCGGAATCTGCTTTGCAGTTGCCACCACCTGCGCTGTCAGTGGTGTGCGCAGATTGGTATCGCAAATGATACGAATGGGATTTTTGCCTCCATTTATGCGGCATGTGAGCAGCGGATCATCCGCCAACACCGTTCCCACCCCTGCCATAATGGCTGAATACCGATGCCGCTGTTCCTGTACATGATTTCGTGCCTTCTCTCCGGTAATCCATTTGGAAGCGCCTGTATAAGCCGCAATTTTTCCATCCAGCGTCATCGCGTATTTCATCACTACAAAAGGGCGTTTTGTCCGAATATAGTGGAAAAAAACCTCATTCAATCGCTGGCATTCTTCCCGCAAAACATTCTCCGTTACTTCTATCCCATGGGCCCGTAAAATCTGAATGCCCTTTCCGGCAACAAGAGGATTGGGATCTCCAGACCCGACAACCACGCGTCTGATGCCAGCCTCCAAAATGGCATCGGTGCAGGGCGGCTGTCTTCCCGTGTGACAACAAGGCTCCAGTGTGACATACATCGTTGCGCCTCTCGGCGATTTTGTGCACGAGGCCAGCGCATTGCGCTCTGCATGGGGCTGACCGCACTTTTCATGCCACCCCTGACCAATGATTTCTCCATCTTTTACAATCACCGCTCCTACCATGGGATTTGGTGCAACCCAGCCGCAACCTTTGCGGGCCAACGCTAAAGCCAACTGCATATATTCCATATCCTTTATCATAACCGCCTCCAAATGAAATGCCCTGAACGAAAACCGTCCAGGGCAACTAATACACTTGTGTAAAAATAAAGCTCTGGAATGTAAAAACAATCCAGAGCAACTATTCTACGCACAAAGCGTTGTACGAAAAACAACGCTGCACAACCTTCTTCCATCCAGACTATACTGTCGGCTTCGGAGTTTCACCGAATCAACCTTACGGCTCGTGGGCTATACCACCGGTAGGGAATTGCACCCTGCCCTGAAGTTTTTATTTTATTTACGGACTAAGTATATCTGTCTCTCTGTCACTTGTCAAGTATTTTTTATCTTGTGCTCATGCCAATCGACTGCTGTAATGACAGTCTGCACTGCCGCTCTGTATCTGGCGCAGATTTTATCCTCAGTCTGGATGTCCCTGGTAAAACTGAGCCTGGGAATATGGCGGCCCTATTATTTCGCCATATTGCTGGCAATCCTGTTTTGCCTTTTTTCCACCTCTCTCCCCAGTGGAAAAAAGGATTGAGCCGCAATTCGAGACATAGCAAAAGAGCGGTCTCATCCGAAAAGCTGGATCGCTCTTTCGCTATGTTCTATTAACGGAAATTTGAGGGATTCACTGCTAATAGAAGCGTTATATAAGTAGGGTTATTAAAAATATGAGAAAGAGCCGTGTGATGGACTCTTCAACAACAAAACATATTGTAGCGTATGAAACACAGCTGCAAATCTCTAGCTGCTAAGAAATCTGCATTCGGAACAGCAGCTTCTTATTCGTAGCGCAGTGCCTCTATGGGGTCAGCGGCGGCAGCCTTGCGGGCGGGATAAATGCCGAAGAAAATGCCCACCATAGCGGAAAATCCTACTGCAATGACAATAATCATAGGATTTACCACTACCGCTACACCAATGAGCAAACCGCCCAGTGCCACAATCCCTATACCCAGCAAGGTACCAATCAGACCACCCACTGCGGAAATAATCGCAGATTCTATCAAAAACTGTGTGAGAATATGATTGGTGCGCGCGCCCAACGCCTTGCGAATACCGATTTCTCTGGTGCGCTCTGTCACCGAAACTAGCATAATATTCATGATGCCGATTCCACCAACCAGAAGCGAGATAGCTGCAATGGCGCCTACAGCTCCAGACAGTATGCCCATGACACTATCAATAGAGCTCATCTCTTCACGGGCCGTCACACAGATCACTTCATCGGTGGTGTGATTGGTCATGCGCGCCACATAGTTGGTCATCTGCGTTCGCAGCAAGTTAATATCCGCAGTTTCATCTACGTAGCAATTCAATTCCCAGCCATAACTGTCCGGCGTGAAATAGACGCTGTTGGGCACATATACGGTAGGCATTCCGCCTCCGCTCATGGCAGTCAGTACGCTGTCTGCCTCTTTATAGACACCCACAACAGTAAATTCTTCTCTGCCGTCATTGTCAATAATCTCCATGGTGCGGCCCAAAGCGTTGACAGTGCCGAAATAGTTTTCTGCAATTTTTTTCTCAATCACCAGGCTGTGCCGCTTTGCCTCCACATCGCCCTGGTCTATCATACGACCGTAGAGCAGCTCCATAGGCTGTACCTGATCATAACCGGCGTCGACAGCATAGACATACACCTGTTCCTGCTGCCGTTTGCCATTGGACAAGGTTTTTCGATCCTGACAATAGGTATCAATATAAGGCACCCGATCGCCAAAGGCATCCTTCACCTGGTCCACATCATCCTGGGTAAACAGATCTTCATTGGTATACACACCATCTGCGGCCATAGTATAAAAAATCACACGGTTAATCCCCACGTTTTCATACTCTTTCGCGATGACGGAGCGCATGGTATCACCGATGGACACAATAGCAATCACTGAGCCAATGCCGATGATAATGCCCAGCATCGTCAGAATAGAGCGCATCTTATTGCTGCGGATAGCTGACAGAGCCAGCTTGATATTTTCCAGAAAAAGCATCATGATTACTTCTCCACCTTTCTGTCATCAACCAACTGCCCATCTTCAAACCACAACACCCGATCGGTAAAGGCTGCCACATCATCTTCATGGGTGACGATAATCACCGTGACGCCTTCACGATTCAGCTGGGTGAACAGCTCCATAATCTCGATGGTGGATGTCGAATCCAGATTGCCAGTGGGTTCATCGGCCAAAAGAATCGGCGGCTCATTGGCCAGTGCCCGAGCGATGGCCACACGCTGCTTCTGACCGCCGGACAGTTCATTGGGCATGTGCTCCAACCGCTGACCCAAGCCCACTTTTTCCAACAGCATTTTCGCCCGCTCCACACGAGCCTTTCCCGGCACGCGGCCATAAATCATGGGCAACTCGACGTTTTTTAAGGTGGAGGTGCGGGGAATCAGATTAAATGCCTGAAACACAAAACCAATCTTTTGATTGCGTACATCGGACAGCGCATCATTGCTCTGCTGAGAGATGTCGATGCCGTCCAGCAGATAGGTGCCGCTGCTTGGTCTGTCCAAACATCCTAGGATATTCATCAGCGTTGATTTTCCCGAGCCGGAATGGCCCATAATGGCTACAAATTCTCCTCGCTCGATGGTCAGATTGATATTTTTCAACGCATGCACCTGCACTGCGCCAGAATCATAGATTTTATTCAAATCCGTAATGCGGATCAATTCTTCCATAGTCATTCTCCTATCCGCTTATATCACACTTACACTAACCAGCGTGCCGTCAGTCAGGTCTTCCCCATTCAGTACCAGTTGATCTCCTTCCTGGATATCGTCGCCGATAATCTGAATCAACAAGTCCGTTTCCAGACCCAGCTTCACTGCCACCGTTTCTATGGTATTGTCCTCTTTCACGCGGCGCACGATGCCAGTACCGTCGCCATTATCCTGCACAGCCTCAATGGGCACTGCCAACGCACCTTCCACCGCGTCAATGATAATTTCCGCTTTCGCATTCACACCGGCAATGAGATTTTCATTATTTTCTGTCAATCGAATCACCGTAGGAATAACCCGTTCTGCGGCGCTGCCCTCTTTCAGCTCACCGGTAGGGGAAATACGCTCCACCACGCCGCTGACTTTCTCGCCTTTCAAAATATCCGCGGAAATCTCCACGTTCTGTCCTGGCATAATATCGGCAATATCATACTCACTGACACTGACCTGCATTTGCAGCTGCTGTAAATTTTCTACCACAAACATTGGCTTTTTGTCATCTGTCTCATCGGCAAAGCGCCCCACATTAATATTGACCCGTGTGACCGTGCCATCAATGGGACTGATTATCTTTCCGTCGGACAAACTCTCCTGCTTTCGCGCCAGAGTATTTCTGGCAGCCTCCACATTTTCCAGCTCATAGGCATCACCCAACACCTTGCCGTTTTGCACACGATAACCCTTAATAGCTGCTTCCGCCTCTAACAGAGCCGACTGGGATTTTTCATTTTCCTCTGCGGAAATACCGCCCACCTCAAACAGCGCAGCATTGCGCTCTGCATCCTTTTGCGCATTTTGCAAATTCTGTACCGCTTGTTCATACGCCAACTGCTTGCTGCGCATGCTATCCTCATATTGAGCCTGTGCCAATGCCAGCGCATCCTGTGCAGAGCCGATTTCATCCGCCATAGCCTCGCTATCCAGCACCGCCAAAATCTGCCCTTTGATGACTCTATCGCCCTCTTTAACATTGATAGCAGTCACTTCATAATGAAGATTGCTCACAATCTCCACCGTCTCCGTGCCCTCCAACGGCGCTTTCAGGATAATAGAATCCCGCAAATCCTGCTTTGCCACCGTAGCGACATTCACCGGCATGCCGCTTTCTCCACCACCTCGCAGCAATTGAAAGCCTCCTACTGCCAATACCACAATCACTACGCCGGCAATGATTTTTTTCTTAGAAAAGAACTTTTTCTTTTTTTCACTCATAAGTCCAACCCATCCTTCTTGTTTCGTCAATAGAAAAAATTTCCCTATAGTCATTGTAGCAGTGTCAGCTTACATTTAGCTTACGCTCAAAGAAAAGATTCCGCAGTCGCTTTTGAAATAGTGGATGGGGCAGTGCAATTTTTTTCCCACAAACTAACTGAAAGACAAAAATATCGCCGGTCATTTCAAATTCGACCGACGATATTTTTATTGTCCTACAGAAAATATTTTTCCGTAATCACCGCATCATAGGATTTAATCTTTACATGCATACCTTCTTTTACAGCATCTTTTTTGGCCAGAATATAGCCAACACATTTTTCCTGCACATAGCTGTAATTAAATTTGGACACACGACCGATTTCTTCATCATCTACATACACCGGCGCTCCTGGACCACCCAAATCTTTTCCGTTGATGCGCACATCAGACTCTTCCATCGTGAAGCCCACCATTTCTCGGAGTGCTCCCTGTTCTTTAATTTGTAGCAAAGCTTCTTTTCCGATAAATTCCTTTTCCCAGCCGATGCCCCGTTCCAAGCCAACCTCTAGTGGATTGGTATGCATTAAGTCACGCATATAATAAAAACCAGCTTCTGTCGGCAACGTCCAAGCCATAATCTGAAATTCCGTTATCTCCACCGCATGTAGGGGTTCCCCATACTGGCGCAATTTGTTTTCTAAAAATTGACACTGATTGGATGGAATATAAATTTCATAGCCCAACTTTTCGCCGGTAAAACCAGCGCGATTAATCTTAACTGGCACATCCTCAATCCAATTATCACAAATACTAAAGAACTTTAACTCATCAATTGCGTCTCTCACAAGAGCATTTACCAAAGCTCGGGAATTAGGACCTTGAACCGCATACATATGATATTGCTTCGTTACGTCTTCCATTTCAACGCAAAAACTGTTTTTATGCTGCGTTAGCCATGTTAACATATTTGCCGCAAATAAAGTTGAAATCCAGAATTTTTCCTCTTCTAAACGAATAACCACCACATCATCTATAATTTCCGCCTGCTCATTGAGCATAGTCGTATACCGTTCTCTGCCAACCTTTAATGTTGCAATCGGATTTGCAAAAATCAAATCCAGAAATACTGCTGCATCTTTTCCTTTCACCTCAATCAATTGATGGGTCCATAAATACCAACCAACTGTCGTGCGTACAGCCATATGCTCTCTGCGCTTGCTTTCATCATATTTATATACATTTTTCGCATACATTCCCATAACCCCCTTTTTGCAAGCTTTTATCAGCAGTATTTATCAATCTTTTTGGCGATCTTAATACGCAGCTTGTCTTTTTCCACACCGTTAGGTTCTTCCCATAAACTCCACATTGCATTCACCAGCGTTTTGGTCATTCCATACCAAAATGCAATATATCCGTCTACCTGTTTTGGCATACGATTGGCTAAAGCATTGCGGTCAATCACATAAATGACCTCTTCCTGATTGAAAGCCTCAATTTCATAAGGAACTCGCATACATTGCAGCACGATTTCAATATGAGCACCCATAACCCTGCCGTCCTCAACGTCTTTCGGCACACCCAGCCAGTTCTGCAATCCTTCTTTGGCATAAAATTCACCAAATGCTGCTTTACCCGCTGCTTCACACACACATTTCAATACATGATCCACAAATACTTCATTTAAAGTAGCATTCGCTATCAAATCATCAATTGTAGGGAAAATGTAGGTTGCGCCCGTAGACTGATACACCATGGGATAGGCACTGGTAGAGTCGCATTCCATACAGGTGCCATTACAGAATGTATAATTGCATTCTGCGCGGAACATCTGGGACTCTTTCAAACATTCCTCCTCTGGTGTAAATTTGATTTGCTCTGCCGTTGCTACCGGACCAAAACATTCCCACTGTTCATGATTCGGCATGGGATATTTCTCTCGGCTTTCTGCTACAATACGGCAATGTAAATCACCACAGCCCTTTGCCTCTACCATATGATATTCAATCCTCGGTCCAGGCTGTAAATACTCCGCTTCAGCATCCGCAACCCCCTGCAGCGACTGTGTCGTCGCGCGGCACAGTTCCGAACCTACAATATCCCAGGGACAATCATCTAACTCTTTTTCTGCACGGTAAGTGCCTAAATCATTCACTCTCCCATACATCATCAGTTGGTCATCACCAGAATCGCCATTTAAAGCACCAACGAAGTTTCCCCGACAAAAAGGATGAATGTGATGTTCTTCCATAGCCATTGGCCCTACGATCTGAGAAAACGGTACATATAACCGTTTATAAGCATTGGCACACAGTGCTTTACTACGCTCCACATAATCGGGCACCAAAATCCGAAATGCTTGCATCACTGCGGCACTAAATACCGCGCCATAGCGGCAGACATAATGTACCGCATCATGGTACGACACCAACTTTTCCCACGGTGATTTTACTGCAGCATGATTCGGCAATGCACCAGCGCCAATCTCCCGCGGAAGTCTCTCATCAATTTTCTTTTTCATAAAAATCCCTCCTTTTATAGTTCCTGCATGAAACTGGTTTGTCATTGCAGGATTATTAATTATTCTAATCACACTATATATAATTTTTTATACTTTTTCTAGTTGCTATTTCCTACTACCTCTCCAATTTTTAGTTCATACTAGCTACTACCGCAATATAGCATATCTTTCATAAAATATCTGTTTTTTACTTGACTACGCATATAAAAAGCGGAGATGCAACAGGTTAAAAATTTCCTGCTGCATCTCCGCTCCGTTTCATGTTTCTGGGAAAGACATCAACCTATCTTAGCATTACTGTTTCCCTTAAAATTCTTCTGCAAAAATCTGATATACTGGCGCACCTTCACAATCAGCCGGCATTCTAGTGCCTAATAATGCACAGCAAGTTGCTGCCAAGTCCACCTGACGAATCACACGGTTTGTTTCATATCCTTCCTTCAATCCCGGACCTGCTGCAATAAAGATTGGAGAAGATGAGGTATCGCAAGCACCGTAGGCTGTGGACAAGGAATCACAGTGGTCATAGTTATAACCTTCTGTTACCCAAAAGCAAATGTCGCCAGCTGTTGGACCGCCATAACCTAGTAACACAGCATCTTTATTGCGTACTGCTAATGCAATTACACGCTTGCCAGTCTCTGGACTTCTATAGCCATACAAATCCGTCATAATCTGTTCTTCTAATTCATATTGATCAGCCGGGTCTACAATCCCATTTTTTTCTCTCCCCTTCAGGTTGATGAAAATATCATTCCCCTGAGAAGCGACTGCTCTAGTTTTGCTCCAGTCTATTTTCTTTGTATCATTTCCGTGTTCATCTTTCAGCAAGACCGTATAGCCCAGTTCCTTCATCAAGCCAGTATTAATCCCACACATATCACCAATAGCTGGCGGCATATGATACGGCGCAACCTGCGCATGGTCGGAAGTCACCATAATGGTCCAACCTTCCTCCATATAATGCAGCATACTTCCCAAATAGCGGTCACACTGTTGATATAGTCTTTCCATCCAGCTCTCATATACAGACTGATCATACTTATTAAATCCAAGCCCATGCATATAGCGGATGAAAGTATGTTCCACAAAATCCACAGAATGTAAATGGCTGAAAATAACTTCAATGCCTTCTGTCTCAATCATATAGTCAAATACTTTGATATACCAATCGACTACATTGTCCCATACCTCAATCATCGCCGTCTGGGTATCAATATCCTGAATATAAATCTGAGACTGCGGCGGGAATGGCCCAACATTTTCAAACAATTCCTTTGCCAGACGTTTTGGATGCAGTACTGTATCGCATTCGGTGTCCATCGCTGCAGACAAATACAATTTCAGTTCAGAGCCGTCCTCTTTCAGTGTCATCAGCTTGTAATGACGGGTCGCACGATAGGTTTTTTCATCTTCAATCACATCATCAATGATATTGTAGATCATCTTTCCTACCGGCAATGTTGCCATCGGCACAGTCTCTTTTTTGCTCTTATACACCTGTACGGTATCATAAATACCGTCTTTATTTTTAATAATCAAGCCTAAACGACGAATCAAACCACCGCAGATCAAAATTTGGAACTCTTTAGCGCCTTCCGGTGCGTTGGCCCAGCCTGTTGCCGGTTTGATAGGAGAAATACAGTTGTTCAAATTCTGTGGGAAGTCTCCTGCCCGTGTGCCAAAACCTTCGCTGTCATTTGTAATGACATTAACCGTTTCCATGCCACTGGCATCAATCTGCTCCATCAATTCTTTATTGCCTGCCATAGCCACCTGCATTTTCATTCCTTTGGCAGTATCATTGGCCGTCAAAGTTTCCTCCGGCAGTTTATTGATTACGCAAGGCGCTACTGCGTCTGCTACTTTCCGTGCTACAAATGTTGCCGTTTCAAATTTTTCACTGGCACCAACAAACAACTCTGTATCGACCTGCATTGCAGCAGAACCGACAGAGCCCGGTGCAGAACCATCAATGACAAATAACTCTTCTCTGTCACTGGTTGGAGGCCAAGCGCCGCCCGGCCAATGCATCACCAAGGTTTTCTTGCCAGCTTCTACAAAGCAATTCCAAACCGGTTCTGCCGTTACAATACGAGAGTCTACATTGTAGTCATAACGATGGATTTTTCCCGGAATGGTACGTCCAAACTGGGTAATCCCGTGAATATAAGGATTGCAGCCATAGCCTAATGTAGTCCACTGCGGCGGTGTCACAGTCGGCTGTGCGCCTAGCATCACCAAATCATGACGCTGTGCACCTTTTTCGATCAATTTTTTGAAATTGGGTAGCAATCCTGCATCTACATACTTCCGTGTCAAACGTGGGTCTAAGCCATCAACGCCCAGAACCATAAGCTTTTCTGTTCTTGCCTTTCTGTCCATAAAGAACACTCCTTTTTGATTAATATTTTAAATTGACGCTTTGCCGGTAAAAGCTTTTTTCTGCCGACAGAATCATCTCAATTTAACAAAGAAAGTTGACAAATAAAGAAACGTTATTAGAATAGGAGACTGCTCAACGGAACAATGATAACCAACATAAGAATGACACTGAATAAACACGTAACTGTTGCCCATTTATAAACTGCTGTTGGGGTTACACCCGGATGGGAGTGAATAAAAGCACCTATTACAGAAGATGCCGGCGTTACGATGCCTATTAAGGAGAGCATTGTTACCATTAACACTGCTGCTGGCATATTGAACACAACACCGTTATTAAACATCATACAGATGATATTCAGCATGATAAAACACACTGCCATATTGTTTGCTACATTTGTCAGGAAAATTGTCACAATACATAGAACCGCCAGGAAACCGATATTCCCCAATTTGGCCATGATTGGTGTGATTGCGGTTGCACAGAATATGCTGATTCCAGTCCCTTCCGATGTCATCACATTGGAAACTAAAATCGCAATGGCAAATAAGATAGTTAAATCCCAAAAATAATTAGCAGCTGCTTCCTTCATGTCCAACAGTGGCTTTCCATCCACCTTTACCAATAAATAGAACACCATTAAGACACTCATCAATCCCGCCGATGTGACTCTCGTGTTAAACTGACCGAATATGCTTTCTGCTGGCAGGAAAGACAGCGTGACTGCACAGAGGATAAATACCAACATACCACCTAAAACCAACTTTTGTCGTTTGTCCAAGCCATTTTCAAATTCTTTGTTCATTTCCGCAAAGTCTGCGTTTTGTAATTTGCTGAAATCGCACCCACACAGCTTCATTAAAAATGGGAAGCAAACATCGAACATAACGACAAAGGCCAACATACAAACGAACCAAGCTCCCGAAGGAAAAGCATATCCAGTGCTTGCTGTAACCGTCGCTGCTGTCATAAGTCCCCATCCCAGGAAAGGAAACATGCCAATGGTCAGATTACATGCTGTTAAAATTCCAACTACAGACATCACAACAAATTTATCACCTTTTTTATATCCCAGTGATTCAAACAGCTGCGCTGTCAACGGAATTAAAATAATGGCTGTTACCACAGAGCCGGCTAAAAATCCCATCAAACTGGAAATCAAAAACAGGGCTGTAATGATGACCAACGGTCTTCCCTTTAGCAAATTCATATTCAATAGCTTGGCAATAATTAACTTGGAACTATTCGACTGTCCAATTGCCGAACAAGCTAGTGTGCCTACAATCAGCATAAATAGATTAGCATTTCCCCAGGAGCCAACCGCAACCTGGGTGAAAGTCCCATAATCAGTAAAGGCAAGCGCTACCATGCCCAACAAGCTCGGCCACAGCATACCGCAAAATGTCCAGCCATAAACCAGACCTAAAAAAATTCCCAGTACCGCCATCCCATAAGGCGTAATCGGCGCCGGCGCCGGAATCAGTCGAAACAAAAACATACATGCTAAAATAACAACTAAATGAACTATTGTGAGATCTTTCTTTTTCGTTTCAGTGCTCATGTCATCTTCCTCTCTTAATGATTTCAATCATAAATTTCATCTTTATTTTTGCATTATTTTCAAAATAAACAATTTTTTAAAAAACCATTCCGCCGATAATAAATGTTGCTAACGAAATCACTACAAAATAGCAGAGAATAACAGGCATAATTTTGTAAACCGCCTTTGGCGTGCACATCTCACAGCCATGTAACATGGCACCCGGCATGGAAGAAGCCGGTGTCAAAAATGCCAATACGGAAAATGTAGAGATAATCATCGTTGCAGCCAAAATATCCACCGGAAATCCATTCAAATACATCGCCGCCACTAAATTCATCATAATATAACAAATTGCAATATTATTCGCCACATTAGTTAAAATGATTGTCACGATGCCTAAGATCAGCAAAAAGGTAATCGGATTTTTTCCTGCAAAGAACGGCGTAATCAGAGAGGCTAGCCAACCACTGATACCTGTTTCCTGACTGGTCAGCACCGAGGAGAGCAGTAAAGCCACAGCTACTAAAAATAACATATCCCAGGTAAACATTTTGCTGGCTTCCCGCAAATCCAATATGGGTTTGCCATCTATCTTAATCACCGTCATGGCAATCCAGAAAAGAACCATCATCCCAGCTACACCAATCTGACTGTAATAGGTGTACAGCACGCCCAGTTTTTCTCCAGCAATACTTCCGACAATAACCACCGTCAGAAAAATTCCCATCGCAATCAATACAATTTTCTGAGCTAAATCTAATTTTTGATTTTTATTCACACCAAAAGCTTCTGAAATATTTACATTGGCCAAACGATTAAAATCGCAGCCACACAGTTTCATAAAAAATGGATAACTGACAACAAAAACGATATATAACAACAGCATGATAATCATATAAGCACCATAGGAAATCACCGTCTGTGTAAGCTGCATCATTGTACCAGCTGTCATCAGACCCCAGCCAACAAAGGGACGGAAGCACATTCCTAACTGAATTGCAGCCATAAAGCCTGTTAGAAACATAACGCAAAATCGATCGCCCACTGGATACCCGCATTTTTTTAGCATGCTCACAATGATTGGGAAAATACCAAAATAAAATACCATTTGTCCGCCGAAGCTATTAATTAACAACGTAGCAGCCAATATTATCATAACCGTATACATGGGGCTCTTTTGCGCAATCTTGCTGCCCATAATTTTCGCCATAATAACGTCCGCAGCTTTGCTCTGCATCAAGGCCATAAACGCCAGAGAACCAACCATCATCATAAACACTGTGGAATTATTCATTACACTTAGCGCAACCGCTTCCACTGTACCGTACCCAGCAAATGCCAGGCCAAATATTCCTAAAAGACTGGGCCATAATATGCCGATGAAACTCCAGCCATACACCAGTGCAAGGAATACACCTAATACCGCCATACCATACTCTGTCACAGCTCCTGGTGCCGGTACATAACGAAATCCGAACATCACAAGACACATCATCACTGTATGCAGAATGGTCTTTCCATTCACATCCAACTTTCCTTTTTTTACCTCTGTTGATAGTTCTGTCATAAATTTTCCCTCCCTAGACTCAAACGGTTTCTAATGTTGTGAACTCGCTATAGAAATGGCTTCCCCCCCTTTCTTTCCTTTGTGGCATTTACAGCACATGCCATAAATGCCCATGATAAGCTAAACTATGAATCGCCTTTTCCTTGCCCGTCTCCTTCACTTGCTCCAACCATACATCATACTCTTCTGCGGGAACGACTGATGGCAATTCTCGCAATTGCGCTACAATGCTAAAAAATTCCTGATTATAATATTTTTCTAATAGCTCTCGAAACGTGTCTTTACTGGTATCCAAATCCGCATAAGTGCCAGCGTAATAGTCCTGATGCAGAATTGGCGTCACAATCTTGCCTTCGGTAATCATGCGGTTACGCTGTTCGATTACTTTTGTCTCAAAGGCATTACGCACATATTGCAGCCGGCCGTGGTTCTCATAAGCAAAACCGCTGTAACTGCGCCTATAGTAGTTGTACTCCAAAATATCCTCTTCCATTTTGCGATATTCATCGGCCAACCAATTCATCCAATATGCATAGCCCTCTTTTGTCAGATGCTTCATCGTCAGCGCTTCGAGCACCAATCCCCGAAAGACTTCCAAAGCTACTCGATCAAAGGTATTTTCCACCTCTGCTTTTACCGTCAACAAAATTGACATCGCCTGATTATCTGCAGGATAAACTGACAACTTCTCCATTGCAGTAAAATAAATTTTCGGATAATCCTGCTGCAACAACCGCGCAGTATGTTTTTTAAATTGCTGTCGAATGTCATCCCGCATTCCCGCTGGCACATTACATCGCATCACAAAATATTTGGCCGGTGTTGGATAAATATTGTTCAAAATGCAATTCGCCATGAATTTGTTCATCGACCGCTCCGTACTGCTGATGTAATATTTTATCTTTCCCTGCTCAATGTAAGCTGTCCCATAGCAGGCAAACTCTTCTTCCATAAAACCACTGTTGATTAATTCCCTTGATTGCGCCGTCGCAATCGCATCATGGTCTAAATCCTGCAGCAATAAATCTTGTTCCACTTCTTCCATGAGCATCGTGCACCACTCCTTCCTTTTGTTTTTTATCAATAAGTAGCTGTGGAAGCCGGAGAAGCAGCTGGCCAAATGCAAGCGCCACTTACCGCAATCGTTTGACCACTAATAAAAGCTGCCGCATCGCTAGCTAAGAAAATAAACGTATTGATTAATTCATCTGGATGGCACATAAATCGACCCATTGGAGCAAAATTCCCTGCCAAAACAGCAGCCTGTGCCATTTTTTGCAAAGCAGCCTCATCCATACCTACAGGTGCCTGTGTGATTTCATTGCCATCAAAATCTACTGTTTTGATTCCAGCAGGCGCTACTGCATTTACACGAATATTTTTAGGTCCTAATTCTCTTGCCATGCCCAACGTTAATCCTTCTACTGCAAATTTGGAAGCGGTATAGCCAATATTGCGCATCGCCCCATCAATTCCTGCCATAGAACTCGTATTGAGAATGGCACCGCCGCCTTGCGCAGCAATTGTTTTGGAAATAATCTGACTTGTCAAAAATGTACCTGTTACATTTACATCAAATACCTTCTGGAATAAATCTTTTGGATAACCATCAAAAGTTTGAGCCGGATATAGTCCAGCATTGTTTACTAAAATATCAATGCCGCCCCAATCTGCAACAATATCCTGCACCATAGCCTCCAAATCCTCTTCGCTACTCAAATTCGGCCGAAATCCCTTGACCTGATATGATGCATTTAAGACCTGCAATTTTTCTACGGCTTCCTTATATTCTTCATGTGGTGCACAACAGATTGCCACCTTTGCGCCGCATTCCAAAAAACGGCGTGCCATCAATAAACCTAAACCTCTGTTAGCGCCTGTAATAACCGCTCTCTTATCTTTTAAAATTTCACCAAAATAAGGATGCATGTTCAATCTCCTCCTCACAAAATTTCTTTAATATTTGACTCCATATGAATATCTACATAGAAATGATTTTCTGCCTGTACAACTTTCACTGGATAATTTAAAAATTCACTCATCTTTTCATCAGTAAATAATTCTGCCGAATATCCTTGCGCATATATCTTGCCGTTTTTCAGCAACAAACATTTATCAAACAGATTTAAAATCTCTTCTGTATAGTGAGTTACATAAATGATTGTCATATCTGGATTTTCCGCTAAAGCCTTCACTGTAGCCAGCATATATTCTCTGGCAAACACATCCAGACCCGTTCCAGGTTCATCCAAAATCAACATTTGAGGATTGCTGATGAGTGCACGAGCAATGAGCACATTTTGTCGTTCCCCTTTGGAAAGCAAATCAAAGGTACGATGCATTTTTGATTCTAATCCCAGTTCAACTAGCAGCCGATTTGCTCGTTTGATGTCGTCGTTGCTCACGTCCCACAGTTTTCCCAGCTTACCATTTACACCAGATAGTACAATGTTCATCACGCTCTCACGTTGATAATATTTATCAAAGAAAGAGCTACTGATCCAACCTACTTTTTTGCGTTTTTCTATAATATTTGCTTCCGTGTAAGGCTCTCCGAATACCTCAACCGTCCCTTCTGTATAACCGCGAAAGCCTGCAATGATGCTGAGCAAAGTGGTTTTTCCCGAACCGTTCAAACCAAATACAACCCAGTGCTCTCCTTTTTTCACAGTCCAATCGACATTGCTCAGCAACGCATTATTGCCTGCCAGGCAGGTTACATCCCGTAACTTTATAACATCCTCCATTATGCTGCCCCCTTACTGTAACTTATCATCTTCTATCAACAGGGCTTCACCTAACAGCTCACTTTTCAAATCCAATGGAATCACAAATCCGTTCTCCGTCAACAGTCCCATATTACGGCAGCCCCATTCGATAATCTCGCTGACCTTGGCAATATTCATCTCCCGCTTACGAATGTTATTATCCAAATCCTTATAATAGTCAAAGCTCAACTCATCCACAAAATATTCTGCGACTTCATAAATTTCCGGTTCCACGCCATATTCAATACGTTTGCAGTGACTGCAATATACCTCCAGCTTAGACACCTCATAACTGCTGTATGTGACTTTTCTCAGCTCCAAATCTCCACCACAGTAACTGCAACTGCAACGGCTCACCCGTTTTCTCAATCGCTCCGTTTCTACTCGCTCCTGGGTTTCGTCCATTCTGAAATTCAGCCATTTATCCTTTTCTTCACCCATGCTCAACCCCTCTTTCCTTTTTCTCTGGTTTCATTGTAACTTTCAAATATACGCTATGCTTAGTCCCAATCTGCTACTATAGAGTGAATTTATAGTAGTAAAAAACTACTATCTAATTTTTTCTATAAAAGAAAGCAGCCCGCAAAATTTGCGAAGCTGCTTTTTTATTGCTCTACTCAAAATCTTGTAAAAAATAGTCGTTTTCAGCCAGCCTATTCTCCATACAAAAAGCAACCTCAATAAACAAGGGCATCGCTGCCGCAAGTCCATTAAGGTTGCTTTTTTACTGCAAAATTTCTTTCGCTGTCTTATTGTTTTACACTTTTTAATTATTGTAGTACAGATTATCCGACGGATATACCGCATCACAAGTGACATCAATGCCCAACTTGCGCAGGCATTCTTCGTCACTGCGGTTTAAGATCGTGGTAGAATGCGCCTGACAGCCCTGGAAGTTACCCAAATGCTCCAAGCAAGCTTGGGCCATAGGATTTGTGGCTGCGCAAATCGTCAATGCAATCAGCATTTCCTCACAATTCAATGCAGGACTCTGACTGCCTAAAGTTTCCGATTTTAATTTGCGGATAGGTTCCAGCACTACCGGTGAAATGAGGTGAATTTCATCGGCAACATGAGCCATTTCCTTTACACCATTAATCATAGCAGCAGCAGTTGCCGTCATCAGGTCAGAGCTTTTTCCTGTCACGGTTACGCCGTTTTCCAATTCAATGGCTACAGCAGAGCAGGCATGATTCTTCTCGTTCTGCCCTTTCTGCGCCAACCGCCGTTCCATCTCTGCGGCGGCCAAAATAGCTGGTTCCACTACTTTGCGGTCTTTGGGCTGTAAGCCCAACTCTTCCATAATCAATTGTACTCTGTCAAAGGTAGCTTTATCTACATAGCCTTTCTTATATTCGCAGCCGGTCTTGAAATAACGGCGAATCACTTCCTGTTTGGATGCTTCCCGCACCACTTCATCGTCCACAATGCCAAAGCCTACTCGGTTGACGCCCATATCGGTAGGAGATTTATACATGGATTCCTGTCCTGTAATTTTTTCGATAATTCGTTTTAACAAGGGAAATGCTTCAATATCACGGTTATAATTTACCGCTACTTCTCCGTAAGCATCCATGTGGAAGGAGTCTATCATATTTACATCCTTGAGGTCAGCGGTCGCTGCTTCATAAGCGATATTCAGCGGATGCTTCAACGGCACATTCCACACCGGAAAGGTTTCAAATTTGGAGTATCCTGCTACACGTCCCCGCGTATATTCGTGATACAGCTGACTGAGGCAAGTAGCCAATTTACCGCTACCAGGCCCTGGCGCTGTAACAACTACAATAGGCTTGTTTGTTTCAATATAAGGATTTTTCCCATATCCTTCTTCGCTGACAATGGTATTCACATCCACAGGATAGCCTTTTGTCGCCTGGTGCTGGTATACTTTAATCCCCCGCCGTTCCAGCTTATTAATAAAAATCTGCGCTGCCGGCTGCTGCTCATAGCGAGTAATCACCACACTGTTTACTTCTAATTCCCAGGCGCGTAAATCGTCAATCAGACGTAGCACATCCATGTCATAGGTGATTCCGAAGTCACCGCGAATTTTGTTGCGCTCAATATCGCCGGCATATACACAAATGATGATTTCTACTTGGTCTTTCAGGCTGTGCAGCAGCTTAATCTTTGCATCTTCATCAAAACCCGGCAGTACTCGCTTGGCATGATAGTCGCCCAACAGCTTTCCTCCGAACTCCAAATATAATTTGTCATAATGATTTACCCGTTCCAGAATATATTTTGACTGTTCCTCCAAATATTTCTTGGCATCAAATCCTGCTTTCATAGCCTTCCTAAACTCCCTCCATGATTCCTATTTCTACATTTTTGTCTAATCTTTTCACAGTTCTTTATATTATAACAATTTTTGCGAGAAAAAAAAAGTGGACAACTGTTTTTTTCCGCGTTCATCTCAAAAAAATATACCGAAATAAAAAGGCATCACGATATAGAGCAAAAAACACCCTTACTCCTCGTGATACCCACAAAAAATGACTGCAGAGCTTTTTAGACCCCGCAGCCAGATTTCTTATTCTTCTTCAAATAAATCCTCTACCGCTTCTTTCATTTTTCCGAAGAACCCTTTGTTCTTTTTAGCTTCTTCGCTTTTTTCCTCTTTTTTTTTACTCTCATCTATGTGAATTTTGTTGGCACTGTCGGCCTCTGATTCCGCTGTCTTAAAGGTTGCATTGAGTTTTTGCAGCAAATCACGCTGCTCTGTTGTGAGATTTTTCGGCGTCACAACTTTTATCGTTACATATTGGTCGCCCTTGCCGTATCCTTTAATATTTTTTACGCCTTTGCCCTTCATGCGGAATTTTGCGCCGCTTTGCACGCCAGCAGGAATGGTCAACGTGACATTTCCTTCTAATGTCTGTACTTGAATATCAGCACCTAAAGCAGCCTGCGCAATGTTGATTTCTCGTTCCATATAAATGTCATCTTCATTGCGGACAAAAATCGGATGGCTGCGCACGTTGATATAAATATACAGATCACCGTTAGGACCGCCCTGCTCGCCTGCTTCCCCTTCGCCGCTCATGCGTAAACGGGAGCCGACATCGACACCGGCTGGCACTTTAATTTCAATTTTCTTATTAATACGTTTTTTCCCTTTACCATTGCATTCAGGGCAAGGATCCTTAATCACAGTCCCTTTCCCGCCGCATTCAGGACAAACTTTCGCCGTCTGAATTTGTCCAAAAGGCGTTTTCTGCATGGTATAAATCTGACCTGTTCCATTGCAGCGGCTACAAGTAGTGGGACTGGTGCCTGGTTTTGCTCCACTGCCGTGACAGGTACTGCAGCTTTCCCATTTAGGCAATGTAATGGTCTTTTCTGTGCCGAACACAGCCTCTTCGAAATCAATGGTTAAATCATATCGTAAATCGGCACCTTTGCGCGGCCCTCTTTGCTGCTGGCCACCGCCGAAACCGCCGCCGAAAAACATATCGAAAATATCGTTCATGCCGCCAAAATCCTGACCGCCGCCAAAGCCTCCAAATCCGCCAGCTCCGCCAAATCCACCTGCTGGACCATCAGGACCAAAACGGTCATACTGTTCCCTTTTTCCGGCATCGGACAAGGTTTCATAAGCTTCATTGATTTCTTTAAATTTCTCCTCTGCTTCTTTATCTCCGGGGTTTACATCAGGATGATATTTTCTGGCCAGTTTTCGGTAGGCTTTTTTTAGTTCATCATCGCTGGCTGTCTTTTCCACACCCAGCACTTCATAATAATCGCGCTTTGCCACTCTGGTCCTCCTCTTTCCCTTTGCACAGAAAAGCGCCTTTGAAACAGCCTTCCTTTACAAGTACAGGCTGTTTCATTGCGCTTTTTCCGGCAGTGATACGATCTTTATAGGATGTCGTGTTTATACTTCTTTGTATTCTGCGTCATATACGCCGTCTTCCTGAGGACCACTCTGTCCTTGTGATTCAGCGCCGCCTTGGGCCTGCTGTGCTGCCTGTGCAGCTGCATACATTTTTTCTGTCATTTTATACAGAACTTCCTGCAATGCTTCAGTTTTCGCTTTGATTTCAGCGGTGTCGTTGCCTTCCAGAGCTTTCTTCAATTCGTCTTTTGCTTTATTGATATCGGCTACTTCCGCAGCGTCTGCTTTATCACCCATGTCTTTCAAGGTTTTTTCTACCTGGAATACCATGGCGTCAGCGTTGTTGCGGATGTCTACTTCTTCTTTCCGTTTTTTATCCGCTTCTGCGTTCATTTCTGCATCTTTAATCATTTTATCAATTTCTTCATCGGACAAGCCACTGCTGGATTTGATGGTAATCCGCTGTTCTTTGCCGGTGCCCAAATCTTTGGCAGATACGTTTACAATCCCGTTGGCATCGATATCGAATTTTACTTCAATCTGAGGGATTCCACGAGGAGCTGGCGGAATATCCATCAAAGTGAAACGGCCCAAGGTTTTGTTGTACTGTGCCATTTCCCGTTCGCCCTGCAGTACATGAATATCGGTAGATGTCTGGTTGTCGGCAGCAGTGGTAAATACCTGCTGACGGGATACTGGAATGGTGGTGTTGCGTTCTACAATCTTTGTAAACACGCCGCCCAATGTTTCAATCCCTAAGGACAACGGGGTTACGTCCAGCAAAACAACGTCTTTTACTTCGCCGACTAACACACCGCCCTGAATTGCAGCACCGATTGCCACGCATTCATCTGGGTTAATGCCTTTGAATGGTTCTTTGCCCAGCAGATTTTTGATTGCTTCCTGTACAGCAGGAATACGGCTGGAGCCACCGACCAAAATAACTTTATTGATATCGTTCGCAGACAATCCTGCATCCTTCAAAGCCTGACGGGTCGGGCCCATGGTTTTCTCTACCAAATCAGCAGTCAATTCGTTGAATTTTGCTCTGGTCAGGGTCAAATCCAAATGCTGTGGGCCGCTTTCATTCATGGTGATAAATGGCAGGTTAATATTAGATGTTGTCACGTTGGAAAGTTCAATTTTTGCCTTTTCTGCTGCTTCTTTCAAACGCTGCATTGCAGTTTTATCGTTGGACAAATCAATTCCTGTCTGTTTCTTGAATTCTACCAGCATCCAGTCGATAACCTTTTCATCAAAGTCGTCACCGCCTAAACGGTTATTACCACTGGTTGCTTTTACTTCGAAAATGCCATCACCCAGTTCTAGGATAGATACATCGAATGTACCGCCGCCCAAGTCAAATACCAAAACTGTCTGGTCTTCGCCTTTATCCATCCCATAAGCCAGAGAAGCGGCTGTTGGTTCGTTGATAATCCGCAGCACGTTCAGGCCGGCAATCTTCCCTGCATCTTTGGTAGCCTGACGCTGACTGTCTGTGAAATAAGCCGGTACTGTGATAACAGCTTCAGATACAGACTCACCCAGATATGCTTCTGCATCTGCTTTCAACTTCTGCAGAATCATTGCAGAAATTTCCTGCGGTGTATAGGCTGTCCCTGCTACTGTCACTTTATAATCAGTACCCATATGACGTTTGATAGAGATTACGGTATTTTCCGGATTAGTGATAGCCTGACGTTTTGCAACCTGCCCTACCAGACGTTCCCCATTTTTGGAAATGCCCAATACAGACGGAGTTGTACGATTTCCTTCCGAGTTAGGAATTACGACAGGTTCGCCTCCTTCCATCACTGCCACACAAGAGTTTGTTGTTCCTAAGTCAATCCCAATTACTTTTCCCATTTTTTATTCCTCCTAAAATTTATACAACAATTCATTTACTGGACAGCGCATTTTTCTGCTGCGCTCCTATTTTGATACTTTTACCATAGACGGGCGAATCACCCGTTCTCTCAGCATATACCCGGCTCGCAATTCTTCTACAACCGTTTCTTCCGGCACGGTATCATCCTCTACCTGCATAATGGCTTCATGTAGATTCGGGTCGAAATGCTGCCCCACTGCTTCAATCTTGCTCATGCCGGCCTGCTCCAACACCTGCATCATCTGACGGTAAATCATTTCCACGCCTTTGATTACATTTTGCGTTTCAGCGCTTTCACCTGGGCTCTTCAATGCCAGCTGGAACGTATCTAGCACTGGCAACAGCTCTCCCATCAATTTTGCGTTGCTGTACTTGAGCAAGTCATCTTTTTCCAGAGCTGTACGACGTTTATAGTTTTCAAAATCCGCCGCAACCCGCAAAAATCTCTGATTCAAATCAGCCAACTCAGTGGCCAATTGCTCTGGATCTTTTACAATGGTTTCCTCTGTTTCCTCTTGCTCCGTTATATCTTCCTGCGCTTCTGTATTCACTTCCTCTTCCAGATCTTTCGTTTCCTGTTCTGTCATGCGCTCTGTCACACTCCTTTATTTACTATGATATCCCCATTATGTTGGTTGATATTCTTTTTTCTTCACAATAATATTTATCCGTAAAATGGCCTCTGCCACTTCCCCGGCAGTTTTCAGGCCGTGCAGCTTCACATACAAGGGATCAACGATGCCCGATATATACAAATCCTCTACCCGACCAGTATCACAGTTGATACTCAAATGATGATTCTGCTGTAGTTCTTGCGCTCTATTGACATCGCCGTGTTTTTCCAATGGGTTAAATCCAGCGTTGGCAATCATTTGCATGAAAGGCTTTTTCAACGCGGCTATGACGCAATCGGCACCGAAAACAGCCATACCAGACAATGCATTTTTATTTTGCTCCAGCTGTCTGGCCACTGCCAGCTCCGCAGCGCCGCCGCCAGCCACCAGTCCTTTTTGCAAAGCACTCTGCACGCTGGCTGCTGCATCTTTGGCAATGCGTTCTTTCTCACCAACCACTTCTCCGGTCGTCGCACCTACCAAAATGGTCGCCATCTTCTTTCCGTTACCACCTAGCACCTTTACTTGGGACAATTTCTCATTTCCTATTATATGCGTTGCCGTCCCGAACTGTTTCTGCAGTTCTTCAAGGGGTTTGCGCAATGCTGTGCGTTTCAATAGCTTTGCGCCGCAGTGCTCTGCCAAATCTGTCAGTTCTCTGTGGGGCACCCTGGCCACAACCAGGATTCCTGCTTCCTCTAATAGCTCTGCCGCAAGATCATCTACACCGCGGTCCACAAAGATCGCCTGCACACCAGAATGCACTAATTTTTTTATGTTATCTTTGAATTCTTCCTTCATCACCAGATGCTGCTGAAATCCACTCTCTGTAGCCAGCGCTATATTCCCTACTTCCTCCGGCTCTAGCGCATCGTCTAAAACCATCACGGAAATATTTCCTTCCAGCTCTAAAGGCATTTGGCGGCTCAGCCGTTCTTTTCCAATCAGCACACCATTCAACACTTCACTTTCTGCGCCTTCCACCGCTCGTACACGCTGGGAAAAACGGAAATTCGTGTCTAAGAGTTTTTCCTCGCCGATTAATCGTGCGCCCTCCATAATCAATTGGGCAATAGCCTCATCCTCTCTGCCTGCTACGTAAGCAACATTATATAACTGGCCAGTGTCCATACTACCCACCAGCACCGCTTCCTGCTCCATCAGACGGCAAGCCTCTTTCACACCGTAGCGCAATCCTGCAAGTACCTGCGCCACCGGTACGCCCTTGTTTACCTGCTCCAATCCATGGGTAACCATTTCACCGGCCATCAGCGCCGCTGTAGTGGTCCCGTCACCCACTTCCTCCTGCTGTGCGTTGATTGCATGAATCAACATACGTGCTACCGGATGACTGACTTCCATCATATTTAAAATTGTTACGCCATCATTGGTAATCACCACGTTGCCGAACTGGTCTACCAGCATGGTATCCAATCCTTTGGGCCCGATGGTACTTTCCACCGCAGCCATCACCGCCCGCACCGCATTGGCATTATTCTCTAATAAATCAAATTTTTGCTCCCGCTGTTCGCTCATAAAAATCCCTCTCTATTTTTCTTCTTTATAGGCTTCTTCCAGCGTTTGCGTCATTGCGTTGAGCATAGATACCGCTGTCGCGTAATCCATTCTTGTGGGCCCAATCAACCCGACCTTCCCAACAGTTTCTCCATTTACTTTATAATTGGCAACGATGACACTGCAATCCTTTACTTCATCCAAACCAGTCTCTGCTCCGATTTTCACAGTAATACCACTTTCATTATCGGCCTCCATCAGTTGCGTCAGCACTTCCTGCTGTTCTAACGACTGCAGCAGATTCTTCACCTTATTTACATCCTTAAATTCCGGCTGAGACAGCATATTCAAGCCGCCATCCAAATATATTTTTTTGTCACGGCCTTCCAGATTCAAAATGGAAGAAAGCATTTCCAACGCACAGTCCACAACCTGACGTTGTCTGGTGAGATTTTGAAAGATATTTTCCAAAATATTGTGCTGCCAATCGCCAACTTTTAATCCTCGTAGATTCTGATTCATCATCATCGATACCAGTTCCAAATCCTCTTTGGTCATGGTCTTGGGAATCTCCAGGAAGCGATTTTCAATTTTATCGCCTTCCGTAATAATGACCATCAATGCCTTGCCCGGTTCCACCAAAAGTAACTGTAATAGCTGTAATGCAGAACTTTTGTTGTCATCCAGCATCATGACCGTGGTGCAGTTGGTGATATCTGCCAGCATTTTCATACTGTCTCGCAGTACATCACCCACCTGCTGCTGTTTTTCATGGATAGCTTTGCTAATCAGCTGTTTTGCTTCCTCTTGAATGTCACTCTGCGCCATCAAGTAATCCACATAATAACGGTAACCTGCATCGGAAGGAATCCGTCCTGCTGAGGTATGTGGCTGTTCAATCAGTCCCATTTCCTCTAGATCTGCCATTTCATTGCGAATGGTGGCCGAGCTGACACCCAGATTGTATTTTTTGGAGATGGTTCTGGATCCTACCGGCTCAGCCGTTTCGATATAGTCCAGCACGACAGCTTCCAAAATCTTTTGCTTCCGGCTATCCATTTCCATGTACTCCACCTCGTTTATCTTTTAACTTGTTAGCACTCTTTCAGGTCGAGTGCTAACAATATAAATATAGTACGATTTCCTTACAAAGTCAATGCATTTTTTCAAAAAAATTTTGATAATACTATTAAGAAAATGTGAAGACGCTGCAAGACACAGTCCTGCAGCGTTTTTCCTCCTTACATTTTTTTCTAAATTAAAATTCTATACGCACCTAGATTACAGAATTTGCTGCTGATTAATCGTCAGACGGAAACGTAAATTTAATTTTTCCGCCGCCTTGCGACACAGATTCATTCGTTCCATAAAAATCTCAAAATAATCCATCACTGCGCAAATCTCTGTATCAATCTGCAAACGCAATTCAATATGGCTATCCTTTTCAATGCACAATTCCGATTTTTTCACCGAGTAGTTCACACGGTCATGAATATCAAAGGTCGCAAAATCCTGATTGCGCACTCTGCTAGAACGCACATCCGCCTTATCAGCCAGAATTAAAGCCGCCGCTACAGGATTTACTGGAAAGGCCGAGCCCTCATCATGATTGCCGATGGCGGTGATGATTGTCGCAATATCCTCAGGATCTGCCTGAAGATTATCCAGAATGCGGAACGCCAAAATCGCGCCGCTTTGCGCATGGTCCTGCCGATTGATCATATTGCCGATATCGTGCAGATATCCTGCAATACGGGCCAACTCCGCTTCCCGCTCCGAATAGCCCAGCTTCAGCAAAATTTCATGCGCCAGGTTTGCCACCTTATTCACATGAGCAAAGCTGTGCTCCGTATACCCTATGGCCCGCAGCGAATCATCGGCCCGCTCAATATAAGTCCGTACTGCAGGCAATCTATATACATCCTCAAAGGTCACTCTCATTGTTCCGCTTCCTTCCCGGCGCAGCTTCATGGTAAGATAGCGTGCGCGCTTCGTTTCTTTATCGTAGTATCTCTATAGTATACACTTTTTTCGTCCTTGGCAACCTCAAATTCTCAAAAATCATCTAATTTTACCAGTACATTATATTTCACATTTCTCCTTTTCTGCGCCCAAACAAAAACGGCCTCTGTAGATGAAATCCCCACAGAAACCGTTTTTTCTTTATATGATGCGCTATATTATGAATGATATGATTTTCTGGTTAGAACCAGCCTGACCTTCTCATTGACACTATTGATACTGCGCAGGCAACGTATCTTCATATAAACGCGTCATCTGCCATCCATCGTTATATGCATCCGCATAGTGCAACAAGGCAAAATGGCTGTTGTCATAATGCGCAAAATCACCACTAGAGCTATACAAATTTGTCTGTCTGCAGAACGCTGCTACTGCATCTGTACCTTCAATACGACCAGTCAACTGTGCTACGCCCTCTAATCTTTGAACACACTCTTCCGCACTGAAAGCCCCATTGTCCTTAGCACTTGCAGACTCAGTCCGTGTCTCCGCTATCATCGTATCCGCATCTTCCGTTGTTCCTGTAGAAAACAGTTTCCGCTCTATCTCATCTACCATTTTTCTTTCTGTCGATTCACAGCGAAAAATCAGAATCTGATCATAATCATTCCAGCGCTGCTCCGCTTTCAACTGCGCTTCTGTCAGCAGCGCAACGGTACGTTTGTCACTCTCATAGATGACGTTGTTTTGCCAACGTCTATTTCTCTGGTCACTCGACCATCCTATGCGGGCAATCTCCCCTTTGGTCAAAGCTTCAAAATTCCGTTCCCGCAAATCCTGCTGATACGCCTGCAGCAATACCTTTGCATCCTCTGCCAACACATCATTCACCCAAACTTCCTTCACTGTCTCCGGTGAAGTCTGCAATACATTGCGATACAGCATTTCCCGATAAACGGATAGATTGTACAGTTCCCGATAATTTTCTTCCAGTGCGTTGGTCGGCACCGCCCTATATTGGCGCGCCGCTTTTCTTCCATTTTTCAATTCATAATAAACTCTCACACTCGAATAGTTTCCACTACCATCCACTACAATCAAGCCGTTAAAACTGCTGGCGCGATAATTTTTTTCTGCAACAATCGGCTCCAACAAAGCATACACCTGCTGTTTCACTGCATCATCATGACTAAAACTGATTTCTCCGTCGATGTCATATCCCAGCCAGGAGCTATTTTCACTGCTGTCTATAACCAGGGACACCCGTTCCACCTGTTCTGGTTTGGGCAAATACGTATCATAGCCCGACACATCATAACGCAGCACACCGACAATGGCTAAGATGAGCACTACAATGACAGCGCATTGCGGCAGGCGTTTGCCCATTGCCTTAAAGTCATGCTGAATGATGACCTCGCAGGTCATATGGGTAAGGACGGCGAAGACCACAACAGCAAAGTAGAAAAACAGCTTGTTGCCTACTGTCATAAAAAATACCAATCCGGCAGCAATAGAAACCACAAACATCAAATACGCCTTCAAAAGCGGCTCGCTTACACGATACACCAGTGCCTTTCCTGCTGCTTCACTGGCCCGCTTCTGATACAAAAACCAGCTTAGTACGGTGAGCAACACAATCAGTGCCAATTGCACAAAAACAATGCCCGTATCCATCGGCGGCACGCTCATCGTCATACGATTCATCAGTACAACAGAGGGAATATTATCAATATATAGGACTGCCGCACACAATGGTGAAAACTTCAACGCAGTCTGTACAAAGTCAAAGGTACCACTATAGGTAGCCAAAAACAGGTTGCATAATAATTGCATCAGCCACACCGCCAGTGGCACACAAAAATGCAGCACACCGTTCAGAGCTATCTGTGTCAGCGCAGTTCCCGCCAACTGTCCGCTTAACACTGCAATGCTGTAGCTGGCCAAAGAAAAAAGTAACATCATGCCCCCATGGGCCAATATTGCAGTCATATTCAGTGAAGTGCCCAGACCATAACCTGCTATCAAGAGCAGCATCAGCACCAACATAATCACAAAAGGCACCAGGTTCAGCAAAAGGCCCACAACATATTGATTTATAAACAATCGTGTACGTGTGACTGGCTGACTGTGATAGAAATTTACCTGCCGCTTTTGTTGTAAGTAGAAAAACATCACACAGCCAATCACTGCAGACAGGACTACCACAGAAAAATACAGCATCATAAAGCCCTCTGCATTCATCCAGTCAGACATCCGCTCCAGCTGCTGCGAGAGCAAAGATTCCTCTGTTGCCGACGACAAATAATTGATATTGGACGGACGGCGAATGCTGTCAATTTTCAGTAAGGTATACACAGGTCCGGCAAAACAGTATACCACCGAACAAATCACTGCCAGCCACCAGTACATCTGCAAGCTGTGTAGCAATAATTTTTTACTATTGTTTTTTCCCTTAGTAGATGAGTTGTTGGATATCATAGCCCAACACCTCCATTTCTGTAATAAATATTTCTTCCAGCGACAATGGCAATAATTCACAATACAGTGGATTCATCTTTTTCATGTACGCTTCTATATCGTTCTTTTCTCCCCGTACAACCAGAATAGACAAATTACCCCGCTGCTCCATCGTCACTACATCCAAACCGGAAAAATCTTCTATACCCTTGGCAGTAGAGAATGCACATTGCACCTTTTGAATATTGCTCTGCAAGCCATCCAATTCCCGCTCAAACACAATTCCTCCCTGATGCAGCAGCCCAATATGGTCGCAGATATCCTCCAGTTCCCGTAAATTGTGGGAGGCAATAATCGGCGTCAACTGCTGTTCTACCACCGCATCTGCCAGCAACCGTTTCACAGCCTGCCGCATTACCGGGTCAAGACCGTCGAAGGTTTCATCACAAAAGAGATAGTCCGGCTCGCAGGCCAGCGCCAAAATAATATGCGCCTGTTTCTGCATCCCTTTTGAAAAAGTATTTAGATTGCGCTTACTGTCCAGACGGAATAATTCCGTCAAACGATGAAATTTATCATAAGAAAACCTGGGATAGATCACTGCATAATATCTGGCCATATCTTCCATATTGCTGTTATTAAAAAAGAACTGATCATCCGAAATATAAAAAATGCGTTGTTTCAACCGTTCATTCTCATACACTGGCTCCCCATCAATGCGAATCTCACCATAGTCCGGCCGGTAAATCCCTGCCAAAAGCCGCAAAAGTGTTGATTTTCCGGCGCCGTTGCTGCCAATGAGTCCAAAAATGGAGCCCTTTTGAATGGTAGCGGATACTTGATGTAGCGCCTGTATATCGCCAAATTGTTTACTGAGTTCTTTCATTTCAATCATGGATTCAATCCTCCTTTTTCCTGCTCATAGGCCCTCTGCACCACAGCACAAACCTCCTGCTGGGGTACTTGCAGTTCACAAAGTTCACCACTGATTTCAAAAATCTGCTCTATCAGTTCTTGTTGCTGCACCATGCGCAGCTCCTGAATGCCACTGCCCACAAAGCTGCCTCGACCTTTCAAAGAATAGATTACGCCCTCCCGCTCCAACTCTCCATAAGCCTTTTGAATAGTATTGGGATTGATGGCCAGCTCCTGCGCCAACTGTCGTACCGACGGCAGTTGATCGTCCCGCTCCAACACACCGGAGACAATCAAACTCTTTATACTGTCAATAATTTGTTCATAAATGGGTTTTCGACTTTTATAATCAATTAAGATCATTGCTTCATCTCCCCCCCTTTGTGTATTATCTGTATTATTTATTATAGTACACTGATATCATAACATACTTTATTCATTTGTCAAGTTTTTCTTTTCTCAAATTTTCGTATTTTCTATAATATTAAATTGCAATATCAAGTAAGGCAGAAAAAATTTCAAAAGGGAAACGAACACCCAAAATTTTATGTGATAAAACGTTCATTCCGTTTTGCGCTTTTAAAAATGTTTTCTGCGCCGCCAGCATGCGCAGAAAACATGGTTTTCATAGTAAACATTTTGAAAAGTTTATCGAAGCAATTGCTGATCATACACAAAAAGAGGACCTCAGATATGCAAATCTGAAGCCCCCAGACTATATCGTCCTTATTTCTTTTATCTTGTTAAAAACGAATGCTCACTATGAATAGCAGTTACACATTTTCCATTATCCTCCTCCCTCCAAATTGTAGACTGTTTTCAGCAACTGCTACAGTTTTGGTTTGTATATTTTCTGGTAGAAAATCTGCTCGGAATATACGTATTTGTTTAGCGACCCGTTGCAAATCTTACAGTACAATAGTGCTGGGAAGTAACAATCATATTCTCCCCAAAGGGTGAATGCAAACGTCCAATACCAGAGAAAGTCCGGATCCGTTGATTCTTCCATTTTCCTAAAAGCTCGCAACTCTTCATACATCATACCAGTGCTTTCTGTAAAATAGTAAGAGCCCCAAATATGACCGTTCCTGGATTTGATTTGCCCAGGATCGTTGTAATCATTTATTAATTTCTCACAGGTAAACGCTGCAGTATTACTACTTTCTTCACTCTTATACAAGCGTTCAATAGCAGAATCCAAATCTTCATTAGTTTCGCTTTCATCACAAGAAGAACAAAAGCACGCAACTAAGTACTTATTCTCTTCACATAAGTGGTTTTGAAGCAAGTAATTCGTAAGCACTCCTATAGTTTCAGTTTTTTCAAAGGAACAACAAGTTACTTCCGTTATTGTTACAATTTGGCTTCTTGTTCTCAAATACAAATAAGCATCGACTACTGCAATTCCATAGTCAGTTGTAGCCACTTCAACTGCGAGCTTCTCACCTGATACTTTATCAACTGCATTAACTAGATAACTATACTCTTCATGGTTCCGTCTATCAGAGTGTGTACACATTGTACTTTTAATCTTCTCACTACCCATTACTGCACCGACCTTTCAAATAGTAAAATAATTATAGAGCATGAAGTATTTTTCAAAATAAAAACAAAAAAGAGCATTCTGAATTCATCAAAATGCTCTCACACCTGCGACATAACTGGCTTCGCGTCTATGGCATCTATTATGGGTCAAGAATTGGTGCGGGTGAAGGGACTTGAACCCATACGGTGAAACCGCCAGATCCTAAGTCTGGTGCGTCTGCCAATTCCGCCACACCCGCATAAAAAAGAAAAATGCGCTATCCGCGATTCGAACGCGGGACACCCTGATTAAAAGTCAGGTGCTCTGCCTACTGAGCTAATAGCGCATATACTGGGGTGGCAGGGCTCGAACCTACGAATGCGGGAGTCAAAGTCCCGTGCCTTACCACTTGGCTACACCCCATCGAAGGCCGCTTCCGCAACCATGAAGAAAACAGGGTGGATGATGGGGATCGAACCCACGAATGCCGGAGCCACAATCCGGTGTGTTAGCCACTTCACCACATCCACCATATTAAAACATAAAACATGTGCCAGGAGGGACTCGAACCCCCGACCCTCGGCTTAGAAGGCCGATGCTCTATCCAGCTGAGCTACTGGCACACATGGAGCGGGTGATGGGAATCGAACCCACGTAGCTGGCTTGGAAGGCCAGAACTCTACCATTGAGCTACACCCGCACTGTCAAAAAGAAGGATCGGGGTGGAGGGATTCGAACCCCCGGCCCCATGGTCCCAAACCACGTACTCTACCAAACTGAGCCACACCCCGCTATTCTTCTTTCTTCAGCAACGAAAATTATTTTAGCAGATTCTACAGCATTTGGCAAGTCTTTTTTTCATATTTTATGAAATTTTTTTCGTCTTTTTCTTTGGAGAGCGTCAAAAGCCCCCAGGAAGCATCATTCAGCATCAAATTAAACTTGCTCACCGACCCCGGATTGATCATTACAACTTCCCCTTCCCGGTAATATGCCTGGTGGGTATGACCAAACAAAACAAAATCGACTTGTTCTTCTACTCCATGCACATAAAGTTCCTCTAAAGTTTCTTTTACGGAATAAAAATGCCCATGACATAAAAGTAACCGCCATCCGCCAAGCTCCACCACTAATTCACCTGGGCCATCCTCATAACTGTCACAGTTGCCTCGCACTAGAAATGTAGGAATCTGCAAAGCTTTTTCCATCTGCCGTCCATCGCTGACATAATCCCCTAAAAAAATCAAATAATCTATATTGCCTTCTGCTTTTATAGCGTCTACCACCAAAGGCCAGTTGTCATGCGTATCACTCACAATTGCCAATCTCATCATCACGACTTATTCCTCACTTTTTAATAATTTAATAATTTCTACAGCTTTGCGATTTGCCCGCCCTCTGTGACTAATCTCATTTTTCTCATCGAGCGTTAACTCTGCAAAAGTCTTGCCCAGTTCTTCCACGTAAAACAGTGGGTCATAACCAAATCCTCCGCTGCCTTGCAGACTTCGCAGGATTTTTCCCCGACAGATGCCTTCCACTGCATATTCCCTTCCGTCAGGCAATACAATGGCAATGGCACAAAAAAATTGTCCTGTGCGCTGTGCTTCTCCCACTGGATCCAATAGCTGCAGTAGTTTTCGATTGTTGTCGTCATCATTGCGTTGCTCACCAGCAAACCGCGCAGAGTAGATGCCCGGTGCGCCGTCTAGCGCATCCACCATCAGACCCGAATCATCGGCCAGTGCCGGAATTCCTGTTGCCTTGCAGACAGTACGCGCTTTAATAAGGGCATTTTCCGCAAAGGTAACGCCATTTTCCTCTATCTCATCAATTCCCGAATAATTTTTCATGGAATAGACCTGAATATCTAATCCTTCTAGCAAACGCCGAAATTCCGCAATTTTTCCCTGGTTGCCACTGGCCAGCACCAACTCTGTTAGCATGATATGTTTCACCTTTCCCAATTAAGAAATTATCTGTCTCAAATCTTTATATTACTTCCTGTCACAGCTATTTTACAACTTTTATGAGAGTTTGTCCATCAGCCACTCTGTCAAATTACGGCTGCAGTATATAAGTTTTTCCGCTGGCGCTCATATGAATTTTTCCATCAAAATTTTGTTCCGCTTCCCGCTGCAGTTGATGAAGATTCATCTCTGGAAAGAAGTGCGTCAATACTAAATTTTTCACTCCGCTGTTTTGCGCCAACATGGCCGCTTGCCGTGCTGTCATATGATACTGCCCTCTCTGTGCCAACTCATATTCCCGCAGAGAAGCCTCTGCCAATAAATATTCGCTGTCTCGGCAATACGTCTCCAACCCAGAAAACCAGCCAGTATCACCAGTATAGGTCAAAAGTGGCTGATCGCCCACAGAAAACTGTACGCCATAAGCAGGAATCTGATGCTGTACCGGAAAAAATCGCAACTGAAATAAATTGAAATCGTTCACTGCCTTCTGTGCCTCCTGCAAGCTGATCACCGCAAATACATCATTCCAGCTTTTTATCTCTTCCACCAGATGCTCTGGTCCTTCGGGCAAATACACATAGAGAGGTTCCTTGCGCTTTCCCTCCTGTATCTGATAGCGCAACGCCTGCCGCAAACAATAAATATCGCTGTAATGATCGGGGTGCAGGTGGGTCAATATTAAAATGCCCAGCTTATTGTAATCACCGTATTTCTGCAGCTTACTGAAGCTGCCGTTCCCGCAGTCCAGCATAATCTGAAATCCGTTGGCATTCAGCAGATAACCGCTGCATGCACCCTGCGCCGTGGCGTATGGTCCATAGTTTCCTAGCACTGTAAATTCTATCATCTCTCCAACTCCTTTTTGATTGTCCATTTATTTCCAAGTCCTTCTCTCTTAGTATATCGTATTTGTTGCAAAATGTATAGCGGGATAATTTGTAGAAAAATGTAAAACGCCTTGCGTCCTAAGCAAAAAAACATTACACTATAGAGAGAACAGTGTAATTGCACTGTGATGATTTTTTATAATTGGAGGTCTTTATTTATGAAAGTAACTGTAAATTGGGAACAGCGGATGACGTTTGAGGCAGATACCGAGTCTGGACACAAAGTAAAAATGGATGCCGGCAAACCGGCAGGCGATAACTGTGCGCCCCGCCCTACTGAACTGCTTCTGTGCGGTGTAGGTGCCTGCTCTTCTATGGATATCGTAGAAACGATGGCTGAACGGGGACAAACCTTGGAATCCTTGAAGGTTGAAGTGCGCGGCGACCGTCCTACTGATTATCCTATGCCATTTACCGATCTGCACTTGCATTATATCGCTAAGGGTGATATCGATCCTGCCCTTTTCAGAGCTGCTCTGCAGGAATCCATGAATCTGTACTGCGCTGCAGCACTCTCTCTGAAAGCTTTGAAACATGTTACCTATGAACTCAACGACATTGTTTACACATTATATGAATAATCATTTATTCTAACTGCCGCAAAGCCGGAGACAATGCTGACCCATTGCTTCGGCTTTTTCATTTTGTTCTTTCAAAATTTTTCCTTACAAAAATCCCTATTATCTATATCGTTTATCACAATAAAATATTCTTTTCATCAAAAGTTTGCAAATAAAGTTTCCTGTATGGTATACTACAGATTATGAGGATTATCCAGCAAAGGAGGCGCAAAGAGATGGTAATTACAAAAGAAATGGGAATCAAAGAATGTGTACAACAATATCCGCAGACCGCTGCTGTATTTATGGAATTCGGTATGGGTTGCTTAGGTTGTGCTGCTGCCCACTTTGAAAATATTGAGCAAGGTGCAATCGGACATGGTATCAATGTTCCTGCTTTAATGGAGGCTTTAAACAAAGCTGTTGAAGCAAAATAAGCCTTAAAAAATCAATCATAAAAACAAAATGCTATGGAACAGTTTGCACTATTCCATAGCATTTTTTCGTGTATCTTTCCTTTTTATTTATTATAATATACTGCCAGTTTCCGGAACGCTTCCAGAGATCGTTGTACCTTCTCCGTCGGCACACAATAGGCAATACGAAAATGACCGGGACAGCCAAACCCATCCCCTGGCACCAGCAATAAATCAAATTCTTTAGCTTTATTACAAAAAGCGACTGCATCCGGCTCCAGCGATTTTGGGAACATATAGAAGGTGCCGTCTGGCTTCACGCAAGAAAAGCCCATCTCTGTCAACGCGTCATACAGAATATGCATATTATCCTCATATACCTGTAAATCGGAAGTTTGTTCCAATACTTCTGCCACTGCCAGCTGAATAATAGAGGAAGGACAATTATGCCCAATTCCGCGGGAAATCTGCCCACACATGTCTACAATCAATGCTGCATCTTTGCAAGCAGGATTTACCGCAATATAACCAATACGTTCTCCAGGCAAAGACAGAGATTTGCTAAAGGAATAGCAGGAAATCGTGTTGGCATAAAATTTGGACGTATAGGGTGTCTTTTTGCCGTCGAAAATAATTTCTCTGTAAGGCTCGTCGGAAATAATGTAAATATCATGACCATATTCTTTTTCCTTCGCCAAAAGAATCTCGGCCAGTCTAGTCAAGGTTTCTGCGGAATACACCACGCCTGACGGATTGTTGGGTGAATTGATGAGAATTGCATTCACCTTGGGATTGAGCATTTTTTCAAAGGCAATAAAATTAATCTGAAAATTTTCTACATTGGCCGGTACAACTTTCAAGACAGCACCAGTTTCATTGATATACGGATAATATTCAGAAAAATGCGGCGCAAAGGTGAGTACCTCGTCCCCTGGTTCTGTGACTGCTCGCACAGCATGGGCCAGCGCAGCCGCAGCGCCGGATGTGGGAAAAATATGGTCTTTGCTGTAGTTCATCCCGAAACGATTATTTAAGGAGTAGGCAATGGCCTCGCGTACTGAGTCCAATCCCAAACTTGGGCTGTAGCCATGTACTGCCAATGAATCTCCCTGCAGAGCCAGTTTGGCGATTGTCTCATCCACGATACGCGGTGCGGGCACCGACGGGTTGCCCAAACTGAAATCAAATACATTTTCATATCCGATTTCCTGCGCTCGCTGACCACCATATTCCGATATTTCCCGAATCACCGACTTTTTTCCTAACATATCTTTATATTTTTTTGCAATCATCTTATATCCTCCTCCATTGTATAAAATAACACTCTAATGCTCAGTATACTATAAAATGCACCATCTTATAAACCGTCTATCGATAAAATTGCAGCAGAAATATTGTATACTTTTCTCCGCTGCTACAAAGTCAACTGCGCTTCTGTCGTTCCGGAAAAAGTTTTCAGGAGCAAAACATGCTCTTTTAGCAGCAAATAACTAGGTTGACTTTGCTCTTTTGGCAAAGATACTGACCCGGGATTGGCATAAATATATTCTCCGCAATTTTTCAACGCCGGAATATGTGTATGTCCGTGTAGCAAAACGTCTCCTTGCTGCAGCAGAGGCAAATTCTGGGCAGAAAAGTGATGTCCATGGGTGGCAAAAAGCATGCGGTTTCCTACTGACAATAAGCAATACTCTGCCATAATGGGAAACTCCAGCATCATCTGGTCCACCTCGCTGTCACAATTCCCCCGCACACACAAAATTTTCTTTTTTTGCCCGTTGAGCATCGCCACCACTTTTTTAGGATTGTACTGTTCCGGAAAAGGATTGCGCGGTCCATGATAAAGTATATCCCCTAATAAAAGTAATTTTCCGACCCGCTCTCTGTCTACAATTTCCAAAAGAGCTTCGCACGCAGAAGCTGAGCCATGAATATCTGATGCAATTACATAATCCATTGAAATTCCCCCTACATTGTTCTCTATCCTCTCAACACAAAACTACCGCCATACCTCTATCCAGCCTTTATAAAAATCATAGCTGATGCCATCCTCATTGGCGCTGAATAAAAAACGGGATACAATCTGCCCGACATGCCAGTTCATTTCCCGCAATGCCTGACAATGCTGCCTGATGTTGACATACTGTCGCTTGTTTATCTCATAACGCAGCAGCACCTCTGCATATTGTTGTCCCGACTGTAGCTGCCAAATCGCCGTTTCGTCTTCTTCTGCCGGTATACCGTAAAGCACTTCACCCTGTTCCTGCCGCTGCAATGTCACCGAACTATCTTGATTCAGCAGCATCATCTGCCAGTCTGCAGTGTGATCTTCCCGAAACTCCCGCATCCGCGTAAAATCTGGCACACCCAGTTGATACGGCTGCTGCTGCAAGCGAACTGCTTCCTGCAGATAGTCGCGCCGTATCATAATCTCCTGTTTAATATGAGACAAGGATAACAGCTGTGCTTCTATTTCATGCTGCTTTTGTTCTAGCTCCCGTTCCATATCTCCCGCCGATTGTTCTAACAGCTGCCGTACCTCCCGTGTAGAAAACTGCAAATTACGATAAAATACTATATCGGTAATACGCAGCAAATCCTGCAACGAATATTGCCGATAATTATTTTCCGTTTCCCGCTCTAACCGCAGCAATCCCTGCTGTTCCCAATAACGCAGCTTAGAGCTGTTAATTTGCAGCAAATCGGCCACCTCTCCAATTTGCAGCCTCTGTTCCATAGTAATCTCACCTCGTTTTTGTAAAAACGTCTTGACCTTAAAGCAGCTTTAAGGTTTATAATACCACAATAGAATTCACTTGAAAAGGAGCAAACGCTACTATGCAGGTTGACTTACTAAAAGATCCTCCCCGGAAATTATTTTTTCAATACTTGATTCCCTCTGTCAGCGCTACCATGGTTACCTCCATTTATGTACTGGCAGATTCTATTATGATTGGCAAAGGATTGGGCGAGATTCCCATCGCCGCGTTAAATTTAGTCCTGCCGATATTTAATGTTCTTTTCGGCACCGGCGCTCTCTTTGGCGTAGGCGGCGCCGTGCTGTTTTCTGTATCCATGGGCAATAAAGACCAAGCACGAGCTCGCCGTTATTTCACGTTGGCATGCCTGGCCAACGCAGCCTTTATGCTTTTCTATTTCATCTGTGGCAATCTCTGGCTGGAGCCCATTCTGCGTCTCCTAGGAGCAACAACCAACACAATGTCCTTTGCTATGGATTACGCCAAATTAATTATCCTGGGGACACCTGTTTTCTGTTTTTCTTCTTTCTTACAGGCATTTGTACGTAATGACCAGGCGCCCCGACTGGCTATGGCTGCTGTGATCAGCGGCGGCATGATGAATATTTTTCTGGATTGGCTGTTCATTTTCCCGCTGAATCTAGGCATGGGCGGCGCAGCGTTAGCCACCGTCCTGGGCACCACTACGACTTGCCTGATTTTGTGTACTCATTTTTTCCACAAAGAAAACAAGATGATTCCTCTGTGGAAAAACTTGCGTTTTCGCTATATCAAAGAAATTTTCCAATATGGTTTTTCCAGCTTTTTTATGGAAATTTCCAACGGCATTGTCATATTTGTCTTTAATCTGCAGCTTTTACGCTATGCTGGCGATTTGGGTGTCACTGTGTACAGCATTTTGTCCAACAGCTCTTATGTAATCATTGCCTTGAGTAATGGCATTGCGCAGGCTGCTCAGCCCATTATTGCTACCAATTTTGGGGCAAAATTGACCGAACGCATTGCGCAGGTGAAGGCCTGCGGTCTGCGCACCGCAGCCATCGAAGGCAGTATTTTTACCTTGCTGGGCTTGGCCTTTCCACTGGCAGTGGTTTATATTTTCGTAAATCCCACCCAACCCATTTTGGAAATGGCGCCCTTGGCAGTACGGCTGTACTTTCTCTGCTTTATCGGCATGGCGCTGAATATCTTTTATGTGAATTATTTTCAGGCTACCTTGCAATCGTCCAAAGCACTTACTATCTGTGCTCTGCGGGGCTTGATTCTTTGCGTCTCGCTGGCCTTTCTGCTCCCCACCATTCCATTTTTGGGCGTGCTGGGAATTTGGCTGGCCATGCCGCTGTCAGAGACAATCTCTTTACTGATTGCAATATACTTAGCTAAAGCGTCGGCGAAGAGAGCTTAGATTATTTTCACAAAAAACAGAGATGCTTGATCATTCGCCTTACAATCAAACATCTCTGTTTCCATTTTGTGCTTCAATTATCGGTTTTATTCCTATTCTGTCACAACGCGACGGAAATTCTTTTTACCCCGTTTTATTACTACACCCTCACCAGCAAATCGTTCCGCAAGAAATGTCTGCTTTATATCAACAACCTTTTCTCCGTCCACAGTCACACCGCCTTGCTCGACAGCTCTGCGACCTTCTGATTTTGAATTTACCAAGCCAGATTTGAATACCAGGGTCACCACATCAATGATACCGTCAGTAAAATCTTCGGCAGAAAGAGCTGCCGTAGGCATGTCCGCCGCTGCACCGGCACTGAACAAGGCCCGCGCACTCTCCTGCGCTTTGATGGCCTCCTCTTCACTGTGTACCAGCTTTGTCAACTCATAAGCCAGAATTTCTTTCGCTTTATTTAATTCACTGCCTTCCCAGCTTTCCATCGCATTGATTTCCTCCAATGGAAGGAAAGTTAACATCCGCAGGCATTTCAATACATCTGCATCTCCTACATTGCGCCAGTATTGATAGAAATCGAAAGGACTTGTCTTTTCTGGGTCCAGCCACACAGCGCCGGACTGGGTTTTTCCCATTTTCTTGCCTTCGGAATTGAGCAGTAGATTGATGGTCATTGCATATGCATCAGCGCCGTCCTTGCGACGAATCAATTCTGTGCCGCCCAGCATGTTGCTCCACTGGTCATCACCACCCAACTGCATATTGCAGCCGTACTTCTGATGCAGTACATAGAAGTCATAGCTCTGCATAATCATATAGTTAAATTCTAAGAAACTCAATCCCCGTTCCATACGGTTTTTATAGCATTCTGCCGCCAGCATCCGATTGACAGTAAAATGCGGTCCCACATCCCGCAGCATTTCAATATAATTCAAATTCATCAGCCAATCGGCATTGTTCACAAACAACGCTTTGCCATCGGAAAAATCAATAAACTTGCTCATCTGTTTTTTAAAACAGTTACAGTTATGCTGAATAGTTTCCACTGTTAGCATTTGCCGCATATCTGTGCGTCCTGACGGATCTCCGATCATACCAGTACCGCCGCCTACCAACGCAATGGGACGATTGCCGGCCATTTGCAACCGTTTCATCAGACACAGTGCCATAAAATGCCCTACATGTAAACTGTCAGCCGTGGGGTCAAAGCCGATATAAAACGTAGCCTTTCCATTGTTAATCAATTCTTTGATTTCTTCCTCATCGGTAATCTGCGCAATTAGTCCCCGCGCTACCAGTTCATCATAAATTGTCATATTTGTTTCTGCCATAAGGTTACCTCTTTTCTTAGTTTCATAATAAAAAAGTTCTCGCCCCTTAAAAAGGACGAGAACTCATATTCCCCGTGTTACCACCTTTATTCACCAATATGTCATTGGCCTCTGTCGGTATCTCACTACCGCGACGCTTTAACGGACGTCTGCCGACACAGCCTACAAGCAATGCCTTCAGTGTGCTGCTCCGAGATGTATTCACACACCGGTTTGTCCTGGCCCTCTCAGCTACCGGTTCCTCTCTGTTGGCATCCTGTGTGCTACTTTTTCTCTTCAAAGCATTTCTATATATTTGTTGATAGTATACTCAACCTGCAGATATTTGTCAAATAAATTTTCAAATTTTTTTCAAACCATTTTTTCTCATGAGCTGATATACTAGTTTTCTATGAAATTCTTTTTTGGAATTTCGTTCCCCCAATAGAAAGCGCAATCTATTTTTAACTCAGATTGCGCCCTTTTCTATCTATTTATTGTGCCGTATTCTTATCTTCTGGTGTATCCTTTTCCAGCGGCATTTTCTCCATGCCCTGATGATCCGTTTCATAGTCCCCTTTATAAATTAACTGGCCAACGGGAACAAACTGGTAGCCTTGTTGCTGCGCGTAAGGAATAATCTCCTCAATAGCCTCTGCCGTGTAGGTTCCATTATTGTGGCAAAGAATAATTGCCCCGGGATGCAAACCCAATTTTACGCGGTCAATAATATCTTCCGCTGTTTTTGATTCCATCCAATCAAGACTATCAATCGACCATTGAATAGGATAGTATCCCTTTTCCCGCACAACATCAATACTTTTGTTGTCATATTCACCAAAAGGAAAGCGGAATAGTTGCGGTGTATAACCAGTTACTTCCACAATACGCTGATAGTTACCGTCTAATTCCCGCGCTACTTCCTCTCTGCTGATTTGACTCATATGGGGATGCGTAACGCTGTGCATAGCAATTTCGTGACCGGCATCTGCAATTTTTTTCGCCATATCAGGATAATCATCCAGCCAAATGTTTGTCAAGAAAAAGGTTGCCTGCACGTTGTACTTGCGCAATACATCTAGAATCTTCTCTGTACGTTCGCAACCCCATGCGGCATCGAAGGAAATCGCCAACTTTTTCTCTTCCATTTCTACAAAATAAATAGGTATCTCCTTCTCTGCTTTTTCTGCCTCTGCTACCGTTTCTTTGCTGATAGCATTCTCTCTGTTTTCCTGTTCAACATAATCCTGCAGGCGCCATCCCACTGTAAAACCTATCAATAAGACAAAGACGATCCCCAACCCCAATAAAAGACATTTTTTTTTCTCATTCATGACGTTTCTCCCCCTTTTTTTCATCCTATGCGTACCCCACAAAAAAAATAACGCAAAACGCGGAGAATAAAAAAGAGCTGTCCTGGCGAGACAACTCTTCTAAAGGGGGGTAAAGAAATCTTCGGACGGCAATTAAATTTTAACTCCAACGAGAAAAAGAAAAACTTTTTCTGCAGTTGTCCTTTGCCGTGTTTTGTGGTAACGTCTTATCACGCACTTAGTATAACACACTCTCAAATATCAATGGTTAAGAAAATGTCAAGGTAATATGTATGTTTCGTCTATATCATACACATTTCAGAGAAAAGATGTACGCACCGGACACTACTACATCCACAGCCCTTAACCAATTGTATTTTGTGACTCCAAAACAAAAAACTCTTCCTCTTACTTGATAATTGTGGTACAATGAAATATGATTTTTAGGTAATCGGTTATCTATATTCATATAGCGTAGTATCTTCTATATATATTAGGAGGGATTTTTATGAAAGCATTCAAACTACACGTTGTGGTAAAACGTTGTCTCAAGCTCCTCACTATCACAGCATTTATCGGTCTTTGCTGTTCCGCCAGCCCTGCCTGGGCAGTAGAGCAGCCTTTTACGGATGTACCCAGCGACCATTGGGCAGCGCCTGTCATTGAAGAATTGCGCGCCTTAGGATTTTCTGACGGAATTGGCAACGGTGCCTTTGGTTTGGGACAAGTCATTACACGAGCAGAATTTGCCTCTTTTATCTGTAAGGTAGAAGGCTTTGGCGGCAACGCAGCGCAAGCTTATACCGACAATACGGACACTGGCGCTTGGTATTACGGTGCAGTAAATGCTATGGCTGCCCATCGAGTAACTGCCTCTGACGGCGCTTTCCGCCCCAATGAACCCATTACCCGAGCAGAGATGGCTGAAATGATTGTCGGCGCCTTGGGATTTTATGATTTGGGGACCCAGCTGAACAGTGTGAATTGTCCTTTCACAGATGTAAATGAGCGTAAAGGATTTATCACCTTAGCCAGCGATTTCAAATTGGTTGGCGGTATGAGCGCCAACGCCTTCGCCCCCAACCAGACTGCTACTAGAGAAGAAGCGGCAGCCATGCTGGTGCGCTTATACCATTGTAACCAACGCCAATTAGAGGAAGTACATGGATTTTATGCAATTTCTTCTGCTTCCCAGAGCAGTTTCCTCAGTCAATTGGACAGCACAGGCTTTGGTTGGGCTCGGCTTACTTTGAACAACGGACATGCTGTCGTAAACACCTCTGCTGCAAATGGCAACGAATATAACATTCCTGCCGGATTTACCCAACCGGTAGCACAAGCGCGCAATAATGGCGGCAAAGCGTTATTGTCCATTTATGCAGATAACAACAATGGACTCTTAACCCAAGTACTAGCTCAGCCTGCCCTGCGCACAGAAGCAGTACAACAGATTGTCGCCGCCATGAACAACGCCCAACGGGATCAGCAGAATGTCAGCTTTGATGGCGTTGTAATTGATTTTGAATCCTTGCGCACCGGTCAAAAAGCAAATTATTCCGCATTCCTAAAAGAATTGCGCAGCGCTTTGGGCAACAAACAGCTTTATGTAACCGTCCATCCCGTATTGAGCGGCTCCGCTTATTATGACGGCTATGACTACAGCGTCATTGGACAGGTAGCTGACCGGGTGATTCTCATGGCCTATGATTATGCCGCCCGCTCACTCAGTGAAAGAGAAATGGCGCAGGGCTATACCCAAACGCCCCTTTCGCCTTTAAATCAGGTCTATATCTCTGTCAAAGCTTGTTTGGACGGCGGCATTCCCAATGAAAAATTGTTGCTAGGCATGTCCATGGATACAGTGCAGTGGAAGCTGCAAAACAGCGCAGTCATTCACAATACACCTTATCATCCATCCTATGATGCCGTGCAGGCTCGCTTAGCCACCGGCTGCCAGGTCACTTATCCCAATTACAGCTATAACCCTTATGCCACTTACACGGACACTACAGACCAAACGCAGAATGTCCTCTGGTTTGAGAATGAACAATCGGTAAAAGCAAAAGCCCAATTGGCTCGTTTGCTCCAACTGCGTGGTCTCTCTTTATGGCGGCTGGGAACCATCCCTACCGATTCCAATACCGGATTAAACATCTGGCAGGCAGTACAATCCAGTGTACAATAACATCGTTTCATTGAGTTTTCAGCTAATCAATGCAGACTGACAAACAGCACAGCATATTCAAACTATATTGGGTATGGTGTGCTTTCCTTTTTTTCGAAAAGCAGATAAATGTAGCACTGCAACCACCAGTTGCCCAATTGCAAGCCTGGCATGGTGGCGCTGCAACCGTCCAATTTGTTATGATTTTCTTACCAGATACAAGGAGGTTTGATATGAAATGAACATTGCAGACAGAATACAGCTTTTGCGCAAGGCAAAAGGAATCTCACAGGAAGTGCTTGCCGACCAGATAGGCGTCTCTCGACAAGCAGTTTCGAAGTGGGAAAGCGAGCAAAGTATGCCCGATCTTGAAAAAATTATTCTGTTAAGCGACTACTTTGAAACAACAACAGATTATCTCTTAAAAGGCGTTGAGCCCACAAAAGAATCGGAGAAAACATGGAGTGCCTTGTGGTTTACCGCAGCAGGAACAATCCTAAATATCATTGGTTTGGTTTTAGCTATTGTCATATGGTTTGAGGTGCAACGGGTTTACACACTGGGAATTGGATTGACCCTGATGCTGTTGGGCACAGGTGTATTCCTCACAGGACAAATCTTTGATGGAAAAGACAAACTCAAAGCAAAACGATTATTTGTACAAATCAACATCTGGATTCTGACCTTTATTCCCCTGTCCTGTTGTTTCAATCTTCTCGATGGCATACTGGGCGGTTTTAGCGGGCTCCTCGCCCCTCTACCCATGCTGGGTAATTCCTTCGTTACCTTTGCGTTGTTCTGGCTCTTTTATTTCACGCTATGTATTGTGACAGAACTGGCAATTGCGAAAGCAGAACACGGAACAGTAATGAAATCATAAACCGCCGTAAATACAAAAAGCCGAAGGGAACAACGCTTTTAAGCTGCGTTCTCTTCGGTTTTTTACATCTTCACTTCATTATAGCTCCACATAAGGCTGCAAAAGCTCTACAAGCTGATTATATAAACGCACTGACAGCCGCTCCATACTCAGCCGATAACGGCGCGTTCCCTCTACATAGAGATAAATACACTGCTCCCCCACTTGAAATTGTACCTGCGTCCTTTTATACTCCAACCACTCGTTATAGAGAAACAATTTTATTTTTACCGTTTGCTCATCCAAATAAATGCGGTCAGGATATAGATTGTTCAGATAAAAGGCCACAAACACCAATAATGATGCGGGCAAGCGCCAAAAGGACAGCCACGGCAGCAGAAAACTACACAGCAACGGCACGCCTATAAGCGTTGTCAGCTTGACCAGCAGAATCACACGTTGATTTACAAGATACATAGACTACTCCAAGGTAATGCGGCCGATTTTAGCCTGCCGAAAATCAATGAGAATCCCTTTGGACACTTTTCCATAATCAATGCGCCCACCTTTCAGCAGGCATCCCCGGTTGCGGCCAATCTGCTCCAGGATATGCAGCGGCTCCTGCGCTAAATCTTCTTCTGTCAGCTTAAACCGTTCCTGCAAGTGATGGGGATATCTTTTTTGTAAAAAGGTCAACAGTTTCAGCGCCGCTTCATCATGATCAAACACATCGTCATTGATTGCCCCGGTTACCGCCAGACGGAATCCTACTTCCTCATCTTCAAACTTGGGCCATAAAATCCCCGGCGTATCCAACAGCTCCAGATCCTCATCCAAACGAATCCATTGCGTGCCCCGCGTGACCCCTGGTTTATCGCCGGTCTGCGCTGCCTTTTTGCCCACCAAAATATTGATAAACGTGCTTTTTCCTACATTTGGGATGCCCACGATCATGCAACGGATAGTTTGCTTGCGAACGCCTTTCTGGGCCATGCGCTCTCGTTTCTCCTTAGTAAGCTCCAGGAGCGCTTCTTTCAGACGGCTGATCAGCTGCTTCTTGCCAATGGTTGCATTAAAGGCAAAGGCACGATATCCGCTCTGTTGATTAAATTGATTTACCCAGTACGCTGTGCGCTGCGGGTCCGCCAAATCTTCTTTATTCAAAATAATTATACGGGGTTTTTTATCTCCCACCAATTGGTCCAGCAAAGGATTGCGACTGCTGATGGGCATACGGGCATCCACCAGCTCAATTACAACATCCACCAATTTTAATTGTTCCTGGATCATTCGTTTTGTCTTCGCCATGTGGCCCGGAAACCACTGTATAGTCATATGTAATCACTCCTTATCACTTTTACTTTTTATAACCTCTCTCAGCCTGTCCGCAGCTGTTTTGCACGATACAGGCACGATGCTACTTCATGCCTGCATAGATGCGGAAATAACTGAGCATGCTTTCCAGCATCATCTTGCGCTCTGCCAATTGCCTATACACGCTGCCCCTTGCGCCGCCCTGCCGACACAGAGATTCCATCTTCTGTTCGACGTCATTCAATTCCTGTTTTAACTGCTCAAAAAGATTTTCAATCCGCGCCAAACGGGAAATAGGCTCTCCGCTATAGCTTTTATATTCATAATGCACTGCGCTGCTGTCTATTATATATTTTTCTCGTTTTTCCGACCATGATGTATATCGCTCCATCGTCATGCTCCTTCCCTTTTCCCGTTTTTATCGGCACACGGCAAAATAAAAAATACGCTGGTTCCTTCTCCCAATCGGCTGTTGACCCAGATATAACCGCCATGCAGCTCTACCATCGAACGGCAAATCCACAGTCCCAATCCTGTATTGGGTTCTTCTCCTGGGCGGTTGGCTCCCTTTGAGAAGGGTTCAAACAAGCGGGCCAAGCGTTCCTCACTCATCCCACAGCCATGGTCGGTCACACAAGTGACAACCTGGGCTTCTCTACGAATAAAACGCACCTCAATACTGCCGCCGGTATCGCTAAACTTGATGCTGTTGCTGACCAGATTGATCAATACCTCCCGCAATCGGCCCCAATCTCCATACACATTGGCCCAATCAGCCTGTTCCACCTGATACTGTATCCGCTTTTCCCGCATACGCAGTTCCAACAGACTGCCTACTTCCCGCGCCACAGTAGATAGGTTAACTGCTTGCCGCTCCAATTTTATTTGGTTGGATTCCAGCTTCGCCCAATCCAAAATCTGATTGGTCACCTGCAGCAGTTGCTGGGCGCTGTCTTTTATCTTCAGCAAATATTTTTTCTGTATTGCATTCAATGGGCCCACTTGTTCCTCTGCCAATAGGTCTCCAAAACCTTTGATGGCATTCAGCGGAGTGCGAATTTCATGACCAATCTGCGCTAAAAACCGCGCAAACTCTACCTGTTCCTTGCCATATTCATCCATGATATCCCTCGTGCTTCAATTTCTGATACAAATTCTCCATCTGCTGCAAATGCAGCCGTTCTTCGTCGCCAATTTCCCTGCACAGCTTTTGCAGTTCCTTTTGGTCAGTCAAAGCCGCCAACGTATCATAATAAAAAATGGCCGACTCCTCATGGGCCATATACTCAATGAGAAAAGCAAATAAATCCTCCCATTCCCCAACCTGCAATGTGAACTCCTCAGCTTTGCCCTGTCGCTGCCGCAGCTCTGTCAAAAGTTTTTCCGCATGGTGTAACTCATCGGCAGCATAGGACAAAAAGGCCTGCTTCAGTTCCCCATCACCATGCAATCCCGCAATTCCCATATATTGAAAAGCTGCGTTCATTTCGTCCCGCACACCTTGTCGCAGTACCTCGATGATTTGCGTATTCTCCATGGTCAATAATCCTCCCGCTGTATCTTATCTTTATAAAAAAGCTTCGGTGCCTTCATCACCTTCCACATACGCACCAGTGAGGACACCAGCATAATCCCCAAGGCGATAGCACCAGCCAAAGCCAGAGTGTTCAGTCCTGTTTCCACAAATAGTGCCGTTTCACCCCGCAAACAATATTCCATCGTATAGTACATCCCGCCGCCGGGCACCAATGGCAATACCGCCGTGGTCAAAAACAACGTCACTGGCACTTTACAAACCCGAGCCATCAACTCTGCATACACAGAGATGACCACTGTCGCTATGAAATAACGGGGTACATCGCTGGGAAAATCCAGCAGCAAGTATACCAGCCAGCCCAACGCCCCGCCCAAACAGGTAAGAGGAATTCGTTTGGGGCTCACATTAAAATAGATAGAAAAAGCAGCACAAGATAAAAACGCATAAACACAAGGTAATAGGATTCGCATATTAAATTCCTCCCAATACAATCAAGGCCATACCAGTCCCCATGGCCAACGCCAGCGCAACCAGCAACGCCTCCATCGCTTTCATCATGCCGGCTACCAAATCCCCTGCAATCACATCCCGCATAGAGTTGGTAATGGCCACACCGGGTACCAGCGTCATCAGCGTGCCAATAATAATGCTATTGCTGTGAGGCGCTAAATGATACTGTACAGCTAACAGCGCAATAAACGTAATCAGGAAGCTACAAACCAAATTGATAAAAAATCCATTTGTATGCACATATTCCATGGCGCGAAATACTACACGCGTCAACGCGCCGCACACAAAAGCTACCAGAGCATCCTGCAGATTTCCGCCGAAAAACAACGTAAAGAAAAAGGACACCCCGGCAAAGCCCAAAAACACAATAGCCCATTCAGGATAGGTTTTCTTGCGATAAATCTCCTTCAAGCGGCGATTGATTTCCTCCACCGGCGGTCTGTGCTCACAAATATAGCGGCTCAGATTATTCAAATCCTCTATCCTCTGATAATTGGTTCCCCGGGAATAAATGCGTCGCAGCCGTGTATAGCAGGTATCATCCGCCATGGTGATGGTCACGGTAATATTGTTGGTGATGGCAAATACATCCACATGCTTAATTCCATAGGCATACAATACCCGCTGAATAGATTCCTCCACTCGATAGGTTTCCGCGCCTGCCTCCAGGAGAAAATGTCCCAAGTCAATAGCAGTATTCAAAAGTCGTTGATATTCAAAAGAAGATAAATTCTGCTCCATATATACACTCCTTTATATGTTCTCTATTTTAGCAGATTTTTCCCCTGCACGCCACAAAAACACCGGGAAATTCTCTAAAAAAGCATTCTGCAACAAAAAATGGCACAGCCCTCATTTTTAAGAGCTATGCCGTTTGTTTTCAAAATATTCTTTTATACAACAATTACGCTTCGCTGTGCTTTTCCTCTTTTTCCATTACCATACCCCGCACCAAATCATGCCGCGTGATAATTCCTACTACCTCCTGCACCTCATTGACAATGGGCACACGGTTTACTTTGCGCTCAACAATCAGCGTGGCAATATCGCTGAGCGGCGTATCCTCATATGCATAGATAGGCGGTTTGCTCATCAAGTCGCCTACTTTGTAGGCAGCAATACGTTTCATATCTTCCTGAAACTCCCGGCGGTCTACTGGAAAAATCCCGTCAAACAAATTGATAAACATCGGCGGCTTCACTGGTTTTTGCTTGTAAACCAGATCGCCTTCACTGATTACACCCACCAGCTTATCATACTGATTCACAACAGGCACGCCGCTGATATTTTTATCCACAAACAATTTGCATACTTCATCAATCGTGGTATCTTCCCTTACAATCAATACATCTTTTGTCATAATCTCTTTTGCCAGCATAGGAACCACACTCCCATTAAAAAATAAATTTTCTTAATCGTATTATAGCATAGCTGCCGTAAATGTACAACCATTTTTCCCCTGCAATGGAAATGCCCCACACAAAAATGCCGCTCTCCCCAAACAGAAAAACGGCATATCGCATAATCTCTATACAAAGATATTTATTTAGTAAAGGTCAGCGTCACCACCTGTACCAGCTCCATACCGGCAAAATTCTGCGGCTCAAAATATTCCTGCAGAGAATGATTGCGCATCCCGCGCCCATCGGCATATACCAGGAGCGCAACGGGAATCTCTTTGCCCAACTCAATCTCTTGAAACTCTGTCAGAAATTTTTTGGTAGAAGCCAATATCTCCTCTCCGGGAGCAAGTTCATCTGATACAAAGGAATAGGAGGCGCCGTCAAGTACCACATTAAAGGAAATAGCATAATTCTCCTCCATCGTCATGGCCAGAATCCCATCCAACTGCGCTGCGACATCCCGTTCCTCACTCAGCGATATTGCGCCTCCACCCACAGATTCCCAGCCTTCGCCATGCAAGCGACAGACGTTGATCTCTAACGCAGCGGCCTCTGCCGGCCCGTTGAAAGAAAGAATCAGAGAATTGTCGCTTAGATTCAAATATTGCAGGAGATTTTGTGATTCTTCACTCAGCTGGTAAGGAGCAATTCCTTCTCTGTCCAGCACATTTGACGATTGATTGGCCGAAGCGCCCAGGAAAATCGCCAGACCCAGCACCAGGACCACCAAAATACCGGAAATAAACATTGCCCACTTTGTGTGTGCGCTCCCTCTCATAATCGCCTCCAACCTTTCCTTTAATGTCTGCTTTTCCTCACACATCGTAGTAGATACGATGGTACGGCGAGATTTGCTATCCGCTGCCATCTCAATCAGCGTATCGCCGTAGCTTTGTTTTCCCTGCCTGTCCAATGCACCGGTCACCGCTTCATCACAAGCCAGCTCACACAGGCGGTCCAGTTTCCGCCGCACAAGATAAATCACCGGATTAAACCAATGAAGATGCACTGCAAAAGTAGCAATCCACTTCATGAGTATATCCTTTCTCCGCCAATGCATCAGCTCATGGCGCAGGATATTGCCCAGCTGTTCGTCAGTATATGCCCTGTCCGGTAAATAAACCGCTGGACGGAACACGCCCACCAGCATCGGCGTGACTGCCAAAGCGCTTCGATACAAAGAAGGAGCGCCCTTTTTAGGACAAAGTGCCTGGAGCAAAGCCAATTCATAATCTGTCCCTTCCACACGGCTGCGGCGCAAGCCTGCGACATAAGCGGCATATTGCACAACAGCGAAACAAAATGACAACACACCGCCCAGCAAGAACATGATCAGCAGATAGTCATTTATACCGCCCTTCGCCAGCCCGATTTCTCCATAGGAAATGGCAACCTGCGCCTCCGGCTCCAGTGTGCTGTATTCCGCCCCATACTGCCTCTGCGCCAACGTTTCCCGTTGTTCCGCCGTTGTCTTGATATGGGCGTCACAGACTGCCTGCACCAGACTCAGCGGCGTGGCAACAGGCAATGAAACAAATGCAAAAATCGGCACAAGAAAGGTGACCAGCACCAAACACCAAAGCCCATGCTGGACCCGTTTGGGAATTTTGTATTTCCACAGCGGCTGCAGCACATACAGCAGCACTGCAAGAATGCTGCCCGTAATGGACATCATCAGCAGCATGCGTACCAATGCACTCAAGCTCTGCCACACACTCATACACTTCCACCTCCCATCTTAAAAAATTCCTTCAGCTCGTCAATATCCGCCTCAGACAGCTTTCCATGCTGGCAGAGAGAAGCGACAAAGTTTTTGGCACTACCCTGATACAGCCTTTCAAGCAAACCCTCCTCCTCTGCCTGCGCATATTCATGGTAGGAAACATTGGGCGTATAATATGTGACCTGCTGCTTGTGCGCTGTGATTACACCCTTGTTCACCAGTCTGCGGATTAACGTATTGATTGTAGATTTCTCCCAGCCCATCGTGCGCTGCAGCTCCACGCGAAGATCAGAAAAGGATACCGGCTTTTCCTCCCGCCAAAGAATTTTCATGACCTCCAACTCTGCATTGGATATTTTTTCAGCTAAATGCATCGTCCCACCTCCCGTGTTACACTTGTAGTACAATAATATATTACATATGTAGCACAGAATTGTCAAGCCCTCTTTCATTGTAATGCACTTCATCTGCACGCCACAAAAAAATCCGCCCGACAAATTTCATCGAACGGATTTCCTGTGCAGCTTTCTCTGCAATTTTCAGACAATTTCAATCTGGCACTGCGCCATAGCCCGTAAAGCTTGGGCGTGATTGTCCGGCGTCGTACCAGCACAGCAATGACTGTCCACTGTAATCTTCACTTCCGGCAAATAAGCCTTAATCAGCAGTGCATTGGAAATGACGCAAATATCGGTGCACACACCTACCAGCTCCACCTCTTCGCAGCCAACAGACAGCAAATAATGAGCCAAATCCAGACTGCCAAAGGTATCCTTATCAAAGACTTTTCCATTGGGCAGCTGTAAGGATTTTTCGATCTCCCATCCCGATGTATAACGGATACAATGAGGCACCGGCAGTTTTTTCCCTTCCTGCGTATCAAGATAATTGGCGCCATGGGTGTCACGGGTATAGACAACCTCCCTTTTTTCCTTCACCGCTTTGTCCATTTTCTTTTTGACTGACTTCACCACCGCCTGCGCTTCCTTTGTACCCAAACTCCCGGAAATGAAATCATTCTGCATATCGACCACTACAAGAACCTTCTGATGCATCCACTTCTTCTCCTTTATTCATTATTTTTTCTTCATAATATATTTTCCCAGCTGATAGCATACGACCAACAGCACAATGAGAAGCAAAAAATTTACCACAGACAAAATTTTTGTATTTACCGCAATAGACATTCCTGCCCCTCCTCTGTTATCATAGCATAGACCGCACCATTTGCAAAGCCATGGCCGACCTCATTTTCATCATTTTCGGAAAGAACGATACACACAGTTCGCCTGCTCTCAAATTTTTTGCAAATGTTTCACGTGAAACATTTGCAAAAAACAAACTGCTGTATGGAAAACACACAGCCCTTCCCTGCTAATGCTCTGGCAGGAAAGGGCTGTGTGCTGCAAATAGTGAGTTACAAAAAACGACACAATTCTTATAATTTATACTATTTTTCTGTTTCTTCAGCTAAGGGCTTCAACGATAAAACGACATTTTCATTTTTGTCTAACATCATCTCACATTGCCAAGTAAAGATAGCTGGAATACCCCATTGTACATCGCTAAGGTTTACATACATTGTGGCCGTTTGCGGTTCTTCAAGGGAAAGCAAATCCTGTGCCTGCACATCTGACTGACTGGACTGTTTCCATATTTCCACATAGATACTGCCAGGCAGACTTTGCACCTGATAATCTACAATTTTTCGCAATCCATCCTCTTTTTGATAGGTTAGCGTAAACTGAGTTCGTAACACAACATAGATATCTTCTTGGGCAATCTTTCTATCGTATTGCAGTACCACAAAATCAATGTTGCCTGTGATATGATAAAACCCATCTGCCGTGATTTCATATTCGGTCAGATAGATATGCGCACCTGTATGCTCATTAAATCGAATCAACTGTTCTTTCCCCAAGTATAACGGATCCGAGGTAACACCTTCCTGCATTTTGTCAAGCCCTGCTGAAAGTTCGTCTGGTTGCTGAGAATAGCAGGAAGTCATGAGCAATGTAATTACAATAAAGCCGATGAGCATAATAGTTGACATTTTTTTCTTCATCGTTTTCCCCCTGAATTTTCCTTTTATAGTAGCGAATATCTGTAAAAGGTGGTATCTGACTATATTTCTTAATGAGTTTGGTCGCTTCACCAAGACAGACATGACGAGGATATTCCCATATTAACTGTAGCATAATGCGATTAATTTTATCTGCAAATATATGTAGATATGTTTTTTCATAATATGCTTCCAGTTCCAAATAATCCAACGCGTCTCTGCCATTTTCGATAGCCGCCCTCAGTAAAAATCAGACAGCAAAAAAAGAGTTCATACAATTGACTGATTTGTTGATGTGCTCCGCAAAGCGCCAACTGTACTTCGATTGTCGCTGCATGCAGTTGCCAAAAAGCTGTGAGACCAATTGCCAATAAAAGCAGACAAATACTATAAAAAACCCTGCGTCGTATCTTCTCAAAATGCAATGTATTTTGCCGCTGCGCCCAATATTCAACTGCTACAACACTCCAGAGACAAATTGTCGCCGATATATAGGCAATTTCCAGCTCGTGAAATAGATTCTCTGTAGAAATCCATGGTTGACACTGCCTGATATGATTCAGCTTCAGCAAGGCATAAACAATTGCTGTGCTACTCCCCAAAATAAAAGAGCTTCTCCAAGTGCGCGTATATACATTTCTCTCATTGCAGTGATTCCAAACCATCGAAACAAAAGAAATCGCCAGAAAAATATAGGCAACATATCTTATCCATTCATAAGGATTTCTTGTAATGTACACGCTCATTCCTCACTCCTTTTTTCAGACAATAAATTTCTATCGTTTCTTCTATTGAGAATGGCAACTCTCGATTGACTTGAGCCCAATCTACTATTTTTTCTACCGGACACGCTTTTACCTTACCCTGTCTATTCATTTGATATAGCGCGTCTTCTGCTCCTTGAAACACAATTTCATCTTCCGAAACCACAATACTTCGCTTTATCGTTCCGTTTTGCACTCGTTGTAATCGCCCCGCCGCGTAGTGATAAATTTGACCCATTCCGTTATCTGTCGACAGTACAAAATACAACTGATTCTGCAAAACAAAAAAATTTGTGATCCGGTCAACATCACCGTCTTTTATTTTTAAATTCTTTTTCGTTATACGATTCTCGCTTAAACTATATAAGCACAAATCATTTTCGCTATGTGAAAGACCATATATATCAGTTCCGTTACAATACAACCTTTCGCAGCCTAAGTTCAATTCACAGACTGCTCCATCTTCCCATACACAGAGATCAGGATGGATATCCTTTTCCTCCAATTTCAAAATTTCAAAATATACTGCCCCATCCTCTTCTAATACAATTGGATTCAGACCAATCATCTCCATATAGGCGGCCAGCAAATCCTCCTCATATAGTACAGTTTCACTTTGTTCTGTATTGTTTGCAAAGTCCAGAACTGTTACGTTTGTCCTGTCTTTGTCATAGGAAAACGCATAGAGAAAAATTTTCTGTTCCAGCAATTTTCCTCTGTGAATCCAGCTATCCTCTATTGCTTTCTCCCACAACACAGAACCGTCATGCAAATCCAGGACAGCCAGCTTTTGCGTATTTTGGAAAGTGGTTTGCGCCATCCAATACTTCGATACCTCTGTCACCCGATGATTGATCGCGCACAATGCATACTGATTTTTGACATCTAGAATCTCCATTTCATCAGAATATCCTCGTTTATCTTTTTCACCGGTAAAAAATGGATTGGCAATAAAATTCTTGTCCAGCGCATAACTATGCCATCTCATCGGGAATGCGCTGTGAAAAATGAGCACAACAGCAAAAGTGAATACCATGCCCAAATATAGATACTTTCTCATTGGCAATCTCCTTTTCCTAAAAAATTACCCGCCCATCAAATCTATTTTAGTTATTGTATCGCGCTCTACGTCAATCTGGAACGTAAATATATATTTTCGGGAAATGGCAAAGAGGAGCTCTTTACTGTATTTTTGGGAAATGTCACCTTCATAAGTTGTAATTAAGACGCAATACAGTTCTTCTTCACTTTCAGGAAGTTCGTCAGGTGGGAAATCGATATCATATTCCATTTCTAACGGCGCAACCGGAAGTACCGATAATAGGGTATCTAAACTGTCTCCAACGGAAATGGCATCCCATAGCGGCGGCGCAGCGCTGTTTTCAATCACAATCGTTTTTACTGTATCATCTTCCGCTATAAAATGATATCCTTCATAAGAAACAACCTGTACACCATTGTCAAAAACATCTCTTTCAGTGGGCTGTCCGTGCAAAGTTTCTACAGTTTTTACATCTGTGCTGCCAACCACAATCTGGTCATAAGTAATCCATTGCGCAAGGTCAGATATCTGCTCTGAATGGGTGTTATGACAGCCACAAACAAATAGCATCAGAAAAGAAGCGACAAAAAGAAGTATTTTTTTCATTTGCATTATACCTTTCCATAGAAATACGAAAATTCTGTCAATCTCGGATATTTCTTTTCAAAAATTACCGAAAAGATTACTATACTTTATCTTAACAGATTTTTCACAGCTTTGCAAAAAAATTGTCCCTGACACGCTAAAATCTGTACAAAATCATCTTTCCTCCATGAAAATGCAACTTGCGAAAATCATTGACTGGTACAACGCCAAAATGTTTCACGTAAAGCATTTGCAAAAAACAGGCTGCTGCATGGAAAACACACCGGCCTTCCCTGCTAGTGCTCTGGCAGGAAAGGCCGGTGTGCTGCAAGTAGTGAGTTGCAAAAAACGACACAATTCTTATAGTTTATACTATTTTTCTGTTTCTTCAGCTAAGGGCTTCAACGATAAAATTACATTTTTATTTTTGTCCAACACCATCTCACATTGCCACGTATAGTCAGCCGGAATATCAAATTGTACGTCTCTAAAGCTTACATTCAGTGTAGCTGTTTGTGGCTTTTCAAGGGAAAGCAAATCCTGTGCCTGCACATCTGACTGACTAGACTGTTCCCATATTTCCGCATAGATACTGCCAGGCCGACTTTGTACCTGATAATCCACAATTTTCCGCAATCCATCCTCTTTTTGATAGATTAGCGTAAATTGTGTTCGTAATACAACATAGATATCTTCTTGGGCAGTCTTTCTATTATATCGAAGTACCACGAAATCAACATTGCCTGTGATATGATAAAACCCATCTTCCGCGATTTCGTATTCGGTCAAATAGATATGCGCACCTGTATATTCGTCAAATCGAATCAACTGCTCTTTCCCCAAGTATAGAGGATCCGAGGTAACGCCTTCCCTCATTTTGTCTATTCCCACGGAATATAGGTTTCCTTGGTGCGGAGAATAGAAAGAAATCATCGACAATGCAAGTACAATAAAGCCAATTATCATGCCTGCTAGAACTTTTTTCATGACTAATAGCCCATTCCATAATAAACATCATAAACCGTACTTCCTATTTGATTTTGGCTTGTTAAAGTTGTAGTTTTATATAATGAATACTGATAATCTATCTTTGTAACAGCACCAAAATATTCTGGCGGAACATTGGTAGGAAATGTCTCTAATTGCGATCGCACTTGATAATATGTGGAAGGAAGCTTATCTTCAACAATTGCTGCGGCTATTGGCGTAAAAACAGTTACTGCCACACTTATAGCAGGATTAACTCCTGCGATAGCGGTATAAATCCCCAACGCTACAGACGCAACCGTCATCCCAGTACTATGATCAATCTTTCCATGATGATATTGATATGGATACAGTTCTAACGGCATAATTTCGTCTTCAATATTCTCTTGCTCAGGTTCTGCAAAAAGAACATCGTCTATCCAAACATTTCCATTATTATCACGAGTTATACAAAACTGATCATAAAATATTTTCTCTCCATTTTCCAGCTTATAAACAACGCCATCGAAACCATTGCTCGTTTCTTTAAAAAAACATTCAAAATTTTGCCCGTTTTCTTCATAAATAAAACTTTGTTCATAACCAGCAGTTTGCAAAAAGTCAAAGTTATTATTTGCACTGGCAAATACTACAGTAGAGTTGTTCAAACAGAATATCACTAATAAAAAAATTGTAACCTTCTTCTTCCACTTTTTCATCATATCTCTTTCCTCCTGATTTCCTATAAATTTTATCTTTCTCTACTAATATTATTATCAGTCTCGACAGTGATTGTATATGGTCCACAGATAAGTGTGAAATACAAATTAGAAGCACTATTATTTATAGTAAAACTTGTACCATCTAAGGTATCATTATAGGAAACATTTACAGTTCCACGCACAGTAGCTATATAATCAGGGTCAACACAATATGTCGCATACGAAGAATTATTCGTAATTTCTGTATATGCGGGAATATGACTTAAAGATATATTCGCATTATTCATTATAATTTTATAGGAACCATATTGATAATTTGCTTCTAAATTTACACGGAACTCTCTTTTTCCCGCAATATCATTATAAAAATCAGCATATACAATGGTTTTTCCATTATACATAATACCAGATGGATCTCTTAAAATTTGTTCGCCACCATTGTTTATGCAAGGTGAACTTTCCTGCACTACACCGATCATAATGGCACTGCCATCTTCATAGGTAATGCATGTTTCTTCTCCGTCACTTAACGTAAGAGATGGCAAGCCATTTTCTTGAAAATCTTGAAATGCTTCTGTTTGAAAAATACTTGCTTCATCTGTCGCAATAGTATTGTCTGCAGCAAATGCTGGCATTCCTACACTCATTGCCATTGCTGCGGTTAAAACTGTTGCAATTATTTTTTTCATTGTTTTTCTCATAAAAATCACATCTCCTTTTGAATTGTAAAATTGGGGGACGGTTTGCCACGTTTGCCGATATGCACACCGAGAAACATGCAGCAAACCATCCCAATGAACTATTGCTTCCTTTTGTCGATACGCTACTTACGAGCTATACACTATCTGACTTTCTGACTGGCTGCCTTCCCATACTGTCATGGTTGCTTTCAGACGGTAGGTATTCCCTTGTTTGATTGTGTAGGTTTCCTTTACTCTCGCACTGTAGCTATCTTCTGTGACGGTCCAAATCTCTACCGGAATCCAGCTGCTGCCGTTCTTCACCTGCAGTTCTGCAATAATTTTTGCCTTCGTAGCAGCATTGGGATTCCCTGTAACATAACATTTTGCCGTCGCTGTTGTTCCTGTAATGTCTAAATCACATTCTACTCTGTTAATCAGTAACATATACGGAGAGACTTCCGTTTCCTGCTGACAGATTACAGGGATTGCGGCAGTTTCCGCCCAGGAAACTGCCGGTGTTAACGTTAGCACCGTCGCGCCCAGACAGATTGTAGCAAGTACCTCTTTTTTCCTCCTTTGCATGTTCTTCACCCCCTTCTATTACTCTATATCAAAATGAAAGGGCGATTTCGGACAA
>OFGB01000049.1_pt1 | contig 91779 bp, 73 predicted proteins | sample 1521491 | NCBI WGS metagenome assembly OFGB01 (sample SAMEA3504095, study PRJEB24116) | mouse gut metagenome | biome: mouse gut; feature: mouse-associated habitat; material: faeces | place: Denmark | collected 2011
TTCCTTCTCTGCGCAACAGGGATATCCGGGGCGACCACTATGTAACGCTGGTGGTGCAGGTGCCCGATAAACTGTCCCATGAGGCGAAGGATCTGTTGAAGAAATTCGACGAAGAGACAGGGGATTCCCTCAATGCCGCGAAGAACGTTACCTCTAAGAAAGCCGAGGAGGCTCCGGCAGGTAAGGGCAGAGGGAAGAAGAAACTCTGGAAATAAATGTTTCAGATGGAAGATTGTTTCACTGTCTGAACCGGTAGAATACGATACAGGCTGAAAGCACACTTTCCTGCGGGGAAGTGTGCTTTTGCTAATGCCTGGCAGCGGTGTAATGCGTTGTAGTTTTCTGCACAGATTTGTGGTACAATGCTGATGTATACCCCCAGTGATGTGATGGAGGTTACAAAGGACAATTGCCTGACCGACAGAAGGAGGAGTGAATATCATTATGAAAATAAAGAAGCTGAGCAGGATAATGGCATCATTTGCGATTTCGGCATCAATGCTGGCTGAACCTGTTGCGGGTATGCCTGTGGTATATGCGCAGGAGGAGCGGCAGGAAATGTCTGGCAGCGATGAACGGGACGATGCGGAAAAGGAAGGGCCGGCCGGAGACGGAGAAACAAATATTGATGAAGAGGGGGCAGCCGGAGACGGAGAGGCAGATATTGGTGAAGAGGGGGCAGCCGGAGACGGAGAGACAGATATTGGTGAAGAAGGGGCAGCCGGAGATGAAGAGACAGATATTGGTGAAGAAGGGGCAGCCGGAGACGAAGAGGAAAATACTGATGAAGAAGGGCCGGCCGGAGACGGAGAGACAGATATTGGTGAAGAAGGGGCAGCCGGAGACGAAGAAGTAAATAATGGTGAAGAATCGCCGGATAGTGACGAACAGGATAATGAGGAGCCGCCAAAGGCGGAGGAAAACAGTGATGCGGAAGCAGAACAGCCGTCAGACACTGATTTGGATGAGCAGCCTGGCGGGAACGGCGACGAGGAGCAGCCGGATTCCGCGACAGGAGATACAGAAGAGGAGTTGTTCTCTGATATGCCTGCCGAGTATCACCTGACCTCTTTTCAGCGGGAATTGAAAGCGGATATGACAGATATGCTGAACCGGCTGCAGGAAAATGAGGAAGGCGGGAATTTTGCCCGCGGACGAGTGGTGACTTTTGCGGACAGCCCTGAAGAAGCTGAGATGATTGCCGAGGCATATCACGCGGAAATAGAAACCTTTGATATGGGAGTCCTGACTTTAAGGCTTGGTGATGGCAGGACGGTAAAAGAGGCGATGCGGGCAGCAGCCTCTCAGGGTAATGAGCTGCCGGCAGTATGGCCTGATTATCGTCGTGAACTGTACGGCGAGATGAGCTTTGAGGTGGAGGATGATATTCCTTCCGTGGATACTTATGCGGAAGTTTACGATGAACTGTACGGGGAGCGCGATCCTTATCTGAATCCGGCAAGTGAGCGTTACCAGTGGTTTCATACGGCAATAGGTTCACCCTATGCGTGGGATGCCGGTTATACGGGAAGCACGGTGACAGTGGGTGTTATCGACAGTGGCGTGAGTCCGAACCCGGATCTGGCCGCCAATGTTGTTGGCAATTATGACTTTTGCGACGAAACACCTGATGCACTGGACTGTCTGGAACACGGGACGCATGTGGCCGGGATCATTGCAGCTCTGGCAAACGGTGTTGACGGGACGGGTGTTGCACCGGATGCAAAGATCTACAATGCCAGAGTGTTCGGAGATGACGTGGAAAAAAGCGGTTATGATTCTACCATTATGCGCGCGATCCTTTATCTGATCAGCGAAGAGGATAACTCGACCAGAGAGGTGAACACAGAGGCACCCAAAGTAGATATCATCAATTTGAGTCTCGGTGGGTCAGGTGATACTGCCAGTTTTCAGGCTGTGATTGACAAGGCGCATGAAAAGGGCGTTGCCGTATTTGCTGCCACCGGAAATGACGGTGATCAGGCAATGATGTATCCGGCATCGTATGAGCATGTTGTTGCGGTATCGGCCACCGATAAGAATAATGAACGGGCTTATTTTGCCAATTATGGATCGATAACCGATCTGTCGGCTCCCGGAGTAAATATCTGGGCAACTTATGCAGACGAAAAAGGAAATTCCGGCTATGCGTCTTTGCAGGGGACATCCATGTCGTGTCCGGTTGCGGCCGGCCAGGCGGCGGTCATCCTGTCCGGACAGGCAGATCTTCCGGCATTACAGGGAAAGACCGGTGCACAGAGAGTGGACGCACTGGAAGCCATTATGAAAGAGAATGCAGTTTCGGTGGGAAACGGCATGGGTAAGGGTATTACAAGCCTGACGAAAGTATTTAAGTTGGCAACAGCTGCGGCAAAACCCAATGCTCCGAGTATCAGCATTGTGGATAATTCCGGCGATACGGGCCAGGCGGTACAGGTGACGATTACGGCGCAGGCCGGTATGAAACTGTGCTATACCACTAATGGAAAAAACCCCGTCTATAAGAATGGAACGGCAGGGACGGATACCGTATTTGTGGATGATGATACGGTAACCTTTACGATAGACGGCACACAGGCGGCGCAGGGAACCGTGAAGGCAGTTGCCGTAAATGAAGCGGGGGTGGTCAGTCAGACGAAATCCGGGAAGTATAAGTTGTCTCCTTATATCAGGTCGATTACGGTCACGGGACCGACAAGGATTGAAAAGGGGAAGAGTATTCGCCTTACAGCGTCAGTCGCGCCTTCCTATGCGGAAGATAAGACACTGATATGGAATCTGACAGACGCGAAAGGAGAAAAAGTTGACACCGCTAAGATCAAGATCGACGCGAAAGGCAAGATCACGACAACAGTGAATGCGGATCCGGGAATTTATCAGGTGACTGTACGGGCACGGGATAACGGCGGAGCGGAGGCAGTCTGCGAGATTGAAGTGATAGAGACGGGGCGTGCACTTTATAGCCTCGCATTTGAAAAGACAGCGGGCAGCACAAAGCAGGAGCTGTGGATTACGAATGACGTCCCGATTCCGACACTGGATTTGGCAGCACAGCTGATCGCGAAGGAAAAGGATGCAGAAGGCAATTTCATACAGATTACGGCAGATAAACTGGACAGATATGTGACCTGGGCAAGCAGCAGGCCGGCGGTGGCCAGTGTGGATGATCAGGGTGTGGTGACGGCAAAAAGTGCCGGAAGCGCTACGATCACGGTTAAGGCGAAGGACAACGGCAATAAGAAAGCGACGATCAAAGTTACCGTGAAGCAGGGTGTTACGGGCATTACGATCACAACGGCCGGCGGTAAGACGGATGAGAGGCTCTTCACGGTGGCGGCGGGCAAAAGTATGACCCTGAAGACTTTAGTGAATCCAACGAAGCCGACCAATAAGAAAGTGAAATGGAGTATCAGCCCCCAGACAGAGAGCGTGAAGATCAGTTCCACTACCGGCAGGATAACTGTTGCCAGGGGTACGCCTTCCGGTACTTACACAGTGACGGCAGAAGCGGCGGACGGCAAGGGTGCAGTCGCAGTACAGGACGTGAAAGTGTTTAGCGGAGCCATTGGCAGGGTTACTTTGAGCGAGACGAAAGCAACCCTCTATGCAAAGAGGGTGAGTGAAACCATAACAGATACAAAGACGATAACCGCGACGTTTACAGGAGCAGATGGTGCGACGGATTTTGATCCGGATGCCTATACCGTTACGAGCAGTAACGAATCTGTCGTACGGGCAGAGGTGGAATCAGCTGCCGACGGCAGAGTGCAGATTACACTGACTGCGACGGGTAATAAATATGGTAAGGTAAAAGTGACCGTAGCTACCGCGGATGGAAGTAATAAGAAGGCAGTCTGTAACGTCACGGTGAGTGGTGGGATCAAGAGCGTATCGCTGCAGGACAATGTTGGCAGAAAAGCTGGAAGCCAGACATTGTTCAGAACGGCCGGGACGGCCGGGAAAGCACCTGTGAGCGTGGCCTTGAAGGCTGTCATCACGGGTGCTGATGGAGTTAATACGGAAGCATACGATGTGGAAAGCAGTAATCCCGCACTGGTAAGTGTGTCGGTAGACAAAACAACTGATGAGGTAACGCTGCGTGCAGTTGGAAAATCCACTGGTAAGGCGAAGATTACATTGAAGGCAACCGATGGAAGTGGCAGGAAAGCATCTGTCAATGTAACGGTCATCAATCCTCCCTCAGGGATCAGCATCGCGCCTAAAGCAGGTAAGACCCGCTATGTCGTGCCGGGTAAAAGTGTGCAGTTGAGCGCGAAATTGGAGACGGAGTATGGCCAGATTGCCAATAACAAAGTGCAGTGGAGCGTTGACAATGAGGCAGCCGGCTTGGGGATTACCGTTAATTCTTCCGGTAAGATATTGATTCCCGGCTGGATGGACATTTTTCTGGAGAACTGGCAGGAAAACCGGCTGAAGGGACCGGCATTTAATTTTGAGGTATATGCCACAGCCGGCGACGGAAGTGGCCTGCAGGCCTCTTACGCGATCTGCCTTCGGCAGCCTGTGACGCATCTTACGCTGAATGTATCCGAGAAGGAAAGAGAGAAAGAGGTCTATATACTTCATACGGTGCGTTTTACTTCCGACTGTACATCGCCTGTGTCGTGTACCTCCTCATCACTGGAGACAGCGTCACCCTCTATTGTATATACACCGTATGATCCGGTTAAGAAGACAGGCGGCAGCGGATTTATCATGTTTATGGCGACAAAACCAGGGAACGCAACATTCACGGTCAAGGCGTTGGATTCGTCGGAGCAGGTGTTTATGTCGGAGTGGAAATTTGTGGAAAGGAAGTGATTTTTAAAGCCATTTTTTGCAGTAGGACTTTAACTTGAGGAAAGGATATGCTATCATTATTAATGATGTGTAAAACACAGATTATGTTTAGAGGAGGTGAGAAATTGAAAATCAAAAGAGTTGCTGTTGTGATCGGTCTTATTTTGCTTACTGTGGCCGGACTCATTGGCTGCGGTAGAAAACGTGAACTTGTTGAGCCTGTTGATTTAGCAGCGAAAAGTACAGAACGAGAATTGATAGCGATTCCGATGCCGATATCTGAGAGAGAGCACGCTGTTTCATCTGAAGAGCAATCTGCAGACAGTGAATCAGAAGAAACAACGCGATTGACAGCTTTGGCGGAGGACATGCAGGAAGCGGAAAGAATTGCCGATTTATATGACATTGAACTCGATAGTTTTTCGTATGGAGTGGCTACTTATGTGACTGATAAAGATGTACAGGAACTTATGAATTTAGGGGAGGAAAATGATTACCCTACATTGGCTCCTAATTATAAGAATAAACTCCATACAGCACAGTAAACACATGGTTACAAAAGTTAGAAAAAATAAAAAAGAGGGGAAGAAAGATGAAAAAAGCAAAAATTTTATCATTTCTGTTGGCCTTTTCCTTGTTGTTCCATTCAACGGGGATTGAAGCATTGGCAACGGCGGTATCGGAACCGATTCCTGAAGAGCAATCTGTTGAAGTTCCGGACAATGTGCCCGTTGAAGAGGAAGAGGGAACAGAAGCGTCTGAGCAGCCCATAGAGGAAGAAGAGACAGGCAAAGAAACTTCGGAAGAAGAGCAGAATCCGGAACAGCCTTCTGATTCAGAGGAAGGGGAAGAAAATCAGCCTTCTGAGGAAACAGAAGATTCTGAGCAGCCATCGACGGATGAGGAAACCAAAGATCCTTCCGAAGAAGCAGAGGTTCCGGAAGTGCCTTCAGATGAGGGCGAAGAGGATACTCAGGAACCTTCGGAAGGAGAGGAAGCGGAAGATCCCGATGAAGACGATGTTTCTGTAGAAGAACCTGATGCGGATGACAGTTCTGCAGAGGAGGAATCCGGTTCAGAAGAGAACGTATCAGAGAACTCGGTATCCGAGAACACAATTCCGGAAGAAGAACCCGAAGCGGAGGAAACAGAAGAAGATGATTTTGACATTTTCCCCGGATTAGGCGATAATTACACGTTGTCTTCGGCGCAGATGGAAGATAAAAGAGTGTTGTCTTCTCATTTGGGAGATATCGTAAGCACAAGGGATATGGATGCAGGTGATTATCCGGATGCAGAGGGACTTTACAAGCTTGGTGAAGTGGTATATTTGGCGGAGACAGAAGAGGAAGCTGTACAGGTAGCGGAAGCTTTTGGCGGCGAGTTGAAGAGCTATTCCTATGGAGTGGCCGTAATTGGTCTTCCCGGAAAAGTTACGGTATCCAGAGCAATTGCGGCAGCGGCAGATCCTGCTGTCAAGCTGCCTGCTGTATGGCCAAATTATTATAACTATCTTCACGGTGATGTGAATGAGGTGAATACAGCTGCCGGGCCAAGCGATCCTGAGTTTGCTACTCAGTGGCAGCATGATTACATTGGTACGAATTATGCCTGGGCGGCAGGATATAAAGGACAGGGTGTGAAGGTGGCTGTAATCGATACCGGATTACAGAAAGACCACGAGGATTTATCGGCAAATGCAGCTGCCGGGAAAAATTTTGTCGGTGGTGCAGCTGGTACAGAGTATAATGTTGATAACCAAACCCACGGAACGCATGTGGCAGGTATTATTGCGGCTGATGATAATGGCGTAGGTGGTGTGGGAATTGCGCCGGATGCTGAGGTGAGGGGGTATTGTGTATTCCCGGCAGCAGGTGGTGCAGATAGCGCAGATATTATGAGGGCCATCAGGGCAGCAGTCGCGGACGGCAATGATATCATTAACATGAGTCTTGGCGGTCCTATGTACCAAGCAGATTATGAAAAGGTAACTAAAGAGGCATATGACAAGGGTGTCGCAATTTTTGCTTCTTCCGGTAACGATGATACAGACGGATACAACTTTCCGGCAGCTTACAGCAGTACGATTTCCGTAGGAGCTGTGGACCAGAACAGTGCAAGGGCATCCTTTTCCAATTATGGCAGCACCGTTAAGCTGGCTTTCCCGGGAGTACATATTTACTCTACCCTTCCCGGCGGCTACGGGTATATGAGTGGTACCAGCCAGGCTTCTCCGGCAGCGGCAGGTACGGCGGCGGTAATTCTTTCCGCCAATGATTCTATACGTAGTAAGAGTGGTAAAGCCAGAGTGGACGCACTTCTTTCCGCTATGAAATCTTCTACCGTGAAATGCAGCAGCGCCGGCATGGGGGCGGGTACAACGTGGCTGCCAAGTGTTTTGAAGATTGCTACGGATATGACGGCACCGGATGCACCGACGATTACGATCAGTGAGACACCGAAAAGCGGAAGCATTTATGCTGCGGAAAGTGTAACTGCGACATTGACTACGAATACTGCCGTAGGTGTGGAAATCTGGTATTCAACGAATGGTAAGAACCCAACTTATAAAAATGGTGAGGTCACAAACGGCGAAAAGTACACGGAAGGTGTACCGGTAACACTGACCGGTGCGAAAAAAGTTACCATCAAGGCGATCGCTGTGAATCCGATTACGGGTAAAGCGAGTAAAGCAGCATCTAAGGTATGCACCCTGGCGCCAATACCTTCTGGAGTGGAATTGGTCTCCAAGACAGGTATTTCCAAAGTTGCTCCGGGTAAGAGCCTTGCTTTAACGGCGGTTATTACACCGGATTATGCAGTTTCCAAGAAGGTTCAGTGGACTGTGGACGACAAGGCGAAGGCAGCAGGGATAACCGTTTCAAATGGTACTGTAAAAACGAAAACAGGTACTGCAGCAGGGAGCTATACCGTTACTGCCACGGCGGTGGGACCGGATGGAACATCCTACAATGGTGTTTCAGATGTTTATACGTTTGCGGTAATTGAGAAATCCTTCATTAAAAAGATTGCATTTATGAATGCAGGAGTAAAATTAAAACCGCAGACGTTGGATACGGATGGGATACTGAATCTGATGCAGCATCTTGAAGTAACCGGAGCTGATGGAAATAAGATCGAGGCTGCCAGTGCTGATGTGGTTTGGACAAGTAGTAATAATAAGGTAGCGCAGGTTGAGAATGGTATTGTTACCGCGGTTGGACCCGGTAAAGCGGTTATTAAAGCGGTATCCAATGACGGTTTCAATAAGAGCGCATCCTGCAACGTAACGGTAACGCAGCCCATTACAGAAATTATATTGAACGGTCCGGAAAAGGTAGCTGCCGGGAAAGCCATTACACTGAAAGCGACAGTTGTACCGGCAAATGCTACAAATAAAAAACTTACATGGAAAGTAGACGGAAATACCAATGTAACCGTAAAAAATGGTAAGGTTACTGCAAAGGCAGGCGCGTCAGGAACTTGCAGCGTGACTGCATCTGATGGCAAAGTTACTTCTGAGCCCTATATTGTTACGATCGTATCGGGAAAGATTACAAAGATTGAACTTTCCGAGAAGACGATGCTGCTCTTTAGTAAAAAAGCAACTGATGTAACGCCCATAACAGGAACTCTGACGGCTGTTGTAGACGGGGAATCTGGCTATGACAATACTCTGATCACGTGGACGAGCAGTGCGCCTTCCGTAGCCGACGTGGATGAAAATGGTAATGTTACGGCAAAGACAGCAGGAAAAGCGGTTATAACCTGCGCATCAACTGATGGCAGTAATAAGAAAGCAAGCTGTACGATTAACGTTACTGTGCCAATGTCTAAATTAGCTATAGGTACTACAGACAGCTATGGAGATTACTTTGACGATCTTGGAAATGGTACCGGTGGATATGCCGGATATATCGCGCAGGGTAAGAGCATTAAAATGTCCGCTAAGTACAGCAGTAAGTATGGTGAGCCTTTGAACAAAAAGGTAACCTGGTCATCCAGTGATGAAACTGTTTTGACAGTTGATAAAAACGGAAAGGTAACGGCGAACGAAAATGCTGAGATAGGTAGAACGGCTATAATTACAGCAACTGCGGCGGATGGCAGTGGGGTAACTTCCAATCAGTATCTGTTCCAGGTTAGGCAGTTATTCAAAAAGCTTTCTGTTGATGATCTGATTGTAATTGCAACAGCAGACGATGGGAATCCGTATGTGCCTCATTATTTCACGGCCACTGTGTCAGGAGGTAAAAATCCCGGACTTTCCAAGGAATATTATGAAGAAATAGGGGCATATGTTCTTACGCCGATTCCTGGTAAAGTAACCACGAATAAGCCGTCAAGCAGTACGTCATTGTATACGAATGAATTACAGAAAATGACCGTTACGGTGAAGCTTCGCGATGGTTCGGGCTTAACGGCGAAGAAGACTCTCCTTGTTGCACGATTTAAGGACGGAACCATTAAGTTTTTTGAATAATAAATATAATAGTTGATCCTTAAGGTGGAATGGGAAAACATAGTATTATAAGTGTATTATTTGAGAAGTAGACGACTTAAGTGCTTGGAGAACAGCACAGAAGCTGGGCGATGTTCGTAAGACATCGCCCGGTTTCGTATATTCATATTGAAATTGATTATTCCAGGAAAATAAACTTGTGTTGTGCCCTGTTTTGTTTCTTCAACGTAGGAAATTTTACATGGCCATATATTGTCAATTTAATTTAGGAGATTATAAAAAATAATGAGAGTATTATGAACGGGATAACGGGATTGAAATATTTAACATTAAGTCTATCTTGCAATGAAATAAAGATTGTGATACTATAATTTCAAGCAAAGAACATATCTGAGATTCTTACAATATCTTATTGGATTTCATATTTTTCACGGCGAAATCCGAATCCAAGCAGAGTAATCTCTGCCAGAACTCCTTGCTTATAACTAAATAACTGCGGGGAGGGATATTAAAGCGCAGGATTCGAAGTGTTTTTCCTCTCTGCTGCATTTGAGAAAGAGAGGGTGAATGATGAAAGAGAAAGTAACGAAAGAAGTATCTGGGCAGAAGCAGGATGAAACAGGTGCGATTCTGCCACGGGAAACGGAATTGGCATTTGAAGTGCAGACAACATTGAAGGCCGAAAAGGAGACTGCCGGAGATTTTCAGCCGGTACTGCCGGAAGATTACCAGCTTAATCTGAGTGATTTCGCACTTTTTCTTTCGGTGATGAAAGTCAAAGAAGCTTACGAAGATGTGCTCAGCATCATACTGGATGAACCGGACCTGCAGCTGAAGGAAGTCAAGGTTGAGCAGGTTGTTTTAAATAAGTTGGGTAAGCGTGCCATACGGCTGGATGCGTGGGCACAGGACGTGAACAACAGGCAGTTTGATATGGAAATGCAGAATGATACGAGTAGTGATAATGTCCGCAAGCGATCCAGATTTTATCAGGGCTTACTTGATACCCCGATCTTGAAATCAGGAAAGGAGACCCGTTACAGGTATCTGCCGTCTACTGTGATCATCTTTATCACACAGGAAGATATTTTTGGTTGTGACCGTGCTATGTATACATTTCGGGAAAGATGTGAAGAAGAACCAAAGGTTCTGCTTGAAGATGGGACGAGTAAGATTTTTCTGAATATGACAAGTCATAAAGGGCGTCCGGAGCTGGTGAGCCTTTTGCAGTATATGAAAGATACGACATTGGAAAACCAGAATGTTACAATAAAGGACAGGCGTATTCTGGATTTGGACAGAATTGTAAACGAAGTGGTACAGACGGAGGAATGGGAGGCTGTAAAGATGAATATTCTGGAGATTGGTTTGGCTCAGGGGATGGAGAAAGGCCTGGCTCAGGGAATGGAGAAAGGCTTGGCTCAGGGAATGGAAGAAGGCCTGGCTCAGGGGATAGAGACTGGCCTGAAAAAGGGAATTCGAGAAGGTGAAGACCGTCTGGCGCAGCTTTTGAGGCTGTTAAAGAGCGCCGGAAGAAATGAAGAGGCGGATCGTGTTATTTTTGATGAAGAGTATCGGAAGCAGCTGTATCAGGAATTCAAAATTGGGATTTCCAAGCCGGATGTTTTGTAATTTGATATTGATACCGGGGAAATATATCTTATAAGGAATTATGCATGAAGAAGAAAATACGTATATCAGTAATTTTATTTATATCGGTATTTTTGCTGATAATGTCAGGAGGGCATATCATGTACACGGATTTGGCGAGCAGACTGATGCTTCCGTTTATGAAGGTTACAAGAGTAGAAATCAATCCGGTTAGTGAGTTTGCGGCAGAGGATGCACCGTTGATGGCAGTTGTGGAGTCGATAGAGGATGCGCGGGAGACAGCAGGACAATATGGGATTGAGCTGATATCTTTTGAGGATGGCATAGCCTTATTTCAAACGAAAGAGAATCCATTAGTGGTGATCAGCAGGGGAGAACAGTATAATTACCCGCCATTATCGGTCAATTATGTCAGAACAGTAGATGAAGTGACAGAACAACAGTTAAATGAATGAAAGTCCGCTGTAAGATGAGATATGGGAAACAGGCGGCGTGAGCAGGCGACCAAAGCAGCGGTGAAGGACGCTCACGCCCGGGTGAAGATGATTTGCCGGATTCCCCACATTGTGTAGGTTTCTTTCAGAAAGATCAGCAAGGGAATTATAGGCGCCAATATCATATATATTTCCAATATGCTTTGCTGGTGAAACAAGAATAAAAGGCAGGAAGATATTTTTGGCTGTGACCGTGCTGTGTATACGTTTCGGGAAAGATGTGAAGAAGAACCAAAGGTTCTGCTTGAAGATGGGACGAGTAAGATTTTTCTGAATATGACAAGTCATAAAGGGCGTCCGGAGCTGGTGAGCCTTTTGCAGTATATGAAAGATACGACATTGGAAAACCAGAATGTTACAATAAAGGACAGGCGTATTCTGGATTTGGACAGAATTGTAAACGAAGTGGTACAGACGGAGGAATGGGAGGCTGTAAAGATGAATATTCTGGAGATTGGTTTGGCTCAGGGGATGGAGAAAGGCCTGGCTCAGGGAATGGAGACTGGCCTGAAAAAGGGAATTCGAGAAGGCGAAGAACGTCTGGCGCAGCTTTTGAGGCTGTTAAAGAGCGCCGGAAGAAATGAAGAGGCGGATCGTGTTATTTTTGATGAAGAGTATCGGAAGCAGCTGTATCAGGAATTCAAAATTGGGATTTCCAGGCCGGATGTTTTGTGATTTGATATTGATACCGGAAAATATATCTTATAAGAAATTTTCTATATTATAATGGTATGATGATACGGGAGATGGATGTTCGGGAACAATGGATTGGCACAGTCAGTCAGGAGTTGTTTGGTAAAACTGTCAGATTTGGAGGATGGAGGCAGGGGATAAGGTACAATGCTGGGGAGAAAGAACAGTAATGTAAGCAGAACAGGTATGGCACTACTACTTGCGGTGCTGCTGTCTATGGAACCTTTTGGAGCGGTGAGAACAGTTTATGCGGAGAATTTCGGGGAATTTCAAGATAGTGATCCACATCTGGAAGACAGGGTATCTACAGGGACTGTGGGAGCAGGAAAGATCGGAGAGGACAATGCCGGAAATGAGAGCATGAAAGAAGGAAGCACAGAGGAAACAGACTCCAGTGAAGGGAACAGCGATGTGGAAGATGCCGGGGACTGCGTAGAAGAAAGAGCGGAGAGTGAAAATACTGAGGAGGACAGTGTAGAGGAAGAAAATATTGAAGAAGACAGCAGAGAGGAAGACGGTACAGAAGAGAACAACACAGAAGAAGCCGACGCTGTCGAAGGGAACACGGACACAGAAGAAATTGGCGAAGATGTCGAAGAAGATCCGGAAGGCGAAAATGCTGAGGAAGGAAGAGTAGAAGAAGCCGACGCTGGCGAAGGGAACACAGATAAAGAAGAAATTGGCGAAGATGTTGAAGAAGATCTGGAAGACGAAAATGCTGAGGAAGGAAGAGTAGAAGAAGCCGACGCTGGCGAAGGGAACACAGATAAAGAAGAAATCGGCGAAGATGTCGAAGAAGATCCGGAAGGAAAAAATACCGGGGAAGAGAGCATTGAGGACACGTATTGCCTTACCAGGGAACAACAGGAAGAGAAAGCGCTTTTATCAAAAATGATAAGTGATATAGCAGAGACGGACGAGGGTGTCAGGTATGTTGCGAGACAGATCATGACTACGGCGGCTTCATTGGAAGAGGCTGAAATGATTTCGGAAGCATACCACGCGTCAATTGTCAGTTTTGAGAATGGGCTGCTTGTGATGGCCCTGGAGGACGAAGAGACAACGGTATATGATGCGTTGCAGGCCGCCGCGTCTTCCAGAACGACTTTGCCTGCGGTGTGGCCAAACTATTATCGCTACGCTTATTGGGAGAATACGGAGGAACTGACGGGAGAGAATATCTTTACACAGGAAGACACTGCGACAGAAGCGGATTTGGAAAGCGATACGGAGGCGTCAGAAGTTTTTGTCGAGGTTCTTGGGGCATACAATGATCCAGACCTTGCGTCAGACAGCAGCCAATACCAATGGCAGCATGTGGCAGTGGGGTCGCCGTATGTGTGGCAGCAGAGATATACCGGAGCCGGGGTTAAGGTAGCCGTTATAGACAGCGGAGTATCGCCGCACGAAGATCTGGCAGTCAGGGAAAGTTCTGATCAGTCAGGGGCGGGATCCGCGGTGGACGGCCTGGGACACGGAACACATGTGGCCGGTATCATAGGTGCATCGGCCGGCAATGGAATTGGGGGAGCCGGTATTGCACCGGACTGTGAACTGTACAATATCAGAGTTCTGCTGAGTAACGGATCCGGAACAGATGCTATGATCTGGCAGGGGATGAACGAGGCTGTTGAATGGGATGTAGATATCATAAATATGAGCCTGGGTGGTCCTGGGTATAACGGGCTGCTTCAGGATAAGGCTACCGAGGCGTACGAGAAGGGGATAGCCATATTCGTGGCGGCGGGGAATGACGGAGTATCCAGTATTAATTATCCTGCCTGCCTGGACAATGTGATCTGTGTGGCGGCAACGGATACTAACAGCGCAAGAGCAGAGTTTTCTACCTATGGAGACTGGGTGGATCTTAGCGCTCCCGGAGTCAATATCTGGTCTACCTATAAGAACGGTGGGTATAAAGCCGAAAGTGGTACTTCTATGGCCTGCCCGGTTGCCGCAGGAGAAGCGGCACTGCTTCTGGGTTCTCATGCTTCCTTAAAGTCGGCGGAGAAAGGAGCAGAGCGGGTTGACCGGCTGGAGGCGTTGATGAAAAGTAACAGTGTCAAGGTATCGGGATCCGGAATGGGAACGGGGATCACGAATTTGACCAGGGCATTCAATCTGACGACTGTGTCGGCCAAGCCGCAGGAGCCTGTGGTGACCATTCTTCCGGATGAGAACAGGCAGAGTGCGCAGGTGACGATCACTGCGCAGATCGGTATGAAGATTTATTACACGACAAACGGCAAGACTCCGTCTTTTAAGAATGGAGAACCTGCTGTGTCTGCCGGAACGATGCTCTATGATTTTGATGAGAACAGGCGGCTTACAGTGGGAGACAGTGCCAGGGTAACGGTCAAGGCGATTGCGGTAAATGAAAGCGGCATTTCCAGTGCCGTGAGGACTGAAAGCTGTGCGCTGGAGCCTTATGTGACGGATATTACGGTTTTCGGAGCCGGGAGGATCCGCCAGGGAAAAAGTATTCAGCTTTCGGCAGAGCTTCTGCCGGCTTACGCCGCTGACAAGAAGGTGAGCTGGGCATTATGGAAGAAGGATGGCACGCCGGTCGATACCGATCTGAGCAGAGTATTGGGTGTTAAAATTTCAGGAAACGGTAAGGTGACGGCGACAGAGGACGCTGAGACGGGAAGTTATGTAGTAACGGTAACTGCGCAGGATAACGGCAGGAAACAGGGTGCCTGTGAGATCGAGATTATTGATAAGTACAGGGTGAAGTCTGTCGGTTTCAGCAGGAAAAATCTGTCGCTTGTGCGGCCGCAGGAGTCCTCCTGTGATCTGGCAGAGGTTCTGGTGGCGGAGGCGGCAGGTGAAGACATTGCACTGTCGGCGGCCGATTTTAAGTGGACAAGCAGCAATAATAAGATCGCATCGGTGGATCAGGCGGGTGTGGTGACAGCTCATAAGGCCGGAAAAGTAACGATCAGGGCAGTGGCAGATGATTCCAGCGGCAGGAAAGCGTCCTGCACGGTGACAGTCAAACAGCTTGTAGAGACGATCAGCATATCCTGTCCGGCCATAGCGGGAGATGATCAGGAAATGTCGGCTTTAGCGGCAGGCAGGAGTGCGATGTTTAAGGCCAGGATCATGCCAGCTGATTCCACCAATAAGAAGGTGGTATGGGAGCTTTATAAAGACGGCAGGAGGGTAGATTCGGGAACAGACGCGGAGTTTGCGCGTAAAGTAGGGGTGAGTATAAGCGCCGGCGGCAAAATGACAGCGTCGAAAAATGCACAGTCGGGCATTTATACGGTCAGGGCAGTTGCCAGGGACCAGAGCGGAACAGTTTCTGAGCAGAAGTCGGTTGTAATAACGGATGGCAGGATCAATAAACTGTCTTTTGTTAATGGAGAAGATTCCGGCATTACCATTTTCCGCAAAAAAGCTGTCAGTACGACAGCAACGGAAAAAAAGATCAGGATCAAGATCGGCACGGAAGGGGTAGCGGATCTGAATGCGGTAAAGGTGACAAACAGCAATCCCGGCATTGCTGCGGTGGATTATGTAAGAGAGGATAACTACATTACGCTGACTGTTACGGCTACCGGCAGGGCAGCGGGAAAGACCAGGATCGTTGTCAGTTCGACTGATGGTTCCGGAAAGAAGCTGGCCTGCAATGTGACTGTCAAAAATCCGGTTTCCAGAATTCACATTGCGTCGAATACCATTACTTCACGGGCTTACAAGGTAAACATGTGTATTGTGCGTGGCAGGAGTATCCGGCTTAAGGCTACTCTGGAAAGCGAATATGGCACGCCTTCCGACAGGCGAGTGGCGTGGAGTATTGACGCACCTGCAGGAAGCGGTGTGAAGATCAGCAGTTCCGGTAAGGTGACTGCTTCATCGAAAGCGGAAAGCGGACGTACATATGTGGTTACGGCTAAGGCGAAAGACGGGAGCGGCGTGACGGCCAGCTATATCGTGAAGGTGGTAGAGCGGGCAACTTATATCAGCGTGAGGGGACTGGACAGTGGCAGTCGTACCATTAATGTACTTCCCCAGTATCCGGATGTGGATGGGGTGCAGCAGTTTTCACAGCACAGGATTTATTCGGATATTGCGGGTGGATATGTACAGGCATCCACATCCAACAGTAAGATTGTAGAGGTGACGACGGCACAGGGTTATTTATTGCTGACGCCGCGTAAAGCGGGAAATGCGACGATCACCCTGAAAGCCACGGACGGAAGCGGTGTAAAAGCCAGATACCGAATTCGTGTGACAGATGAGATATACGACCCTCTTTTCTTATAATTTCCTTAGTTTTACAAAATGTGAGTGTACAGCCTTCCATTTTTCGGCTATAATAAGAATGTTTTTTGACCGCATACTAATAGAGGCTGTTTTGGTATGAGCAGATAATTTCAAAAGCATAACCGAAAAGGGGAATGTGGAAAAGAGGTAGAGATGTTACGGAGGAGAATTGCATTAGCAGGAATTACAGTTTTTTGCATGGCGGCGGGGCTGACAGGGTGCGGTAAAGATAAAGAACCGGCTCCTGTGCCGGAGGTAGACGCTGTGGAGGAAGAGCCGGAACCGGAGGTTGAGGAGGAGCCGGCAGAGGAAATACCGGAGATTACGACGGCATATCCCGTGATTGGAGAGCGGATAAGTGAAAATGGTAAGATTCAGAGTTATTTGACAGGAGAATGGACGGACGAGAAGAAGGCCAACCGCAGGCCAATTGCAGTCATGATCCCTAACAACGCGCCGGCGATGCCACAATATGGCCTTTCGAGAGCGGGCATTATCTATGAGGCGCCTGTAGAAGGACGTATCACCAGACTGATGGCAGTGGTTGAGGATTTTGACGACTTGGACAGGATCGGGCCTGTGAGAAGCAGCCGTGATTACTATGTCTATGTTGCTATGGGATATGAAGCCATCTATTGTAACTGGGGATTGGCAAGGCCTTATGTGGAAGAATTGATCAACAGGCCGGAATATTATAATGTCAGTGCAGCAGTCGAGGGTATCCATAACCCTGCCGATGAGGCTTTTGGCAGAGTGAGCCGGCCAGGATACGCCAGGGAATTTACAGGCTATGTAATGGTGGACGGCGTGTTCGATGCAGTGGAGAGACTTGGATATGACTGGAATTATGATGATAAATATGTACCGCCGTTTTTGTTTGCTGCAGATGATGTGACAGCAGATTATGCAGACAAGGAAGACGCTCTTTTGGTATATCCCGGCGGTAAGTCAGGCAATAATGCCAGTGGCTACGGATCCTATCATCCGTATTTTGAGTATCATGAGGACGATCATCTGTACTATCGGTATCAGGATGGTAAGAAGCAGATCGACGAGTATAATAATGAGCAGCTTACGTTCAGCAATGTCGTGTTCCAGTATTGCCATGGCGAGGTGCGGGATTCGCATGACTATCTTGCTTTCGGCGTGCACGGGGAAGGTGATGCCATAGTCTTTACCAACGGCAAAGCCATTAAAGGGACATGGAAGCGCTATGACGGTGATTTTACTCCGGCAAAGTTCTATGACGAGAATGGAGAGGAGATCATCTTTAATCAGGGTAAGACCTGGATCTGCAATATCTGGCAGGAATATGGTGAGTATGTGGAGTATGGCAAGGATGATACAAGCCTGATTACGCCGGATATGCCGTCTGTGAAAGCAGCAGAATAACGGGATTGATGAAGAGCAAGATGAGGCAGCATCCGGCTGAGACAATATCGGTCTGGATGCTGTTTTTAGTGTCCTGCATTTATTTTCGAGTATACACCCTTTAGAGTTTCGGGTATAATATGGTTGAATAAATTCTCTGGTGAGCAATTTCTTCAGCGTAAAGCGCTTTGGAATGGAGGTAAAAATGTTGATCTGTAAGGCACAGTATTGGAGAAGGAGGCAGGTGCATCAATATGAAATGGATGAAATTCAGAATTAAAACAGTTACGGAGGCGGAAGATATCATTATCAGCACTCTCTACGATATTGGTCTGGAAGGTGCGCAGATCGAGGACAGGATTCCGCTGACGGCGCTGGAGAAGGAGCAGATGTTTGTAGATATTCTGCCGGAAGAACCGGAGGATGACGGCATAGCGTATCTCAGCTTTTTTGTAGAGGAGAAGGAAGACGGGAGTCTGGAAATAAACGGTACGCCTGCGGATAAGGATACCATCGTGGAGCAGATCAGGGAGGAACTGGACGGGCTGCGTCTTTTTATGGAGATCGGAGAGGGATCGATCTCGGTATCAGAGACGGAGGATCTTGACTGGATCAACAACTGGAAGCAGTATTTCCATCAGTTCTACATAGACGACCTGTTGGTGATCCCTTCCTGGGAGACGGTGAAGCCGGAGGACACCGGCAGGAAAATACTGCATATCGATCCCGGCACGGCTTTTGGAACAGGGATGCATGAGACGACACAGCTTTGCATTCGACAGATCAGGAAGTATCTGACCTCCGGGACAGAGATTCTCGATGTGGGTACGGGAAGTGGTATTCTGGCAATTCTGGCGTTGATGTACGGTGCAAAGCATGCCGTGGGCACGGACCTGGATCCCTGCGCTGTGGAGGCAGTAGCGCAGAATATGAAGTCCAACGGTATTGCGGAGGAATCTTTCAGAATGATGATCGGTAATATTATTACGGACAGGACTGTGCAGGATCAGGTGGGTTATGAGTGTTATGATATTGTAGTGGCCAACATTCTGGCTGACGTTTTGGTGCCGCTGACGCCAGTTATCGTCCGGCAGATGAAGAAGGGTGGTATCTATATTACATCGGGGATCATAGATGAAAAGGAACAGACGGTCAGAGAGGCCGTGGAAGCGGCAGGACTGGAGATCGTAGAAGTCACTTATCAGGGAGAGTGGGTTTCGGTGACTGCCCGTAAGGCGGCTGATCCTGTTTAGGGAACGGTGTTGTATTAAGAGGCATGGAATGAACGGGAAAGAGATGTGGAAGCTGCGGATGATAAGTAACGTGGCGGGTATTCTGGCGGTATTGTGGATGGCTGTTATTTTTGGCTTTTCTGCACAGCCGAAGGAAGAATCCGGTATGGTAAGCGAGGAAGTCAGCGAGAGCCTGCTTAACGTGACCGGATGGTTCTTTCGTTTGAATATTGACGAGGAGAGAGTGCATGAGGTAATCAGAGCACTGGAGCGTTTCGTCCGCAAGGGAGCGCATATGACAGAATTCGCGGTTTTGGCTGTTCTTTTGTATCTTTGGATCGGCAGATGGCAGATGCAACGGCTGCGGCGATATGGGATTGCGGTTTTGCTGGCTGTTCTGTATGCCGGCAGTGACGAATTCCACCAGCTTTTTGTGGAAGGCCGGGCAGGATTGGTGAGTGATGTGCTGGTGGATGGGACGGGTGCGGCACTGGGGCTGGCCCTTTTTATCCTGATGTCGTTTTGCGTGATGAAAATAATGCGGGCAGGACGGCGTTTATGAAATAATGAAGGTCAGTGCGCGGATCATGGAGGGAATATGTATCAGTTTTTTGTTGAACCACAGCAGATACAGGACAGGAAAATAATCATCACGGGCAGTGATGTCAACCATATACGGAATGTGCTGCGCATGAAGCCGGGAGAGGAGATTGCGGTCAGCAATGGGATTGACGGCAGAGAGTATCGCTGTGGTATAGAAGCTTTTACGCAGGACGAGGTGATCTGCACGCTGCGGTTTGTCAAAGAGGACGGCGTGGAACTGCCTTCCCGGATTTTTCTTTTTCAGGGGCTGCCGAAGGCGGATAAGATGGAGCTGGTCGTACAGAAGGCGGTGGAGCTGGGGGTATATGAGATCATCCCGGTGGCGGCCAGGCGCTGTGTGGTGAAACTGGACGAGAAGAAAGCGGCAGGGAAGGTGGCCAGATGGCAGGGGATCGCCGAGGCGGCGGCCAAGCAGAGCAAAAGAGCCGTCATTCCGCAGGTACACTCGGTGATGCGGATGCAGGAGGCGGTTGAGTGTGCCCGCAGCATGGATATCAGATTGATCCCGTATGAGCTTGCCGAAGATATGCAGCATACGAGGGCTGTAATTGAGGCGGCGGAACCGGGGAAAGATATTGCGGTGTTCATCGGACCGGAGGGCGGATTTGAAGAGAGTGAGGTGCGTATGGCGAAGGAAGCAGGCATAGAGCCAGTGACGCTGGGGAAACGCATCCTGCGGACGGAGACGGCGGGATTGACCGTACTGTCCTGGTTGATGTATCACCTGGAATCCTGCTGACATATGATAAGGTATAGGGAAACAAGCAAAAGAAAGGAAATATAAGAATGCAAGTGTATTTGGATAATTCCGCGACCACCAAATGCTATGATGAGGTTGCGGAATTAGTATGCAGGATTATGTGTAAGGACTATGGAAATCCTTCCAGCATGCATCATAAAGGTGTAGAGGCGGAACAATACTTAAGGTATGCCAGAGAAACGCTGGCCAGATTGATGAAAGTGAATGAGAAAGAGATTCTGTTTACTTCCGGCGGTACGGAGTCTGATAATATTGCGTTGATCGGTACGGCGATGGCTCATCACAGAAGAGGACGGCATCTGATCACGACAAGGATGGAGCATCCGGCTGTTCTGCAGACCATGGCGTATCTGGAGAGACAGGGATTTGAGGTGACTTATCTCCCGGTGGACCGTGAGGGGAGGATCTCCCTGCAGGAACTGGAGCGGGCGGTGAGGAAGGACACGATCCTGGTATCGATCATGCATGTAAATAACGAGATCGGAAGTGTACAGCCTGTGGCGGAAGCCGGTGCGCTGATCAAGCGCTGTAACCCGCAGACATTGTTCCATGTGGACGCCGTGCAGGGATTCGGCAAGTTCAGGATCTATCCTTCCAGAATGGATGTGGATCTGCTGTCGGTCAGCGCTCATAAGATACATGGCCCGAAAGGTGTCGGATTTCTGTATATAAAAGACGGCGTCAGAGTGAATCCTGTCATATATGGAGGCGGGCAGCAGAAGGGAATGCGTTCTGGTACTGAAAATGTGCCGGGAATTGCAGGGCTTGCCAGGGCGGCAGAGCTGGTGTATGCTGAGCTTGACCGGGATGTGGAAAGAATGTATGAGCTGCGCCGGATGCTGATCGAAGGGGTCAGCCGCATTGAGGATGTGAAAGTCAACGGATGTCCGGGGCGGGATGGTGCACCGCATATTGTCAGTCTTTCCGTGCGGGGCGTGCGCAGCGAGGTTCTTCTGCACGCACTGGAAGAGAAGGAGATATACGTGTCGGCAGGAAGTGCCTGCGCTTCCAATAAACCGCAGATATCGGATACTTTAAAGGCCATCGGCGTGGAACGGGATCTGCTGAGTTCCACCATACGTTTCAGTCTTTCTGTCTTTACAACGGCGGAGGAAATCGAGTATACTATACAGGCACTGGAGGAAATGGTTCCGATGCTTAGAAAATATTCGCGTCACTGATACTTCGTACGGAAATTTTTCGTATGGAGTACCGAATCAGGAGGAAATATGTTTACAGCTTTTTTGATAAAATATGCCGAGATCGGTGTGAAAGGAAAGAACAGGTATCTGTTTGAGAATGCACTGGTACAGCAGATTAAATACGCTTTGAAGAGATGTGAAGGGGAATTTGCCGTTCGCAGGACGGATGGACGCATCTATGTGGATGCGGTTTCGGATTTCGATTATGAAGAAACCGTAGTACATTTGCAGAAGGTTTTTGGGATATCCGGCATCTGCCCGATGGTTTACGTGGAGGATGAAGGGTTCGAGAAGCTGAAGGAAACAATCGTGGACTATATTGGCACGGTTTATCCGGATAGGCATAAGAGCTTTAAGGTTGCGGCCAGACGTGCCAGGAAGAATTATCCTCTCAATTCCATGGAGATCAATATGGAATTGGGAGGAGCCATTCTGGATGCATTTCCGGAGATGTCTGTTGATGTACATAAGCCGGACATCCTGTTGAATGTGGAGATCAGGGACAAAGTCTATATTTATTCCAGGATCATTCCCGGTCCGGGCGGTATGCCGGTAGGCACAGGCGGCAAGGCCATGCTGCTTTTGTCCGGCGGAATCGATTCCCCCGTGGCTGGCTGGATGATCGCGAAGCGCGGAGTTAAGATCGATGCGGTATATTTTCATGCGCCGCCTTATACCAGTGAACGGGCGAAACAGAAGGTGGTGGATCTGGCGGCCAGGGTGGCGGCTTATACGGGACCGATCTATTTACATGTTATCAACTTTACGGACATACAGTTGTATATCTATGACAAGTGTCCGCATGATGAGCTGACGATCATTATGCGCCGTTATATGATGCGCATTGCGGAGCGGATCGCCAAAGATACGGAGTGCTTGGGACTGATTACGGGTGAAAGTATCGGTCAGGTGGCTTCCCAGACGATGCACAGTCTGATGGCGACCAATGAAGTGTGTGAACTGCCGGTGTACAGGCCGTTGATCGGTTTTGATAAAATGGAGATCGTGGATATATCGGAGAAGATTGATACTTATGAGACTTCGATCCAGCCCTATGAAGACTGCTGTACAATTTTCGTAGCCAAACATCCGGTGACGAAGCCGAATCTGAACATAATCCGCAGACATGAACATAATTTGGATGAGAAGATTGATGAGCTGGTGCAGACAGCACTGGATACGAAAGAAGTGATTATAGTAAAATAAAAAAACGAGCAAAGCTCGTTTACGAGATCTGCTTCGCAGCCTCGAATATCCGGAATAATTTGCTATAGAATAAAAGAGCGAGCAAAGCCCGCATAAGAATAGTGGTTAAAAGTATCCGGCCCATCACAAAGCGTTCAAGATGGCCGGATACACGTAACAGCAAGAATGTTACGATCACCTGCGAAGGTGATTCCGGAATTTAAAGATAAGTGTTATTAAATGATGTATGGTTTTAAAGCTGCCAGGACTTCGTCGATCGCGTCTTCGGCGTGGATGTTCAAGTCGATGGGCTTGGACAGATCCAGACTGAAGATACCCATGATGGACTTTGCATCAATGACGTACCTGCCGGATACCAAATCGAAGTCGTAATCAAATTTTGTAATGTCATTTACAAAAGACTTAACCTTATCAATCGAATTTAAAGAAATCTGTACGGTTTTCATGTGAAATCTACCTCCTTTGATTGTTCATACCTTCTGCTCTAATACTAAATGTTGGAAGTGTAAAAGTCAATGATAAAACAATACAAAAAACGTGGAGAATATAATGAAAAGTGTAGCACTACATAATTTGGGATGCAAGGTGAACAGCTATGAAATAGATGTAATGCAACAAAGGCTGCAGGAAAGCGGATATGTCATTGTGCCTTTTGATGAAGCGGCGGATGTTTATATCATAAATACGTGCACTGTGACCAATATTGCGGACAGGAAGAGCAGGCAGATGATCCATCGCGCAAGGAAAAGGAATCCTGATGCCGTAGTGGTGGCGGCAGGATGTTATGTGCAGACCGCGGGGGAGACGGCTTTGCAGGACGGTACGATCGATATTGCCGTGGGAAATAACCGGAAGAAGGATATCGTCACCATATTGGAAGAATACTGGAAGGGTAAAGAAGAGACGGCGGTAAATGTGATCAATATCGGTGATACGAGAGAATATGAAGAAATGCAGTTGTCACGCACGGCCGAGCATACCAGGGCTTATATTAAGATTCAGGACGGCTGTAACCAGTTTTGTTCCTACTGCATTATCCCCTATGCCCGAGGCCGGGTCAGAAGCCGCAGAGAGGAGGATATTCTGCGGGAGGTGCGGGGGATCGTGGATGCCGGATATAAGGAGATCGTGCTGACCGGGATTCATATCAGTTCTTACGGCATTGACAGGGGAGCATCGGAATTGCTGCAGCTTTTGGGGAAGCTCCACATGATAGACGGACTGGAGCGTATCCGTCTGGGATCACTGGAGCCGCGCATCGTGACGGAAGATTTTGCCGCGCAGATCAGCGCCATGCCCAGGATATGTCCGCATTTTCATCTGTCTTTGCAGAGCGGCTGTGATTCGGTCCTGCGCAGAATGAATAGACATTATACAGCCGGGGAATACTTTCAGACAACAGAAGCGCTTCGGAGATATTATCGGGATCCGGCGATCACCACGGACGTGATCGTAGGGTTTCCGGGAGAGACGGAAGAAGAATTTCATACGACGGAGGAATTCGTGCGCAGGATCCGGTTCTATGAAATGCACATTTTCAAATATTCCAGGAGACAGGGGACCAGGGCGGCACAGATGAATTTCCAGCTTACGGAAGCGGATAAGAGCAGGAGAAGCGAGATCCTTATGCGTGCGGAAGCGCAGATGTCGCATGATTACAGGGCCGGTTATCTGAACTGTGAGACGGAAGTTCTTATGGAAGAGAAGAAGGCGATAAACGGGCAAACGTACTGGATCGGACATACGCCGCAGTATATAAAAGCGGCCAGAGCAGATGGAGAATCACAGAATCTGGGGAATCAGATCGTAACGGGAAGGCTTACGGAGTTTCTCGATGACGACATTATGCTGTTAAAGTGATTGAATTTTAAGTGACTATAGAGTATTATGGTAGTATATATTGTACGGGCAATTTCAAAAATGACAATGGATAAGGGCGTAAGAACATGCGGGATTTAGAGAACACACAATTTTTTAAAGTAGAAACAGAGCCGGAAACGGGAGTAAAGATTGTACTTTCCACGGTGTATGAGGCACTGACAGAGAAGGGATATAATCCAGTGAATCAGATCGTAGGATATATTATGTCCGGGGATCCTACTTATATTACCAGCCATAAGAGTGCGCGCAGTTTGATCATGAAAGTGGAGCGCGATGAACTGGTGGAGGAGATGCTGGTGGAATACATCAAAAATTCACTGGGGAAATAGACAGATCCGTCGAGGCAGGAATGTCTGCCGGGCGTGCGGTGTGTAAGGATGTGCCGGTGGCGGCGGAGAAAAGTACTTAAAGGAAATGCGGCAATAGCGGAAGGGAGAATGCGTTACTATAAACGGCCCGGCCGTGAATAGAGACAGGGATACAGGATGAGAATCATGGGGTTGGATCTGGGTTCCAGGACGGTGGGAGTGGCGGTAAGCGATCCGCTTCTGATCACGGCACAGGGACTGGAGATCATCAGAAGGAAAGATGAGAATAAGCTGCGGCAGACATTGGCGCGGATAGAGCAGCTGATCACGGAGTATGAGGTGTCGGAGATTGTGCTGGGACTGCCGAAGAATATGAATGATACGATGGGTGACAGAGCAGAACTGTCACTGGCGTTTCAGGATAAGCTGGAGAGAAGGACAGGCCTTCCCGTGACGATGTGGGATGAACGGCTCACTACCGTAGCAGCGGACAGGGCGATGATGGAAGCAGGGATACGCAGAGAGCACCGTAAGGAATATGTGGACAAGATCGCGGCAGTTTTTATCCTGCAGGGATATCTGGATTATCGTGCTAACAAGGAGAATGCGTAAGTGGAGAAGATTGTTTTTACACCGGAAGGTGAGGAACCGGTACAGTTCTGTATTTTGGAGCAGACCAGACTGGGCGGTATCGACTATATTCTGGTGACGGATTCCGAGGAGGGAGACGGTGAGGCTCTTATTCTTCGGGATGTGTCCGGGGCGGACGAGAAAGAAGCCGTCTATGAGATTGTGACAGAGGATGAGGAATTAAACGCAGTGGCGGCTGTGTTTGAAAATATGCTGGAAGACATTGAGTTAACGTAGTGTTTTCGGCAAATGCGCAGGAATTCCGAATATACAGTGTGTGTCCGATTGATCGACGCCTGCTCTATATGCGGAGGATGTGCATAATTGCAGTACAGAGGTTTCTGCGGATGTATGCAGAAAGAGGTAACAGGGAAGCGGCAGGCCGAAGAGAGCAACGGCAGATTCCGTAACAGGGAAGCCGAAGACTGAACTGTTACCGGAAAGTATCGGTGCGGTGCAGAGAATGTCATAAGGGAAAACTATTCGCAGACTGCCGGCTTAGAGGAAAGCGAGAAGAACGTGCAGACAGGTTTTGCCTGTTTTGTTATTGTGCGGAATATATGCGCTGAAGCCGATACGGATACATATATGAGAGAATGGAGGAAATATATTTGAAGAAAATTGAACAGGGAAGAGGTGCTTCCAGGCTGAAAGTGATTCCGCTTGGAGGCTTAGAGCAGATTGGACTTAATATGACTGCTTTCGAGTATGAGGACAGTATTATTGTGGTAGACTGCGGTTTGTCATTTCCGGAGGACGAGATGCTGGGGATCGATCTGGTGATCCCGGATATCAGCTACCTGAAAGAACATGCCGATAAGGTAAAGGGTTTTGTGATCACACATGGACATGAGGATCATATCGGTGCGCTGCCGTATGTCCTTAAGGAGTTGAACATCCCCATCTATGCCACCAGGCTTACCATGGGGATCATAGAGAACAAGCTGACGGAACATGATCTGACGAATAAGACGAGGCGCAAAGTAGTAAAATTCGGACAGTCTATTAATCTGGGCCAGTTCAGAGTGGAATTTATCAGGACGAATCACAGTATTGTGGATGCAGCGGCCCTGGCGATCTATTCGCCGGCAGGTGTGGTGGTGCATACGGGAGATTTCAAGGTAGACTATACGCCTGTGTTTGGTGACGCCATTGATCTGCAGCGTTTTGCAGAGATCGGAAAGAAAGGCGTGCTTGCGCTGATGTGTGATTCTACGAATGCGGAGCGGCTGGGATTTACGGCTTCTGAGAGAACAGTGGGCAGAACGTTTGATACGTTGTTTGCAGACCATAAAGATACGCGGATTATTATTGCAACTTTTGCATCCAATGTGGACAGGGTACAGCAGATCATTAATTCAGCGTATAAGCATGGAAGAAAAGTCGTGGTGGAAGGCAGAAGCATGGTCAACATCATAGAGACCGCTTCCGCGCTGGAATGTCTGCACATTCCGGAGAACACTTTGATTGACATAGAGCAGCTGAAGAATTATCCTAATGATAAGACGGTGATCATCACCACCGGCAGTCAGGGGGAGAGCATGGCGGCTTTGAGCCGGATGGCCAGTAATAATCACCGGAAGATATCGATCCTTCCCGGAGATACGGTTATTTTCTCGTCCCATCCGATACCGGGTAATGAGAAAGCAGTTACCAATGTGATCAATGAGCTGCAGATGAAAGGGGCGGATGTTATCTTTCAGGATGTGCATGTTTCCGGACATGCCTGCCAGGAAGAGATCAAGCTGATCTACAGCCTTGTAAAGCCGCGGTATGCGGTGCCCATCCATGGAGAGTACAAACACAGGAAGGCACAGGCAAAGGTAGCGGCGGATCTGGGCATTCCGAAAGAGAATATCTTCATGATCCAGTCCGGCGACGTGCTGGAGATGAACAATGAGAAGGCGGAAGTGACCGGAAAGGTGCCTGTGGGTGCAATTCTGGTAGACGGTCTGGGCGTAGGAGATGTGGGCAATGTCGTTCTGCGTGACAGGCAGCATCTGGCTGAGGACGGTATTCTGATCGTGGTGCTGGCGTTGGATTCCTACAGTGACCGACTGGTGTCGGGGCCTGACATCGTGTCCAGAGGTTTCGTGTATGTCCGTGAGTCGGACGAGCTTTTGGATGAGGCGAGACTGTTGGTGGATGAGGCTGTGCATGGGTGCCTGAGCAAAGGTCAGACTGACTGGGGAAAGATCAAGTCGTCCATCAAAGACGTGCTCAGTGAATTCGTGTGGAAGAAGACGAAGAGACGGCCGATGATCCTGCCGATCATTATGGAAGTTTAGTTCGTGCCGTTGATGACGGCGTGGAGGAGATAAAGTACCCGGCTTTTTATGGAGCATATGTGACGAAGAAGAGATGGGGGCGCAGGTATGACGGAAAATGATGTTATGGAAAGTGCGAAGCAGCTTGCAGGGATCATCCGTGAGACTGATGTATACAAAGAGTATCTGCATCAGCGGGAAAGCCTGAAAGCGCAGCCCGAGCTGTATGCCCAGGTCAATGAGTACAGACAGAAGAATTTTGCCATACAGAATGAGTCGGACGGCATGGAGCTGTTTGACAGAATGGAAATATTTGAGCGGGAATACAGAGAGTTTCGGGAGAATCCGGCTGTGGATGAATTTCTGAGGGCCGAGCTGGCGTTCTGCCGTATGATGCAGGAAATGAATGTGCTGCTCACGGCGGAGATTGATTTCGAATAAGAGATTATGCGGCTTTCGGCAGGAATTTGTGATTCCGCTTATGCGTAAGAACAGCCTGCAGGTAACTTGAATGGGACTATTGCAAGAGTGAGATGAACTTGCGGAGGATAGCGGAGATGAATATTAAGTACATCATAGGTTCAATAGTTGAGATGGTCATTAAGATCGTGGTATTTATTTTTATTGCCATGTTTGTTATCAGAACGGCGACGGCGGCCTATGATTATGGGTTCCGTGTGTTTGCGGAGAAGCCGATGGATGTTGGAGAGGGCAGGACTATCAGTGTTTCTATTGGAAATGCGGATTCCGCTAAGGAAGTAGGCGAAATGCTGCAGGAAAGAGGACTGATCCGGGATGCGACGCTTTTCAGGATCCAGGAGCTGCTTTCGGAGAATCATGGCAAGATCCGGCCGGGTATCTATGATCTGACTACAGCGATGACTGCACAGGAAATGCTGGAAGTGATTGCGGCGAAACCGGATGAGGAAGAAGAAAACAAAGAGTAGAGAAGAGAGGGTATAATACGATGACAGGCGACGAGCGCCTCAATGCGTTTATTGATTCGTTGGATACCGGAAACACTCCTTTTTTAAATGAAATAGAGAAAGAGGCCAGAGAAACCAATGTACCTGTTATACGCACGCCGGTGCAGAGTCTGTTAAAGCTGCTGCTCGCGATGCGAAAGCCAGCATCGATTCTGGAGGTTGGCTGTGCTGTTGGTTTCTCTGCGCTTTTGATGAGTGAGTACGGGCCGGAGGACTGCCATATAACGACCATTGAGAAATATGAGAAAAGGATTCCTGTCGCCAGAGAGAATTTCAGGCGGGCGGGAAAGGAAGGGCAGATTACCCTTCTGGAAGGAGACGCAGCCGATATTTTACGTAAAATGCAGGGATCCTATGAGATGATATTTATGGACGCGGCGAAGGGGCAGTATATTCATTTTCTGCCGGATGTCCTGCGGCTGCTGGCTCCGGGCGGCATCCTGCTGTCTGATAATGTGCTGCAGGACGGGGATATTCTGGAATCACGCTTTGCAGTGACCAGAAGGAACCGGACAATACACAGCCGAATGCGGGAATATCTGTATGAGTTGAAACACCATCCGGACCTGGAAACAGTGATCCTGCCGGTGGGGGATGGCATAACGGTCAGTGTGAGGAAAGACGGAGCAAAGACAAATTTACCGGTATGAAACGGTCGCCTGCGAAAGCAGGCCAATGAGAACCGGCGTGAGGAGAAGTTATGAAGGACAATATCAGAAAGCCTGAGTTACTGGTGCCGGCGAGCAGTCTGGAAGTGCTGAAAACAGCGGTCATATTCGGGGCGGATGCTGTTTATATCGGCGGTGAGGCGTTCGGGCTGCGGGCGAAGGCGAAGAATTTCACGCCGGCGGAGATGGCGGAAGGGATTGCTTTTGCCCATGCCCATGGGGTACGGGTGCACGTGACAGCCAATATTCTGGCACATAATTATGATCTGGAAGGAGCGAAAGCTTATTTCAAGGAACTTAAGGAGATGAAGCCGGACGCGTTGATCATCGCCGATCCGGGAATGTTTATGCTGGCGCGGCAGATCTGTCCGGAAATAGATATTCACGTATCGACGCAGGCCAACAATACCAATTATATGACGTATCGGTTCTGGTATGAACAGGGTGCCAGACGCGTGGTGTCGGCAAGAGAGCTGTCCTTAACGGAAATTCGGGAGATACGGGAGAAGATACCCGACGATCTGGAGATCGAAAGCTTTATTCATGGAGCCATGTGTATTTCCTATTCGGGACGGTGCCTGCTGAGCAGTTATTTCACGGGGCGGGATGCCAATCATGGAGCGTGCACCCATCCCTGCCGCTGGAAATATGCGGTGATGGAGGAAACAAGACCGGGAGAGTATCTGCCCGTCTACGAGAATGAAAGAGGAACCTATATTTTCAATTCCAAAGATCTGTGTATGATCGGTCATATTCCGGAGATGATCGAGGCCGGTATAGACAGTTTCAAGATCGAGGGGCGGATGAAGACGGCGCTGTATGTGGCGGCGGTGGCGCGCACTTACCGCCGTGCCATTGACGACTGTCTGGAATCTGAGGAGAAGTATCGGGCGAATATGAACTGGTATCTGGAAGAGATTGCCAAATGTACTTACCGCCAGTTTACGACGGGATTCTATTTCGGCAAACCGGACGAGACGACCCAGATCTATGATAACAATACGTACGTGAATGAATATATTTATCTGGGAATTGCAGGGGAGCTTGTGAAGACTGCGGGAAAAACCTGTGTACGTATCGAACAGCGGAATAAATTCTGTACGGGGGATTTGATCGAGATCATGAAACCGGACGGTACCAACACGGCGGCAAAGGTACTTGCCATGTACAATGAGGCGGGGGAGAGTGTGGAATCCTGTCCCCATTCGAAGCAGGTGATTGATGTGGAATTGTCGGTGCTGCCGGAGCGTTATGATATTCTGCGGGTTAGCAATGGGTGAAGATTGACTGCAGGTTTTGTGGGAAACTGACAGGATGGTGTTTTTTGTGATTGCAAAATCCGTCAGATATTACAAAATTTGCATTGCAGTATTGCATTTTTAAAAAAAGTAAGTTATTTTATAAAAGGGTTGCAGGTCATATAGAGGTATCGTGAGCGAAGGTGTTCCAAAAAGGTTTTTTTTTGGAACATTTTTTTATTCCGAAGGAAAGGAATGGGTAGGAAAATGAGTGAAGTGTTTAATGTGGAAGAGATTTTTGCTAAAAACGTGTTTACGCTGGGGAAGATGAAGGCACGCCTGCCGAAGAATGTGTATGAGGAAGTTCTGAAGGTGATGAATGAAGGCGGCGAGCTGTCCAAGGCGGCGGCGAACGTAGTCGCCAAGGAAATGAAGGACTGGGCGGTGGAAAATGGGGCGACACACTATACGCATTGGTTCCAGCCGCTTACGGGTATCACGGCGGAGAAACATGACGCCTTTGTTGCACATCCCGATGGAGAAGGCAGAATGCTGACGGATTTCTCGGGTAAAGAGCTGATCAAAGGAGAGCCGGACGCGTCTTCTTTCCCGTCCGGTGGTCTGCGGGCGACTTTCGAGGCAAGAGGATATACGGCATGGGATATCACGTCCCCCGCTTTTTTAAAGGAATCCGGCTGCGGCATGATACTGTGTATTCCTACGGCATTCTGTTCCTATACGGGGGAAGCGCTGGACAAGAAGACACCGCTGCTGCGTTCCATGCAGGCGCTGAGCGAACAGGCTCTCAGGATCGTGCGTCTGTTTGGTAATACGGGGGCCACGAAAGTTACCGCATCCGTTGGACCGGAACAGGAATACTTCTTAGTGGATAAAGACTTATATATGCAGAGGACTGATCTGATGTTTGCGGGCCGCACGCTGTTCGGTGCACCGGCTCCCAAGGGTCAGGAAATGGAAGATCATTATTTTGGTGTAATCAGGGAGCGCGTCGGCGCCTATATGAAGGACCTGAACGAGGAGCTTTGGAAGCTTGGCGTTACGGCCAAGACACAGCACAATGAGGTGGCACCGGCGCAGCATGAGCTGGCGCCGATCTATGAGACGGCAAACATTGCGGTGGACCATAACCAGCTTGTCATGGAGGCCATGAAAAGAGTTGCGATCCGCCACGGCATGAGATGTCTGCTTCACGAGAAGCCTTATGCGGGCGTTAATGGTTCCGGCAAACACGACAACTGGTCTATCACCACCGACAATGGGGTCAATCTGCTTGATCCGGGCGACACGCCCAATGAAAATATCCAGTTCCTGCTGGTGCTTGCCTGCATTATGAAGGCGGTGGATACCCATGCAGATCTGCTGCGCCAGTCGGCATCCGATGTGGGCAATGACCACAGACTGGGCGCCAACGAGGCGCCTCCGGCGATTATTTCCATCTTCCTGGGCGAACAGCTGGAGGATGTGGTGAAACAGCTGATCGAGACCGGCGAGGCTACCAGTGTAAAGGAGGGAGGCAGGCTGCGGACCGGAGTCAAGACGCTGCCTGATTTTAAAAAGGATGCGACAGACAGAAACAGAACGTCACCGTTTGCGTTCACAGGGAATAAATTCGAATTCCGCATGGTCGGATCCGCGGATTCCATCGCCAGCCCGAATACGACGCTGAATGCCATTGTAGCGGAGGCTTTCTGCGAGGCGGCAGACAGGCTGGAGAAGGCGGACGATCTGGAGCTGGCCATTCATGATCTGATTAAAGAATATATGTCGGAGCATCAGAGGATCATCTTTAACGGTAACGGGTATGCGCCGGAATGGGTAGAGGAAGCCAGAGAGAGAGGATTGCCCAATATTAAGTCGATGATTGAGGCGGCAAGCACTCTGACGACGGATAAGGCTGTTAGATTGTTTGAAAAATTTCGCATCTTTACGCGGGTGGAACTGGAATCCCGCGAGGAGATCATCTATGAGACGTATGCGAAGACGATCAACATTGAGGCGCTGGCGATGATCGATATGGCCGGCAAGCAGATCATCCCTGCGGTGGTGAAATATTCGAGGACACTTGCGGATACGGTGAATGCGGTGAAAGAGGCAGGAGCGGACGCTTCCGTGCAGATGGATCTGTTAAAGAGAGTGACTGTCAGACTGTCAGCCATGCAGGCTGCTCTGACCAGTCTGAAAAAGGTGGAAGAAGAGGCTTCCGCCATGACGGATGCGAAAGAGCAGGCATTTTTCTATAAGGATGTCGTCAAGACTGTTATGGAAGAGCTGCGTACGCCGGCAGATGAGCTGGAGATGATTGTTGACAGAAAGATGTGGCCGATTCCTACATACGGTGAGTTGATGTTTGAAATCTGATCGGGGAGCGAAAGCCGCTGCAGGATTAATATCCTGCAGCGTGCTGCGAGGAAGACTGTCCGTGCGGGGACGATAATTACAAAAAACAAAAAAATTGAAAAAAATTAATAAAAAGGCTTGCAAAAAGAAACAATATGTCTTATAATCATTAATTGTTGATGGGCTATCGCCAAACGGTAAGGCAACGGACTCTGACTCCGTCATTTCAAGGTTCGAATCCTTGTAGCCCAGCTTGCAAACGTCAGTTGAGAGATTAACTGGCGTTTTTCCTTGTTTTACAGAAAAGTGCGTTCTCAGTCTTTCGGGCGGTGGGAACAGTTTGGCGTGTTGAGAAGGAGGCATGGTTATTATGTATACATTTGACAGCAGAGTGCGTTACAGTGAGGTGGGCACGGACGGCAATATGACATTGATCGCGCTTCTGGATTATTTTCAGGATTCTTCTACGTTCCATTCAGAAGATCTCGGTCTGGGTACGGATTATCTTAAAAGCCTGAATCAGGTATGGATGCTGTCTGCGTGGCAGATCTGCGTCAACAGGTATCCGCACCTGTGTGAAAGGATCGTGATCGGCACGGCTCCCTATGGATTTAAGGGTTTTGTCGGTTATCGTAATTTTGAGATGAAGACACAGGCGGGGGAGGTACTTGCCTACGCCAACTCTGTCTGGAGTCTGATGGATCTGGGAAAGATGACGCCGGCAAAGCCCAGTGAGCAGATGCTGGCGGGATACGTGCTGGAAGAAAAGTATCCTATGGAATATGCGCCGCGCAGGATTGATGTGCCGGCGGAAGGCCGGAATGTGGAGCCTTTTGCGGTGAAAGCGCATCATCTGGACACAAACAATCATGTAAATAACGGACAGTATGTGCGGATGGCGGCGGAATATATCCCGAAAGATTTCCCCGTAAAACAGCTGCGGGTGGAGTATAAGAGTCAGGCAGTTCTCGGGGACAGGATCTGTCCCGTTGTGGCCGGAGACGAGGAAACCGGATCGTATATTGTTTCTCTGAACAGGGAAGATGGCAGGCCTTACAGCATTGTAGAACTGAGGTGACGGCCTGACCGGGAACTGGAATCAGAGAACAGACCGCTGCAACAGCGGGACGAAAGAAAATGGGAAAGCCTGCGTGACAGGAATGGAGGAGCTTATGATTCGGCTGGGAGAGATCCAGACTTTACGGATAATAAAGAAAGTAGATTTTGGTGTATACCTTTATGATGGGGAGGATGAGGCGGAGCGGGTTCTGCTTCCCATAAAGCAGGTGCCAATGCAGGCACAGGTGGGAGATGAAGTGGAAGTGTTCCTTTATCGTGATTCCAAGGACCGCCTGATCACGACGACCGCCAGACCGAAGCTGACACTTCACCATGTGGCAAGGCTGAAAGTGGCGCAGGTGGGGAAGGTGGGTGCTTTTCTGGACTGGGGACTGGAGAAGGAACTGCTTTTGCCTTACAGGGAACAGACGAGAAAAGTATCGGCAGGAGAAGAATGCCTGGCGGCATTGTATATCGATAAGAGCAACCGGCTGTGCGCTACCATGAACGTATATCCCTATCTTTCGACGGAGAGTCCCTATCGGAAAGAGGACAGAGTAAAAGGAACCGTCTACGAGATCAGCAGGAATTTCGGTGCTTTTGTTGCGGTGGATGACCAGTATTCCGGGCTTATTCCACAGCGGGAACTGTATGGGCCGATACAGATCGGAGATACGGTCACGGCGCGCGTTACAGAGGTCAAGGAGGATGGTAAGCTTGATCTGAGTATACGGGAGAAGGCATATCTGCAGATTGAGAAGGATGCGCAGCGGGTGCTGGAGATTATAGACAGTTTTGACGGGGCGCTTCCTTTCACGGACAAGGCGTCGCCGGAAGTGATCAAACGGGAGACGCAGATGAGTAAGAACGAATTCAAGCGGGCGGTAGGTCATCTGCTGAAAGCAGGGCGGATACAGATCACGGAGCGGGCGATCCGTTTAAACAGAACGGAATGAAGAAAACAGAAAATCCCATTCGCGGCCGGTATCAGTCACGAATGGGATTTGTCTTTGCGGTGATTCCTTATATTCTGATATCGATATTGGCACCGACATCGGGGTTTACGGATAATTCCATGCCTGCCGTATCCATCATGCCGGTAATCTGTTCGCCCATGGAAGAAACCTGGTCCAGTGATTTACTCAACATGGCAACACCATATGCGTTCTGCACATTGATGGCGGACATGGCCATCGATAATCCTGCGATATCCATAATGATCCTCCGTTCTTGCCCGGTATGCGGGTTTGCACCTGCTCCTGCAGGGATCGATTCCGGGCAGACAATATTTATAATTCAGTATAGCACACCGGCAGCAAAATAGCGAGAAATTTTCCGGGTTTCTTTTTGGAAAAAAATACACAAAAAATTCATGAATGGAGCTGGATTTTTTTGTAGATATAGATTAAAATGGAAACTGGATGTTGTATTTTGGTGAATTTAGCAGGTTCAATTTTGTGTAATTTGCTATAGGAATGACAAGGGGTGGGGTATGATCTCAAATCAGATTTTACAGAGTACGATCGAAGGGCTGAAATCGATTGCGAGGGTAGATTTATGCGTTGTGGATATCGATGGGAAGGCGGTTGCCATGACGACGGAAGAGATGGAGAAGTGCGGCAGATCGGCGGCAGATTTTGCCAGATCTCCCGCTGATTCGCAGGAGATACAGGGATATCAGTATTTTAAGATATTTGATGAGCAGCAGTTGGAATACGTCCTGATCGCCGGGGGGATCGGTGAGGATGTCTATATGGTGGGCAAGATGGTTGCCTTCCAGATTCAGAATCTGCTGGTGGCATATAAGGAGCGGTTTGATAAGGATAATTTTATCAAGAATCTGCTTCTGGATAATCTGCTTCTGGTGGATATTTACAGCCGTGCAAAGAAGTTACATATTCAGACGGAGGCAAAGCGCGTAGCGCTGATCATAGAGACGGATAACGCCAGAGACAGTAACGTGCTGGAGACGATGAGGGCTTTTTCCGGCAGTAACAGCAGAGATTTCGTTACGGCAGTGGATGAGAGCAATGTGATCGTGGTCAAGGATCTGTCGGAGGGAGACAGCGCGAAGGAGATCGACAGGACGGCAACGGCGATCGCCACTTTTTTGGAGAAAGAGAACTACCAGAATGTCAGAATCGCATACGGGACAACCGTGGGAGAGATCAAGGATGTGAGCCGCTCCTTCAAGGAAGCGAAGATGGCGCTTGATGTGGGCAAGATCTTCTTTGGGGAGAGAGATGTAATCGCGTACAGTGAGCTGGGAATCGGACGATTGATCTATCAGCTTCCCATTCCGCTGTGCAGGATGTTCATCAAGGAAATATTTGACGGCAAGAGTCCGGATGATTTCGATGAGGAGACATTGACTACGATCAATAAGTTCTTTGAGAACTCACTGAATGTCTCCGAGACGTCCAGACAGCTGTTTATTCACAGGAATACACTTGTATACCGCCTTGATAAGCTGCAAAAGAGTACGGGGCTTGATCTGCGGGTGTTCGAGGATGCGATCACTTTCAAGATCGCGCTTATGGTCGTTAAATATATGAAGTATATGGAGAGCTTCGAGTACTAAAACAGCAGCCTGCAAGGGATGAGGATCATCTAAATAAACTGATCGCGTGGCGATTGATAAATATTATTTTAAAGAAAACGGAAGTGGTGAACAGAGTGGCAGAGAGACGGAGAAAGAAAAGTGCGGCGCCAGCGAACGAGATCATTACCCTGATGAATGTGTGTAAGGCATATTCTACGGGGGCACCGGCGCTTAAGGATGTGAACCTGCGTATCAACAGAGGAGAGTTTGTATTTATTGTCGGTGACAGTGGGTCCGGGAAATCTACCCTGATCAAACTGCTCCTGCGTGAATTGACGATAACCAGCGGGTATATCAATGTCATGGGATATGATCTGGCCAAAATCAGGCACAGGAAGATACCGAAATTCAGGAGGAATCTGGGAGTCGTATTCCAGGATTTCAGACTTCTGAAAGACAGAAATGTATATGATAACGTGGCTTTTGCACAGCGGATCATTCAGAAATCCAACAAGGAGATCAAGAAGAATGTGCCCAGTATTCTGGCGATTGTGGGGTTGGCGGGTAAGTACAAGGCGAAGCCCAGGCAGCTGTCAGGCGGCGAACAGCAGAGAGTTGCGCTGGCGAGAGCGTTGGTCAATAAGCCGACTGTCCTGCTGGCTGACGAGCCGACAGGAAATCTGGACCCGAAGAATTCCTGGGAAATCATGAAGCTGCTGGAACAGATTAATGAGGGAGGAACTACTGTCATTGTAGTAACCCATAACAGGGAGATTGTCAATGCGATGCAGAAGCGGGTGGTTACTTTAAAGAAAGGTGTTATTGTAAGCGACGAGGAAAAGGGAGGATACATTGATGAGGATTAGCAGCTTTTTCTATACACTCAGACAGGGCGTCCGTAATCTTTTCCGTAATAAGTGGTTTACACTGGCATCCATTGCTACGATCAGCGCCTGCCTGTTTCTGTTCGGATTATTCTATGCGATCGTTGTGAACTTTCAGCATATTGTGCGGTCGGCAGAGGAGGGCGTCTCGGTGACGGTATTCTTTGACGAGGGACTTGACGATATCCGAATTCAGGAGATCGGGGAATCGATTCGCAAACGGCCGGAAGTGACTAACGTAATCTTTATCTCTGCAGAGGAGGCGTGGGAGTCTTTCAAGAAGGAATATCTGGGTGAATATGCGGACGGTTTTACAGAGAATCCGTTGGCTGATTCCGCTAACTATGAGATTTATCTGAACGACGTATCGATGCAGTCGGCCCTGGTTACCTATCTGGAGGCTACGGATGGTGTGAGACTGGTCAATCGCTCGGAGCTGGCGGCTACGACACTGACGGGGGTCAATGCCCTGATCGCTTATGTGTCGGTGGGAATCATTGCCATCCTGTTTGCTGTTTCCGTATTCCTGATCAGTAATACGGTTACGATCGGTATTTCCGTGCGTAAGGAAGAAATCAACATTATGAAATACATAGGGGCGACGGATTTCTTCGTCAGGTCGCCTTTTGTGATCGAAGGTATGATGATCGGTGCGATCGGTGCTTCGATTCCGTTAGGGGTTATCTATACACTGTATAATATTGTACTGGAATATGTGCTGATCAGGTTCCCCATGCTGGCTGATCTGCTCAGTTTTTTAACTGTGGAGGAAATCTTTAATGTGCTGATTCCGGTATCTTTGGGTATCGGTGTCGGGATTGGTTTTCTTGGCAGTATCGTTACGGTAAGAAAGCACCTGAGAGTCTGATCTGTTAGTGGGTTTCCTATATGAGGCATAAGACAATATGAAGAATTGGAAGAAGGCAGTATGCCTGTTGCTCTGTGGAATTATGATAGCTGCGTATTCGAGACCGGCGCAGGCTGCGCTGACCAATGCCAGTATTCGTGAGAAAGAGGCGGAGATCGAGGCGGCGAAGAAAGAGGTCTCCGGACTGAAATCCAGTAAGACGGATATCGAGCGTCTCAAGAAGGAACTCGAGCAGTCCAAAAATGATCTGACGACTTATGTGGCGCAGCTTGACGGACAATTAAGCGGCATACAGGAGAAGATACGGCAATATAATACAATGATCACGGAAAAAGAAGAAGAGATCGAGATAACATCCGCGGAATTGGAAGAAGCCGTAAGAATACAGGAAGCGCAGTATGAGGCCATGAAGAAACGGATTAAGTTCATGTATGAGAAGGGAGATACCTTCTATCTTGAACTTCTTCTGACATCCGGCGGCTTTGCCGATATGACGAATAAAGCAGATTATATAGAAGCGCTGTCGCGGTATGACAGGAATAAACTGGAAGAGTATATTAATACCATAGAATTGGTTAAACTGTGCAAGGAGGAACTGGAAACCGAGAAGGAAGTGCTGGACGAGGCCAGGCTGGCAGTTGAGGAAGAGGAAGCCAATATCAATGCGCTGATCAAACAGAAGGAGGATCAGATTCTGTCTGTAACCTCTGATATCTCGACAAAAGAAGCGGCCATCAAAGAGTATGAAGAAATGATCGCCCAGGAGAATGCGGAGATAGCGGCTTTGGAGAAAGCGGTGGCTGAGGAGAAAGCCAGGCTGGAGGCCGAGAATGCAAAGGCCAGGGTATATAATGGCGGCATGTTTGCATGGCCCTGTCCGGGATATCAGAGAATATCGGATGAATACGGCAATCGGATGCATCCGATTCTGGGAATAGAGAAGTTTCATAACGGGCTGGATATGGCGGCGCCGGGAGGAACGGCAATCCTGGCTGCTTATGATGGGGATGTAGTCGGTGCGGCATACAATAATTCCATGGGGAATTATATTATGATCGATCATGGAAGTGGGCTGTACACGATCTATATGCATTGCTCGGCTTTGTATGTGTCAAAGGGACAGTCGGTTACCAAAGGCCAGAAGATCGCTGCGGTGGGGAGCACGGGGCGTTCCACAGGGAACCATCTCCATTTCAGTGTGCGCCAGAACGGAAGCTACGTAAATCCCTGGAATTATTTGAAATAGTATGACGGGCGGGAAATTTGACCTGTCGTTTGTTACAGAGATAGATCAGGAACGGAGATGAAGTATTTTGAATCAAAACGGAGACAATAATTATTACGATCATGATCAGGGAAAAGATTCCTGTCAGCAGCCGTATCCACCGGTCCCGCCGCGGTATACACCGCCCGCAGGATCGGACAACAGGGGCAGTGGAAATTTTCTGCTGGGCCTGCTGGCGGGGGTTCTGATTACGGCAATGGTGGGCGGCTGTACGTATGTGGGCGTCAGAGTCTACCTGCTGACGACCGGTAAAGCGGCCAGGATCACGGCAGGTTCTGGCAGTACGGCGGACAGTCTGGTCAACGACGAGACGATCAAGAAGCTGGGGACGCTTGAGGAGGTAATTGAGGAATACTACTACAAAGAGGAGGATATCAATACCGACAGCATGATCGAGGGATTGTACTCCGGCCTTGTGGATTCTTTGGGGGATCCTTATTCCGTATATTATAATGAGGAAGAATGGCAGGATCTGATGGAGTCAACAGAAGGGATATATTATGGAATAGGGGCTTATTTAAGTCTGGATCTGGCGACGGGACTTGCACGGATTGCCGGCGTTATTCCGGGTACACCTGCGGAGGAGGCAGGGCTGCGGGAGAACGACATTATCTATATGGTGGATGAAGAGCAGATACAGGGGCTGGAGCTTACGGAGATTGTGGCGAAAGTTAAGGGAGAAGAAGGTACGAAGGTACATCTGACTATTTACAGAGACGGTGAGTCAGATTATCTGGAAATTGATGTTACCAGGAAAAAGATAGAGTCACCGACAGTCAATTATGAGATATATGAAAACGGTATAGGCTATATTCAGATCAGAGAGTTTGATGAGGTGACGACAGATCAGTTTACAGAGGCATTGGCAGTGATCAAGGGCTCGAAAGCCAGGGGTTTGATCCTGGATCTGCGCGGGAATCCGGGCGGCAGTCTTCCGGTGGTGGTGGATATCGCCAGAGCGATCCTTCCGAAAGGTCTGATCGTGTACACGGAAGATAAATATGGAGAGCGCGAAGAGTACAGCTGTGACGGAAAGAAAGAGTTGAAGATACCGCTTGTTGTGCTGGTAAACGGTAATTCGGCCAGTGCGTCGGAGATTCTTGCGGGAGCGATCAAGGATTACGGTATCGGAACGTTGATCGGCACGACAACGTTTGGAAAGGGAATTGTACAGAGAGTGCTTCCGCTGACGGACGGCACGGCTCTGAAACTGACGGTCAGTTCCTATTTCACGCCGAAAGGAAATAATATTCATGGTACAGGTATCGCGCCGGATATAGAATGTGAACTTGACGGTGACAGGTATTATGAAGACGGCGTGGATAATCAGCTGGAGCGTGCGAAGGAAGAGATTGAGAAGATGATCAGGTAACTGATTGGTTAGACCGTACGGGTTATGATGTGACCGCGTGGACTGTGCTTTTGCCGGCACCCAAATGCGGCGGTATTTGGTTTATGAGTTGAATGAAAGAAGAATACCCTGCAGAATTACTGTATGGCAGATAGATGCGCAGACAGTTTACTGCAGGGTATTTTTGGTATACCAGGGATTTTGATAAGACAAAACAAGAGGAGGAAGAGTGTATGAATATCGTATTATTGTCAGGAGGTTCCGGGAAGCGTTTATGGCCGCTTTCCAATGATACCAGATCTAAGCAGTTTATTAAAATATTTAAGACGGAAGAGGATGAATATGAATCCATGGTGCAGCGGGTCTACCGTCAGATCCTGTCTGTGGACAAGCAGGCGGAAGTGACGATCGCCACGTCTAAGTCTCAGGTTTCTGCGATCCATAACCAGTTGGGAGAACATGTGGGGATCAGTGTGGAGCCCTGCCGCAGAGATACATTTCCGGCCATTGCGCTGGCGGCGGCCTATCTGCATGATGTGAGGGGTGTGCAGGAGGAAGAAGCAGTAGTGGTATGTCCGGTGGATCCCTATGTGGAAAAGGATTATTTCGAGGCCCTGCAGCAGCTTGGCGAACGTGCTCTGGTGAGCGGGGCCAATCTGGTCCTGATGGGAATAGAGCCTACCTATCCCAGTGCAAAATATGGTTATATCATCCCGGAGGACAAGAATATTGTCAGCAGGGTTTCAGTGTTTAAAGAAAAACCGACGGAAGAGGTGGCGAAGGAATATATTGCCAAAGGAGCACTCTGGAATGGAGGCGTATTTGCCTTTCGGCTGGGCTATGTGATGCAGCGTGCACATGAACTGATCGCATTTAACGGCTATCAGGATCTGTTCGATAAATATGATGCCTTGACGAAGATCAGCTTCGACTATGCGGTTGTGGAGCATGAAAAGCAGATTGAGGTGATGCGATTTGCGGGTATGTGGAAGGATATGGGGACGTGGAATACCCTGACGGAAGCGATGGAGAGCAACAGTATCGGCAAGGCAATTCTGAACGGGCAGTGCGAGAACGTGCATGTAGTGAATGAGCTGAACGTACCGGTACTCTGTATGGGAGTCCGGGATGTTGTGGTGGCGGCCAGTCCGGAAGGGATTCTTGTATCGGATAAAAACCAGTCCAGTTATATCAAGCCCTTTGTGGATAAGATCGATCAGCAGATCATGTTTGCGGAGAAATCCTGGGGCAGCTTTCAGGTGATCGATATCGAGGAAGAGAGTATGACCATCAAGGTAACGCTGAATCCCGGGCACGGCATGAACTATCACAGCCATGAACTGCGGGATGAAGTGTGGACTGTGACTGAGGGGAAAGGGAAGACGATCGTGGACGGTGAGGAGCGCCAGGTGGGTCCGGGTGATGTGATCAGAATGCCCGCAGGTGTGGCGCATACGATCCTGGCGGAGACGAAGCTGCATGTGATTGAAGTACAGGTGGGGACGGAGATCAGCGTGCATGATAAGAGGAAGCTTAAGATGCCGTGAGCAGACTTAAAACACCAATACCAGAGAAAGGAATCAGACAGACATACTGTTGCGGAACGACTCATGAAATTATTGCGAACTATTTTTATTCCCGACAACAAATTCTATAAAAGGGTGCTTTTGCTGGCGCTGCCGATCTCTCTCCAGAGCCTGATCACGATTGGCGTCAACATGTTGGACACGATCATGGTGGGGACGCTGGGAGAGCAGGAATTGTCGGCAACGTCGCTGGCCAATCAGTTTATCAATATCTATCATATTTTCTGCATGGGGCTGGGGATGGGGGCATCGGTGCTGGTGTCGCGTTATTGGGGTATGAAGGAGAGCGAACCGGAGAAATCCGCCCTTGCGCTGAAAAAGACGATCTGTCTTATGGTGCGGTTGACCGTAGGGCTTGCACTGTTGTTTGCAGTGGCGACCCTGACGATTCCCTCCGTGATCATGCGGATGTATACGACGGATACGACGATCATCGCCATGGGAGCGGTCTATTTCCGATATTCGGTCATTACTTATTTCTTTCTGGGTCTTTCTCTGGTCTGTACGATCGCGCTGCGCAGTGTGGGACAGGTGAAGATGCCGCTGTATGTATCGATGGGAGCCTTTTTCGTGAACCTGGGAGCCAACTATGCTTTTATATTTGGTAAATTCGGGATGCCGAGAATGGAGATTGCCGGTGCGGCTATTGGAACGCTGATTGCCCGGCTGTTTGAGGCGGGGATGATCTGCGGTTATCTCTTTTTCAGAGATCAGAAGATACACTTCCGGCTGGGAGACCTTTTCATACAGACTAAAGACCTGTTGGGAGAGTACATACGCATCAGTATTCCGGTGTTGATCAGTGACGGTATTCTGGCCATTGGCAATAACACGGTGGCTATGGTCATCGGGCGTCTGGGAGTAGCCTTCGTGGCAGCCAACGCGATCACCAGCGTTACCCAGCAGATGAGTAATGTGCTGACGCAGGGGGTATCGCAGTCGGGAGCCATCGTGACGGGCCAGACTTTAGGAGAAGGCAACCGCGGGAAAGCGCAGCAGCAGGGCTATGCATTTCTCGGGCTGGGTATCTGTCTCGGATTGTTTGCGGGCAGTGTGATTCTGTTGATCAGCCGGCCGATCATCGGCGCCTACAATGTATCAGCAGAGACGGCTGTGATCGCGCAGCAGCTGATGAATGCCATCAGCTTTATCATGATCTTCCAGTCTGCCAACAGTATTATGACCAAAGGGGTGCTGCGGGGCGGCGGCGACACGAAGATGCTTATGCTGGCCGACAATATTTTTCTCTGGGTGCTATCAATCCCCCTGGGGCTGCTGGCGGGCTTTGTGTTTCATGTACCGGCCTTCTGGATCTATACGGCGTTAAAATTTGACCAGATCGCGAAGGCGGTATGGTGTGTGTTCCGGCTTCGCGGCGGCAAGTGGATTAAGAAGATTACGACCGGTGCGGTGTCGATTGGTAAATGACGGCAGAGCAGGCGATGACGGCTATAAAATTTTCAGAAGAGCAGGACAACAATAAATCCCCCGTAACCGGGGGATTTATTGTGCTTTAATCCACATAAAAATACATAGAAAGCGACACAAAACAGAACATAAAACTGTAAGATTCTACCAAATTGTACTAAGCAAAAGTCTGAATCGTGCAAGATAATTCGTAAGTTTGCCTATATAATGAGGTAACAATCTGCTGAAAATACAGGAAGTGTCAGTATGAACAGGTGCGGTCAGGGTCTGCGGCACTTCGGAATGGAGGGAAAGAAAATGAAGAAAGCGATGAAAGTTTTAGCGGCGCTTGGTATCTGTGCGTCTCTGTTGACAGCATGTGGAGGCGGCGGTCAGGAGAGTGTTGAGAGTACATCCGGGACGTCCGGCAGTGAGAATGTCAGCACTGAAAAGGAAACCGATGTGAGTGAAATGTATACGGTGACTATGGCGTACATCGGTAACGAACAGGCCGATATGGCCAAGGTGGAAGCGGCGATGAACGAGATGCTGGCAAAAGAGGTGGGAGCGCAGATTCACATCATACCATTGGGATGGGGAAGTTATCAGCAGCAGCTTCAGCTCATGCTTTCCGGCGGTGAGAAGCTGGATATTGTTCCGGTACTTTTGAATAATGCCAACAGTTACGTATCCAGCGGACAGGTTATTGATATGAGTGAATTGATCGATCAGTATGGAACCAATATCAAGGCAAGCCTGGGAGAAGATATGGCGAAGATCTCCAATGTGGGCGGCTATGTTTTCGGTGTTCCGGTGGAAAAGGAATGGTATACGGACAGCTGCATTTTAATGAGAAAAGATATCGTTGACAAATACGGTCTGGATGTGTCAAAAGTCAGCACCCTGGCGGACTGCGAGGAGATCTTCGAGACAGTAAAGCAGAATGAACCCAATATGAAGATCATTGTAGGCAGTAAGGGAAGCGGCCTTTTGGGAAGGATCGGTCACAGTGACGTTCTGCTGGACGGATTCGGGGTTCTTGAAAACGGCGGCCAGTCCACGACAGTAAAGAACATGTTTGAAACGGAAACGTATCTGGATCTGGCACGCACAACTCATGATTTTTATGAGAAAGGATATATTGACAAGGATATGCCGACGACAACGGACTCGGCACAGGTGATCATGAAAGCCGGAAATGCATTCTGTTACGCATCACCTTATAAACCGGGCGTTGTGGAGCAGGATTCCCTTGCCAGCGGGTATGAACTTGTAGCGGCTATGATCCAGCCCTGCGAACCTTACTGCACGAACAACGGTGTCAGCTTTGTATCGTGGGGAATCGCCCAGAACTGTACGGATCCTGAGATTACCATGCAGGTTTTGGACTTTATGTACGGCAGTGCTGAATTTATGAATTTGTATAACTGGGGTATCGAAGGAGAGCATTATGTGGTGAAGGATGCGGAGAAGGATATCATCGGCTTTCCGGATGGCGTCGATGCATCCAATACAGCCTACAATCTGAATTTGGGATGGGAGCTGCCGAATCAGTTTAACCTGCATATCTGGGAGGGCAATACGCCGGAGAATATGAAAGCGCAGGCGGAGATGAACAAAACCTCCATGAAATCCAATGGACTGGGCTTTATGTATGATTACAGCAGTCTCAGCAATGAACTGACCGCTTTGAGCAATGTGCAGGAAGAATATTTGAATTCCATCGTCTGCGGTGTTACGGATCCGGATGAGATCATTCCGGAATTGAATGAGAAGTTATATAAAGCAGGCCTGCAGAAGGTCATTGATGAAAAACAACGGCAGTTTGATGAATGGCTGGCTGCCCAGGAATAGGGAGTGATGCAATGAAAGCGGCTAAAAGAAAAAGACAGATCAAGCGGTGGCTTCCGTTGTTTCTGATGATGGCCCCGGGATTGATCTATGTATTTATCAATAACTATATCCCCATGTTTGGCATTGTCATTGCATTTAAAAAGGTAAACTTTCAGAAAGGTATTTTTGCAAGTGACTGGGTAGGGCTGGAAAATTTTAAGTTCCTGTTTACCACAGACGATGCGTGGATCATTACAAGAAATACGATTTTGTACAATCTGGTATTTATTGTATTGAATACCGTGATCGGTATTGTCATGGCGATCTTTATCTGCGACATAACCTGTAAATGGGCCAAAAAGCTTTACCAGAGTGCGGTACTGCTTCCCTATCTGATGTCCATTGTTATCATCAGCTACATTGTGTATGCCTTTTTGGCAACGGAAAACGGGATGCTTAACAACAGTATTCTGCCCATGCTTGGAAAAGAACCGGTTTCCTGGTACTCCGAGCCGAAATATTGGCCGTTTATCCTGATTCTGGTTCACATATGGAAAGGGATAGGGTATGGCTGCCTGATCTATATTTCTTCGATCAATGGCATTGACAGATCGTTTTTTGAGGCGGCCGGGCTGGATGGGGCCAGCAAATGGCAGCAGATTCGGTATATTACACTGCCCTCGCTGGTACCATCGATTATTACTCTGACATTATTGTCCGTGGGGCGTATTTTCTATTCGGATTTTGGATTGTTTTACCAGGTACCGCTGGACTCAGGCGCATTATATTCGACGACGAACGTGATTGATACCTATGTGTATCGGGGATTATTGAAGCTGGGAAATACGGGGATGTCTTCGGCAGCAGGCGTCTATCAGTCCATCGTCGGTTTCATTCTTGTACTGACAGCCAATATGGCCGTGCGGAAGATCAGCAAAGAAAATGCATTGTTTTAGGAGGAGAAAAGTATGGTTCATTCAAGATCAAACAGGCGTTTTCAGATTTTGGCACATTCTGTACTGCTTATTTTCTCACTGTTTGTGCTCCTGCCGTTTCTTCTGTTGTTCATCTCTTCTTTTACGGAAGAAGCGACACTGATGGTAAATGGATACTCCTATTTTCCTGAGAAACTGAGTCTGGAATCCTACAGTTACATATTTAAGAATGCCCCTAAGATTTTCCGGGCATATGCTGTTACCATTCTGGTGACGGCTGTCGGAACCTTTATCAATATTCTGATGTCGTCGATGATAGCCTATCCGCTGTCACTGAAAAACTTTCCGTGCCGGAGGATCATTACATTCTATTTGTTTTTTACGATGTTATTTAACGGCGGGCTGGTACCAACCTATTTGATGTATGCGAATTTTTTTCATATCAAAAATACGCTGTTTGCATTGATCATTCCGGCATTCCTGCTCTCGGCGATGAACGTGCTCCTGATCCGCACTTATATATCGACCAGCGTGCCGGACGCCCTGTTCGAGGCGGCGCAGGTGGACGGAGCCAGTGAATTTACGATCTTCTTTAAGATCGTGATACCGCTTTCGAAGCCGATTCTGGTCACGATGGGATTGTTTGCGGGCCTGGCTTACTGGAATGACTGGACCAACGGATTGTACTATATCACGGATTCCAAACTGTACAGCATTCAGAATCTGCTGAATAAGATGATCACGGATATTCAGGTGCTGACTTCGGACAGTAATATATCATCTCAGGCAGCCGCAGAAGTTTCCAAACTGCCGGCGGTTGGCATCAGGATGGCCATCGCAGTGGTGGCGATGCTCCCGATCCTTATCCTGTTCCCCTTTGTACAGAAGTATTTCCAGAAGGGAATTGCTCTGGGAGCAGTAAAAGGATAAAATGAAAGAAAAAATAAAGGGGCTTTGACAATGAAGGTGAGGCAGAAAAAATTTTTGAGAAGAAATATTATTTTTGTTTTCTCTTTGCTGGTCGGAGCCCTCTTTACAGTATTTGTTTATGGCTGGATCGTACTGGACAATTATCATCGGCAGGTAGATCAGAATGTCATAAGAATGTTGGAATTTTATACGAACAGTATCAATTCGGATTTTGAAAAGATCAATACGCAGATCTTAAACCTTCTGCTGCGGAATGGGATCATACAGAAGGAACTGCCCGCGATCCAGGACGTTACATCGGGGCATGGGACTCTGGAACTGATCAATGCGCAGAATAAACTGAATCAGAATCTGTATGAACTGGCGATGAATTACGGAGACGGTTACAATCTATGGTATTACAATAAACAATATGATATTTACTGCGAATCCGGAAACGGAGACTATGCTTGGAAAAGAGATTTCAGGAATTATATTACCGACATGTGTCAGACGGAGCAGGAGGCCCTTACCAGACAGCAGCACTGGTTTTTGGTAGATACCGGCAGCAGTGTTTATGCAGTCAGCGCGTATCGGATGGGGCTGGATTATGTAGGGTGCTGGATCAAGCTCTGGGATCTGGTGGAGCCGCTTATGAGATTGGATATGATTGACAGCGGCGGTATTTATGTCTATGATGCCGGGCAGGAGCTTTTCCAGTTGTACCACAAGGACAGGACGATGAAAGATGATGTGGAGATGGATGCATTAGCAGGCATAGAGCTGAGTGCTTTAAAGCTGCAGTATGCGGATTTTGAGATTGGCGTCATCGGCACGGATGTTCTTCAGAAACAGGTTTTTCTTTACCAGAGCGTTATGGTATCCCTGGGTGTTATTTCCGTACTTTTCATGTTGTGGATGATTCATTTCATCAAACGGGCCGTGTTACAGCCTCTGCTGTTTTTTTCAAAGAGTATTGAGCGATTTAAGAATACTGGCAGTTTTGATTCGGACAACCTGTATGAGGAGTTTGAGGATGCGGGCCGGCTGTTGAAGGAACTGGAAGATAAGATCCGGAAGCTGGAAGTCAGTATTTATGAAGAAAGAATCGAGAAACAGAAGGTAGAATTGGATTATGCGCAGTTGCAGATCAGGCCGCATTTCTACATCAATTGTATGAACAATATCTATAGTCTGGCACAGATGAAGCGTTATTATGAGATCGAGGATCTGTCAATCTATGTATCCAACTATTTAAGAGGGATATTTCGTAAAGGAATGGTGCCGGTTCCCCTGCAGGAAGAAATAGAAAGTATCCAAAATTATCTGGAAATTCATAAAATACTGTATCGCAATGGATTTGCGTACAGCCTGTCTGTCGAAGAGACTGTCCGAGGGTGCAGGATACCGCCCCTTTTGATCCAGGTGTTTGTAGAAAACAGTATAAAGCATACGATGGCTTCTGATGAGGAGATCGATCTTTGCATCCGCGCCGTACAGGCGGGGGATAAACTGCACATTGGAATCTATGATAACGGTCCGGGATTCCCTGAAGAACTGCTGGGGAGGATGGAAGAGTGCCTGGCTGACAGAAAGGACAGCCGCTTTCAGATTGGCCTGCACAACGCGGTGGTCCGTCTGCGCATGCTTTATGCACAGGAGGCCAAAGTGCTGTTCTCCAATGGAGAGGACGGCGGAGCGCACGTAGATATTTACATGCCCGCAGAGCCAAATTTGAAATTTGGTTCGCAGACTTCGCAAAAACTGCTTCGGAATGGAGGAAAGGTTGAAAAATCACACTGATGTGCTGATTTTTCAACTGCGAGTTTGTGCCGGAGCCACAAACTCGAAATTGCAGAGCCAAATTTGAAATTTGGCTCGCAGCCTCCGCAAAAAACTGCTTCGGCATGGAGGAAAAGATGAATATACTGCTTGTGGACGACAATATTAATGTGCTGGAAAGCCTGCAATATGGCATTGATTATAAGGCATTGGGAATTGATAAGGTCTACGCGGCTTTAAGCAGTAAGGTAGCGAAGGATATCCTGCTCAAAGTTCCAATACACATTATGCTGACGGATATTGAGATGCCATGCGAGTCGGGGATAGAACTTCTGCAGTGGGTGAATGAGAAAGGACTGCGGGTTCTGACGATGTTCTGCACCAGTTATGCCAGTTTTAATTATGCGCAGAAGGCGATAGAATTACACAGCTTTGATTATTATCTGAAGCCGATCGCATTCGACGACCTTGCGAAACGACTGGAACGGGCGGTGGCAAAGGTGCGGGAAATGGATGAGCAGCAGAAGTATTATGAGTACGGACAATATTGGCTGGATCATCAGAAAAACAGAAAAGATTTCTTCTGGCGGCGCATCATGCACAGCATTCTGGTTCCTGACCAGGAGGAGATTCAGGAGCTTCTTACACAGCAGCAGTTGAATTATTTTGAGGATTCGCTGTTTGATATTTACTTGTTTTCCTTTCTGGATATTTCCGGTGTTTTTTCTCATATGTCCTTGACAATGCGGGAGTTTGTTTTTAAAAATATATGTGAGGAGATATTTACGGAAGGGGGATTGTCCACAGAGTGTACGATCTGGTATCAGGAGAACATGGCTGTCGCCGTGACAGCACAGCACCAGGATAAAAGGGATATTCTGCAGTTGTCACAACGGATCAGAGATGCCGGGAAACAGCATCTGAAATGCCAGGTGAGCATGTTCTGCATCAGAAGGCGGACGATGCTGCAGATGCGCAGCGGCCTGGAACGTCTGGAAAAGATTTCGCGCGAAAATATGATGGCGGCGGACATGTTTATTTTCGAGGAGGATTATAAAGAAAAGAAGGTGTGCTACGCATCTCCAAAGATCGGCAGATGGGAGACACTGCTCTGCTCGGGCAAGACACAGGAACTCGAGAGGGAGCTTATGCGGTATCTGGATGACCTGGAACAGCGAAAAGAGCTGGGAGTGCACACGATGAAAGCGTTGGAGCTGGACTTTATGCAGAGTGTTTACAATGTTCTGAATAAAAACCAGATCGAAGCGCACCGCCTGTTCTATGACGAAGAATATGACTATTTAAGGCTGCACTCTTCCAAATCCCGCAGGGCATTTACGGAGTATATTCAGTATGTATCCGGGAAAGTGCACAAGGCGATGGAAGCAACGCAGAAATCCAGGTCGGTGGTGGAGGAGCTGAAGGTCTATATTGAACAGCATTACAGCGAGGACATTACGCGGGATAATCTGGCGGAGATTGCTTTCCTGAATTCGGATTATATGGCAAGGCTGTTTAAGCGGGAGACAGGGCAGTCCGTCGGTGGATATCTGCTGAGTGTACGCATGAAAAAGGCGGAGGAACTGTTGTGTCTGACTGACGAAAGTATAGGAAGCATCGCACAGCAGGTAGGTTATGATAATTTTTCATATTTTTCCAGACTCTTTAAGCGTCACAGTGGGTTTATTCCCATCGAATACAGGAATAAGTTCAAGAAATGTTTTGACACGGAGCGGACTTTGGAAAAGGAAGATAATTGTGCCGGGGAAAAGACCGGGCACGGAGATCAGAAGAAAGAGTAGGAGGACAGGGAATATGGCTTTGGCAACAATCAACTTTTTTTCAAAATGTTTAATGCGCACGGTAACCATAAATGCAGTGGTGCCGGTGGATAAGATAACGTTTCCGGGGATGCCCGTGCGGGAAAAGAAGCCCTTTAAGACTTTGTATCTGCTGCATGGGATTTTCGGGAACTATACGGATTGGGTGGATGGCACGCGGATTGCCCGATGGGCGCAGGACCGCAATCTTGTTGTGATCATGCCTTCCGGTGACAATCATTTCTATGTGGACTGTAAGGACACCGGGGAAATGTACGGCGAATTTATCGGCAAAGAGCTGGTTGAAGTGACGAGGGACATGTTTCCCCTGTCCCGTAAGAGGGAAGACACTTATATCGCCGGCCTGTCGATGGGAGGTTATGGAGCCGTGCGCAACGGTTTGAAGTACTGGGAGACTTTCAGTCATATCGGAGCGTTGTCTGCCGGTTATATTCTGGACAGAGTGATCAATTCGACAGAGGATGATCCCATGCCGACTCATCGTAGAAGCTTCTACAGCCATATTTTTGGAAATCTGGCGGAGCTGGTCGGAAGTGACATGGATTATAAGGCCCTGATCCTGCGTTTGAAAGAGCAGAAGGCGGAGATTCCCAGAATCTATATGGCATGTGGTTTGGAAGATTTCCTGTTGGAAACAAATCGCGATTATCATGCGTTCCTGGAAGAGAACGGTGTGGACGTAAGCTATGAGGAAGGCCCGGGAAGCCATGAGTGGGATTTCTGGGACAGATACATACTTAAGCTGCTTTCGTGGCTGCCGTTGGAGACAGCCACGGAAGGGGTCAGCAGCGGGAATGTAAAATAAACCTGCGCTGCTATGGGGTTATGCCTTTTTGGCATTGTAGATCTGCGCCAGAATATCTTTCAATACCAGAAAGGCATCTTCCTCGCCATATCCGTATGTTCGTCTCAGATCGGCAAGCATTTCCTGCAGTTTTGTGGTATATACCCCGGTGCTGACTTCCTGTTTGTAGGAGGCCAGGACGGGGTATTTTTTTGCCCACATCTGAGTCCAGTCAATCTTCTGCCGGGTCTCTTCACTCGTGCGTTCGATGACTTCCTCGATCTCCTTCACCTTGATATCAAAGTCTACCAATTCATCCAGGGTCACGTGGTATAAGACGGATAATTTCCTGGACTGGCGGATGTCCGGGAGTGTTTCGTCAAGCTCCCATTTGGAGATGGTCTGCCGGCTGACGCCGAGCTTTTCGGCCACCTCTTCCTGCGATAGACCGCTTTTCCTGCGGGCGTTGAATAAGCTGTTTCCTAAACTCATGTCTGCTGCCTCCTTCGTCTCTGTATATTTGACAGTCCTCCGTCTCTCTGGCGATAGAAAATCGCTGCGGAGGTGTTGTCTGTAGGTACAGTATAAAGGATAACCGGACAGAAATACACCAATCATTCTGTACAATATCGCCCGTTTTCCTGCCATATTTTCCTCAGTTTGTTGAGCTGAATTGCTCATCAGAGAATTTATTATCGGTTCAACGTGCGCTGCAGCGGGGTGCAGGGCATGGTGAGTAGAAATCTGCAGGCGGCTGCGGCTGCACAGTAAAAGATATTGTAATGATATTGCAGGGAATGATATAATTTCAGCAGGGAAAAGTAATAGTATAAAACGTTTTGAAGTGGAGAAATTTATGGAATATCTGAAGGTGATGCTGGTAGATGATGAAGATCTGGTGATAGATGATATCCAGTCGTTGATTGATTGGGAAGCACATGGTTTTCGGGTCGTGGGCTTTGCTTATAATGGCAGGCAGGCACAGCGGCTGGTGGAAGAAGTGCAGCCGGATATCATATTTATGGATGTGTCTCTTCCGGATCTGGACGGGATTTCTCTGTCCCGGAAGCTGCAGGAGCGGCTGCCGGAGGTGGTCATTATAATCCTGAGCGGATATATGGATTTTAAGTATGCACAGGGGGCAGTGGAGATCGGGGCGCTTTCCTATATCGTAAAGCATCAGGTTACGCCCGAAAGCCTTCTGTCTACGTTGTCGGACGCCCGGGAGACGATCGAGAAGAAGAAATTCTCCCGGCTGATAGAGAGCAGGTTTTTCCTGCGCAGTGTTCTGGAACAGGGAATCACCTGTCATGACGGAATGGAGGAGGCGCTGTCCGTTTATCAGGATCCGTTTCTGCTGCTGCGTCTGACTCCGGTAGCGCCCTGGTATGGTGTGCGGGCAGAGGAGAAGGAAAGCCTGGTATTGCAGGCGCATATGTCTCCTCTATTACAGATTCAAACAGAGGATTTCCGGATTCTGGATATCCTGATCTATCATGCGGACATTCTGGTGTTCCTAGGACCTCGGCCGTCCGCCAGGCCCGGCAAGCGCTATCTGGGCAGTTTGAACGGCGCCGTGCGGGCGCTTAGAGAGGAACTGGAGAGACAGACCAGGCAGACTTTTGTGGCTGTCTATCTGGATCATGAGACGGTCTTATCTAATCTGTATGCGGATCAGCTCCTTCTGGAAAATGCCAGGGAGATGTATCGGTTTCGTGAGGGAGAGACGCTGTTGTGCATCAGGAACGGCAAAGCGCCGGGAGGTGACGAATCGGGGGCGGGGGATCCGGATCTGCGTTTTGCAGGACAGATGAGGAAATCATGTGAGAACCCGCAGGATCTTCATTTTATTGACAGAGAGTATTTTCTGGAACATTATGAGGAGTTTCAGGAGAAACTTACCGATTGTATGAAGAGACTGGCCGATGAGGAGGATGTGACGGGTTTCCTGAACTGCTGCAGGAAAACGCTGGAATTATTGTCCGGATTCCCGGAATGGGATCAGGAAGAGAATACCCTGGGATGTTATGCAGGGCAGATCGCGGCGGAAGTGCTGCGCAGGAGCGGGGCGTGTCATGCGGCCTGCAGGCAGCGGCAGCAATATGCGCCGTCCACGAATTATATGCTTCAATATATCAGGGATAACTATTCCGGTTCCCCGTCCCTGGCGGAAGCGGCGGAGCATCTGCAGAGCAATTCCATGTATCTGGGACAGAAGTTCAAGAAGGATACCGGAAAGACATTTCATAACGCATTGAATGAATATCGTATCGACAGGGCAAGGCAGCTGCTTGATACTACAAACCTGCGTATTTTTGAGATCTCGGAGAAGGTGGGGATCGGCAACAGTCAGTATTTCAGCAAGATATTTAAGGAGATCACGGGGCTTACGCCGAATGAATATAAGACGACATCTTATGCGGTATCCAGGAGGAAATTATGAGGCGGTTTTTGCAAAGGAAATGTGCGGCGGGAAGAAAGAACTCTCTGTCACATGGATTGAAATTCCGGATCTTCAGCCGTCTGGTGATCGTGGTCTCTCTCATCCTGCTGATCCTGTCTATGGCTTTGTTTGTGGTGATCACCAGTGTGCTGCGGTTTTCGCTGGAGAGCAGGGGCAAGGATGATATTCAGTTTCTTGCGTACCTTTTGAATGATGCATTGGATAATGCCATAGCGGCGGGAAAGACGCTGGCGATCCATCCGGAAGTACAGGAGCTGCTGAAACAGGAGTATAACCGGGACGAGCCGGAGGATGCATTTGCCATACGGGCCATCATAAACAGTATTGAGAAGAGTGTGCTGCTCCAGGATTACGTACAGAGTTTCTGTATCGTATCTGCATCACATCAGGGATATTGGAGTATCAGTCCCAACAGCGATGATTTCCTGGAATGGTTTGAGGGAGAAGTCCTGGATGGGTCAACAGTGGAGGACTTCCGGGGATTTACGGATATCTATGTCTTCCCGGCGTCGATCCACAGCGCAAAGCCGGTGCGGCTGATCAGTTATGTATGTCCGATGAATGTGATCGTGTCCAATGACAGGATCGTTACGGCATATCTGGTGATCAACCTGAATTTTGACCAACTGATCACCAGTGTAAAGAATAAGACTGACTTTTTCAATCAGATAGCGATTTTGAATTTCGACAGAGACCTGATCTGGCTTTCAGCAGGGGAGATCGATGAATATAAGGAGGAGTTTGCGCAGATGACAGGCTCCTTCGGCAGGAACGAGGGGAATTATTATTTCTCTTACCGCCTGTTTTCAGCGGGCTGGTATCTGCTGGCCACGGCGGATATTTCACATATGTATGATTTCATGCAGCCCAGTTATCTGCTGCTGGGATTTCTGGTGATCGCGTCGGTGATCATTCTGCTGGGATGCCTGTATCCGCTGCTGAACAAGATCACCAGGCAGATTCAGGACTTAAGCGGTGCCATCGATCAGGTGAGGCAGGGGAATCTTGATACTGTTATCGATCTGGATGAGGCGAAGGAGCTGAAGAATATTTCCGACGGGTTCAACCTGATGACGAAATCCATAAAGGAACATATCAGGAAATCCGTGGAGGAAACAGAGCGTTCTCAGCAGCTGGCATTTGAACTGCTGCTGGCGAAGATCAACCCGCATTTCATCTATAATACTTTAAATTCCATCATCTATCTGGCAAGGAAACGGCAGCATGAGGATATTGTCCAGATGACGAGTGCTTTCATATGGCTGTTACAGGACAGTATCCATCTGGGAGAATCTACGCTGTACGCCAGGGTCGGCAACGAATTGGAAGTGATCCGGCAATATATCATCATCCAGAAATACCGCTACAGGGAGCGGTTTGATTTCGTCCTTTCCTGCGACGAAGGATTAGAGGAATGCTATATCCCGCGCAATATTCTGCAGCCGCTGGTGGAGAATTCTTTGATACATGGAATCTGTACAGATGATAAAAAGGGCACGATACGGTTGGAGATGAAGAAGGAAGAGGATTGCCTGATCGTCCTGCTGGAGGATGATGGGGTGGGCATGGAACAGGATTACGCATGCCGGCTTCTGGATTCGTCAACGGTAAAGGACGCGGACCGAAGAGCCCGCGTCCGTCCGATCGGAATCAATAATATCGCAGAACGATTAGAATATCTGTTCCATGATCGGCATGCATTTCATATTCAGAGCAGCCCGGGAGCCGGAACCCGGATAACGATTCAGATTCCGTTGGTCTCCCGGACGGAAACCGAGGAACCGTTCACGGAGATGGAGTGAGCGGATGCCGGTGCGCCGTATACCTGCACGCAGAGCGGCGTCTGCTTCAGGCGGTCAGGGATCTGGGCCTGCAGCCGGATCTCATTGCCGTCGATCTGCATCTGTGTGACCTGGATTCCCCAGAGACCAAGGGCCTTTTTCTCTTTCACATCCACGTTGATCAGTCCCAGTCTGGCCTCCAGATATTCCGCGGCGGTGAGGATGATCCCTCCGCCCCAGAGCAGACTGGAATCATACTGCATACCCTCATACCCGCAATGTGCCCAGTTTTCATAAGGAAGATTCTGGAAACCGCCGTGCATGGCAGCTACGGAGCGCTCCAGGTATTCCCATCTGCCTGTATCCATATAAGCTTCATAGAGAAGGATAGCGCATAGCGCCTCTCTGGCGTCGTTCCATTCGTTGTCCGTGTTTTGAACGGTGAATCCGCCGAAGGTGTCGATCCGGATGCCCGGATGGTTCCAGATCTGCTGGGTGAGGAGCAGGTAATCGAGTACTTCCTCTGCCCCGACGAGATGTTCCGGCTTACGGGTCATCCGATAACGCTTCAGGTAGGCGAAGGCCGCAAAGATCTGGGACAGATTACATTGCGGATACTGGGCGGTGATCCCGTCGTAGAAAGCGAAGGATTTCTTCGCACAGGAGAGGAAAGTCTCCAGGTCATACCAACGCTGTCTGGGCCGTACCTGCGTTTCGATAAAGTCTATGGCCAGCATACCGCTTTCGACGAAATCTTTTCTGCCGGTCAGCTCGCCCAATTCCAGAAGGAAGATGGCGCTGGCAGCGGTCTCTGCATTGAAGTCACGGAACTGCAGCCGGCTGGGTTCGCCTTCGGTGTTGAACCAGGAAGGGATACATCCGTCTTTATGCTGCACGCCCGTAAGAAATTCCGCATAAGGGATACAGAGTTCCAGGATGTCGGTCTTTCTTTCCGGGAACACGCGCTGTGCCCAGAGGGTCAGGAGCCAGGCGGTATAGGACATCTGCAGGGTATGGAATTCTTTATAATACCCGGCCCAGCCGTCATCGCGCAGCCACGTTTCGTTGCCGTCTTCTTCCAGATAGCAGATAACGGGAAACATACCTTTGGTGCGGGGAGCCGACAGGATCAGATCCAGGATCTGTTCTGCCCGCAGGAGCCATTCCGGATCGTTGTTTTTCCTGCCATAGCGGTACATGCCATAGCCGGTGACCAGTTCCTGCAGCCAGCAGGCGAACCAGGCATCATGTTTGTAATCTGTACGGCTGAACCATTCTCCCTGTCTTCGTCCCGTGACGGCGCCCACGGTCTTTCCGTCCTTTTCATAGGTATAGAAGTCTGCCCGCGTCTGTTTGTCCCAGATTTCCTTTTCCCACTGCTGCAACGTGAAGACGCCGGGGAATCGTACGTTTTCATAGAGGTCGTGGCAGGTGTTTTCCCGGTAAGTATGGTACCTTTGCCAGAGGTAACGCAGGGCATCCCGGTACCCAAGACGCTCCGGCGATTCTTTGACCAGAAGGGAATAGCAGTAGCTGCAGCTTTCTCCTTCATTCAGATGGATCTGTACGAAGGCGCGGTCGCTTCCGCGTACGATATGGGTATGGCCTGCCTCGCAGGGCTGGTCCGGATCAACCCCTTTGATGCCGATTCCGCCGAAAGAAAACCAGGGGTGTGTATTCTCCGTTACATTCAGATCCATGCCCAGAGGTAGACGGTCAAGATCCTGTGCCGTGACGCCTTCCAGACCGGCGATCAGGCCGGCGAACACGCTGCCCTGCTGGAACATGACAACAGGCGTGCGGAAGTTGTAATGGGATACGATATCCATGGGTATGGTCTTGATCCGCTGACTCCACACGAAGTCTAAGGGTCCGTCCAGGGGAGTATCCGCCTCCCGTTTGGTTATCTTGTAGTCCCACTTATCCTCGATGGCGCGGAAGTTCAGCTTCTTTTTGGCGGTCGTGGTCACACGGAAATGCAGTGTGTGAGGACAGGAATCTTTCATAACGGTTCCGCCTGTCTGCATGCAGTCTGTCAGACTGATCTCCCGAATGCGGGTATAATCAGGATGCTCTATGCGGACACGGAGGATGCCGTTCTCCACGGTAGCTTCCTCCACGACTTCAGCTTCCTGATAGTAGACGGCGTAAAGCCGCTCATCCTGCAGTGCGGTCACATGGGGGAAGGACTCCAGGACCAGCGTCTCAGAGCCGCCGGAGGTGAGATAGATCTTCTCCTGATAGGTTTCCTGATCCGTGAGGGCTTCCAGTCTGATGTGATGATCTTGCAGTATCTTTGTCATAGGTAAGTTCCTCTCTTTCTGCCGTCGGATGACGACTTATCTTTGTGTCGTTATGCGGTAGGAGCCGCTTCCAAGATGCAGGACGGTACCGATGCCTGCAGCCTTTTCCTGATCGGTGTGATACGCTGCGCCGTTTCTGTGGATCTCTTTTAAGCTGCCGCATTTTTCGGGTATCTGTACTTCTGCCTGCGTGTTGAAGGGAATCTCTACTTCCAGACTGAATGCTGTCTCCGTCTTTGTCCAGGAAACAGAAACGGCTCCGTTTAAGATATCCATGCCGGCTTTTGCGTGTTCCATTTTGTCTGGGACGCAGGGAGCGATCAGCAGTTTCTGAATACCCTCCTCATCCATGGAGATGCGGATTCCGCCCAGATATTTGTAGAACCAGACGCAGGCTGCTGCCAGCATAGGCTGGTTTCTTGAATTCATGATGTTGTTGTCCCTGTCCGCTTCCCAGCGCTCCCAGATGGTGGTGGCTCCCTTGTCCAGCATGTATCCGAAGCTGGGAGAAGTCTTCTGCATCATGAGTTCGTAGACGGTGTCTTCCTGTCCATTGCGGCAGAGCACTTCCACCAGGGCTTTAGTGCCCATATTTCCGGTGGTCATGTGGTGGCCGTGGTCGCGAACGTTTGCCACGATATTTTCCACGATGCCCGCGATGTCTTCTGCGGATGCCAGTCCAAGATCTATGGAAAGGGCATTGGCGCTCTGGCTGCCCTGATCATACTGTCTTGTATCCGGGTGGAAGAAGCGGGTGTTGTATTTCCTGCGCACCTCTTCCATAAGAGAAGTGAGATAGGAAACATCCTTTCTGCCCAGTATCCCGGCCATTTCCCGAAGCTGGGAAAGGGAAAGATAGAGGTATGCCGTGGAGACCAGTGCGGCGGTCACGTGCATGGATACGGCGCCTGCGCCGTAAGGATCCGGATAACATTCTTCCTGCGGACAAGCCCACTCACCGAATCCGGTACGGGAGATGATAAGGTCTTCTGTCTCCTGCAGCAGGACATGGATATATTTCATAAGGTTGTCGTAGGATTCTTCTATAAGCCGCCTGTTGCCGTAAGTCCTGTACATCAACAGGACCAGGCTGACAGGTGTGTTGACCTGAGGGTCGCAGGGACGGCGCCCCCAGCGGAAAGGAGCGGTGTCTGCGAAGTATCCGTCCTGATTCTGGGTATCCTGGATGTCTCTCGCCCATTTCTCGAAGAAGCTTGCCATGTCATAATGATACGTGCAGCCTTCCGCGCGGGAGGTCATGTCTGTGGTCCAGCCATGTCGTTCGTCTCTCTGGGCGCAGTCCGTAGGGATTCCCATCAGGTTGCAGGCATCGGTATGTCTCATGACCTGAGCCAGCTGATTGAAGAAGGCGTTGTCGGATTGAAACCATGCATTCTCATGCAGATCCGTATGTATGAACTCGGCCGACAAGTCGTGCAGCGCTGCCTCTCCCTGTGTCTGAACGGTGAAGTAACGGAACCCGTGATAAGTGAATCTGGGTGCATATTCCTCCATATCCCGGTCGCCGCGCAGGATATAGCTGTCCTGACAGCGGGCCAGACGAAGAGCAGTACGGTCCAGGGTGCCTTCCTTCGTCAATTCTTCTGCGAAGGTCAGCGTAACCTTAGCGCCGGCATTTCCGGAGACTTTAATGCGGATCCAGCCGGTCTGGTTACGTCCGACGTCATAGAGCAGGCTGCCGTCTTCCAGTTTTCCGATACAGGATGGCGTTGAGCGCTCTACGATCCGGATCGGAGGAAGCAGTGCGCCTGTCTTGACACCGCCCGGGTTTTCCACCACGGTGGCCAGGATCCAGCCGTTTGGCCGTTGGTGCTCCTGCAGGAAGCGGGGCTCATAGGCGGGTGTGTCCCAGCCGTCTTTTTCCAGCCGGGCATCGTAGTCTTCTCCGTCATAGATACTGTTATACAGGATGGGGCCCCTGGCAACGCACCAGCCGATTCCCCAGTCGGTAAATTCTTCCTGACGGCTGCCATCTTCATACTCGATATTGAGCTGTACCAGTACCTTGGGCTGTCCGGCCCATCCGGCGCCCAGCACGAGACCGATCACGTTGTCTTCGGGCAGCAGATCTTCGGTCACGTCATAGGTGGTATAGAGGACTGTCTTCGCGCAGTCGGTGGGAGCCGGATCTAAGAGATGGTCGCCGATCCGGTGGCCGTTCAGGCGCAGTTCATGGTATCCCAGACAGCAAACGTAAGCTCTTGCCCGGACGATTTTCTTCTGCTGACAGGAGAAGGAGTAGCGCATCAGGAGACCGTTGCCGATCAGGCCGCCCAGAAAGCTCATCCAGTTTCCTTTCCAGTCACGATCATTAAGCAGGCCCATTTCAAACCAAGCTGGTTCGCTGAAGGGAGAGAATTCTCCCGACTGATCCTGAATGCGGACCATCCAGTAGATCCGTTCACCGCTTTTTAGAGCAGTGCCCTGATAGGGAATCGCATAAGAACGGCGGCTTTTTACTATGCCCGAATCCCATCGGTCATAGATTCCTTCCGATAGAAGGGACTCTTCGGAGGAAGCCACGATCTGCCAGGCTTGCTGCCAGCCGCTTTCCGGGGCGGCTTCTTCCCGGACCTGCCAGCTGAGGAGCGGCTGGCTTTTCTGTACTCCCAAAGGATTTTTCTCATATTCGCAACGTAGATTTTCAGGAATATGGCTGTTCATATTGTGTACCTCTCTTTCAATTTTTGCGGATAACCGTATTATCCATAGTAATCCCCCATTCTTGCTCAGTCTGCAAATTTGGGCGCAAGCACAAATTTGTGTGTGAAAAATCTGTCGCATATGGATTTTTCACACTAAACTCCATCATGCACAGCCTGCTGCCTGGCGGGCCGCATGGCTATCCATGCTATGAAAGCCTCTGGATTTCATAATAATGTCATTATCTATCTCTGCGGATGGTAAGGCAATGGAACAGAGTATAGTTTTTGTGCATCTTTTATAGAAATCCGGATGTCTACTTATATTAACGGCAGAATTAATGTGCGTAAAAACTATAAAAATAGTGTATTTTGTAAAAAGAATATAAATATTGCACAAAATATATAGTTTGCATAATTGTCTTGTATCTGCCAATGCTTTATGATGATAAACGTAACAACAAAGCCGGAGGCTGAATTGTTATTGCTGAGTAAATGTAACCGAAAACAAAGCAAAAGGAAGAGGAGGAAAGATTGAAAATTAAAATTTTCAATCGCGGGATTTGTGTCTGCGCGTTGCTTGCCACAAACTCGTTTAATGCGACGTCTCAACATAGTTGAGACAAAAGCAGCGCAGAAATGGAGGAAGCTATGAAGTACAAAAAAGCGAAAAGATTGTTATCTTTGGGAGTTATGACGGTATTTGTGCTGTCATTGCTGGCAGGCTGCGGCGGTGATTCCGGTACGAAGCCGGAAGCGACAGAAGGAAATACTGAGGAAGTGCAGGACGCACAGGAAGCAACAGATGCATCTGACAGTGCAGATGGAGATGCGGAAACGATCACCATGTGGGGCTGGAATGCGGGTGATATAGATAAGATCTTTGCGGCATATAAGGAGAAGACAGGGGCTGATGTGGAACTGGAATATGTGACGGTGCAGCAGGAAGAGTCGTTTCAGAAGCTGCAGACCACGATCAGTGCAGGCCTGGATCTGCCTGATATTGTGCCCAGTGAAGTGGGACAGAGGGGAACGATGCTGTCGCTGGATATCTGGGAAGATTTAAGTAAGGATCCTTATAATTTCGATACAAGCTGGATCTTCCCTTATCAGGTACCGCTGTGCAGCAATGAGCGGGGTGAACTGGTAGCGCTTCCCTGGGATGTAAGTACGGCGGCGCTTGCTTATAAGAGACCGCTTGCGCTGGAATATCTGGGAACGGAAGATCCGGACGAGCTTAGCGCTATGTTTCCGGACTGGGAAACTTTCATGGAAAAGGGAATTGAGGTCAAGGAAGCGAGCGGCGGCAGGATCTTCATGTTTGCCAGTCTGACCAATGTTAAGCAGATTATGGATGGTCAGAATCCGCAGCCGATCGTGCAGGATGGCACACTGGATATGACTTCGATCAAAGAGACTCTCGGCTGGATGATCAAATTCAGAGATGCGGGAATCGTAGATAATATCCTGGAGACATCAACGGCTTACAGTGCCTCTTATGCAGATGATCTTCATATCTTCTATCCCTGCGCAGGATGGTCACCCACTTACGTGATCCAGCCCAATGACCCGGAAGGACAGGGAAAATGGGGCTTGATGGTTCCGCCGCAGGGGTGCTTCAGCTGGGGCGGCTCTGCATTCATGATCCCCAGGGATGCCAAACATAAAAAGGCAGCTTATGATTTTATTTCCTGGTTGGATTCGGAAGAAGGCACCAGAACCCAGCGTGATGTGGTCGGCTATAGTATTTCCAATGTGGAACCGTACAAGGACGCAGAATTTGCGGCGCTCTACGATGACTGGTTTGGCGACCAGAATATCGGCGAAATGTTGTTCCAGAAAGCTATGGAGAATATTGAAGTAAGACCCGTGAGCACCTATGATGCAACGATCACGGAAGTCTGGTCGATGGTGACAGAGGCTGTCAACAGTGATAAGAGTATTGACTTTGAAAGTGCATGCAGCATGTTTGAAGAAGAGATGTACACGCTGGCGCCGGAGTTAAGAAAATAACAGGAAGTTTCAGTAAGGTGTCTGCTGGCCGGATGGTGCAGCAGACACCGTGCAGATAGGAGTGTATATGTCGAAAATAAGATCACAGACACAAGGCGGAAAGGGGTTGAAGCGAAAGCTGAAAGGGCGTATGATCTGGCCGTATTTATTCATTCTTCCCTTTTTCATTATCTATATTGCTTTTAATTGTTATCCGCTCATCTATACCTTTATCATCAGCCTGAATGACTGGGACGGATTTTCTCAGCCGGTCAGTGTGGGATTGGCCAACTATAAGAATATCTTTACGGAGGATCCCTACTTCCTGAAGTCGATCGGAAATACACTGTTCTTCATGGCTTTTGATATCCCGATCGTGATCATATGCGGCCTGATCCTGGCATCGGTATTCAACAGCAGGAAATTAAAAGGAGCCGGCTTCTTCCGGACAGCGGTCTTCCTGCCTTACATAACGATCCCGGTGGCGATAGGTGTTCTGTTCTGCCTGTTGTTTGACTGGAATTCCGGAACGGTCAATCTGATCCTGGCCAGACTCGGGCTGATCGAGGAACACATCAACTTCCTGGGCGTGCCCAGGCTGGCACGGATGATCGTGGTTATGATGATCTGCTGGAAGTACATCGGATATCATATGATATTCTTCAATGCAGGAATCTCCGGGATATCCATGGAATTGTACGAGGCGGCGGATGTGGACGGAGCCAGTGCGTTTGTGAAATTCACAAAGATCACGATTCCGCTGCTTAAACCGATCATAGAATATCTGATCATCATGAACATCATCTGGGGCTTCCAGTTGTTTGATGAACCGAAAGTGCTGTTCAGTTCTTGGACTTCTTCTTCCGGAGGGAGCGGACTGATGGGCGGGCCGCTGAAATCCTGCCTGACAGCTATCTGGTATATCTATGACACTTCCTTCGGTTCCCAGATGCGGTACGGTAAGGGAGCGGCAGCAGCCTACGGGACGTTCCTGTTTATCCTGATCTTTTCTTTGGCAGCATTTATAGTCATGAAGATCATTGGAAGAAAGAGTGGGGAAGATTAGGCTGAAAAATCAAAGATTTTACAGCTTTCTATTTAAGCAGTATCACAAGCAGGCTTGTGATATGCAAGGGGTTAGTGTGAAAAATCCATATGCGACAGATTTTTCACACACAAATTTGTGCTTGCGCCCAAATTTGCAGACTGAGCAAGAATGAGGGGTTAATATGACGAAGAAAAAATTTTATAAGATTGTTTTATTTCTGATCATGATACTGATCGCATTGATCTGCCTGCTTCCTTTTTATTTTATGCTCATCATGAGTACTCAGTATACGGAGGATATTTATAAGGGGATCACATTTCTGCCGGGCCGTTATCTGTTGGAGAATCTGAAGACGGTGATGAATGCCCATTTTGAGGTGTATTACAAGAACAGCCTGATCGTGGCTGCATCGGCGACGGCGCTTTCCCTGATCGTCAGTACAATGTGCGGATTTTCTTTTGCCATGTATAATTTCAAGGGATCGAAGTTCCTGTTCGCATTCGTCCTGGTGACGATGATGATCCCTACGCAGCTTGGTCTGGTAGCTTTCGTTGTAGAGATGAAGGCGATCGGATGGATGAATACCCTTTTGCCGCTGATCGTTCCGCCGGCAGCCACGGGATTCGGCGTGTACTGGATGAAAAACTTTATCGGGAGTAATTTCCCGAAGGAACTGATGGACAGTGCGAGAATTGACGGGGCCAGTGAACCGGGGATCTTATTTTCTATTGCAGTGCCCTGTATCAAACCGGCGATCGCGTCTCTGGGATTGATGAACTTCGTGACCAACTGGAATTCTTTCCTGGTTCCGCTCATTGTCCTGAACAAATCGGAGACATATACGGTACCGATCGGCATCATCAATTTGAATTCCGCGTACCGGAATGACCTGGCGGCTAAGATCACGGCGCTTTCTATAGGGATCATTCCGTTATTAATCTTGTTCCTGCTGACGGCAAAGACGTTTATCAGCGGAATTACTATGGGGGCAGTGAAAGAATAAGAGGGCGCTTCGGAATGGAGGAGAAAATGGAAAAATATTTTAAGAACCCGATCCTGCCGGGATTTTATCCGGATCCATCGATATGCAGGGTGGGAGAGGATTACTATTTAGCAACATCTTCTTTCGTGTATTACCCGGGTTTGCCGATCTTTCACAGCAAAGATCTGGTGAACTGGGAACAGATCGGGCATGGGATCTCACGGCCGGATCAGCTGGACTATAAGAATTGTGAGACGTCGCTGGGATTATGGGCGCCTACGATTCGTTATCATCAGGGGGTCTGGTATCTCATCAATACTTTTGTTTCCGGAGGGCGCGAAGCAAAGCGGGAGAACTTCGTTCTGACGGCCAGGCGGCCGGAGGGGCCCTGGAGCGATCCGGTCTTCATCGAGGGTGCGGACGGCATTGATCCCAGTCTTTTCTTCGATGAGGACGGCAGAATGTGGTACACGGGGAACTTTATCGTGCAAGAGCCTCTGTATGAGGGACACCATGGCATTTATCTTTGTGAACTGGATCCGGTTTCCTTCCAGATCATCGGGGAACGCCGCGTGATCTGGGACGGTGCGCTGACTCGCAGCCATTGGATTGAGGCGCCGCATTTGTATAAGAAGGGCGGATATTATTATCTGATGGTGGCGGAGGGCGGGACTTTTGTCGATCACAGCGTGATGATGGCCAGAGCCGAATCCGTGGAAGGGCCGTATGAACCCTGCCCGCGCAACCCGATCTTGACGCACAGGCATATGTCTATGGAAGCGCCTGTTTCCGTGGTCGGGCATGGAGATCTGTTCGAGACGCAGAACGGAGAATGGTGGATGGTGGTTCTGGGTATCCGTACGTATCAGAAAACGCATTTCAATACAGGAAGAGAAACTTTCCTGGTGCCGATGCGCTGGGAAGAAGACGGCTGGCCTATGGTGGATAACGAGGAAGGCCGGGTGAGGGTCTGGGAACGTCGGCCAGACCTGCAGGAGAACAAAGTGCTCCCGGTATGTGGCGCGGATCAGTTTGAGGGAGAACAGTTAGCCTGGTGCTGGAATACCATTCATCCGCCCGTGGAACCCTTCTATTCTCTGACGGAAAGGGAGAGCTGTCTGCGCCTGCACCTGCTTCCGCAGACGATGGAGGAGATCTGCTGTCCTGCTTTTGTGGGAAGACGGCAGCAGCATAAGAGCTTTCTGGCAAAGACGGCGATGGATTTTGCTCCGGAGAACGAGAAGGAAGAATGCGGTCTTGCGCTGGTGCAGGATGACAGATATCATTACCTCTTCCTGTGTGGAGGAACAGAGAAGGGAACACGGGACGGACGGATGCTGCGGCTGTATCGGTGCGAAGGCAACGGCAGGCAGCTTGTTGAAGAACGAAAGATCGAGTCCGGGCGTATTTATCTGACGGTGTTCTGCACGGGAGAAACCTATCGGTTTTATTACGGATTGCGTGAAGACCAGATGGAGTCCTTCGGAGAGGAACAGGAAGCTTCGCTGCTCAGTTCGGATGTGAATGAAGGATTCACGGGTGCTTATCTGGGGATGTATGGTACGTCCAACGGCGCGGCAACAGAAGGATACGGAGATTTTGACTGGTTTGTTTATCAAGGATAGACCAGGGCAGAAATATACAGTGGATTTACGAAAAAAGCAGGGATATAATGCCTTGCTTTTTTGTCATATAGGAAATTTCTACGGATTTCCTATATGACAAAAGCAATTATCGCACTGCGACGGAACAATATTTAATATTTAGAAGATGCTAAACTAGTTTATTTTTATTGATATTATCCACAAAAAGACATATTTAATTTAGGATTATGTAACAAAAAGAGTTTAAGCATGCAAAATAGTGTTGAAAAAGGCAAAAGGAATGTTATAATGAATAATATAGTGATTTGTTAAAAATGATGGATGAAGCACCTTATAAAGTCTGATAAAACATATTAAATGTGTATAAAATGTTAAAAATAGAAAAAGGATCATAAGAATAAAGATAATTTGCTGTAAAAATATCTGATGAAGATCATGCGGGACAATTATCAGGCCCGCATACTTATTACCTATAATATTTAGAAAAACCTAAATTTATTTGGTAATATAAAAAGATAAATGGAGACAGTCCATCTTTGGGAACAAGTACGTGGACTTACGGTGTTATGTGTATATGATTCAGACGGAGGTTATGAATGAGAAGGAAAAGGGTTATGGCCGGTATGGTAATCAGATCGTGCCGATGCCGAATAATGTTGCGAAATGGTAGACGAGGTATGTTATGGATGCCAGCCACGGGCATTCCGGACTGCTGGCGATCGAGCTGCAACAGGGAGCTGACGAAGAAGGCGAAAGAGTACAACAGACAGGCAATGTCCGATGCAGGACTGACGGCGGCGGAATAAAGTGTGTGCATCTTATACAGGCACAGTACTTTTCAAAGAAAGTTTGTGTCTGGAAAGAGATGAGATGCAGGTAAGAGAAATAATATAGGCACAACGGATGTGCACCCTGTAAGAGAGGAGGGGAGTTTCCTCTCCCTCAATTTCAACTAATGTATACTTTTATAAAAAAAACTTTGGAAATATGTAAAAAAGGGTGTTATGATAGAAAAGAGATAGGAGAACAGTATGAGTGAGAGTGGATTAAAATGGAACGAACCCTGGATCGTGCAGCGTGCCGACCCATATGTATACCGCCATACGGACGGAACATACTATTTTACCGCTTCCGTTCCGGCTTATGACAGTATCGTGCTGCGCCATGCGGATACGCTGGCGGGGCTGGCAGAGGCGGAAGAGACGGTGGTATGGAGAAAACATAAAAGCGGTCCTATGAGCGAGCATGTCTGGGCACCGGAACTGCATTTTCTGGACGGGAAGTGGTATCTTTATTTTGCGGCCGGTGAGGCGGAAGATATCTGGGAGATCAGGCCTTATGTGCTGGAATGCGGGGACGTGGATCCGATTACGGGACGATGGAGCGAGAAGGGGAAGATGCAGTGTGCCGATGAGGATCCGTTTTCCTTCCGGGGATTCTCTCTGGATGCAACGGTCTTTGAGAATAAGGGCGAATATTACTATGTATGGGCGGAAAAGGTCGGTGTCGGTAAGCAGATTTCCAACCTGTATATTGCCCGGATGGAGAGCCCTTGGAAATTGCAGACCGTGCAGGTGCTTCTGACGACGCCGGACTATGATTGGGAGCGAGTGGGATTCTGGGTGAATGAGGGGCCTGCAGTGGTGAAACGGGACGGGAAGATCTTCCTTACCTATTCTGCCAGTGAGACGGGGACAGCGTATTGCATGGGAATGTTGACGGCGGATGAGGATACCGATCTTCTTGACCCGCTTTCCTGGAAGAAGGAGCGCCATCCGGTGCTGACCAGTGAGGAACGGAAGGGAATCTACGGGCCTGGCCATAATTCTTTTACCACGGATGAAGACGGCAATACGGTGATGGTGTACCATGCCAGAACGGAGAGTGAGATCGTAGGAAATCCGCTCTATAATCCGAACCGGCATGCCATGCTGATGAAAGTGAAATGGGATGCTAAGGGAAGGCCGGTATTTTCCTTTGAGTAGGACGGGATGTGAGAAGAGGGCCTGAAAGTGATACAGCGATGGATTGCCCGCCGGATATGGAGGGGGAGGTAAATGAATAGTACTTTAGATGTATCTAAAACATGGGGGGGGGAATTCCAAGATGATGTATATCAAGAATCTGGAAGACGGGGTGGAGTTGTTCAAGGCTCTGGGGTCTGAACTGCGGGTGAACATTATCCGTTTTCTGCTTAAAAATAGAGAGATGAATATGAATGAAATTGCCACCAGCCTGAACATTACCAGCGGTGCACTTACCAGCCATATCAAGAAGCTGGAGGATGTAGGATTAATCCAGGTGCGCGTTGATGTCGGCGGACACGGCAACCAGAAGGTCTTTCGGGTGGCGCAGGAGCGGCTGTTGGTGGACATTGTACCCGCGGAGGAAGAGAGTAATGTGGGCTTTTATGAGGCGGAGGTGCCTGTGGGGCAGTACAGCAATTACAGTGTGTACCCGACCTGCGGTATTGCCACAACTTCGTCATTGATCGGAGAGGTGGATGATTCCCGCTATTTTGCCCATCCCGACCGAATCAATGCTGGTATCTTATGGTTTACCAAAGGATATGTGGAGTATCTGATTCCCAATGTACTGCCGGTGGCACAGAAGATCGACGAAATCACTTTTTCTATGGAACTTTCCAGTGAAGCTCCCGGTGTCAACAGTAACTGGCCGTCGGATATCTCTTTCTGCCTGAACGATGAGCCCATCGGGATTTGGACTTCGCCTGGGGACTTTGGGGATGTGCGCGGCATCTTTACACCGGACTGGTGGTTTCCGAACTGGAACCAATACGGACTGTTAAAGATGCTGGTCATCAACAGACAGGGAACGTTTATAGACGGATTGAAAATATCGGATGTCTCATTGGAACATTTCGGGCTGGATTATAAGAGTACGATCCGATTGAAAATGGAAGTGCGGGAAGACGCGGTGCATGTGGGCGGGATGACCCTGTTTGGAAGCGGATTCGGCAACTACGGGCAGGGCATCCGGGTGCGGATGCGCTACAGCCCGATGGACGGATGCAAAGGTAATTGAGAGAGAAAGAAAAGAACAGCGGTTTGTGCGGTCAGGCGTAAACTGCTGTTCTTTTTGCGAAGCAGATTTACTTTCTTAGAGGTAACCGAAAGGTTCCTTCGCGTCGATAAAGGTGATCGGGAAGTCCGAAAATCTTTCCTGCAGCCATTTTTCCATATATTTCATGCCAAATTCCTCGCTTCTCTCGTGTCCGAGAGTGAGCATTCCCTTGTTGAAGCCCATCTGGTAAGCGTCATTCAGATAAGCGCAGATGGTCCACTCCGTGATATCGCCCACCACCATCAGATCCAGTCTGTCGCGCTCCATCACCTGCATCGGCATCACTTCCACGCCCAGACCCAGGCTTCCGCCGCCGACCAGAATGCCGACTCTGCGCACCTTCATGTCCGGAGAACCGATGATCTGAATCGTATCCATATGAAAGATATCTTTAAATTCTTCGGCAAGTTTTCGCAGTGTCGTCTCAGGGATTTCATAGATCCAGGGCTGCGGCTCGTCTTTTTGCAGATATTCGCGCCAGCCCAACGCTTCTATCAGTCCTTCGTAGATGTAATCGATCTCGGAGCCCATGTGCATATGATCGTGGAGCCGCCAGATCGTGATGCCGTGATCTTCCAGATATTTTTTCTTTGCCAGATAGATGCTGTCATTTTCGCACCAGTCGGTCTTATCCAGTCCGTTAAACCAGGTGGGCTCATGGGTGATGATGAAGTTCCTGCCCTGCCTTACTGCTTCCTGGATCACGTCGAAGGTTGCCATGAAGGTAGTAGCCACCCCTGTGACTTCCTGATCTGGGCTGCCGATGGAAATGATGTCACAGGTGGGCTCGATCTTCGCCCCGCCGCACATATCTGCGAGTATCTTGTCAATTACCTGCTGTACCGTCCATTTTTTCATAAGTCAAACCTCTCCTTTGCGCCAATCACTGTTATTGTGTCTGTGAGATGATGCCGGGGCTGCGCCTGACATCATAAGGTTATTTTAACAGAAAAGTTTCAGGATGTATCATTTTTAAAAACATCTTTTGCTTATGCTGTATCCACTTGTGATTGCTGTTTTGGATGTCGGAAAAGGATTGTGAAACAGAACTGGATTGCTGAAGAAATAAATCGTGATTACATGGAGTTGAAGGTTATCAGTCACGGTGCCCTGCATTCCGCTGCAAGGGTATTGAGTGCGTAGTACTCGTCAATAACTTTACGGTTTCGGTTGAAGGAATGGTCTGTCTGCTTCGTGTTGCACTCGTTGACTTATCGAGATCTCTTCTTATATAATTTAAATAGTTTTATTTTGTGATCAATGAGTCAAGTGCCGCGCTTAATGCCAGTCGAAGGCTGGCTTGAGCAGATAGATCGGAGAAAGAGGGGCGTTATGGAAGAGATTCGTTTTGAACCCGATTGCAATACATCTATTCCTCATTTTCACAGTGAGATGGAGATCTTATATGTTCTATCCGGCCGAATCGCCATTATCGGCTCCGGTTACAATTACGTTCTTGAGCCGGAGGACTTTATTGTTCTGAATCCTTATGAGCATCATGAATTGTATGCGGAGGCGGGATGTCACACCATATCCGGTTATGTTTCTCCGGATCTGTTTCAACAATCCCGGTTGGGACGTGTTGTCTGCTGCAGCAGGGATGTTTCCGGTCAGTCAGAGTATGCTGCGCTGATCCGTGTCAGGCTGGCCATGCTTTTTAAATATCATCTGGGAGAACCTTCCCCTTCCAGGAAGCTTTATGTTTTAAGCCAGCTTTTCGGGCTGCTTGCCATATTGAAAGCGCAGTTTGAAGTGTCCGGCGATCACTTTCAGGCATCCGGCAGGGACGCGGATCGGATGCAGGAAGTGCTGACCTATCTGAGCATGCATTTTCATGAAAACATTACCATGCAGGAGGTGGCCGACCGCGTCTACATCTCCAAGAGCCATCTTTCGCGGGAATTCCAGAAACATATGGGCATTTCCTTTTCCGATTATCTGCGTCGGCTTCGTTTAAACCGTGTCGCATATCTTCTGTCACACAGCGAAAAAACGATTACGGAGATTGCATTGGACTGTGGGTTTTCCAACATCAATACCATGATCATCAATTTTCATGAAGAGTATGGCGAAACACCGGGCGTCTATCACAAGCGGCATTATCGAAAGAGTGCCGGTGCATTTGATGTGCCCCGGCCTGATAACAGACAGGAAGAACATCCTGCAGATATCATCTCGTGTATGAATCTGCTGAAACATGCGGCAGCGGAAGAAGTGATGCGGCCTTTGGATAAGAAACAGCAGGAAAACGTTTCCGTACAGGTGAGCCTTCGTGAAGATGGCGGGAAGCTCTGTCTGCGGCATAATGACACGATAAGCATTGGTTGGGCTAATTCCCTGATGAGCAAGTCCATTCACACAGTATTGCAGCGGGCCGTCAGGGAGATCGGTTTCCGCTATATCCGTTTTCACGGTATTTTGGATGACGTTATGGATCTATATCATGAGCGGGAAGACGGTAGGCCCTGGTTGAGTTTTACTTATATGGACATTGCGCTGGACGAGATCGTGGATCTTGGTTTGAAACCTTTCTTTGAATTTAGTTATATGCCTCGCAGACTGGCGGAGCATACGAACAATATTTTCGGAGCCTCCTGTATTGCATTGCCCGGAACGCCTGAGGCTTTGGAGAAATGGGGGTTTTTGGTAGAGACGGTAATGAACCATCTGCTGGAACGGTACGGGTATGAGGAGGTGCGGCAATGGCGCTTTGCACCGATTAATGCCCTCTATATTTCTTATGGGGTGTTTACGGCAGACAAATACCTTGCTTATTACGAAAAAACCTATCGCGGTATCCGCGGCTGCCTGCCGGAGGCCTCCATATATGGTTTCGGGCTGGATACCGGCTTTATTGTGTTGGACGGGCCGGTGCTTTTCGAGCATCTGTTAGATCATTGCCGCAGGCATGACTGTCTGCCGGATGCATTTACGTTCCAGTGCTTTGGATGCGATTATTCCAAAGTTCCCCGGAGCAGGACCGAAGACAGTATTTCCTCCGAGGCCGACAGAATGACCGGGGAGCCGGCTGCTGTCAGCGCGGATCCGGATATCTTAAAGCATGAGATTGCAGGGTGCAGGGAAATCATGCAGAGGCAGGGGCTTTTAAAATGCCCGATTCACGTATGTGAATGGAATTCTACCATCTGGCAGAATGACCTTGGAAACGATACTTGCTTCAAAGCTGCTTTTATCATGAAAAATATCCTGGAAAACTGTGAAGACGTGACGGGTATCTCCTATACCCATTTGACGGATCTTTCCGATCGCCGTGTCATCAACTCAAGCCTCTATCACGGCGGCTATGGCCTGCTCACCTACAATGGCATTCCCAAAGCCGGTTATTTCGCCTATCAGCTGTTGACCATGCTGCAGAAGGAAATGGGGATCGTGTCGGCCAGAGGAGAAGGGTATCTTGTTACCCGCTCGGAAGATTACAAGAGAATTCAGATCGTTCTCTATCACTACTGCCATTATGACAGTACAAATCACATAGACAGGATGCTCTCGGTGGAAGAACAGCATTCGGTGGATCGTTATTATGGATTTGAACAAAAAGGGGCAAAGAGCTTTCGGTTTACGTTGACGGATCTGCCGGAGGGCGCATATATGAAACGGACTTTTACCATCAACCGGGAACATGGGAGCAGCTACGACGTCTGGATGCATCTGGGGGCACCGGAGTTCCGGGGACGGCAGCAGACGGATTATCTGAACAACATAAGCAGCTTTCAGATTCATTACGAACCGCTGCGCATCACTGATTCCGGAGAATGGATTTTTTCTGCAGTATTGGATGAACATGAAGTAAGGTTGATCTTGATCGACAGGAAATGATCATCACGATTTTACTACGTAAAAATCACGATTTGTTTCGCAGTTTGGCGATGCAGATCGTGTTTCTGTGTACATTAGAAATCATTTGGTATACACTGTCTGCCCGGGCGGATAGGCGGGAGAGGACAGTTTCGGTATAATGATCTACATAAAGATATGCGGATTCCGGATCGGGAATCGGTTCGGGATAGAGATACATGTAACGGAGAAATGAAAATCCAGTGGTTACATGGAGAGTAAGGTTGAATAAATTCTCTGATGAGCAATTTAGTTCAACAAACTGAACAAGTTCAGTTGGAATTTGTGCCGAGGCGTCACAAATTCTATTGATCGCAGAGCAAAATCGGAGTATTCCTTCGGAAAACTCCTAAATTCTGCTCGCGTCCTCAGCGTAAAACGCTTCGGAATGGAAGTAAATATAAAGAAAGAAGGAGGTTTTACATGGAAGTAAAGGAATGGACTTACGAAGAACTACCGGAATTTACGGAGGAAGTGGAAGGGGCGCATGTCATTTCCACTACGGGAGATGAGATAGGTGTCACTTATATTCCAAATGTAGTGTATGCCGAGATAGACGACATCAAGCTGCATTTGCAGATCTTACAGCCATTTACCCGCAATCAGCCGGAGATGGTCAGCCCTTGTGTAGTTTTCGTTCAGGGATCGGCATGGATGCCTCAAGATGTCTATGCACAGCTTCCCAGAGTATCGAGGCTCGCTGAGCGGGGTTACGTAACGGCGGTCGTGGAGTACCGCCATTCCGGAATTGCAGCTTTTCCGGCACAGATCATGGATACCAGGAATGCAGTACGGTTCCTGCGGGCCAATGCGGAGCAGTATCACATCGATCCGGACAGAATTGTTGTCTCTGGCGATTCATCGGGCGGTCACACGGCGATGTTTGCCGGTATGATACATGATGATACAGAGAATAATCTCTATCCAGGTGTTTCTGCGGATGTAAAAGGAATCGTCAATTTCTATGGCAGTACCAGCGTGATGGCGGAAGACTCCAATCCTGTTCAGGTTCTGCATTGTCAGCCGGACAGTCCGGAAGGTATGGTGATGGGGCATGTAGATCTGCGGAACAATCTGGAACTGAAGCGGAGATTGTCCGTGGAGTGTAACATTACGGAAGATACCGTGATTCCACCGGTCATCATTCTTCATGGGACCAAAGACCGTGTGGTTAACTGCGAAGGCAGCGTGATCTTGTACCGCCAGCTGAAAGAATGTGGCAAAGATGTACAGCTGTATCTGATCAAGGGCGCTGACCACGGCGGTGCGGAGTTCTGGACTACAGAAACGCTTGATATTGTTGACAGATTTATCCGCAGCTGCATTTAGCAGCAGGCACCAGTAAAGGAGATGCGTATCTGATATACATGGTAGAATCTAATTTTGCAGCAAAATGCATGGAACTGCAGCGGATCAGGGACGGATACGCAGATTCTATGGAATTATACAATAAAGTGAGGGAAAGAATATGTCAAAAGAAACAAACAAGATAAGTTTAGTTGAGAAGGTTCTGTATGGATCCGGAGACGTCGGTCTGAACGCGATGTATACGCTGTTCAGTTCTTATGTGCTCTTTTTCTATACAGATGTTATTTTTATGAATGCTGCCCTGATCGGAGCCGTGATCATGGTCTCCAAGATTTTTGACGGCTTCTCCGATCTGATCGCAGGGCAGCTGATCGACACGCACAGATCCAAAAGAGGCCATTGTATTCCGGTCCTCTTGAAATGGACGCTGCCGATGGTTGCATCCGTAGTGTTGGTCTTTCTTGTGCCGGATTCTACCGTTGCAGTCCGTGTAGCTTATATTTTTGTTACTTATAATCTGTTCAATACGGTTCTGTATACTTATGTCGGCATGGCGCATGGTTCTTTGGCTACCTATGTCACCAATAATTCCGAAGATCGTTCCCAGATGCTGATCTTCAAGATGCTCTTTGCTGCGCTGACGCAGACGATCATGGCGAGCGTTATGATGCCGATGGTCAACTTCTTCGGCGGCCAGCAGATGCAGAGTGCCTGGATAAAATCTATTCTGGTATTTGGTATTGCTGGAATCATTCCTTTGGCGCTTAATATCCTGTTTGTCAAGGAGCGGATCGACAATGATGCGCCGCCGGAAAACATCGTGCAGGGTGTCAAATGTGCTTTCGTCAATAAGTATTGGTGGATGGCGTTTGTGATCAATCTTTGCGCAAACTTTATCTTGACTTTTAACCTGTCCGTTTCCGTATATTATCTGAACACGGTCATGGGGAATATGGGATTGATGGGCACCTTCGTTGCGTGCTCCAATATGCCGGCTGTATTTCTGTGTATTGTCTGCCCGTTCCTGTTAAAGAAGTTTACGAAACGTCAGATGGTGCTCTTCGGTGCCGCCTGTATGATCATTGCCCAGGTAGTGTTCATCGTGGCGCCTGCTACGGTGCCGATACTATTTGGCACGGCGCTCCTGCGCGGTATCGGTATGGGATTTGCCATGGGTATGGCGGGAGCTTTGATCGGAGATACGATCGACTATGGTGAATGGAAGACCGGCACTCGTGTGCAGTCGGTTCTGTTCTCGGCAAGTTCTGTAGGGGCCAAGGTGGGTCAGGGTGCGATGACAGCGTTGTTCGGATTCATTCTCACTGCCATCGGCTATGACGGGCAGGCAGCCGTGCAGACGGCGCAGGCAGTTTCCGGTATCAACGGATTCTTTAAATATGGTCCGCTGGTGATCGCAGTCATTTTACTGATCGATACCTGGTTTCTGGACGTGGAGACAAAGAATCCGCAATATATCAAAGAACTTGAGGCACGTAAGTCGAAGGCAGGAATTTGATCTTACTGTATGGGATTTTGTTGTGAGTATAATGCGAAGCGTAACGAGAAGGCGGGGGTTAGCCCCTGCCTTTTTTGGTCGTTCGGTAAGAATATTAAAAGAAAACAGTAGGAAAATGGTATGTTTTATGGTATGATTACATGTGTTTGAGCATTAAAGGGGATATATACTCGGGATATGTAGTAGAACCAGGAAGAATGGAGGACACTGATATGAAGTTAGCGTACGGCAGCAGTAAGAAAGGCGATGTATCAGAAGCCTTAAGAACTATAACAGAGCCTGCGGCCCTGCTTTTTTCTGTTGCGAAGGAAGAAATGCTTGAGCGCGCGGCCGCTGAGATCGAGAAGGCGTTTCCCGGTGTGGCATCGATAGGCGGAGTCGGGCAGGCATATATTGACAAGGAATTTTTTGATGCGGGCATTACGGTTATTGCGATGAAAGAAAATATTAAGGTGGTGGCGGATGTTCTGGAGCATGCATCTGTTATGCCGATCAAATATATCAGACGACTGGAGAATGCGGTAAGAGCAGTAGGAGGAGAAAAAGGGAAAACGGCATGTTTTGACATCTGTTCTGCGGGAGCGGACGTCCGTGCCGTCACTACGCTGTCCGACTATCTGTGCCGTCTGGGATATGACCTTGCAGGTGGTACGAGCAATTCTTCATCGGTTGCCTGTAACGGAAAGGTTTATCAGGACGCCTGTGCCTTTTTCATCTTTAAAAATCTGCATGGAAAGATAAAGTCATATAAGGAAAATATTTACATACATCCACAGGGCAGTGAAAAGCAGTTTATGGTGACAGAGGCGGATCCGAAGAAGTATAAGATTCGTACACTGGAGAACAAGTCTGCCGAGAAAGTGTACACCTCCGAGCTGGGGATCAGCAGAGATAAGATCACAACGCAGACGTTCAAGAATCCGTTTGGCCATGTCTGTGGTTCCGACACTTATATTGTGTCCATCAAAGATGTGGAATCGGATGGGAGCATTATCACTTTCCGGCCTGCGAACAAGATGGATTTTCTGACGATCTTAAGTATGGGTGATTACAGAGAGGTGGTACAGGATACGATATCCAGGATCAAGAGCGATCTCGGCCGTGCTTCAGCGGTTCTGTCTGTCAACTGCCTGTTCCGGTATATCATGTTTAATGATGAACATTACTGGGACAGTTATCTGGCGGAGATGTGCCGCAGCTTTTCTCATGCGGGTATGGTTGGTGTCGGGGAACACTACAATACACAGTTCGTTAACCAGACAATGTGCTGTCTGGCATTTGAATAGGGGGTGGCAGGCGTGTTTAGATGGTTTGGTAATACTGGAAACATAGAGAAAGAAAAGGCTTCCGCATCTGTCACGGCGGCGGAGAAAAGGGAGGAATTTGACAAGCATCCGCTGGATTATGCGTTGTCAAGTGTGTACAGGGTTGTGAATGAGCTGGCGGAGGATGTGTTTCTGACTACGCAGAAGATGCGTTATGCAACGGAACGTCTTTCGGGATTGAAGGAAGATATGGTCGGGCCGCAGGGCGAGGTGAGCGCACTGGAGGACGGATTTCGGGATATCACAGCAGCGGCGGATCATTTCAGTGATGTGGAGATGGAGATTGATGCGTCTGTCTCTGAGGCGCAGCAGCAAATGGAGCGGTTGAAAGAGGATTCCAATTCGCTGCAGGACAATTTCAGGAATATGTCCAAGACGTTTGATATGCTGCAGGATGCGCTGGATAAGATCAGGAACAGCCTGACCGGGATCAGGGCCGTTGCCGACCAGACGAATCTTCTGGCATTGAACGCCAGCATCGAGGCGGCCAGAGCCGGCGAACAGGGCAGAGGTTTCGCGGTTGTAGCAGAAGAAGTGGGCAATCTTGCGAAGACGAGCCGGGACATGGTCGAAGGAATTCATGCGAGTATCGTGGAGGTGGAGCGTCAGAGCAACGAGCTGAACAAGTTTATTCAGGCATCCGATGAAGCGATGCTCCGCAATATCGAGAGTATAGAACAGACAGGAAAATATTTTGATGATGTGAAGAGAAGTGCGGCCGGCACAGAGGAGGTACGGCAGGCGATCGAAACTGCAGTGGAGAGAAACCGCACCTATGTGCAGACGGTTCAGGATTCCCTGGTGGGGACGGCCGGAGTGTACAGCGATATTATCGACAAGATGGATATCGATGACAGTAAGAAAGGGGTACTGATCGAGACATTTCAGAATATCATTGAGCAGGCGATCGCCGTGGTGGCGGAGCTGCCGTGAGTTCATGAGCAGAAGCAGCAGAAGCATTCCGCGGTGGGAGTGCTTCTGTTTTGCTATAGGGTGGAACTGCAGATTTCGAATCTTGCGGTACGTTACAGGTGTGTGTGCCAGAATAAGACGGTGAATTATTGCCCAAGGCATTTCAGGATCGGTTCGATATATTTCTGATCCGAAATATCGTAGGACGCAGAGATCATGCGGATCATCTCCAGATCCGATTCGGTTTTGTTCTTTTTTAAATGCAGGGTTTTTAAGAACAGTTTCATCATAAGCTTTGACGACGTGGACATTTTTTCGTAATTTAATCCGCCGGGGCAGTAGAATACGTTGACCTTCTTGAACTGTTCTTCTGTAAAGTTCTGCCTGAGAGCCGGTCCGATTTCCGGATTTTCGAGCGGACTCGCTCCGACGCAGAATATGATCAGCTTCTTATTCGCCCATCGGTCCATATTATCCTTGAACCAATTCAGCCTGCTGATGCTGCCTGCACAGGCCCAGCCTCCGAAGATAATCGCATCATAGACGGTTAAGTCTTTCTTTTTGGCCACCGATAATTCCATGAGATCGGTTTCGGCTGCCGTCGAAATCCATTCGGCATACCGCTTTGTAAATCCTGTTTTCGAATTGAATATAACCACTGTTTTCATGCGTGTGAGCTCCTTTTTCTCTCCGTTTTTCCTTCATGTCATAACGCTTTGCGCGTTCTCCGGTCAAAGGAAGGTATGTCAGACGGTTTTACATCTGGCGGTCTTTTGCTCCAGATTCTCTATTCCGGTATACAGTTTTGACATAAGGGCAAAAAGTGTTTCGATCTCCTGGTCTGTATAGACCTCGAAGAGATACTTTAACTGGTCCTGATATTCAGAGAAATCGTTCTGAAAATAAGCAGTTACCTTTTCCGTGGGATAAATGCACATGGCACGCGGATCCAGAGGACTCTGCCGTATGGTAATGAAGCCCTTTTTTTGCAGGACATCAGCCAGCTTCTTAATATTCTGCCGGGAGCAGCCCAGTAAATTTCCCAGATGCGTAAAAGTTAACGGTTCTTCTGACTGCCGGACGATTGACAACAACATAAACTGCTTTAGAGATATCTGAGGGATGTTTTTGTCAAAAAGTGTCTGTAATCTGTTGCCGGCAATAAATAATGTGCTGAAAACAGCTTTCATTTGATTTTCGGTGGTGCCGGAAAATTTTGTGATCAGATCGTCTATATGCATGAGATCCCCTCTGTATTGGTAACTTGTTGCATATATGCATTATAGCAACGAAGAGACTACTGGTCAAGAAGATTTTAAGAAAGGTAACCGGTTCCAGGCCCTGTTGGGTGGGACAGGGTCCGGCAAGTTCAAGAAATTTTTCCCTGAAAAAGCGGTAGAATATTTTGTCTTCTGGCATGCAGATATTTTGATGACACTAAATATAGCGCAAAAATAATTGGTGAAATACAGTGTATGAGATACAAGCAGACTCTTAGCACTGAAATGGACTGTATGGAACAGGCATAATGGGGAACAGAATTCGACCCTGACCATGAATATTTGAGTGATTTCCAAGGCGGACGATTGAGGACAACGCAGAAAACCGCTCAAATATCATGGTTCAGGGCGTGTATTCCTTTGTTCACTGAGGGTAATCTGCGGAAAAATAGTGGTGTGAATGATTCGATTTTTTGATATAATAACGGAGAAATGCGAAAAGAAAGAAGGAATATTATGACGACGCTGAAAGAAAGAGCGGTTGATGGCGTATGCCAGAGAGAGTTATCAAGAGGAAAACTAAGTTATAAGAGTTAAATTGCTGTACTTTAAATGAATTGCGGTGAAAAAGCCATAATTGATGGTAGTAGAACTACTGCGATTGTGGTTTTTTCATCATTTTTAATGATGGTGTTACATATAGTCCGTAGACTTATAAGTAACTGCGTTGGAAAATTTATAAGGAGGCTTAGTTTATGATAACTGATAAGGTTGGAAATAGAATAAAGGAACTTCGAAAAGAAGAAGGTATAAGTCAAGAAAAATTGGCATTCAAAGCAGAACTGGACAGGACGTATGTTGCGGGTGTTGAAAGTGGGAAAAGAAATTTATCAATAAAAAGCTTAGAAAAAATATTGATTGCATTAGATGTGTCTTTTGAGGTATTTTTCAAAAATATGTAGTGTTGACTATGAGTAACAAAGGAACTATAATAAGGAGATCACTATGGATAGCAGAGACGAAAGATTAGTAAAGGTTATTTTAAGGTACAGAGAAGAATTACAAAAGAAAATTAGAGAAAGAAAGATTGAAATGGAGTCTGATAACAATGATCACTATATGTTATATAATGCATTGGGATTTACAAATGAAGAAGGATATCAGATTGATTTTCAGCAAAATGTAGGTAGGTTTTTATACAAATATGCTGGTTCATTAGTAGAGGAACTTGCAATAAAGTGCTTCAAACTCGCGTATCCTGATGCACAAGAGAAAGTTAAATTACCAAATACGATTGATCAAAGCCCTAAAACAGTTGAGATTGACTGCTTGATTGGAAAACGCGCTATTGAATTAAAGTGGAAAGATGCGACTACAGATGGGGATCACATAAAAAAGGAACATAAGCGAGTTAGAATTATTCAAAAGGCTGGATACACTCCTGTTAGAATTATGTTCTTTGAACCTAATCGTGGTCAGGCAATTCGTATTCAAGCAAAATTGAAAGAATTGTATAGTAATCTGGGTGGTGAGTATTACTCTGGAGAAAAGGCATGGGAGTATTTGAAGAATGACACGGGAATAGATTTGAAATCAATATTAGAGAGAAATGGAAAGTGATTGAATGGAGCTGAATAATGTATATTGCGGAGATTGTTATGAATTAATGAGACAATTAGATTCTGATACAATAGATGCAATTTATATGGATCCACCTTTTTTTACACAAGAAACTCAAAAGCTATCCAGCAAAGAGGGTGTTGAATACTCATTTACGGATTCGTGGGAGAATATGGATGACTATATAGCATATACAAAGATTCGTTTCCAAGAATGTAAAAGAGTGTTGAAAAGAACAGGAAGTATCTTTGTCCATTGTGATAGAAACGCCTCACATTACTTGAAAATTGCACTGGATGAAATATTTGGAGTGACTAATTTTCAAAGTGAAATTGTGTGGTCGTATAAAAGGTGGTCGAATTCAAAAAAGGGATTATTGAATAATCATCAGATTATTTTTTTCTATAGTAAAACAAAAGATTTTAAATTTAATACAATGTATACGGATTATTCAGAAACAACGAATGTTGATCAAATTTTACAAGATCGAGTAAGAGACGAGAAGGGCAAATCAAAGTATAAAGTAGACGAAAATGGTCAGGTTGTGATGGGACATGCAAAAAAAGGAGTTCCGTTGTCTGATGTTTGGGAAATTCCGTATTTAAATCCAAAGGCAAAAGAAAGAGTTGGATATCCTACACAAAAACCTATAATTCTATTAGAACAGATAATTAAGTTAGTGACTGATGAGGATGATATAGTATTGGATCCATTTATGGGTTCCGGAACTACGTTAGTTGCAAGTAAGTTGTTAAATAGAAAGTATTTAGGCTTTGACATTACAAATGAAGCCGTTGAACTTACACTCGAAAGATTGGAAAGCATTATAAAAACGGATTCATTTCTACTTAAAAAGGGGAAACAAGCATACCAGAACTTAGATGATGACTGCATGGCAATTATAAAAAGTATCGATGCTGTACCCGTTCAACGAAATGGTGGAATTGATGGATTTTTAAGAGAGCATATAGATGAAGGAACTGTAGCAATACGCATTCAACGTGGAGATGAAGCTTTATCTGACACGGTGGGTAAATTGATAAAAGCAGCAAGAAGTAAAAAGTGTTCTTATATGGTGGTGATTCGAACCCACTATGATTATATAGACGTCTTTGATTATAATGATATTCCGAATAATTTGCTGATTATTGACAGGTATGATTTACAAATAAAAAAATTAGCTGAGAAAACAAAAAAGAGAAGCAGGAAAACAGCGGCAGTTTAAGTAATGGTTGATTGTCAGCGTTACAAAATGATATTCTCTCTGACGGGGCGTAATATAAAGTGTGTAAGTTACCGGTAAGAAAGGCCTGGAGCCCTTGTTCCTCCTCACCTGTTTTACAGGTGGGGAGATTCCCTTGTCTCAGGATAATTGGTAGAACCACTTGAAATCGACTTCAATTTTGCAATCTTTATAGAATATATTTTTCTCGAATACTCCACTTAAAGACCGATGCCCTTCACACGCGAATTGGCATAGGGGATTCTTACACTGACAGCAACGGTGGTATCACACATAATTTTATAAAAGGACTTTGTCAGGAAAATTGGACTGAAAGATTTTAGAGATAAAAAAGCTCATTCACAAAAAGCCAGGAGAACAGAACAAATGTTCTGCAAATCACTGTACAAATCTGATTCAGTATGATATAATCAAATCTGCTTTTACATGATCCCAGGAGAATGAATTTCGTACCAATAGGCGAACTTTTTTAATATGAATTTCGGAGGTAACCTTTGTGCAAACTGAACAAAGTATATTCAAACTTCATTCAGAATACCAGTCCACCGGTGACCAGCCTCAGGCCATAGAAGCCCTGGTCAAAAGTTTTAAGGAGAGCAACCAGTTTCAGACTCTGTTGGGCGTGACCGGTTCCGGCAAGACCTTTACCATGGCCAATATCATTCAGCAGCTGCAGAAGCCCACTTTGGTCATAGCACATAACAAGACACTGGCTGGACAGCTGTACGGCGAGTTCAAGGAATTTTTCCCTGAAAATGCGGTAGAATACTTTGTGTCCTGGTTCACTTGGAAATAATAAACCGTATTATTTAGTGTTACTTGGTGTTGGTTGTACCGTATTTTGTGGATGAAATAGAGGGATATGGACGAAATAACATCAGGCGGACGGGTGGAGTTTTTGGCCTGGCTTCGTGTAATGGACCGGATAGCATAAGATAGTACAAAACAGCAAAGATGATGGCATTTGAGAAGAAATATGGGAAGCGGAAATCGAAGCATGCAAGGAGGCGGTCAAACATGAATCACAGTCAAAAAACAGACGTATTAGCTAACGAGGACGCCGCTATCGAAAGGCTATGTGCCAATACAGTGGCTTTAGTAAAGCATGCAAGAAATATTGCTGTTCAACAAGTGAATATGATTCATTGCTTACTTATTATACTATTGGGAAATGGATTATAGAAGTGCAGCAAAAAGGTGAAACAAGAGCAAGATATGGTAGTCAAGTTATTAAAAGCCTGTCTGAAGAAATGAAAAAGAATTTTGAAAGAGGATTTTCGGAGGATAGTTTGAAAAATGCGCGGAAGTTTTATCTGACCTATAAGGATAGAATTGATGAAACAGTGTTTAATTTATTTGCGGTTGAAAAAAGTGAAACAGTGTTTAGCTTTTTTGAAGAGAAACCACCATTCATAGTATCATGGTCACACTACTTGCAATTAATGCGAATAGAAAATGAAGATGAAAGAAGTTTCTATGAAATTGAATCAGCAAAATCAGGATGGAGTGTACGCACTCTGCAAAGACAGTATAATTCCAGTCTTTATGAAAGGTTGGCGCTTAGCTGAGATAAAGAGGCTGTTTTACAGTTGGCAAAGAAAGGCAACATTATTACAAAACCGGAAGATATTGTAAAACAGCCAACAGTATTAGAATTTTTAGGAATGGAAGAAAAAACTAAATATTCAGAAACGGATTTAGAAACAGCAATTATTGATAAATTGCAGAAATTTTTGTTGGAAATGGGAAAAGGATATCTATTTGAATCCAGGCAAAAACGTTTTACATTTAGGGAAAAAGAAGCAAATATGATTGATTGGCTGTTACAACGAATAACAGATGGGTTAGGGGGAATATCCGAGAGAATTTATCAATTTTGCTAATTATTCTAAAGAAGCACAAGAAGAATTAGAAAATTTTGAAGAAAACTGCTTGATTTCTGGTATGGCAGTGAAAAAGGCTTTTTCTAAAGTATCAGAAGTTAAATGCAATACATATTTAAGTGAGTTTCCAAAATTAAGACAACATTTTGATAGATTTAGGGGAAAAGATACGGCTCGATATAGTAGAGAAGAAATATTCGTACTTATGGATGGATTGGAACCCCAAGGAGACGATATGCTTCAAGAACTTTATGAAACAGGAATGCTGGAAGCAAAAAAGGGTAAGGCATTTGCAGATAATTCATTTGAAATCCCTAAATTGTATAGGATTGGTTTAGGCTTAGTCTTAAGAGGAAAGCCATAGTTATAGAAAGGTATAGTATCATGGATCATTTTGAATTAGTATCACAATACGCTCCCACCGGTGACCAGCCTCAGGCTATAGAAGCCCTGGTCAAAGGTTTTAAGGAGGGCAACCAGTTTCAGACCCTGTTGGGCGTGACCGGTTCCGGCAAGACCTTTACCATGGCCAATATCATTCAGCAGCTGCAGAAGCCCACTTTGGTCATAGCACATAACAAGACACTGGCTGGACAGCTGTACGGCGAGTTCAAGGAATTTTTCCCTGAAAATGCGGTAGAATACTTTGTCTCCTACTACGACTATTACCAGCCGGAGGCTTACGTGCCGTCTACCGATACCTATATCGCAAAGGATTCTTCCATCAATGACGAAATCGACAAGCTGCGCCTTTCGGCCACGGCATCTTTGACAGAGCGGCGGGATGTGGTGGTGGTGGCCAGTGTGTCCTGCATCTATGGTCTGGGAAGTCCGGAAGAGTATGCGGGTATGAGTATGTCTCTGCGGCCCGGTATGCAGCGGGATCGTGATGATGTGATCCGGGGACTGATCGAGATGCAGTACGACCGCAATGACATGGATCTGGACCGGTGCTGCTTCCGGGTGCGCGGTGATGTGGTGGAAGTCTATCCGGCACAGGGCGGTGATCATCTGATCCGCATTGAGTTCTTCGGGGATGAGATAGACCGGATCGCGCAGACGGATCCGTTGACGGGTCAGGTACATGCCACGTTGGAGCATGTGATGATCTATCCGGCTTCTCACTATGTCGTACCACAGGAGAAGATCAATGTTGCCTGTGTAGAGATTGAGAAGGAACTGACGGAGCGGGTGAAATACTTTAAAGGTGAGGACAAGCTGCTGGAGGCGCAGCGCATTTCGGAGCGGACGAACTTCGATATAGAGATGCTGCGGGAGACCGGGTTCTGTTCTGGTATCGAGAACTATTCCCGTCATCTCAACGGCATGGCGGAAGGTGAGCCGCCTTTTACCCTGATGGATTATTTTAAGGATGACTTCCTTATTATTATAGACGAGTCTCATATGACGATTCCCCAGATCAGGGGAATGTATGCGGGAGACAGGTCGCGGAAGAACACGCTGGTGGACTATGGGTTCCGGCTGCCTTCGGCACTGGATAACAGGCCCTTGAACTTTGGGGAGTTTGAACAGCACATTGATCAGATGCTGTTTGTGTCCGCAACGCCCTCAGATTATGAGGCGGCCCATGAGCTGTTCCGCACGGAGCAGATCATCCGGCCTACCGGCCTGCTGGATCCGGAAGTGGACGTGCGTCCGGTGGAGGGACAGATCGATGATCTGATCTCTGAGGTCAACAGGGAAGTGGCGAACCATCATAAGATTCTGGTGACGACACTGACCAAGCGGATGGCGGAAGACCTGACAGCTTATATGAGCGATGTGGGAATCCGTGTGAAGTATCTGCACTCTGATATCGATACGCTGGAGCGGGCGGAGATCATCCGGGACATGCGCCTGGATGTGTTCGATGTGCTGGTGGGAATCAACCTGCTGCGTGAGGGGCTGGATATTCCGGAGATTTCACTGGTGGCGATCCTGGATGCGGATAAGGAAGGCTTCCTGCGTTCCGAGACATCCCTGATCCAGACGATTGGACGTGCAGCGCGTAATTCGGAAGGACATGTTATCATGTATGCAGATAATATGACGGATTCCATGCGTGCGGCGATCACGGAGACGAACCGCAGGCGGGAGATTCAGCAGCGCTATAATCAGGAACATGGCATTACACCGCAGACGATCAAGAAAGCGGTACGCGATCTGATCAGTATTTCGCGGACGATCGCCAAAGAGGAACGGAAGTTTGAGAAGGATCCGGAATCCATGAGCAGGCAGGAGCTGGAGAAGCTGATCAAGGATGTGGAGAAGCAGATGAAGAAGGCTGCCGCGGATTTGAATTTCGAGGCTGCTGCGGAGCTGCGTGACAGGATGGTGGAACTGAAAGGGAAGCTGCGGGATTTTGACAAAGAATAGCGTGAAATTAAAAATTTCCCGATCCTGATTTGTATGCCTGCTGAAGCAGGCAGATGGGAGTTAGTGTGAGAAAAACATTAGCCAACTCTAAAGCAGCAAAGAACGCAGCCTAAGAGTTGCTAAATTTTAAGAGAATGCCAAAAATACGGCATTCTTCCAGACAAGCCTGCCTGTCTTTGGATTTGAAATTCCGCAGAGCGGAATCAAGGAGGTTAGAGTGAGTGTGCCCGCAGGATGATAATGGAATTAGAAAGGGAATCAAAAATATAGAGAAATAAAGATATAGAGAAGTAAAGATACAAAAAGCAAAGATATAAAAAAGCAAAGATACATGGAGGGAACTATGTCAGATACGGTAAAGATGCGTCCTCGGGAATACATTAAGATTCGGGGTGCGAATGAACATAATCTGAAATCACTGGATGTGGATATTCCGCGCAATGAGTTTGTGGTGCTTACGGGACTGTCTGGTTCGGGAAAGTCTTCGCTTGCCTTTGACACCATCTATGCGGAGGGACAGAGAAGATATATGGAATCTCTGTCTTCTTATGCAAGGCAGTTTTTGGGACAGATGGAAAAGCCGAATGTGGAGCGGATCGAAGGGTTGTCCCCGGCAATCTCCATCGATCAGAAATCGACCAACAGGAATCCGCGCTCCACTGTGGGAACGGTGACAGAGATTTATGACTATTTCAGACTGTTGTATGCCAGGATCGGCATTCCGCACTGTCCGAAGTGCGGCAGGGAGATCAGACGGCAGACGGTGGATCAGATTGTGGATCAGGTGATGGGGCTTCCGCAGGGGACGAGGATACAGCTTCTGGCGCCGGTGGTGCGGGGGAGAAAGGGCGAACATGTCAAGGTGTTCGAACGGGCCAAGCGCAGCGGCTATGTGCGCGTGCGCGTAGACGGGAACCTGTATGAGCTGTCGGAAGAGATCAAACTGGAGAAGAATATCAAGCATAATATAGAGATCGTGGTGGACCGTCTGGTAGTCAAGGAGGGGATTGAGAGACGTCTGACCGATTCCGTTGAGAGTGTGTTTGCATTGGCGGAAGGTTTGATGATTCTGGATGTGATCGACGGTGAGCCGATTAATTTCAGCCAGAGCTTCGCCTGCCCGGATTGCGGGATCAGCATCAGTGAGATTGAGCCGAGAAGTTTTTCCTTCAATAATCCTTTCGGGGCCTGCCCGGAATGTTTCGGGCTGGGCTATAAGATGGAATTTGATCTGGAGCTGATGATACCGGACAGGAGCCTTAGCCTGAATGAGGGAGCCATTGCCGTGATGGGGTGGCAGTCCAGCAAGGACAAGGGCAGCTTCACCAATGCGCTTCTGCAGGCGCTGGCTAAAGAGTACAAGTTCAGCATGGATACGCCTTTTGAGGAACTGCCGCAGAAAGCGCAGGATGCGATCTGTTACGGTACGGATGGTAAGAAGGTGGACGTTTACTACGAAGGGCAGCGGGGGAAGGGGGTCTATCCCATCGCCTTCGAGGGTCTGATCAAAAATATGGAACGGAAATACCGGGAGACGGGGTCGGACATGATCAAACAGGAGTATGAGTCCTTCATGCGCATCACTCCCTGTAAGGAATGCGGCGGTATGCGTCTGAAAAAGGAATCGCTGGCAGTGACCGTCTGTGATAAGAATATTTATGAGATCACTTCCATGTCCATCACGAAGCTGCATGCTTTTATCGGGGATATGGAGCTGACACAGCAGCAACAGCTGATCGGCAGAAGGATCCTGAAAGAGATCAGGGCCAGAGTCGGGTTCCTGATGGAGGTGGGGCTGGATTACCTGTCTTTGTCAAGGGCCACAGGATCGCTCTCCGGTGGTGAGGCGCAGCGGATCCGTCTGGCGACCCAGATCGGTTCCGGTCTGGTGGGGGTGTGCTATATTCTGGATGAGCCCAGTATCGGCCTGCACCAGCGGGACAATGACAAGCTGATCGCCGCCCTGAAGAATCTCAAAGATATGGGCAACACGCTGCTGGTGGTGGAGCATGACGAAGACACCATGTTTGCGGCGGATCATATCGTGGACATCGGACCGGGGGCCGGCTCCCACGGCGGCATGGTTGTGGCGCAGGGCACGGCTGAGGAGATCATGCAGGTGGAAGAGTCCGTCACAGGACAGTATCTGAGCGGCAGACTGCGGATTCCCGTACCGGAGAAGCGAAGAAAAGCTACCGGCTATTTGAAGATAAAAGGCGCGCAGGAGAACAATTTAAAGAAGGTAGACGTTAAAATCCCGCTGGGGATCATGACCTGTGTGACGGGTGTTTCGGGTTCCGGCAAGAGTTCGCTGGTCAACGAGATCCTTTACAAGCATCTGGCACGGGACTTGAACAGGGCGCGGTGCGTGCCCGGCAGACATACGGGAATTGAAGGCATCGACCAGCTGGACAAGGTGATCGACATCGATCAGTCGCCCATCGGCAGGACACCCCGTTCGAATCCGGCCACCTATACGGGAGTGTTCGACCAGATCAGAGATTTGTTTGCCTCCACCCAGGATGCCAAGGCCAGAGGCTACAGCAAGGGCAGGTTCAGTTTTAATGTGAAGGGCGGCAGATGCGAAGCCTGCGGCGGCGACGGCATCATCAAGATCGAGATGCATTTCCTGCCGGATGTCTATGTGCCCTGTGAGGTCTGCGGTGGCAGGCGCTATAACCGTGAGACGCTGGAAGTAAAATATAAAGGCAAGAATATTTATGATGTGCTGGACATGACCGTGGAGGAGGCGATGCCCTTTTTCGAGAATCTGCCGTCCATCCGCAGGAAGATCGAGACGCTTTATGATGTGGGATTGTCCTACGTGAAGCTGGGCCAGCCTTCTACGACGCTGTCCGGCGGTGAGGCGCAGCGGATCAAGCTGGCCACGGAGCTGAGCAAGCGCAGTACGGGTAAGACCATCTATATTCTGGACGAGCCTACCACGGGACTGCACTTTGCAGACGTGCACAAGCTGGTGGATATTCTGCACAAGCTGGCGGAAGGCGGCAATACGGTGGTGGTCATTGAGCACAATCTGGATGTGATCAAGACGGCGGACTATATCATTGACATGGGTCCGGAAGGCGGCGAGGGCGGTGGTACCGTGATCGCTGAGGGCACGCCCGAGAAGGTGGCGGAGAATCCGGTATCCTATACCGGCATTTATATTAAGAAGATGTTAGAGAAAGCAAAGAGAAGGAAATAAGCTGCAGACGTTATGCATATAGAAATTCTGCGGTAACAGTTCAGCCTTGCACTATTCCGCGAACGCCCGGAAACAGCTGCCAATGCCGTGAAATGGCGCAAATATGACACGAATTGTATACTGACCGTCTTCACGGCAGCAGGCAGACCGACGATATAATAAATATGAACGATGTGGTGTGCGGCAGGGCGATCAACTGGCAGGCCGCATGAGCGGGTGACATTGGAAAGTCGGAAGAAAGCGGGAGGTATCTCTATGAATATCGGTATGCATGGGTTCGGCAGTTCTGTTTTTGGCAGCGGTTTTTTGGGTATGGGACGTGGCCTGAAAAGCACGCAGCAGAAGATGGAACGGCAGGAAGAGCGGGACAGACAGGTTGCATTTTTCGAGAACCAGAAAGAGAATCTGAAGAATATAGAGTGTGAGACGGTGGAGGAAATTGCCAGGAAGCTGGAGATGTTCCGCTCCTATGAAGATCAGATCAAAGCGGCGAAGGCGGCTTACAACAATGAGCAGATGATGCATATGATGGACGAGTCGCAGGAGATCGGGGAGAAGATCGCCGAAGCAGTGGAGAAGAGTAAACCCAAGACACCGGAAGAGAGAATGGAAGATCTTGTGGAAGAGGTTACCGGTACGGAGAGTGGCGGCATTCTCGATGAGCTGGATGAAGTGATGGAAGAAGCGCTGGAGCTGCAGGAAGAGATGCAGGATGTCCTTACTGAGGAAATGACGCCGGATGAGCTGCAGAAAGTGGCGGAAGAATTGCCGGAGGCTGTCGATGGGCTGGAAGCTTTGCAGACGGAAGCCGGGATCAATGCGGAAGAACTGCAGGAGGCTTCGATGCTTTATCGGCCATTTGATATTAAGGTATGAGCTGTTTCGGGAACGACTTGGAGATTATTTTTGGTATGTTTTTCCAGGATACGACAGTTAAGCAATTGGGATAATCCGCCGATAATAATATTATGGAGCACGGATGCTGAAAACAGGACGGAAGGAGCCGTTCTGTTTTTGGTGTTCTTTTTAATTTTTAAAATTTTTTAAAAAATCTATAAAAGCCTTTGAAAAACCATTTCTTTAGGTTATAATATATCCAGCATATTGCGCTTTTTCATGAAAACATGCGGTTGAAGGACGATGGAAGACCGTTTGGATGGTTTATTTTGACAGCAATTGGAAATTATTATAGAGAGATCACGAGAAAGGGGATCAAAGGGAATGCAGTATACAGATATCGGAATCGATTTGGGAACAGCCAGCATACTGGTCTACATCAGGGGC
>OFGB01000058.1_pt1 | contig 84154 bp, 72 predicted proteins | sample 1521491 | NCBI WGS metagenome assembly OFGB01 (sample SAMEA3504095, study PRJEB24116) | mouse gut metagenome | biome: mouse gut; feature: mouse-associated habitat; material: faeces | place: Denmark | collected 2011
CCCGCCGCTCTACCGGCTTGTCCATGTCCTATGGTTGTGGCTGGAAAAACTATCTGGTTGAAAGCTTCCGGTAATCTATTTTTTGTGTAATATTTTTCGGTAGACAGGATATATTTTTTCTTTCACCCAGTCGTTCACAAAAAAATGCCATATGAATTCCTTTAGGGCCATACTTACCTGCCCTTCTCCATATTTGTTCAGGCTGCGCATGGCGGCAAACGCAGGCCTGATATGACCGTATTTTATCGAAATCTGATAGCGCCGCCTCTCCTTCCAGCAGATAATCCGGTCTTGGGAGGCCTGGTCCTCCATGCGGCAGATTCGGGCAATATCGTCCACCAGCGCTTCATAGTCCCGGTATTTCTTTTCTTCTTCGTCCCGCGTCAGCTTCCTTCTGGAATGGCTCCCTTCCCGCTTGGCCACTCCATAGAGTTCCTCCGGAATGGTCGGACATTTATGATAAAACAGAAACGGCAGAAGCATCTGGAAATTCTGGCCCACGTCATATTCCGGGATCTGCCTCTCCCGGTAGATTTCAAAAAACTTCCGGGTTTTCAGCATATAGCAGCCACAGCACACAAAAGTCCTGGCCTCCAGAATCTCCCAGAACAAATCTTTTTGGGACAAATCTCCCTGCCGCTCGTCCCTCTGATTGCTTACCTCCCCGGTGGCGGCATCAAAATAATAAGCCAGCGACCTGACACAGCTATATTCCGGATGTCCCTGCAGAAAATCCACTCTTTTTTTCACGGACTCCGGTTCCAGCACATCATCACTGTCAGGCCAGATCAGGTATTCTCCCGTCACATAGGGCAATCCCCTGTTGATTGCGGCAGAAGCATTCCTGTGTTCTCCCCGGACAATGCGGTAGCCATACCCCCTGGCGGCAAATTTTTCCCGATAGCTCTCTGCCACAGCCAGCGTCCCATCTGTCGAACCATCGTCTGACAAAATCAGTTCCATTCGGGAATAAGTCTGGCGCAGAACGGAGTCCAGCATCCCGGACAAGTGAAGCGCCCCATTGTAGACCGGAGTGACAACGGAGACCAATCCAGTCTGAAATACACAGTCTTTCCGGCTCATATGTCAATTCACCTCATTTATATTTTTCGGCTGAAATCCTTCATTCTTTACGGATACAGTCTTCCTTTATCAATACTCTGTCTTCTTTTTCACTCCCGGCTTTCCTCCCTGCCGCCATGCTGCCCGGTGACATTTTCAAGGAGAAAGGCTTTTGCTTCCCGGACTTTTTCCTCCGTCTTTCTCTCCACGTCCTTCCAGTCCACAAACGCATCAATATCGGCGCCATGTCCGCATAATCGGTCCCCGAGACCGTGAATCTGCAGAATATTCCGGATCCTGGTCCCTCTGCTGCTATGTACAAAAGCCAGAAATTTTTTCCGGAAAATGATGGAAAACGCAACCACATGAAACGAATTGGATACCACATAATCCGCTTCATCAATATAGCCCAGGAATTCTGCCGGGCCCGCCGTAAAATCCACTTCAAATCCGGCTTCTGCCGTCAGCCAGCTCGTGCACAGTTCTATGACCGCCAGTCCCTTCTCACGGGACAGCTTTTGGACATATTCTGCTAAATCCCGGTTTCTCTCCGTGATATAAACCAGAATATAATGTTTCCTCCCCGGCTTTTTTTCTATCTTCCGGAAAGCGTCTCTTCCCGGGAGAAATACCGGATCCAGAACAGCCGTCACATCTCTTTCATAAAATCTTTTCAGATATGGGATTGCCGCCTCTTCCCGCAGGGAAACCACATCCAGGTATTGTATCAGGCGTGAAAACTCTTCGTCATACCGGGATCCAAGCCCTGTGCCGCCCATACTCGCCCCATACGCAATAACCCTTTTCTTTTTCCTGTTCCGGAAAGCGCCAAAATAAACCTCCCGCAGTCCGCAGGTAATTTCAGGGTTCCAGATTTGGTCACTGCCCACGATATAATACGTATACGGAAGATATTTCATCCCTCCCGGAAACAATATCTTATGCCGCTTCCTGTCAATCAGGTAATTTTCTCTGAACTTTCTCATATGGAAGCGCCGTTTCCGGAAAATCCCCCATCTCTCCAGATTTGTCTTCATTCCTCCCAAAGCATCCCGGAGAATCCATCCGTACCATTTTCTCCCTGTTTTATCCTCCCGGGGCGTATAGGGAATGAACCAGTGCCTTCCCGTCATGAAAAAAGGTTCATAACGGATCACTTCCGCCTGCATCCCCTTGTCACACAAATATTTTTTTAGTCCATACGCCTGAAGCATGGCGCCGAAATTATCCGCGCAGTGAAATGTCAGGATTCCTATATCCGCATTATTTTCTTCCATTCCGAATGGCCTCCTTCCATTTCCACAGTCTGATATCCATGCGGTCCAGCAGAACGGATACCGGATAACACACAAAACAGCAGCCCAACAGAAATCTTCTGCTGAACCCAAGCGACCGGTATAGGGGGCTTTTTCTCTCCCCGGCAGCAATTTCCCTTAATTCTTCACAGCCCTTTTCGTCTCTTTGCTTTCTGCAGTTTGCATATTGCTGTCTGATCCGGGCTATTAAGCGCTCTTCCCATCTCAGCGCAAACCTATAGTCCCCCTCCTGATACTCACTGTCTCTTATCATCATGTGGCATACAAAACATTGCCCGTGCAAACATCTGTTCGCAACATGACTTGCACTTTCCGGATCCATACGGTAATAGTACCAGGCGCAGGGGGAGTATGCCGTCCGCAGCTGCTTACGGAACATCCGGTACATAAATAAGGTATCCTCCCCAATGGCCAGGCCTTCCTCAAATCTTAACTTCCCGATACAGGCTCTGCTGATCAGTCCGCAGATCCCCGACAATTCTTTGGTATAGGTTATATGAAACCATTCCTCTGCCCCGGCGCCTTCCGCGGTGAGCCAGCCGGGTCTCTCATCCTCCGCCGATACGCTGTCCATCGTGTCCTCCAGCAGAAGGCTGTCCATTCTGGCGCAATCACAAAAGACCATCCGGGCCCGCTGTGTCTGCCCCTGCCCCATCATCTCCTCCAGCAGAAGCGGATGAATTGCGTCATCACTGTCCAGGAAAAAAATATATTCTCCTGAGGCAATATCCAGCCCGTAATTCCGCGCCCGGGAAACACCGCCGTTTTCCTGTCTGTAAAGCCGGACACGGCTGTCTGCCAGGCTGAATTGTCTGCAGATCCCGGGACTGCCGTCAGTGGACCCGTCATCTATCACCAGAATTTCCAGATTCCGGTAGGTCTGCCCGATTACAGACCGAATACACTGCCTGATGTAAGATTCCGCATTGTACATGGGAATGATCACTGATATCTTACACATAAAAATTTCCTCTCCTGTCTGCACCCCTGGTTCTCCCCCCATTATTTCACCCGCAGAATTTTCCTGTCCTCAATCTTATATATCACATCGCATTCGCTGGCCAGACTCATATGATGCGTCACCATAAGCAGGGTTTTGTTTCCTCTGATATGCCGGATGGAATCAATGACGGCCTTTTCCGTCTCCATGTCCAGGGCTGCGGTGGCCTCATCCATAACCAGAATACTGAAATCCTTATAAAGTGCCCTTGCCAGGGCAATCCTCTGGCGCTGTCCTCCCGAGACCACGGTTCCGCTCTCGCCAATCACGGTATGGACGCCATGTGGCATTTTTACCACATCTTCCCAGATCTGGGCGCATTTCAGGCATTCCATCACACGTTCATCATCAATTCCCGCCTCCTCCTCAAAAAAGGCCACATTATTCCGGACTGTCTCCCCGTTCAGAAACACCGTCTGGGGAATATAGCTCACCAGTCCCCCCATATCCGCCCTGCAGGGGCCATCCCCATCCCTGCCGGTTACAATATCATAATCATCAAAAAATACATGGCCTTCCCAGGGCTTCAGCAATCCCAGCAGCAGGTCCACAAAAGTAGTTTTTCCCGCTCCCGATGCCCCGATAACGGCAATGGAACAGCCGGGCGGAATATCTACGGATACGTCTTCAAATATTTTCATGTTCTCCCGGTACCCAAAAGTCAGGTTCCGGACGGAAATACCCTTTTGAAAGGTAAGGTTCTTCAGACGCAGACTTTCTTTTCGCCTTTCCGCCGCCCTGATCTCCTCATACCTTGCCACACATTCCTTCAACGCGGCGTAAGGTTTCCGGGCAAATTCTATATTGTGCAGTCCCAGTATGACATTGTATGCCATGGGCAGCATTCTGGCCAGGGCCGTAATATATACTGTCACCGGGGCCAGAACCGCCGTCAGGTCTGACCGGAACAACAGGATGACCGCAAGAATCATAAACAGTGCTGCCATAACAGAATTCTGCAGGATAATGCTGATACTGCTGCTTTTATATTTAAACTCCCCCTGTATTTTCGCATACTTCCGGCTGGCTTCCCTGTATTTTTCCAGGACAAAGGAAGCCCTGTCGTCTATCTTCATCTCCTTGAAAGAACCATACGCAATGGATATCCGTGAATTTGCCCTGATAGAATACTCCCGGCTCTTTTCCCCATAAGCCGTCATCCTTGCCCGTGTGCGGGAATAAATCCACCACATGAGCACTGCCAGCGCAGCACTGCTTCCTGCCCCCGCCCATTTTGAAACATAAACAAGAATGAGGGCATATCCCGCCAGAGTGATGCCATTCACGAATACACTGATACAGCCCTCAATAATCTGAATGCAGCCTGTGGTGTCCTGGCGCACCATGGTCATGGCCTGCATGGCACTCTTTCCATTGTGTTCCGTCAAATCCTCCCTGACCAGTGTCTCATAGATTTTCATGGACAGCTTCTGTGCGCCGTCATAGACAAGACGGCTGGAAACTTTGTTTTTATACAGTTCGAAAACGCATTTCAGGAAAGAAAGCCCTGTCATACATATTGTGACGGCAACCAGCCCCTCCGAGGCCTGATTTTCACGGACAGCCCTGTTGATAATATAAATCAGCACCGAAAAACTGAAAATATCCACAACCGGGCTGACCAGACTGAGGACAGTGTATACTTTGCATATTTTTCTTTCTTCCGGTTCCAGTATCCCGGTCAGATAACGAAACATTTCCAGCATAGCCGCGTCCTCCGATTCCTTTTCAGGCATGATTCAAAAAATCCACATAATCAAAATCGTCCAGATAGCGCCGCTTCCGGAACTGATTTTTATAGGAAATCAGCACCCCCAGCTCCTCTTTCTCCTCGAATCCCCTGATGTAATAAGCAGACGAAAATTCCGGATATTCCACATGGGTAAAAATCACTTTATTTTTATAAGGCAGACAGTCAAAGCGACGGATGGTTTCGTAGGTACAGCCATCCTTTTCGGTTCCCACAAGAAACAGATTATCCCAGTTAATCCGTTTTTTTCTTTCCTCCCATTTCCGGACCCCTTCCTCAAAACTGTCGTAATGAATAAAATTGATTCTCAGCGCTCCCAAAAGTCCTGCCGGGCAGGTTCCCGCCGGTGTCTCAATTTTCTCAAATTGCTGTTCCATGTACCAGGGCAGGTTCTCTGCCATCTCAACAAAATCGTTCATATCCATGGCAATATTGACTGTAGGAGATAAAAACGGAAGATTCATGTCATAATACATGAAACATCCGTTGCAGTTGGATGCGATAATCGTGAAATCCCGATTCTTCAGTCGGTGTCTTCTGCGCAGTTTATATATTTTCCATTCTATGTCTTTCACTCTGTTTAACATATGATGTCCCCCTGTTTTTCCATGATTCCGGCACTTTTATTTTCGTCTGAACCTTCCCGCATATTCCATACAGGATGCCAGTCCCCCAAACAATGACAAAAATACGGAGAAGGGCAGAATCCGATACGCGGCCATGTACAGCCCTCTCCTTTTTGCCCTGGCAGTGGGAGTCTGCAGTCTTGGCTGAAGAATCTCCTCCCTTTTGCAGGCAAACCAGGATAGTTCATCCTTTATCTCTCCCCAGACCGCCTCCGCCTTCTTTGTGTGAAGAATCACCACGGAAGTCCCAAAGCCATCGTCCATATCCGGTCTCACTTTCCCGATTCCCCAGAAATCACCTATGGTAAAATCGCTTTCCCTGTCCGTGGTACAGTATCTGCAGGTATGGCAGGAGGGCCGCAGCATGTAATTCCCAAAATACATCCTGCAATAGATATCCCTGTCCAAAGGGTCCGTATATTCCGCTCCGGCAACGGTATAGGCCCGGCAATGGCCGTTATCTTTTTTTCTCTTGTCCCGGAACGAAAAATCCGTCATTTTTCCTTTGTGCTTCCGTTCCAGATATCTCACATAGGAATGCCAGATACCCGGGGATGGGACCCCATAGCAGATCAGGTCAGCCAGAAGCAGGTTCGGATAAGGTCTGTTTAAAAAAAGCTTCAGGGCATGTGTCTGGCAGGGTGTTCCGCAGAACAGTACCCGGCGTCCCTCCTTCAGCTGTCCTTCCACGCTGCGGTACATACCGTCCAGAGTGCTTTGGACATATTTTGTTTTCTTGATTTTATCCAGCTCTTCCATGCTCCGGGCTTCCCTGTGTACCACCCTCATCTCCTCATCATAGGCGGCTCCGCAGACGATTCCCTGATGCCGGAGCACATATTCTGCCAGAATCGGGAATATCCCTCCGGAAGAACTGGCATACCGGATCTGCCGGTCCCTGGCCTGTACGCCATAATAATGTCTGGCTGAAGCCAAATCCCCGCTTCCTGGAAAAGGTCCGGCTTCCGAAAATTTTTTTATAGGGCATACCTGTTCGCACCGTCCGCAGTTCAGACACTTATCCGGGTCGGCCTCCGGATAGCAGAATCCTTCCCCGTCCGGCGTCATGGCAATTGCACGGACCGGGCAGACATCGGCGCAGGCCCCGCAGCCGCAGCATTCTTTTTTCTCCGAATATAAGTCCATACCCCTCCCCTTCCTGCCCTCTATTTGTACCGCCTGTTTTCTAAAGAACCGCCTTTAATATCTGGTTCCAGCTATTTACGATATTCTCCAGACGGAATTTATCTATCTGGGAGTGCGCATGTTTTGTGAACTCGGCGCGCAAGTCTTCGTCGTAAATAAGCAGTTTGAGCTTTTCTGCCATCTCTTCACAATCGAAAGGGGGTATCAGGTATCCGTTTATTCCGTCTTCAATGATTTCCTTAGGTCCTGTCTGGATATCAAAGCTGACACTGGGAATGCAGAGTGCTTTTGCTTCCAGCAGACACATGGGAAGCCCTTCCGACCGGGAAGTCATTACATAGATCTGGGATTTTTCCAGATAAGCATTCACGTCCTCCGTCCGCCCGGTCAAAATCATCCGTCCGGTCAGCTGATGTTTCTCAATGAACTTCTCCAGGAAAACAGATTCTTCCCCGGAACCTACCACCAGCCATTTCCAGTCCGGACACTGCTCCAAAACCCGCAGGGCCACTTCCGTCAGATAATCCGTTCCCTTTCTCCTAATCAGATGTCCCACCGTAATCAGCCACTTTTCCTTTTTGACATCAGGACGGCGGGCAGCCTCCTGGATGGGATTGTGAATCGTACATATGTTTTGATTCCGTCCCGTTTTCTTCATATATGTTTCTCTGTCTTCTTCTGTCAGTGTGACGATATAATCCGAACGCCGGACAGAGTACCTTAAGATCTGGCGTCTGTACCATGATCTCATTTCATACTTATAGTTAAAATGCTCCCATGAAATGATTTTTACATCCAGCTTCCGGACTGCCGGTATGGAAAGCACGTCAAGCACAATGTCTATGTCGATGAGCACGTCAATTTTCTGCTCTTCCACAAAGCGGCGGAGCTTTGGGATGATCTTGAGATATCCCGGGCCGGGCGTTATCCATCTGTCCCCAAGCGCATAATGTTTTATGTCGCTGTGGAGTTCAAAGAAAAGCGCCCCTGACTGTTCCACCAGGCTTAAAACCAGGATGCGGTACTTTCCCTGCCCGGCAAGGGCATTCGCAATCATGGTAGAAACCTTTTCCGTTCCGCCGCCTCTGGTAATATCGCCCGAAAAAAAACAGATATTTGTCATATTGATTGATCTCCATAATACCTGCCATGCCATTTTGCATATTGGCAGGCCCCCATACCCCTCCTGGAACCGTCTGTACCTATAAGCGGATAAATCCTTTCACCATGCGGACAATGCTCCGCAGACGCCAGCTTTTCATAAAAAGAAGCAGATTGACGATGCTGGGCAGAATAACACAGGCCAATATTGCCAGTATCAGTCGGGCAAAACTTCTCCCGTCATATATTCTGCCCACCACATGGAAAACGCCTATGGTTTCCATCGTTATCAGGACACCATACTGCACCATGTCCCCAATGTATTCCGCGCTGTTTTTCTGCAGATAATACCGGAAAAAGAAATATATCCTGCAGACAATCTGGGTTATGTAGGAGACTGACGTTCCCAGAAGAACCCCCGCTATCCCCATTGGCTTTACCAAAAGCAGGGAAGTCGCCAGGTTCGCCGCGGCATACAAAACCGAAATATTACGTTCTTTTTCAAACATGCCGCCTGCCAGCATCATCATGGATGTGGGAAGGCTCATGAGAAACAGACAAAAGTTGATCACACACAGCACCACAATCCCCGTACTGAGCCGATATTCTTCCGACAGCCAGAAGTCTGTGACAAACCGTGTGGTCAGTGACATCAGGCCGGCCGCACAGAACGCGGCCATCAGGAAAAAGAGAAAAGTGACCTGTCTGAGCACCTGGTAATCCTTTTCCTTATTCCCTTCCGTGAACATATTGCCGATGATGGGCTGGAAGGTATCGGATATGGCCAGCATGATATTCATGACGGACTGCATGATCATACTGTAGTTGACATACCGCCCCACCACGGCCACACTGATAAAACCGGAAATGATCAGACTGTCCGTGGATACCAGAAGCTTGGAGGAAAGTCTGGAAATAAACACATTTCTGACGTCGCCCAAAAGCCTTCTGGTGATGGACTTCTCCACCGGCACCTGCCTGTTCTTTTTCAGAAAAGAATATTTTTTATTTACATATATGTTAATCCATATATTGATTATCGCTTCTATGACGATATTCAGCGAAAGCGCCAGCACATAATGTTGCCAGACTTTCAAAATCACAATCATCATCCCATAGTTCAGAAGGTTCATAACCGTAGAGGCGATGCTGACAATATATTCTTTCTGATCCGCAATCAGGATAGACCGTTTATAGGAAAGCAGATAGGACAATACCGTCCGCGCCAGCCAAAGACAGTAGATCAGGCGCACATAGCCAATGGGAAAACGGTTTTCTTTCAGAAAAACATGCACAAAAGGCATGACACAGAGTCCTGTGGCAGTTATGACAAGTGCAAAGAGGCCATACGCTCTGCGGTACAGGTTCATCAGGGATGTAATCCTGGCTTCGTCGCGGACAGCCAGCGCTTCATAAAGATAGTATGCGATGGCCGAAGCGATCCCCAGCTCCGACACGGAGAGTATGGCGATAATATTGGAGATAACGCTGTTCATGCCCACCAGGTTTTCTCCCATGGTCATCACCACCACACGCTGGCTGAAAAAGCCGATTATGATTAACGCAAATTGGGAAAGTAAGCTAAAAAAGCTGTTCCGCAGTAGATTCTTTAAACGCATTTTTACCGGTCGCTTCCTTTTGGATTCTGTCATATACATAAATTCAAATAGCTTTTCTGCCGGGACTATGTTACAATATCCCCATGACACTGTTTCCACCCTTATGTACCATAGATTGGAATGATTCCCATGAGAATAAAAAAGCCTTTTCTGTTTTCGGTTCTGTTTCTGTTTGTCCTGTTGATTACAGGCGCAGTCTTTCTATACCCAAAACTTTGTTTTCCCTCCTATTTCCCGGCAGTTTATGCCGAATCGGCAAAAGAGCTGGAAAACCCTTACATCGGCTGGTACCCCATGTACGGATACCTCCTTTCGGATACCGCGTCCTTTGACCCCGGCCCGGTGGAAGCACTGCATTACGGTCCCGGACTGGCCCTGCTGGAAATCAATCTGCAAAACTACCGGCAGTCCCCGGTCAGCAGTACCGGTCTGCGGCAGCTGGAGGAAATCCTCACCGCCTGGCAGTCCAAAGGCCGGCAGCTGATTGTCCGCTTCCTCTATGACTGGGATGGCAGGGGCCTGGAGAGCGAGCCGGATGACATCTCCCTGATACTTATGCATATGACCCAGACTGCGGAGATCATAAACCGGTATACCGGCTGCGTCTATATCTTACAGGGTGTCTTTACCGGTTCCTGGGGAGAAATGCACGGCTCCCGTTACATGGATGAAGAAAGCCTGCTCACCCTCACAGACCGGCTGGACCAGGTCACGGATCCCTCCATCTTTCTGGCCGTACGTACACCGGAGCATTGGCGCGTCATCACAAGATCCCATACCCCCCTGGATGCCTCCCGGGCCTTTGACGGCTCCCTGGCGTCCCGCCTGAGCCTTTTTAACGACGGCATGCTGGGTTCGGACACAGATCTTGGCACCTATGGCGCCCTGGACAGCCTGGAACCCGGGCAATATTACGGGAAGCTTACCCGTCAGGCGGAAATCCGGTTTCAGAATTCCCTGTGCCGCTATGTGCCAAACGGCGGGGAAACCGTCATGGACAATCCTTTGAATGATTTTCCCTCCGCCGCCGCGGATCTGGCCCAAATGCATGTGTCCTATCTGAACCGGGACTATGACGGAGCCGTGCTGTCCAAATGGGAAGACAGCATTTACACCGGAAATTCTCCCTTTGACGGCATGAACGGCTATGATTACATTTCCAGGCATCTGGGGTACCGGTATGTCCTGCGTTCTTCCGGTCTGGTCATCCCGTCTCCCTTTGAAAAAACGGCCCGGCTGCACATTTCCCTGGAAAATGTGGGATTTTCCGGCTGCTACCGCGCTTTTGACGTATCCCTGGTTTTAAAAAGCACGGAACCCGGCAGGGAATATCTTCTGCCCGTACAGACCGACACCCGCCACTGGGCTTCCAAAACCAGCACACAGCTGGAGATTCCGCTGGAAATCCACAGTTATCCCCCGGGAACCTATGAAGTCTTCCTGCGGATAAACGATCCGGTGTCGGGCTTTGCAATTTTCCTGGCCAACGAGACAGACCGCTCCGGTGCCGATTTTTTTATCGGATCCTTATACATCCACAAATTCCCCAATCTGAATTCTTTCTTCGGCATTCCGGTTGGCAAATAAAATGTTCCTCCCGTCCGACCTTCTCTTCAGTTTCAGGTAAACCCTGCTTCCCGCCCCATATTTTCCTTTTGGGAAAAGTCCTGTGGGAAGCAGGATGGTTTCACCGCTTCTCCACTCCCTGGGATCGGTGTCCAGACGTCTGCCCACAACCTGGCCCTCCCCTGTCTCAGTCTCCAGAAAGCAGTCGGCTTCCTGGCACAAGTTTGCAAACCCGCAGTTCTCTATTCTGATACAGAGTTCTTTATGCTTTCCTTCTTCCACATCCCGGATTACAAAACGATATCCCAGATGCATCCCGATATAGTCATAGCCGCTGGCGCCCGCCCAGCAGCCCTCTTCCTCCACCGTTTCCTTTTTCCAATGCTCCAGCTGGTCCGGATGATATATGCTGTTCAGATAGCTTATATGCATCTTTCTCATTTCCGCCGCCGCTTTCAGCCATCCTTCGGGATGCGTATCCACAAGGGCTTCCCCGCCATTGGGCACAGACGCCAGATGCGACTTCTGCCAGGCAAGCTCCTCCTCCCTGTTTCCGGCGCCGTAAGTTCCCAGATCCGTTTCGGAGCCGAACATGCCATCGTTGAACAGCCCCAGCCTTTTCAACAGTCCCGCCCCGGCCCTGCCACTGTCCGCAATCCTGCGCCACTGGGCCGGTGTGCGCACTGCCAGAAAACATGCGCCCTTTGTGGTCCGGTACAATGTATTGACCAGTTCGCACAGACTGTTGTCGTCAAGAAATTTAGAACCGTGCATCTCTCCCCAGTTTCCCACGAAAATTCCCTGCATGACCAGAATGTCTTCCCCATATGCCCTGACGATTTCTCCCGCCTGTTCCATATGACGCTTTACCATGGACAGCGTGAGGGGTTCTTTTGTCATACCCTTTCCCTCCCTGTCATAGACGAAGCGGAGAATCATCTGCTTCTGATTCCGGCGGAAAAAGTCCAGAATCTGCGAGATATAACGAATCGCTTCCTTTGTCATTTCCCTAGCCCGGAAAGCGCCGATGTCAATCAGTACCAGCGCCAGCTGCTCCTCCCTGCAGGCATCATCCATCCAGATTTCCTCTTCCACGGATGAATTTTCCGGGAAAGGCCCTGCCACAAAGGTGTAGATATGATACCAGCCGCAGCCGGGATTGCCCAGCCGTGCCCTGCTCTCCATATATTCCGTTTTTTGAAAACAGACTGTATGCCTAAATCTTATTCGCACTTTTCAGCCCCGCCCCCAAATCCATTTTCAACAGCTTCACCTGTATCAATATGATAAACATGCTATAGATGACCCGGAGCATGTACCAGAACGGCTTCAGCCCCGAATGCATGCTTTTCCCCTCTGTTCTGATATGCATCACCGCCGGCACCTCCACTACCCTGAACTGGATCAGCATCATCTGAATCAGCATATTGGCATCCGGATACTTGTCGTCAAAATGATTGTATTTTGAATAATAGAGAAAGGCTTTTCTGCTCAGGCCCTGCAGCCCGGTAGTGGGATCCGATATCTCTTCCCCGGTTATGATGCGAATCATGCCGCGGAACAGGGAATAGACCAGCCGCTTGGGCAGCGATATGGGAAACGTGGCGCTGTCCTTGCGGAACCTTGCCCCCAGTACAATATCCGGGCACCGTCCTCCCTGCCCCGCTTCTTTCAGTTTCTGATAGATCACCGGAATATTGCACACATCATGCTGCCCATCCCCGTCCATCTGTATGACATATTTGTATCCCCGGCGGACCGCATATTTATATCCGGTCTGCAGTGCACATCCGTATCCCATGTTATAAGGCTGTGAAATCACGGGATACTGCATCTGCTTCACAATCCAGTTGGTGCTGTCTGTGGAGGCGTCATTGATCACAAGGACATCCGTCAAAGCGCCAAATTCCATCTGTTCCAGCTGTTCTAACTGTCCCAGAACTTTCTGGATATTTTTTTCTTCATTATAGGCCGGTATGATAATCAGCAATTCTTTTCTTTTCATCCCTGTCCCTCCGACTCGCTTATGTCAAAAGTTCCAGCAACAGCTGCAGCTCCTGTTCCCGTCCCTCGTATTTCCGTTCCGCCGCACTGCCCAGCGCTTTTCTCCCGGCATCATCTCCCAGCAGCGCCGTAATGCTGTCCGCAATGGCCTCCGGTGTCAGCCGGCACAGGATTCCGTCCTGTCCGTCCGCAATCTGCTCCCTGTTTCCGTTGCAGTCAGACGCAATGACGGCACAGCCCAGAATCTGCGCTTCCTGAATGGCGATGCTCTTTCCCTCAAACCTGGTTGTATGTATATAGAGATCTGCCTGTGCATAATAGGGAAACGGATTCTCCGTGTCTCCCAGCAGCACAAAGTCTTCTTTCAGTCCCAGCGCCGCGATTTTTTTCTCCAGGGCTTTTCTCTGCCCGCCTTCTCCCAGCACATACCATCTGACCATCTGACCGGAATCCTTCAGGCGCTTCATGGCATCTATGGCAATGTCGTAGGCCTTCTGATAGGTGAGCCTGCCCACTGTCAGCAGCCTCATGCCCTCATACCCGTCGGAGAAGCCTCCCCCGGCCCGGGCCTTCCGCCGAATGGCTTCCTGATCCAGAATGTTGTGAAATACCCTGATCCTGGAAGCATACCGGGGATAGACGGCCAGAAAATGGCTTCTTGTTTCCTCCGAAACCGCAAAAATCCGGTGAAATTTATCCCAGCAGTCCCGGTCCATCTCTTTTGTATATCCGGCGCTCTCGTAATCGATATGGATAAACCCGCATTTTCTCACGGCCTTCACATGGTCGGCCACATAGTAGGCCGAAGCTCCCTCCAGCCAGGCCACTGCCAGGTCGAATGTCTCGTCAAAGCGCAGGGCCCCGTCTGACACCACACGCCACAGCAGCTTATCAGGCTGAAAATTTCCCCGCCTTTTCATCTCCCTGCAGACGGCTTTCATCTGGCGTAACTTGTGAAAACACCCCCCGTTTCGGAAAAAAGCCCTGCACACCGTCTTCCCCATTCCCCATTTCCCTTTCTGCGACAACACGGAATCAGGATGGAACACAGGGTTTAAAAGCCTTACACCGGCCGGCAGCTGCCCCACCAGTTCCCCCTGCCCCATAACGACATAAAGGGAAATTTCATGTCCACTGTTCTCCAGTCTCCTTAACAGCTCCAGCAGAGCCGTCTCTGCGCCGGCCCTTCCCAGCGTATTAACCACGAACAGTATCTTCTTCATATGCATCCTCCTGCATCCTGTTCAGTTCCTCCACCTCTGCCAGCATACGCTCACTTTCCTGGTTGAGAAGAGCCAGCTGCATGGCCAGCTCCCTGTTCTTCATGGTCAGCTGTGAAATCACCAGGCTGTTGTGCACCTCCGCAAACACAACCAGAATGGCCACACAGAAAAACGCAAGGCCCGTCCCCGGCGCCAGAAACCTGGTCCAGCTCGAAAACACGGGAATCGTTCCCACCAAAATCATCAGTATTCCGGCCAGCCCCCATATCACCGCATAATTCACGGTAAGTTTCTTGAGGGAATTCAGCCAGACACTGATGAAAATCAGCACGGCTCCCGATACAAATATTCCGATTCGTATGATATCGCTTTCCATCTCCCGTCTCTCCTTCCCATGTTATTTTGTCACGGACACACAGCCGGGCCGTGATGTTTTTTCCTGTCATTTCCCGGACACTGCTTCTTTGTCATATACTTTTGCAGGGGGTTTGGTCCCCATTCCCGGTTTCAGCAGCGACCCCCTGCAGAACACATGCGCATCCAGGCGTCTTTCTATGTGGCGCAGGCGGAAATATGCCATTGCCCATCCCACGAAAGCACCCAGCACCAGGCCGATGCCATACCACAGCTCCGGCAGACGCGCGGCAAAAATACTGCCCAGAAATGTCACCAGGCAAAACGCCAGTGATGTCAGAAAAACTCCCGCCAGATCATTAAAGTAGTACAGAAAAATAATCTCCGCATACATGATAAATACGATGAAATATCCCACTGTCAGGCAGGGATAAATTCTCAGGGTCAGATTGGAAATGCCGAACATGGGAAGAAATACAATGGCAATCAGGTACACCACTACCGTAATGATAAACTGGATCCGGGCCAGGTTCATCAGCTCGGCCGACAGCTGTCGGAACATTTCCTTTTTGGCATTATCAATATCCGCCCCTCTCCCTCCGATGACAGCTTCTGAGTAATTTTTATATCTGTCATGAAAATACATCTCCACTCTGGTAATGAAAATAACCGTGGCCGATATATTGGTGAACATGGCAAGGCAGGTGGCCATATCATAGGGCTGGTTACAGACAAAGGTTTTGACCACCACCAGCTTCCCGTCCGTATTCCAGAACGCAAAGTTATGGATATACAGTCCCAGAATATACAGAAAGTTCCCCAGCACCAGCTGCCAGTACTTTCCAAAATACCGGAGCACTGATTTATACCTGTTGCTGTTTTTGGTAAAATACCGCTTTACTACCGCCAGCTCCAGAAATGCCGTGAGAAAGAAACCTGTCATCAGGGCAAACAGCATACTCTCCCTGATTCCCCACCTCATAATAAATCTCAGGAACAGGGAAAATACGAAGGCCCACACCATTCCGGCAGAAAAAAACAGGGACAGCTTCTGGTAATCTTTTGAAATCGAAAGATAAATCATGGAATATAAAACCAGCACCAGGGCAATGTAACAGCAATATCCTGTAAAAGTGTAGAAAACATCCACCTTTCCCACAAAATGCTCCCAGAGGCAGAACGGAATTCCCACCAGGCTGCTCAGAAAAACATTCATAAAAAGCCCCAGATAATAGCAGGGACGGATATCCTCAAAGCGATCTTCGTAGATAACATCCGACATATACTTGGACAGCACGGAATTAAACGGAGAAGACGTCAGCATGGCAAAAATGAAGATGTACAGCATGGAGCAGGAAAACAGCTCTCTTTCCACAAGCCCCAGTGTCTCAAAATCCAGAAAATATTCCATCAGCATCACATTCAGAATCACCACCAGCATGGGCGTCAGTGTGGACATGGTACTGTAGGCAAACCCCACCAGATTGGTTGCAATTGTGTTTTTTGAAAAAATCTTATTGAGCTTTATGCCGATTCCTGCCATCTGCCTTATCCTTTCTCGCTTTATCGTTCTACCGGCGGATTTTCTTCCCAGGGAAGTCCCCTGCTCTCTGAAAAATCTTTGTAAATCTCCCAGTAATTTTCCCGCATCTGCCCTATACGGTATCCGGCCATCACTCTCCGGTAGCCGTTCTCCCCCATTGTCCGGCGCATCTTGTCGTTTCTGGCCATATCCAGCATCGCCTGGGCAATCTCCTCCACATTCATAATGTGGGTGACAATACCTGCCTCCCCGAAATCATCCTTCTCCCCGCAGATCAGTCCGCGGCAGTTTCCCACATCCGTGGCAATTACCGGTATGTGGGCCGCAAAACTTTCCAGAATGGTCAGGGGCTGGCCCTCACTGATACTTGTCAGGATGGTCATGTCCATCCTGCCCAGATAATCCCTCACATTGATTCTGCCGGTGAAAACCACATCTTCGCCCAGTTCCAGTGCTTCCGCCTGCTCGAAGCACTCCCTGGCATAGGCCTCGTCCTCGTCACAGGGTCCCATAATCCACAGTTTCAGCCGTGCGTCTCTTTCCCTGGCGAAGCTGAATGCCTGAATCAGGGTCTTCACATCCTTGATGGAAGTCACCCTCAGTATTGCGCCTATATTGATCCTTCCCGCACTCTCTTCTGCCTTGCCGGGAAGATTCTGCATAATGTCTGCCCTCACGCCGTTTGGCGTCACCATGGTTTTCTCCACGGGGCAGCCCAGTTCTACCTGCAGTTCCCTTGCATGCTCATACAGACTGGTAACCAGGTCTGCCCTCTCGTAGGCCAGGGCCGACATCTTCCGGAACTGTTCTATCCATATATTTTTAAAAGCTCCCTTCACCCACTCGGCGCGGAGCAGCTCTTCCTCCCGCTCCCTGGTATAGATGCCATGCTCCGAAATCAGCAGGCTTCCCCCGTTGAGAACCTTTCCCATGCTGCCCAGCACCCCTGCATAGCCTGTAGCCACACAGTGGTACAGATCTGCTTTGGGTATTTTCATCTTCAGGGTAAATAACAGCGGCAGGTACAAAGATCGCATGGTCCACAAAAAATCCGAAAACACCAGCTGGCTATATTTTAAATCATAGTATTCTCTCACAATCTTCATGAAATCTTCGCCCATCAGCAGCCTGTCAAGAGAAATCCCGCTGTTCTGGAACAGTTGAATCAGCACCTCCCAGTTCGTCTTCTGGTTCAGGACCAGACTTCTCATCGCCTGATATTCTTCTTTGTTCAGCCTGGCTTTACGCCATCCCTTTCTGTTCCAGTCCACATCCTGCAGATACAGTTCATGGACTTCCGTGACATTCTCCGGCAGCTGATACAGAAATTTCCCGCTTACGGACCGGTCGCTTACAATGGTCAGAAGAATAAACTCCTGTCTGGAGAAGGACCGGATGAACTCATGCACCCAGGTAGATACGCCTCCCGTCACATAGGGATAACATCCCTCCACTATCATGCAAATTTTCAATTGATTCCCCTTTCCGGATATATGTCTGGCCGTACACTTTACTTGTAAAATCTCGCATCTGCCGGCTCCATTGTGATGATCACTTCCCCGCCCTGCGCTTCTATCAGATAAGCGTCCTTTTCCAGCCGCCTCCAGCTTCCTCCTTCCAGCTCACCGATTGTCTCATTATGGGTTCTTAAAATAAACCAGCCGGAACCGGCGCCTTCGGATATTTGTATCCGGATCCTGTCCCCTTTCCTGTTGTCCCTGTAATCCATCGCAAAGAATTGGTGGATGCGCATGTCACATTCCGAAACCGTAGTTCTGTCAAACTCACGGAAGGTCTCCCCGATAGCGGCCACTGTGGTCCCGAAGTGCGGTGATATGTTTTCCCACGCATCTTCCTTCCCGTCCGGATATGCCACCCGCTCCATATCAAAGGACACATTCAGATAGCCCAGGGCTGTCTCCAGGCATTTCACCAGGAAATCCCCTTTATAGTTATACTCAAACCCTATATCAAAAGCCATCTGGCCGGTGACATGCTCCGACAGGAGCTGGATTATTTGTGTGTCACCCTCCCCGTAATTCCGCACCACCGTCACGACAGACGATAACACATCCGACTGCAGCGCCGTTTCGATCTCATCCCCGGAGAGATTTCCCGCATAAAAAGAAGCAAATTCATAGCCGCCCACCGCATCCATGACAAATCTGCCATCTTCTTCCAGCTTCTGTCCAACGGGGGTATCGGATACACACAGACCGGATAATCCCACCTCCGCCGATGCTTCACGGAATATTTTCAGAAAATAAGCCAGCTGCTCCGGATCCGGAAACGCGGCATCCGTATAATCAAACTGCGGTGTCAGCATACAAGTAGCCTTATATTCATATCTGTTCAGGACAGTGCTTATATTAGGCCACAGAACTTCCTGAAACACATCATTCAGGGACCAGCCGTAGAACCGCTCCATCCCCTCCCTGTTCTCATCGGCAAGGCCCGGATATCCTGCCAGGACCATATTCTGTGCATTTATCACCGGGTATATTTCATAGGAATACATCTCGGCCGACATTGCGGATAAAAGGCCTATGGCCTCTATTCCTTCCATATAGCCGCCGTTCACGGCAAACACATATGCCGTTCCAAAGCTTTTCCTCCAGATCAGAGCCGGATAATCCTCTGTGTCCACCGTGGGGTCCCCGGGGATACCTTTCATATATACTTTGGTTCCCGATGACAGCAGATACCAGGGAAAGACAGGGGCTCCCGCCCCATTGGTCTCACCGGGGAAAACAATCTCCCCTTCCTTCCCGGCTTCCTTTTCCCCTTCTTCCGGCAGATAGATGCTTTCTCCTCCCAGCAGAAAGCCCTCGTACAGATGCAGGCCCGCGGCAGCCGTCTCCCGCGCCTTCACCTTCCGGATCCCCAGCAGATTCCGAACCCGGTCATTGTCTTCTATCACGGACACATCCGGGAGACTGCTAAATACCAGATGTGTTCCCTGCTCCACGCACGCTGCCAGAAAGTCGGTCTCCCCGGGTTCTCCCCAGTCCACACATTTGGAATCTATGATCAGCATCTCCGGCCATCCCGCATCTTCCTTCGCCCCTGCATAAGCGGAAAGTGTGGCGTATTCTGTCATTTTACGTCTGGAATACATCACCCATTCCCTGACCGCCCTGCCATAAATACCCTCCCCGTCCCCTATCAGAACCACCATGTCGCGAGAGGCATATAGGTTTCCTCCCCCGTCATGATCTGTCCCATCCTGTGCCGCTTCTTCCGAAGTATCATTTCCCGGTATATATAAATGAATCCGGGACGGATAGTTCTCCGCAGTCTCTGTATAAGTATTTACAGTATAATCGTTCCACCAGTCCTTCAGATTATTTGTGCCCATGCACAAAAAGAACAGGACAGCCATCAATGTGACAATCGAAAAAAAGTTCCGGCGTGATATCATCTTATCCTCCCCCGATCCTCCGATACAGGTTCCGGTAATCATCCGGTTCCGTTATATCCATAGTCTATTGCAAAATTATACAGACTGTATTCATTCTGCCGCACACGGTAACAGACAAAATCCTCCGACTCATAATACACTTCCATTTCATTGGGATACAGCCTCCGAAAAGCCTGTGCCCAGAAATACATGCGGGACATAACCACCCACCGGGCATCCTCTGCATATATGGATGATATCTCCCTGCCATCCGGCAGGGCTCTCCCCGCGCCCTCCCGGGATATCCTTCTGCCCAAATCCTTTTCTTCGGCAAAAATCGGCACCTTTTCCACAAAGAAATACACTGTTTTTGTGGGAACCGTGAGTACCGTATCGCTTTCCAGCTCCTCCATCCCCCTGAGAAAATCAATCAGTTCATAGTGATTTCCATAGTCCCTCATCATCTGTCTTTCATCATTGGCAGAGCAGATGGTCCAGGTCTCTCCGTCCTGGTTCTCCCGGAGAATATTGGACATACAGATAATTGCGTCATTGGTCTCCTGTGCACCCAGTTTCAGGGGCGTTTTCATTCCCGTCACCGCCACTGCCGCACAAACCCCTGCCAGTGCTGCAAGGGAACCCAGGTGAATCGCCTTTCTTTCCCGGAACAGCAGAAACACAATCCCATCCAGGGAAAGTCCCCATGCCAGGGCAAACCCGTATGCAACATAAATCGAGCATCTTGAAATTTCTATAAGCTGGGGAATCCCCCAGTCCGCATAGCTTTGCATCAGAATCATCAGCACCAGGAAAGTTCCCACCGAAACCAGAATCCCTCCGTACTCCGTCCTTCTTCCTATATACCACACGATACCCAGCAGCAAAACAGCCCCTGTGCTGCCCAGCAGAAACCATCCCGTTTCAGCGTTGTTACCCGCAACATAAATCTTTATCTTGTCTACAGTGGCCTGCAGCCTGTGCTCCAGGGACGAACCTGCCTTTTCCAAAAGATCCTCCGACATGCTTTCTGCCGTCTGTCCTGCTTCTTCCGTCTCCTCATCTTCCCCCTCTTCCGTGGACATGACTGACATCCCCCAGTACAGGGATCCCTGCAGGGGAGTTCCCATCATATATGCGGCTGCCATGGGAAGCACTGCCAGCAATACGCCGGCCATACCCGCCAGCATGATTCGTCTCAGGTAACGCCAGCGGAAACAGCGAAAGCAGAATCCCACCGCAATCCCTGCGCAGAACACTGCCGCCACAATGGCATCATAAAAGTGAACTGCCAGCGTCATGGAAACACTTATGGCAAACATGGTCAGGTTTCTGCCGAACCGGAAGAACCTCTTCTTACCTTTTTCTTCTGTCCGGCAGTCCGGATTCCGTTCCTGAAAAAAAGAAATTGCAAAATAAGCCGAAGGAAACAGGAACAGCATTCCAAATTCCTGGGGCAGGGAAGAGCCATACCGGGCATAGGTGCCGCTTGAGAAAAAGCCGCCTGCCAGATACAGAAACGTCCCCGCATAAGGGGCATACCTGGACTGGCATACCGCACGCAGGAAAAACAAAAGCATCATATGAATCATTATCGTCTGTACCAGGCAGAAAACCCTCAGCAGAACATAGGTCGGAATGCCGGCCACTGCGTGCAGATAATAAATCACATTGTGAAATCCGAAAGGATAAATGCCTGCCGCAAAGAGATTATTGTTCCCCATTTCGTTGATCCAGTAATGATGCACCACGATATCCGATGCACAATACCCGTACACATTGATGACATTTGTCCCATACAGATAGCAGACCAGCGCCAGGACGCCCAATGTGAGAATTACGTCAGGCCAGCGGGACGACATCCTCTCCCCCAGCAGCCCGGACGACAGCCTCTTCCCTGACCGGTACAGCTGCGTCCGGATGCCTGTCTCCCCTTCCAAAATCAGACGCAGACGCCGGGTTCCCCTCTCTATCGACACGGAAAAATTTTCCCGGAACCTGCATACGGCGGCAGCGCCCAGCGGAACCAGGGTTCCCAGAATCAGTGTCGGCCCGTATGATATATGTAAAAGCTGCAACAGAAATACCAGATTGATCATATAGAAATTCCCGCACATAAAATACGCCATCAGCCTTGCGGACAGCCTTGTGCCCCGGAATATTCTGTGCAGCACAATCCCCGGCAAGGCAACCGAAACGCCCAGGTACAATGCCAGTATGCCTGCAATCTGCAGAATCGTGAGCATCTTCATCGACATAGCCAACCTCCTCAGTCAAACACCCGGATCAGTTCCAGCGTCTCGCTGTCAATTACCACATTTGACTTTTTCAGGGAATCCAGGGTCTCAAAAAATGCTTCCCTGTCCTGTCTGGCGAAATACAGCTTCAGACGGCAGGTGTACGCGGGGAGTTCCTCCGGATACTGTCCCGCCATCCGCCGGCACCATTTCCCGGCTTTGTCATAATCCCTGATTTCCAGGATCCGCAGAAAGATCTTCTCATAGCGTTCTGCCGTAAATCTGCCCGGCTCCCTTTCATACAGCAGTTCTGCCGCCGCGTCCAGTATATCCACAAATCTACGCTGTTCATATGCCGAAAAAATCTTCTGCCGCAGGACATTATCCATATATTCCAGAAGCATTTCCTCATATTCTGTCCGGTCGGGTTCCTCCTGAATCTGTTTCCAGAGCTTCTGTACGTAAATGCGGAACTTATTCAGCTCGTCTGACAATACCGAAGCAGCATAATGGGATGCCTCCGAGTCCTCGCTGTCCAGCGCCAGTGTGATGGCAGTCAGGGAATTGTGAATGTCCTCCCTGAGCACACTCATCATCACCAGGCGCAGATTTTTCTTCTCATTGACCAGAACGGCCTCCTCCAGGGGAATGATGTCCCTTTCACGCTCTTCATCCGCTTTCATGCGGACATTCACACGCTCTTTGCTGAATATTACATCCGCCAGATCCACGTTTTTCCAAAATACTATGAGATAAAATAAATGGGCCGCAAGAAAAAACATGGGACCGATGACCGGGCATAATATCATTACCATAAAACGAAGAACATAGGTCCTTCTATTGTCAAACAGCTTTTCCTTTCCCTCCCCATCCTCCAGCGCAGACCGGGCAGGCACAGCCAGCAGTATCCCTGCCAGCAGATAGACAACCGCCACAATCAGGTTTACAAGGAGGATCATCAGAAAAATACGTTCATCCCTGGCCAGAGTCATATCAGTTCCTCCACCCGGCTGGCATAGCCGGTATTCCTGAACCGCTCCACAATTCCATCCACGTTTTCCCTGCTGGTATTGGACAGGAGAACATACAGCTTCCCTCCTTTTAAAATCCCCAGGTAATCCGTCTGGCGGATGGCGCTGCCCAGAGATCGGGCAACATTTTCATAATCTTCGCCTTCGTCCAGAATTTCCAGCAGCACATATTCCGTGAGCCCCTTGTCCCTGGCATCGGAAAATGCCTTCACCAGATGCGTAAAGGCCTCTTCGTCCAGCACATTTGTCCCTTCCACATATCTTCTGTTTTTCAGTGCCTCCAGATAGCGGTTGGCCCTGAGCACGGCATTCTGGATCAATGCCCCTATGATTGTCAGCCGGTTCGCTTCTCCCAGTGTCATGCGCTCCCAGGGAATGCCCCACAGCATCAGAATCAGCTGCATCTTCTCCTCAGAGTAAACGGCGCCTGCCATCATGGGCATCTTCTCCTCCATGTCCCTGTTAATATAGACCCGGCGGTTTTTTAATTCTCCGTGCAGGGTCTCCATATCCGTGTACTTGATGGAATTCCCCAGCTTTCTTGCCTCCGGTGAAGTGGCGGAAAACAGTCTTGCGTAGTCGCCGTTGGCCACCGTATACACTGCCACATCCCCGCAGTCCATCAGTCTGGAAAGTACCTGGGCGGCATAGAACAGTACTTCCTCCGGCCCATACTGCTCCAGCGAAGCGGAAATCTCATAGATTTTCCCAAGACTGTCCTTGTGGTTTACTACCTGGGTTTCAAAATTATGCTTCATGCGGACATTGCTGTCATTGATATCTTTGATATCCTTCAGCTGCCCGTTGAGGTATCGTACCCTGGCGCTGGACTCATTCCTGATATACCGGAGCTGGTCTTTCAGATAACCCACGATGAGGCCCACAATAAAAAGCTGCGCCATCCAGACATATGTATTGTAATCCAAAAGCACTTCAAATCCGGTGCGGTCATACATCTGCCGGAAACAAAATCCCATAATTGCAAGTAAACCCGAAAAAATAGCCTGCTGCTGTCCGTAGACAACGGCAAACAAGAGTACATAAAGCAAATAGAAATCCAGACGGGCAAAGAATCTGCTGCCCACTGCCCTGTTATTCATCATAAAAAACGGAATAAAGCAAATCAGATTCTCCAGAAAGGGAACCACTGCCCTGAAAATTCTGCGAAGGTTATTCCAGGCCTTCACCGCCAGGCCGCCCCCTGCATCATCTTCCGTGAGAAAGGAAGAACTATGGCGCTTCATATAAGCCGCCACCATTTTGACACCTGCGTCATAATGGTTGAAAATCTTCTGTCCGAACTCTTTCTTATACCGGCCATTGTCCAGAACCAGGCGGCTGCCCAGTCCCACGGTATTGTCAACGACCTCGATGCCGGATCCCAGCGCCTGCCGGATTTTCTCTGCCAGCTCCAGCTCACCGATCTCTTCCCCGGAAGAAATATGATACCGGGCATGCCCGGGAGATTCCGCACACATCAGCTTGTAGGCCAGTTCCACCGCATCGTTGAGATATATCATGGAAAAAACCCTTCTGGCATTGGCGGAAATCCTTCCGGTCTTCAGCGCCTCAAGACACATGGCAAAACAGGGATTATTCTCCGTTGTTCCTGCCTCCGGCACCCAGTACGGATAATCAAAGCGCAGGATATATGTGTCCACGTCCTGTACCCGTCTGTAATTGATGCACATATCCTCCCCCTGGGCCAGTGCCATTGCCCTGAAACCCTTAGGAGACAGTTCCTCCTCTTCCTTCACATTGTCCATATGGGCATCGCCATATACCTCCTGGGAGGAAAAATAGAAAAACTTTCCCTTTCTCAGGATATTGCAGGCAGAAAGAATATTCATAAGTCCTGCCGTATACCGTACTATTTCCTGCCCTGCCTGCTCCCAGTCGAAGTTGGTGTCGAATGCACCTGTAAACACTGTTACATCCGGTTTTATGCTCTCCAGAATGTCCTTGATGCTTCCGCTCTCATATGGGAAATTATATTTTTCAAACACATGCCTATAGGAACGGTGCCCCTCCCGCTGCCCCGTCAGCAGATAGACCCGATGTCCGTTTTTGCTGAACTTGTCAATCATTGCATTCATTAACACGCTGCTGCCGCCTATCAATAATACAACCATTTCCCTTCTCAACCTACCTTAATATCATCGCATCTTTTTCTCTGAATCTAAAAACAATAACCCCCTGCACTTAAGCCACTATCAGATACTTGTTTTTATTTTGACAATATGACCTTTTAGAGGGCATTATGCTCCCGTTTATCATATTGCGGACTTTTTTGATGTGTACTTTTGCAAAATGACGATACTTCGGCCCGGAACATTCCAAAACAAAACATTTATATTGCAAAATGAAAATTTTTATGTTAAAATTCACCACAAACCAGATCCTATTCAGGATTTGCAAAAGTACACTTTTGCAAATTATGTCCATTCATCTAAACGGAATCTTCAAATCTTCTGGCTTTTCCGTAAAATGTGCCCACCGGCATCCCGCAGGCATCTGCAGCCTGCTGAAGCGTGATTCTTTTCTTTCTCCAGTCATGGTGCACTTTATAAAAATTTTCAGGATACGGCAGTGCCGGACGCCCAAACCTGACTCCCTTCGCTTTTGCCGCCGCGATTCCCTCCGCCTGGCGCTTCCTGATGTTGGTCCGCTCATTCTCTGCCACGAAAGACAATACCTGCAGTACCACATCACTTAAAAATGTGCCCACCAGGTCTTTTCCCCTCCTGGTATCCAAAAGCGGCATGTCAATCACACAGATGTCGACTCCCTTTTCTTTCGTAAGAATACGCCACTGATTCTGTATCTCCTCATAATTTCTACCCAGCCGGTCTATACTCTGGATGTAAAGCAGATCACCGTTTCCCAGCTTCTGTACCATGCGTTTATATGCCGGACGTTCAAAGTCCTTGCCGGACTGTTTATCCATGTAAATATTCTTTTCCGGAACATTCATTTCCCGCAGTGCCATCTTCTGCCGGTCCTCGTTCTGATCTTTTGACGATACTCTCATATAGCCGTATGTATGTGTTTCCTTCACATCTGCCCCTCCTCTTCATCCGCTTTTTTTCAACATTCCCCATTTATATTCAAATCCAGAATATCATACGGCTGTCAAAACAGTGAATCGTTTTCTGTTTTTGCGCAGAACCTGGTTTGCGTCAGGCCATATATGGCTTTGCAATGCCCAGACCCAGTTCCCGCGGCTGAAAACTTTGATTTACCATCTTTACACAACAAAATTCCCGCCAAAAAAGCAGGAATCTGCCTTTTGGCGGGAACTGAAATCAAAGCCTTTGTGTATTTTCATCTTCTGTGACATCTGCCCTATATCCGTGATGCAGATGTCCTCATGTATGGGGAATCCGGCAGGCCGGATGCCAGTGTCTCAAATATCGCTGACAGCCTTTTTCCCGCCTGCCTCCATGATCCAGATGCCTGCGGCCAGCACACATACTACCACCGCGTATACTATATGTGCCGGAAGCTCCGGCATCGCCACCAGGACTCCCAGGGGCACCAGGGCCGCAACCGCCCCGGCCAGCAGGGACACCATGGTGGACGCGCTTTGTTTGACCACCCTGACCTCATTATCCCATTCAAATATGGGAAGTCTCTCGTTTATCGCCAGCCCTGCCCTGGCGCCGAACACAATGTAAACCGCGGGAACGGCCACCAGGCACAGGCCGTTTATAAAATCCGGCTTCAGCGCTGCCAGCAACAGTACTTCCGAAACCAGGTAAAAGGGAAATGCCACCAGCAGGCAGGCCCCTGTCTTGCCCCATACCAGGTCTCTTTTTGTAATGGGCAGTGTCTGCATCATCCACCATTGTTTTCCTTCCATGGAAATGGAGCAGGAAGTCATGGGCATCATCACGGCCAGGAAACCCAGCAGCAGCGGAAGGGCCCTTTCCACAATACCGGGGATCCCCATCATCTTCTCAACCGAACCGCTTCCCATCACCAGAACCGCCACAGCCAGAATCACCATCAGCAGCTCTCCCATCACAGTGTTTGTCACATACACGGTAGACGAAAAATAGTGTCTTAATTCCCGTTCCAGCATACTTCTCCTGACAGACTTCACTTCCAGCTGCCGCATCCGGTAATTTCCCTTTGTCTCGTGAGAGCTCAGCAGACTGCAGATATTACTGTAAAAATGCCTCAGTACTTCCAGAAACACCACGAATACACCCGCAGACACCCCCAGAAACAGCAGCAGCATATCCGTTCTTTCATAAGCCATGGCCTCCATGACCCAGATTGCCGGAGGCCATGCCGCCATAATCTGGTTTTCCAGCACCAGGGCAAGCTCCTGCACCATGGCGGCAAGCTGGTCTTCCTGCATTCCACCCATGCGGAAACTGCCCATCAGAATCACACATACCAAAATCAGTGACAGCAAAATGGAAACCAGGTTTTTTCTTCTCCATCTGCTGCTGATCCCTGTGATCAGCGCGCCCAGTATGGAAGCTGCCGTCAGGGGCAGCAGGGGCAGAAACAAGATGGCCACAATGCCGTAAACATAAAAGATCAGCCCCGGCCTTTCCATAATTCCGTACACCGCCATTCCCGGCAGCATCACAAGCATCCCCAGCAGCATATTGGTAAGATACATGGAGAAAAAACGGCTTATGATAATGGCGCGGATGGTTATGGGCAGGGAAATCTGCTTTTCATAGGTCCTGCGCTCAAAAAGCACCGGCCCCGCCTTAAATAATGTAAAGAAAAACACCACCAGGGACACACTCATAACCAGAACCGCCGGCACAAAACGCCCCATCCCCATGAAAACCAGCCCGTAGCTGGCAGCACACACATACGCCACCATCATGACTATCACAAGCAGCCATAAAAGTCCCATCAGGCAGTACTTTGTTTTCTTTTTGCGGTCCTTTGTAAAACGAAACTCATTCCAGCCGAACAAGCCTAAAAATGACACCTTTGTCAATAATCTAATCTGCCTTGTCATGACCGATCACCTCCATGAATACATCCTCCAGGGACTTATCTCTGGTCAGCTCTTTCGTGTCTCCCTCCACCATCAGTTTTCCCTGGGAAATCACGGCAATGCGGTTGCAGAGTTTTTCGGCCACTTCCAGCACATGGGTAGAGAAGAAAATGGCGCTCCCTTTCCCGCACAGTTCATGCATTTTTCCTTTCAGGATCAGGGATGCCTCCGGATCCAGCCCCACAAAAGGCTCATCCAGCACCAGCAGCTTCGGGTCATGTATCAACGCCCCGATAATGGCCAGCTTCTGCCGCATTCCGTGGGAATATGTGGAAACCAGATCCCCCAGAACCGGAAATATTCCAAAACTTTCTGCCTCGGAGCGGATCCGTTCCTCCCTGGCCTTCCGGGACACCTGATAAATATCTGCCATAAAATTCAGATACTGAATTCCTGTCAGGTACTCATAGATATCCGGATTATCCGGGATGAATGCCATAATCTTTTTGCACTCCAGCGCCTGCGTCCGCACATCCATTCCGTTCACCAGTATCTGTCCCTGGTCAAAATCATGTATCCCCACAATACTTTTGATAGTGGTGGTCTTTCCGGCGCCGTTATGCCCGATAAAGCCGTAAATATCTCCCGGGTGCACCACAATGGACAGATTGTCCACTGCCCTTTTCCCTCCCTTATATGTCTTTGTCAGATTTTTAATCTCCAGCATTTTCTCTCTGCCTCCTCTTTTTTGATTGACTGCTTCCTATGGAATACTCTGGGCCTTCCCTTCTCATAAATTATTTTGATATCATCATGATATCATTTTATCACCCAAAAAGCAATACTAATTTAATCAAGTAGGGAAGATTCCTCTTCCCCTGCTCGCCGTGCGCCCCGTGCGCCGCTTCAGCGGCATAATTCCAGGTGCGAGAAGTCGCACTTTGTGTACGGGGCTGTGCAATCGAGTAGGGGAGTGCCCTTCTCCCCTGCTCGCCGCGCCGGGTGCATGTTGCGGCAGCAACAATTTTCCTTATGCACCCGTGTGCATAAAAAGACTGCCGCAGCAAATGGTTCCCACACTGAATGGGCAGTGTGTATCCATGCTGCGGCAGCTCCTTCTTCGATTGGACCGGCCTTTTTATCCGATTGTTCTTCTTCGCCGGCATTTTTATCCGGCTGTTCGTCTTCGCCTGCACCGGCCTTTTTATCCGGTTGTCATTTTCCTTTTAAATACCCGTTTTGTTCTCTCTCATACCGTCCCGGTTTTCGGCCGCGGCCTTCCGGGGCACATCCCCTGCCCGGCTTCTTTTTTCAGTCCACAAGAACCGGGTTTTCCTCCACCACCCAGGGCAGGCCGTACTCATTCAGCGCCTCCATAAAGGGATCCGGGTCGAACTCCTCCACGTTAAACACTCCGGGCTTCTTCCATGTACCGTTCATCACCAGCATGGCCCCGATCATGGCAGGCACGCCGGTGGTATAGGAAATCGCCTGGGAACCCAGTTCCCGGTAACACTCCTGATGATCGCACACATTGTAAATATAAACGGATTTTTCCTTTCCATCCTTCACGCCGGTGAAAATACATCCGATGTTGGTCTTGCCCACCGTGCAGGGGCCAAGGGATGCGGGATCCGGCAGCAAAGCCTTCAAAAACTGGATGGGCACAATTTCCCGCCCCTCAAACATCACGGGGTCCGTGCGCAGCATGCCCACATTTTCCAGACATTTCATATGGGTCAGATAACTCTGGCCGAAAGTCATGAAAAAGCGTATTCTCTTCACGCCGGGGATGTTCTTCGCCAGCGATTCAATCTCTTCATGATGCAGCAGGTACATATCCTTCCTGCCCACCTGGGCAAAATCATACTCCCTCCTGATTTCCATGGGCTTTGTCTCCACCCAGCGGCCGTTCTCCCAGTAAGAACCATTGGCCGACACTTCCCGCAGATTAATCTCCGGATTGAAATTGGTGGCAAAGGAATAACCGTGATCCCCGCCGTTGCAGTCCATGATGTCAATATAATGAATTTCATCAAAATAATGCTTTAAGGCATACGCGGAAAAAACACTTGTCACACCGGGATCAAAACCGCTGCCCAGAAGCGCCGTGATTCCTTTTTCCGCAAAGCGTTCTCTGTAATCCCACTGCCAGGAATAATCAAAATAAGCCGTAAATCCCTTTTCCCGGCATCGCTTTTCATAGATGGCGCGCCACTCCGGGTCCTCCGTATCCTCTGCCTCATAGTTGGCGGTGTCAATATAATCCACACCGCAGGCAAGGCAGGCGTCCATAATGGTCAGATCCTGGTAAGGCAGGGCAAGATTCAGCACTACTCCCGGCTGCTCCCTCCGGATCAGCGCCACCAGGTCTTCCACATCATCCGCGTCCACCTTCGCCGTGGTAATCTTCGCATCCGTGCTTCCCGCCAGCTTCTCCTTCAGCGCATCGCATTTGGAAACCGTCCTGCTGGCAATGCAAATCTCCGAAAATACATCCGCTTTTTTCGCGCACTTCTGAATTGCCACGGAAGCCACACCGCCGCAGCCGATAATCAAAATCTTTGACATTTTCTCTTCTCCGTTCTTTCTGGTTATATTCCTTACTGTCGATTCCGTTTGCTCCCGTTACCCGTGTATCTCCACTTTCCGCAGCAGTTTTTCCACATACGCCGGCAGACAGAACGCCCCCGCATGAAGCTTCGGGGTATAGTATTTTGTGTCCAGTCCCCTCTCCAGCCATTTTTTTCCGTCCATGTCACGCACCGGATGATATCTTTTTGACGCAAAACCGAACAGCCAGTGCCCGGAAGGATATGTGGGAATATGGGCCTGGTACACACGGCTTATGGGAAAACTCTCCACAATCCGCTTATGCGCCCTCATGCAGGCAGTGGCATCCGACTCGTAAAAAGGACTTTCATGCTGGTTCACCATGATGCCGTCCTCCCGCAGGGCTTTGTAGCAGTTTCCGTAAAATTCCTTGGTGAAAAGCCCTTCCCCCGGACCGAAAGGATCCGTGGAATCCACAATGATCAGGTCATATTCGTTTTCCCGTGAACGGACAAACTTCAGGCCGTCCTCATAATGGATATAAACTCTTTCATCATCCAGTCTGCAGGCTGTCTGGGGCAGATAATCCCTGCACACCTGTATTACCTGGCGGTCAATCTCCACCAGGTCAATATATTCTATCCCGGGGTACCTGGCCAGCTCCCTCACCACACCGCCATCGCCTGCGCCGATAACAAGCACTTTCTCCACATGGGGATGCACTGCCATGGGCACATGGACGATCATCTCATGGTATATAAATTCGTCTTTTTCCGTCAGCATAATATAGCCGTCCAGCACCAGAAAACGTCCAAACTCCGGCGACTCAAAAACATCAATTCTCTGCAGGTCGCTTTCCCCGCTGTACAGCTGCCGGTCCACCCGAATGGACAGCTTTACATTCGGGGTATGCGGTTCCGAAAACCATAATTCCATACATTTCACCTCTATTCTGATTGTGTGCGATGCCCTTTTACCACTGTAACTTCCTGCCCCTTCCTTCTTCTGCACGCTTTTCCGGCTCCGGGCGGCTCACTAAAGCCATTCTTCCTTCAGCACGTTCAGCCGCTCTATTCCCGGGTCTTCCGGCCCCGTCATGGAACAGCCCTTTTCTTTTGCATACACAATATATTCCAGAATCTGCTCCGTGATCTCTTCCCCCGGCGCCAGAATCGGAATGCCCGGCGGATAACACATGACAAATTCACTGCAGATTCTCCCTTCTGTCTCCATAAGCGGCAGGGATTCCTTTTCCGCATAAAAAGCATTCTGGGGAGACACCGCCACCTTCGGCTCTATATACTCCTGCGTATATAATCCTGCGTTATCCCGTCTGTATTTTCTCCGGATCTCCACCAGTGCGCCTATCAGGCGCTCCATGTCCCTCTCCCTGTCCCCTATGGAAATGTAGGCCAGCACATTGGCAATATCCCCCAGTTCCATCTGGATATCGTACTCATCCCGGAGCAGGTCATAAACCTCAATGCCGGCCAGGCCGATTCCCAGTGTGTTTACCGTCAGTTTGGTCTTGTCAAAATCAAAGATACTGTCTCCGTTGACCAGTTCCGCGGTATAGGCATAATATCCCTCAATTCGGTTGATCTCCTCCCGGGCATATTCTGCCAGTGCCGTCACCTTAGCAAATTCTGCCTTCCCCCGCAGCGCCAGATTCCGGCGGGAAATGTCCAGACTGGCCAGCAGAAGATAGGACGCGCTTGTGGTCTGGGTCAGATTGATAATCTGTCTCACATACCCCGGATTCATGTGCGGACCCGTGAGCAGAAACGAACTCTGGGTCAGGCTGCCCCCGGATTTATGCATACTCACCGCCGCCATGTCCGCGCCTGCCGCCATGGCAGACAAGGGCATTTTATCCCCAAAATAAAAATGTGTCCCATGTGCCTCGTCCACCAGCACCTTCATTCTTCGGGCATGGGCCATGCGCACAATACTCCTCAGGTCCGAACAGATTCCGTAATAAGTCGGATTGTTCACCAGAACCGCCACTGCGTCCGGATGCTCCTGAATGGTTCTCTCCACCTGGGACACCTTCATGCCCAAGGCAATTCCCAGCCTTGTGTCCATATCCGGATTCACATAGATGGGAATGGCACCGCCCAGCACCAGTGCATTGATGACGCTTCGGTGGACATTTCTGGGCAAAATGATCTTATCGCCCTTCTTGCACACACTCAGCACCATGCTCTGCACGGATGATGTGGTGCCTCCCACCATGAGAAAGGCATATGCAGCCCCGAAAGCCTCTGCCGCCATCTCCTCTGCCTCCCGGATGACAGACACCGGATGGCAGAGATTGTCCAATGACTTCATGGAATTCACATCAATGCCCACGCACTGCTGCCCCAGAAGCCCCACCAGTTCCGGATTGCCCCTGCCTCTCTTGTGTCCCGGCACGTCAAAGGGCACAATCCGCTCCCTGCGGAATTCCTCCAGCGCCTCATAGATCGGCGCCCTTGACTGATTAAAACGTCCCATTTCTATCCTCTGTCCCCTATCCCGGGCTCCTGCATTTCCCTTCTCCCGCTTTGCCCCCGCCCGGACTGTTTGAAGGCATGTCCGGAAAATGCCCTCCCCGGAACGCTTTTGCATTCTTAAGCCGGGTGTCCCTGTCTGCGCGCACCGCCCGTCAGGTTCCGGAACTTTTTCAGTAAATATTCCTGCCGCTGAAAATCTCTATCATTTCCCGCCGCAGATTGTCCATGATCTCCAGACGCAGCTTGGGCGCCAGTTCATAGACATCACTGTTAAACAGATAATTCTGCAGGTCAATCTCCTTGATCAGCATTTTGGTATGGAAAATATTGGCCTGATACACATTGATATCCACCGCGTCATATCTGCGCAATGTGTTCTGGTCAATATAATCCTGTATGGAAGTGATCTTGTGGTCCATAAACAGCTTCTGGCCGCTGACCGCCCGTGTAAAACCCCTGACCCTGTAATCCATGGTAATGATGTCGGAATCAAAGGATCCTATGAGGTAATCCAGTGTGGACAGAGGCGTAATCTCCCCGCAGGTTGCCACATCAATATCCACCCGGAAGGTTGCAAGGCAGGTATCCGGATGATACTCCGGATAAGTATGCACCGTAATGTGGCTTTTATCCAGATGCGCCACCGTGGTATCCCCCATGGGCACCTTGCTTTCATCCGCAATCAGTATGGTCACGGAGCTTCCCTGGGGTTCATAATCCTGACTGGAAATGTTCAGCACACTGGCGCCGATCATATTGGTCACGTCCACCAGAAGTTTTGTCAGCCGTTCAGAATTGTACTCCCTATCGATATATGCGATATAGTCCTTTTGTTCCCGCTGGCTTTTGGCATAGCACACGTCATAAATATTGAAGCTGAGTGACTTGGTTAAATTATTAAAGCCGTACAAGGTAAATTTTTCGCTCATCTTTTCTCCTTTATCCGGGTCTCCGCCAGATGCGGAAAGCCGTGCCATACCGTAAATTCTTTTTTCTCTTTCCTGTATGTCAAAAAAGCAGGTGACACCTGCATCACCTGCTTTGAAAGTCTCTGTTATTGTTTTCCTGCCGGAGGGCCTGCCCGCCGTGGGTATGGAAACAACAGATATATGGTTTTTAGAGTCTATATAGCAAATATTTTACTTTTACTACTCTTATTGACCGTTTCACAAGTTAGATGTGCGCACCGCACCGGTTTATAGTAGGGAAGAAATCCGTTATTTCCCGAACCTTCCCAACCAACTTATAAAATTTGAGCTTTTAACTCAATCAATAATGCAACATGGTTGCCAAAAATATTTGCATGGAAGACTCTGCCCGTCTGTTTTCCATACAGTCGTACTATATCATAATTATCCCTCTCCCGTCAATAAAAATTTGCAAAATGGCGAAATTTTTTTATTGTTCCGATTCCTCTGCCCCTTCTTCAAGTTTCAGCTGAACATATACCGTGTCCTCTATGATACCGATACCCACAAAAACCGCCCACACATAGGGAGCGCCGTACACATTCAGCGTCTTGGGCCCTGCGATTTTTTTGGGGGCATCCTCCCCCTCCTGGTCCTGTATAAGCTTATTGTAAGCCTTCTCAAAAGTGCTCCTGGTGATGGACCGCTCCCGCCTGTCCGTGAACAGCTCTCCCCCCTTGATGGTGTAGGTGAAGGGCAGCCCCTTCTTGGTCAGAAATTGCTTTCCCTCATGGGCCTGAATCTCGTCCCACAGGCCAGGGACGCTTATCCTGGATGTATTCAGTTTCATACTCTGTACCTCCCTGCCCGCAGCGGCGGGCACTCATTTGTCTAAAAACAGCATTTTTTACCAAGTTTCCTTTATTCTACTACACACACTATACACTGTCAATTTAATTTTTAATCCCCATTCCATAAGCCCCGGGCCCATCCCCCAGGGATTTGTGGACTGCCAGGGAATGGCTGCACCCGTCCCCTTCCGCATTCAGCATAATACAGGGGCCCCTGGCGGAGAAATCCCGGAAGACAAACTTTCCCTCGCCCCGCTGGAATTCATGTATCAGGCCGTCTGAGTACAGCGCCACCCTGGAGCAGCTGCTGTAGACTGCCACCTCATAGGTTCCGGCCCGAAGCCGTTTCAGGCTTCTGGGATCTATATAGACAAAAGGCTCCCGGCTCCACGCTGCCATATATCGGTAATACAATCCTGTGGGGCTGCTGTCCGAAGGAAGTAACAGGGCAGGTTCCTGCGCCTCCCCGGCCTTAGGGCGGAGGCAGGGAATCTTCCCCCACGGCAGCGCCGTCTCCAGGCTGCTCCCATGCACCAGGACTTTTTCCAGTCCCCTTCCCTGGCCCCGGAACTGGTCTGAGGCACTGTCTAAGCTCCCTAGACAGACCAGAAATCCAAAGCGGTCACAGAGCTGCAGAAAAGCCCCACGGGCCCCTTCTGCGCCATCTCCCTTCTCCAGACACAGGCAGTTGGCCCCCAGTCTCCCAAGAAGCCGGAAATCCTCCAGCACACGGCACTGCCATGCCGCCCCCGATCTCTCCCGGGGCAGAAAATACCTCACGGCGCGCATGCCGAAGGAAACGCCGTTGAGCAGAATCCCCGTCTCTCCTCTGTTCCCCGCCCTGCTTATGCTGCGCAGGGGAAGGGGACCTGCAATCCTGTCCCGGCACACGCCGTCCCCGTCCAAAAGCAGCGCTTCCATGTGGTACAGATACGGATTTCCCAGGCCTGTCCAAAGCCGGGGCTGCAGCAAAAATGCCTGCAGGGGTTCCTCCTCTGCCAGATCCTGCACGGACTCCAGGACAGACTCCCCCCGGCTGTCCTCAAGGCGCACCAGGACCGCCCCTTCTCCGGAAGGGGATTCCTCTTCCAAATGAAATGTCCACTCCAGCAGGGCCTTGCCGTTCTCCAGCCTGCACAGCAGCTCCGCACCCCCGCCCGGGGCCCTTCTGTCAAATCTCATCTCCCCCGCCTTTCCCGCAGCACCGCGGTGTTGGCCTCCACCTGTCTCCTGTTGAGAGGATAGGCAAACTGCATCACCAGAAACACCGCCAAATAGCACAGTCCCGGCACCAGAGTGGCCACCGTGTAGATCCGTTCCGACACCTCCGGAGCCTGGGCGGGCGCCTCGGACACATAGCCCACGGCGGTGAGCACAAATCCTCCCAGCCCCCCTGCCAGAGCCTGCCCCGCCTTCCTGGCAAAGGAATAAACCGCATACACCGTGCCGTCCTCCCGCTTTCCTGTGACAATCTCCTGATAGTCTATAATATCCGTGATAAACGCCCAGACAATCAGGTTGAACATTCCCACTCCCAGCGTGCCAAGAAACAACAGCCCAAGAAACACAGGAATGCTTTTCACCCGCAGAAAAAACAGCAGCAGATAGACCGCCCCTCCCGCCAGCATACCCAGGGCCCCGGCCTCTTTCTTGCCGAAATTCTCCGCAATCCTGGACACAAAGGGGGCCAGGATCAGCGTTCCTCCCACGCTGATCAGATTCACATAGGAAAGAGCTTTGGCGTTCTTAAAATAGTCCAGAAACAGATAATTGTTCATGGCCTGCCCCAGGAGGGTGGCCAGAAGCAGCAGAAGCGCCCCGCAGACCAGGGCCAGCAGCGGCCGGTTCCTCCCAAGCCCACGAAGCATCTCCAGGACGCTTTCTTTCTTTTGCTCCTTTTTCTCAAAAGTCACCCTCTCCCGGCACAGATGATAGCAGAGGCTGTAACAGATCACCGCCAGGACACCGAACACCGCCGCCGTCAGGGTAAAACTCAGAGGCTTTACCACCTGATTCCCCTGGGGATCTGTCTCATACACCGCCAGGGGCACCAGAACCCCTATCACAAGCCCTGCCAGAGAGGCCCCGATGCTGCGGAAAGTGGAAAGCTCGGCCCTGTCCTTCACCTGAGCGCTGATCACGGAAGCCATGGAGCCGTAGGGAATATTGATGGCGGTATAGCAGAAGCTTCCCCAGAGAAGATACGTCACTGTCACATACACAAGCCTGGCCCAGTATGCCCAGTCCCTCACAAAATACAGGTACATAAGGCTGCTGGCTGCAGCCACAGGAACGCTCATCCACCGGATCCAGGGCCGGAACCTGCCCTGGGGCGCCGACCGCATATGGTCAACAATCCGCCCCATGGTCACATCCGTGAAGGCGTCCACAAGCCTTGCCCCCATGAAGAGGATTCCCACCGCAACCCCGCTCAGTCCCAGCACTTTGGTGTAGAATATCATCAGATAACTGCTGGCAAAAATAAAGCTGAAATCATTGCCAAAATCTCCGAACATGTACCCGACTTTGTCCCGAATCCCAAAAGGACGTCCCCAGGCCCCCATGTCCCTCTCTCCCATTGTTATCCCTTGCACTTTTTCCCCCATACATCTCCTATTGAGCCACTTTTTATCACGGCCCCTTCCTGACAGCAGGCCCGAGACCAGATTCCCGGCCCGGCAAATCCCGGCAACATTTTTAGAAACATTGAAAAAAGCATTCCACACCCTGGGGAAAAATATACGCGTTTCTCATCCTCCGGCACGCCGGCAAAAGCTCTGGCGCCCTTGACAAACATGCAGAAAAAGTTTAATTTGAATCTGTAGAAAAAGATTCAAGCCTGCTGCCTTCAAAGGCAGGGAAAGGGATACTTCCATGACAATATTCACCGTATTTTTCCAGATGCTTTCCCTGCTGATTATGATTGGCACGGGATTTTTCGCGGCCAAAAAGGGAATGTTGGACGAACACACCAACGGCCAGATGAGCAAAATGATCGTCAACATTTTCAATCCTCTGCTGATCCTGTCAGGCTGCGCCAATTCCGTAGGGCTGGTCTCCCTGGAAACCATGGGCATTGTGGGCCTTATCGCCCTGGGCATGTTCGCTGTCTTTATCGCAGTGGGCATGCTGCTGTCCCGTTTCTTTGACAGAGAACCCCAGCAGAGAAAAATCTTCCAGATGATGTTTGTCTTCTCCAACCTGGGCTTTATCGGCATCCCTGTGGTATCCAGCATCCTTGGGGAAGAGTATGTAGTCTACGTGACGGAGTTCCTGCTGATATATACCCTCGTCTTCTACACCTACGGCATTGCGCTGATGGACGGAAGCTTTTCCCTCTCCTCCCTGAAGTCCATGATAAACCCCGGCACCGTGTCCGGCACCGCCGCCCTGCTGGTGATCCTTCTGGGCATCCAGCTTCCGGATTTCATCAAGACCGCCGTCACATATCTGGGAAATGTCACTTCCCCCATGGCCCTGGTGGCTGTGGGATTCACCCTGGCACACTCTGACTGGAAGAAGATTTTCGGACAGCCAAGGCTCTATGTCTTCTCTGTCATAAAGCTGCTGGCCCTGCCTCTTTTGATGCTTCCGCTTTTGAGACTTGCCACCCAGGACCAGGCCCTGATCTCCGTATGCATGGTTATGTTTGGCATGCCCATCGGCAATATGCCTCTGATTCTGGGCACGCAAAAGGGAATCGACGGCACCACCTGCAGCGCGGCCATCATCCTCACCACCCTGCTCTGCGTGTTCACGATTCCCATCCTTCTTGCTCTTGTATAATTTTCTCTCCGGTTTCGCCGGCACTCCATTACAGGCTCACATCCACGGCTCCTCCCGCGTCCGCCACGGCGGCTCCCATATCCGCCACCGCCACATCCATCACGGCCCCTGGCTCCATGGAAGGCGCCGCCGCTTCCAGGCTGGAGTGAATGTCCATCTCAAGGCCCGGCGCTACAGCCTCCCCGGGCCCGCCGTAATTGGCCCCCAGGCCCATTTTACTCTCCTCTATGTCCTTCCGCTCCTTGGCCTTTCGGACCTTTTTGCGAAGCTCAAGCTCTCTGCGCAGCGCTTCTTCCTTGGCCTTGCGTTTGGCCTCCTCCGCCTTCTTCCGGCTGGTCTCCAGCTGCTCTTCTTTCTTCAGGCTCTTGATTTTTGCCTTCACTTTGCCCAGCACCTTTTTCAGCTTATTGACGGCCACTCTGATCTCAGACGATTTTGCTCCGCTTGTCTTGATAGAACGGATCTTATACAAAATTCTTACCTGCATGGCTTTCAGCGGAGGAACCTTCTCCATCTGAGAGATCAGGGTCAAGTCCATAGTGGCATCATAGAGATTTTTCTTGTTCTTGGGGTCGAAGGCCTCTTTGATGGACTCGGCCTGGTCCAGAAGCTGCGATATAATACTGTTGCCCTCCTCTGACTCTTCCTTCGCCTTCTGCTGTCTGGCCAGAAATTCCTGGGCACTGCGCCATGCGGCAAGCTGCTCCTGGGTACGCTGCTGCGCCGGTGTCATCTTCAAGGCATCCTGTTCCCTGGTTTCCCTGCGATCCAGCCGGATCGCCTTCCCTCTCCGGACTCCTCCCTGCTGTGAGACACTTTCCTGGGCCTCCTGCTGTGGAACACTCTCCTGGGCCTCCTGCTGTGAGACACTCTCCCGGGCCTTTTCCTGCCGCGAAAAAAGCTGTTCTCTCACGCGCTGCTGCCCGGAGCCCTGCTGCGCGAAAAATTCTCCCCTGGCCTGGTCCTGGAGCGCAAAAAGCTCTTCCTGGTCTTGATCCTGATATCCAAAAGGCTGTTTCCCCGTCTCCTCCTGGGAGAACTGCTGCCCTCCAAAGTTCTGCTGTGAGGCAGACTGTCCCCCCGCCGTCCCCTGTACCTGTACCCTGACGGCTCCCGTACCTGCCGCCTGACTGCCATTCTGCCACACCGCCGTACCGCTTCCGTAGGAATGTGACACACTTCTCACTCTATCCATAGAAATCCCTCCCACTTCCCTGTGGCTCATTTAGGAATTGCCTGGTATACTAGTATAACCCCCACCAATTAACCACATGTTTCACTTGTCTAAATTTCCATCTGCATCGTTGTCGTCAGTCATCGTAGCCCGCTACGACTCCTTCCTCCGCCTTGCAGACTGATAATTTATCCTTCGCGAAACATAGTGGTAATTGTTGTGGATTATACTAGGTTATCCAAAGACCCTTCCCTTCGCATCTGACAGTTATATCGGCAGAAATTTCCAAAAGTTAAAGTGAAGAGCTGTCATTCCTCTGTTGAGATGTTCAGAACAGTTCATCCAGCAAAATATAATAGCGTATTTTCTCCCAGTCCGGCTCCATGCCCAGTTCCCGGAACAAAAGAAGATCATCGTACTCCTTCCAGGCAGCCATTCCCTGGATGCTGTACTTTCCGCCGTAATTATGGGACAGACAGCGGTAACACAGAGCTATATCGCACCACTTATCCGCCATGCCGGCCCTGCCCAGGTCGATATAACCGCTAACCCTGCTGCGGACGCCAAACAGATTGGGAAGGCAGAAATCCCCATGAGAAAAAACCGGTTCCTCTTCCGGTTTGTTTTCATACAGCCATTCCAGCAGTTCATAAGGATCCTGAAACCCCTTTTCGCCAAATGTATCCGGCTCCACATTGTCCAGATCAACCAGGCCATTCTCTATATTGTACCGGGCCATGGCAAGTTTGCGGTGCAGTCTCTGGTCGGAAGGGCAGTCCCCCACATCCATGCTCCACAGCAGTTTCAACCCCTTTGCCAGCAGGCTGCACAGAAGGGCAGGCTCCGTCATATAAGATTGGGAACAGGCCATCTCACCCTCACATCTGCTCATCAGCAGATACGATTTTCCCTCCCAAATCTCATGGGCATACAGCATGGGAACAGGAAGTTTTCCCTGAAGATACTGCAGCATACGATACTCGTTTTCTGCCTCCTCCCCCTGCTCCTGGACCTTTAAAATCTTGTTTTTTCCCAGATAAACACGGGATCCGGACATTCCGATACTGTCGATTTCGTATTCTTCTCCCCCAAGAAGACTTGCTGTTTTTTCAGACAATGTCATTGTTTCCCTGCCTTCCTGCCAATCTCCAACGCATGGAAACCGGCACATATTTTAACCGCAGTACACCTCTAAACAGGACTGCGCTTCCTGTGCGTAAAGTCTGGCGTTTTTCAGACTGGCCCCGATCTCCGATCCCTTTACCTGTCTGACCACCCGCCCGGGACTGCCGAGAACCAGGGAATTGTCAGGCACCACCGTCCCCTCCGTCACCAGAGCTCCCGCGCCTACAATACAGTTCCTGCCAACCCTGCAGCCGTTCATAAGAATGGAGCCCATGCCGATGAGGGTGTTGTCCCCCACAGTACAGCCGTGGACAATGGCCCCGTGCCCCACCGTCACATTTTCTCCTATATCTGCGGGAAACCCTGCCTCCACATGCACCACACAGTTGTCCTGGACATTGCTTCCTCTCCCAATGCGGACTTTCTCCCTGTCTCCCCGCACCACCGCATGATACCAGACGCTTGCTCCTGCTTCCAGGAACACTTTTCCCGAGACCACCGCTCCCGGCGCCACATACGCTGTCTGTTCCTTCCCTGCAGAACTCCGGCAGGAAGCGGCCTGGAGCGCGCAATTTTGCTCCTCTGGGGCCCTCTCCTGGCGCAAAACTGCTCCAGAGGCGGCCTCCGGGCCAGGCTCCGCTCCCCCTTCCCAGTGGAGTCTGTGAAGTTCTCCCTGCCGCTGCATATCCTGAAATCCGTTCTGGCGCAGGGCTTCATAGAGCACAATGGCCACGGAATTGGATAAATTCAGAGAGCGGATATCCGGCAGCATGGGAATCCTGATACAGTTCTCCTCCTGTTCCACCAGAATTTCCTCCGGGATCCCTGCGCTCTCTTTTCCAAACATAATATAGTCATCGGGCCCAAAGGAAACCTCCGTATAATTCCTTTTGGCCTTGGTGGTGGCCATCCACAGCTTTATCCCTGGATTCCTGGCTGAAAACTCCTCGAAATTCATATATCTGTGTACTTTCAGCTTGTCCCAATAGTCCAGCCCGGCCCGCTTTATAGATTTTTCATCCAGGCAGAACCCCAATGGCTCTATTAAATGCAGGGGCGCACCTGCAGCCACGCAGGTACGCCCAATGTTTCCCGTATTTCCCGGTATCTCCGGCTGATGCAGTACAATGTGCATTTTCATCCTCCTGCGGCCCCTGCCGCCCAATGCCAAAATCTTCCTGCCCGCTTCATGAATGCCCGAATGCTCCTTCCCTGCTCCTTCCGCAGGCTTCAGGGCTGTCTCTTTCCCTGCTCCTCCCGCAGTCTCCCCACAAAGCGCTCCAGCCTGCCCATGGCGATTTTCAGTTTTTCCACAGAATAGGCGTAAGAAATGCGCAGGAATCCTTCCCCGCATTCTCCAAAAGCAGTTCCCGGCACCACTGCCACATTCTCCTCATCTAAAAATCTGGTGGCAAAGTCGTCGCTGCTCATTCCAAACTCTTTAATACAGGGAAACACATAAAATGCCCCAAAAGGTTCAAAACAGGGAAGGTTCATCTCCCGGAACGCATTCAGCAGGAACCGCCGTCTCTGGTTGTAGGCTCTGCACATTTCCGCCACATCCTCATCCCCGTTTCTGAGAGCTTCCACGGCCGCATACTGACTTGTGGTGGGAGCACACATAATGGCAAACTGATGAATTTTCGTCATCTGTTCCAGGATATTGGCAGGGCCGCAGGCGTAACCCAGACGCCATCCCGTCATGGCGTAAGCCTTGGAAAAACCATTTATCAGAATGGTGCGCTCCTTCATTCCTGGCATCTGCGCAATACTCACATGTTTTTCCTTATAGCTGAGCTCGGCATAGATCTCATCTGACAGGACAAAAAGATCCCGTTTCACCGCCACCTCCGCAATGGCTTCCAGGTCTCTGCGCTCCATAATGGCGCCTGTGGGATTGTTGGGAAAGGGCAGAATCAGGATCTTGGTTCTGTCCGTGACCGCCTCCTCCAGCTCCCTGGCCGTCAGGCGGAATTCATTCTCCGCCTTCAGATTGATAATCACGGGCACCGCACCCGCCAGCACCGCACAGGGTTCATAGGACACATAACTGGGCTGTGGAATCAGCACCTCATCCCCTGGATTCACCATGGCTCTGAGACCTATGTCGATGGCCTCCGAGCCGCCCACGGTGACAACCACCTCCTTCAGAGGATCGTACACAAGCCCCTGTTTCCTTTGCAGGTAACGGCAGATTTCCTCCCGAAGCTCCTTCAGGCCCGCATTGGAAGTGTAAAAAGTCTTACCCTTCTCCAGGGAGTAGATCCCCTCATCCCTGATATGCCATGGAGTGTCAAAATCCGGCTCCCCCACCCCCAGAGAAATGGCGTCTTTTCTCTCGCTGACAATATCAAAAAATTTACGGATTCCAGACGGTTTTATCCCCGTCACCTTGTCTGCCAACGGATTCCTCATGGGGTAATCATCTCCCTTTCATCTTCTTTTTTCCTGGCCATCACAGTGCCATGGTCTTTATATTTTCTCAGAATAAAATGGGTTGCTGTGCTGAGAACCGTATCCAGAGTGGAGAGTTTATCAGACACAAAAGCGGAGATCTCCTTGAGCGATTTTCCCTCCAGAATCACCATCAGGTCATATCCTCCGGAGATCAGATACACGCTGCGAACCTCCGGATACCGGTAAATGCGCTCGGCAATCTTGTCAAATCCCTGTCCCCTCTGAGGAGTCACCCTCACTTCGATCAGGGCAGTCACTTTTTCATTGGAAGTCTTTTCCCAGTCGATCAAAGTGTGGTAGCCGCAGATAACCCCTTCCCTCTCCAGGGCCTCAAGCTCCTCCACTGCCTCCGCCTCCTGAATACCCAGTAAAACCGCAAGCTCCTTTAAATCAATCCGGCTGTTTTTTTCAATCACTGCCAGTAATTCTTCCCTCAACATATTTCCTCTCCTTCCTGCCTGCCGAATCTGCCCACACCCAAAATTCCCACCTGACGCTTTCGCTGGATCAGAATTTTTAGGAACTGCCCTTTCTTTTTTTGTCACGGCCTATGGTCTGTCCAGGTAACGGATCTCTCCCTCATTTACCAGGATCCTGTCATTGCCCTCTGTGATCCTGCCCACCACCGCCGCAGGAATATGTTCTTTTTCCAGAGCCGCCGCCAGGCCTGCGCCGTCCGGTGCCGTCATCACCAGGCATCCCCCGGAGGACAGCAGATAAGGGTTCTCCCCGCAGAGCTCACATATCTCCACCGTCTCCTGGCGCAGAGGAAGCTTCCTCATATCTGCCTCCAGACCCGTCCCGGCTCTTTCCGCCATCTCCCACAGAGCTCCCAGAATCCCGCCCTCGGAGGCATCGTGAATGGAAGATGCTCCTTTGGCCCAGGCAATGCTGGCCTCGGGCAGAATGGAAAGATACCTCTCAAACCCCCGGGCTTCCTCCACCAGAAATCCTGGAAACCTCTCCAGAAGTCTCTCCCTGTGCCGGGCCGCCAGCAGTGCCGTCCCATACAGACCGATCCATTTGCTCAGCACAATTTCATCTCCCGGATGGGCTCCGGCCAGACGGCCGCAGTATTCCTCTTCTGCCGCCCCATAGCCTGCAGCCACAGCCATGGGAAGGAGGGTCCCCCTGGTGACTCTGGTCTGTCCCCCCACAACCTGTATGGAGAGCTCCTGACATTTTTCCTCCGCCTCCGCCATCAATGCCCTGAGCTCCGGTTCCTGCATGGTCTCAGGCAGAAGCAGGGTAAGCATCACAGCCACAGGACGGGCTCCTCCTGCCGCCAGATTGTTGGCACATTTCTGTATCAGCGCAGACATGGTCATAAAAGGTTCCACCCCCCGGAACTGCCCCTCCTGTCCGGAAAGCCGAAAGCGGCCCAGCGTTTCCCGCCCTGCCGCCACATAGGCTTCCTGCATACAGGTGAGAAGGATCTCCCCCTCCGACAGCTTTATTCCGGCGCAGTCCCACCCTATCCCCGGGCCCCATACGGTCTGGGACTGCCTTGCTCTGATCTGTCTGAACACAGCCCGCTTTAAAACATTCTCCGGCACCTTGCCAATTCTCATCCCTGCCTCCACACCCTTCTGCAGCGCTGCCGCCCTTATGGGGACCCCCTCCCCATCAGGCCCTGATATTTCCCCTTTTCCAGACTCCGGCCGATTTTAACTAATCATCAATAATCTCTGTGGGCGTCTCCGGCGCTACCGGCGCTACCGGATCTGCGGCAGGAGGAGCTTCCGGTGTTGCCGGATCTGTCTGCGGCGGTGCCGTCAGCTGCGCAATCACATTTTTAATGTGGTCTATGCTGTTGGTGCCGATTGCCGCCATAATCTGCTCCTGCGCTGCCGGATCGGCAGTGGCCGTGCCCACGGTGGCGCTTCTGGGCACCATTTTATAGCTGCTGCTGTTGACCTGGGTGCGGCTTACCTCCACACCGTTCTCCGTCACCACTTTCCACAGTCGGGCCTTATAGCCGATATGGGCGCTGACCGTCACAATATAACCGATGGGCTGGCTGGCATCTGCATAGATGGTATCCGATTCAGGCCGGATGGTCTCTAAGACTTCGCTCTCATAGCGGACGCTTCTGCCTGCGGCCCGGGTCTCTTTTCCGTAAATGGTGAAGATGATCTTCTTGTTCTGAGTGTATCCCTCTATGTAGACGGGATAGTCCAGGTTGTTCTTAAAGCGGAAATCCTTCCCGGCGCTCTCGGCTATGGCCGCGTCGGCGGAAGGGTCCACATAGGACACAATCATAGAGTGGTTATGACGCTCCGTGATCTCCAGTTCCGCCAGCAGCACAGCGTTGTACAGTGTGGTGGAAACCTGACAGATTCCCCCGCCCAGGCTGTCAACCACCTTGCCGTTCATGTAAGATCCCGCCATGTAGTAGCCGTTTGCCTCGGAAAAAGGAGCCACATTCTCGTACATGGAAAACTCCTCCCCCGGGTAGAGAAGAATGCCGTTCACAAGCTGGCAGCCGTTCTGTACATTGGCGCTTCTGGATGGTCCGGATGAAGAATATGATGTGGTAAAAGTTCCCAGAACATCCCTCACCTGCTGCAGATCCTCCTGATTCCCCTGGGGCTGCTCCACCGCCACATCCAGCACAATGGTACAGGCCTGCCGGTCCCATTCCCCGGTCAGAAACCCGTTCACTTTGTCAATGGAAGTCTCCACGTCCAGCATATAGCCCGTGCGCCCTTCCACAATGTGGAACTGGCCGTTCTCCCGGGTCAGAGTGGGACTCACCGCCCTCTGGTCATGCACCGCGCACCTGGCAATGAGGATATCACTGATTGTCTGCATATCGAACGAGAGCTTGATGGGCAGAACATAATTCTCCCGCTGCAGGTCCTTCATGATTTTATAGCGCTCAATCACATTGCCCCGGGTGCCCAGCTCCAGGGCATCTGTCACCAGCTCCGGATTGCCCCAGTGAAGCCCCAGCTCACCCGCCGTCACCACCACTTCCGCGCCGCCCCCTGCGATCAGGGTGATCTGTACGCCTTTTAAGCTCTCCACATAGGCGCTGACCGCCTGCTCCGCCTCTGAGGCAGTCATGCCGGACAGTTCTATGCCGTCCGCAAAGACCCCTTTTTTGATCGCGCCGGAGCTTGAGGAGGATTCATAACCGGCTCCGCCCCAGGTTCCCTGGGCCCCGGCGGTCACGCCCCCAAGATTCATACCCACCGCAAGGATGCATGCCGCCGTCAGCAGAGTCAGGCATCCCTTTTTCATCCAATTTCTCATAATCCGCCTCATTTCCTGTATATCATTCTATTGATTTAATAGAACAAATATGATAAAGTTGGTATGATCATGGCAAGAACCATTATGATAACAATAATGGCTGATATTTTCTGTTTTGTGTTTTTATGATGCATATTGAACATTTTATACTCCTTACTGCCCCTGAAGGGCGCATACCAGACTGTTGACCTGTTTCTCTTAGGAACTGTCAAAAAGGGCTGATCAGCTTATTTTAAAACGCTAAACCGTATCAGCTGTGTGAAGACTCTTCCTTATGAAAGGAATTATATATGACTTTCGGATTTTTGGCAAGTTTTATTGTCCTTGCACTGCTTGTTTCCTTCAATGCAAAACGCTACTCCAAGCGCAGCAAGCTTGATGAAAAAGAATTCTGGGCCCGGGAGACGCGGGCAAACTCTGTCCGTCGTAAGTCCCTTGACGGTTTAAGATATATTAAGATCCCTCTTGAGACCTTTCCCACACATCTTCTCAACGATGACGCTGCGGTCATGGAATGCATTGAAACAATAGAGTCCCTTACCTCCATGAAGATTGTGAATCTCACAGGCTGGTCCAACACCGACCTGAAGCTGGAGTACGGCACCGCAAACATCAATGATTTATCACAGTACGATCAGAATTATACGCTGTTGGTGCGCACACTACAGAAATGGGCCGAGGCTCTGGCTGCGGCAGACCATCCCAGGGAAGCCGCCATACTCCTGGAATTCGCCGTCGGCACCGGCACGGATGTGAGCCAGACTTATTACCAGCTGGCTGCATACTGGGCGGAAGAAGGGGACTCTGCCCGGATTGAACAGCTGATTCAGGCTGCCGAAGGTCTCCGCTCCTCCAACAGAAACAGCATTCTCCGCCACCTGCGTTCAGAATATGGGAAAATCTGAAAGTGATTGGCTGCCGCTAAAAAAGGGCCCCTCCAAAAAGAGGCCCAGTGTCTTTTCCTTCCATGACAGAAAAGCCGCCCCGCCTGTTGGACATATGCTCTCGCATTCTTCCAATAGGTGGGGCAGCTGTTTTATTGTTTCAATCTGATTGTGATGGCGGGGGAAGTTACTCCCGCCTTCTGCATGCATACACTAACGATGATGTCCGCTGCTGTGTCCTCTGTGGTTATGGGAAGAATTGTCACAGCTGCCGCACTCCCACTCCAGGATTCCTCCCGTATAAGCCTCTATGCAGTACTCATATTCCGAGCTGCCATGGCAGAACTGAATCTCATACTGGGAATAACCGTCATCCTGCTCCACTTTTGCCTTGGTAAAAATCACTTCGGTCAGATCACAGCCCGCATGGTTGAGGGCAATCTCTTTTGCCTGGTCCACTCCGATGTAGGAGCGGCTGCCATCCCCCGATGCGGAGGCAGGCTGAAACCATTCTACCTCGCTGTCCTTGATACCCCCGTTAGAAGCAAATATCTCATACTCATACTCTGCCGCCGTGGTATAGAATTCCAGTTCATATACGCTTACTCCGTCATCCCAGTCCTGCTCTGCCTTTGTAAAGGTGACATCTGACAGGGCAAGGCCTGCGTCGGCCACTGCGATTTCCTTCGCCCGGTTCAGATTAATGTCTGAAGTCTGACCCGGATTACTTCCTGTACTGCCGGAACCCGCAGTTCCTGTGCCGGCGCTTCCGGAGCCGGCAGTTCCTGTTCCAGCGCTTCCGGAGCCGGCAGTTCCTGTCCCAGCGCTTCCAGAAGCAGAAGCCTGGCCGGATCCGCCGGCCTGAAATGCCTCCATGCTCTTATCCAAAACAGCGCCTGTAATCGCACTGATTTCATAGTCGTACTGGGCTGAAGCCGTATAGAACTCAATATCATATACCGGCATTCCGTCGTCCATATCCTCTTTTGTCTTTGTGAAAGTCACATCGGCGGCAGAAAAACCTGCATCGGCCAAAGCTGCCTTAGCCGCCTCCAAATCCACAGCCTCTCCTTCCTGGCCTGCCGTCTGGGTTCCCTCAGCTCCCCCCTGACCTGTCGCTGAAGTTCCCTCAGGTTCTTCCTGACCTGTCGCCGGGGTTCCCTCGGGTTCTTCCTGACCTGTCGCCGGGGTTCCCTCGGGTTCTTCCTGACCCGTCGCCGAGGTTCCCTCCGTTCCTTCCTGAGACTCCCCGCCGCCGGAAGGAGATGCCCCTTCCGGAGCCGCAGCTCCGGAGGCTATTCCGGCTGATATCGCTTCAATGTCCACTCCTGCCACCGCACCTGTGGATGCGTCGATTTTATACTCGTACTTATACATATCTGTATAAAACTCGATTTCATAGCAGTTGTCCGCTCTGTCCAGCTTCTGCTTTGTTACCGTAATGCCCGATTCACTCACACCTGCATCGGTCAAGGCATACCCCAGCGCCGCCTTTCTGTCCATGGGCGTATCCTTTTCCACTGCCTGTACAGCCAGGACAATTCCTGTCCCCACTGCAGCCAGAACAACCACCGCACACAGAATAGACAGAACAGCATTGCGCACCGATGAAAAAAATGGTTTTACAGCTTTCATCTTTCTACCTCCCCGCCCGCATTTGCGGGCACCTGGTTCTGTTTATCAGTTAACATCATTATATTCACCGAAAGTTAAAGGCACATTAAAATCAGGGGAAATTTTTTATTCCCCGCCGACTACCTGCGAGATTATAAACTGTATTGACGAAGTTACTATATGTTTGGGTAAAAGCATTACCGTTAAACGAATAACTGATTTCTAAAATCATTAAATGGTGCTAAATGAAATCCACCGAGAATTACTCAATGATGCTTTAATATTACAAAAAAATATCAAATAGCAAAAAATCCTAAACAAAATATGTAAAAATAAATTACGTTATGAATATCAAAATGTTCTTCTGGATACATTATAAAGAAAATAAGCAAAAATATATTGCATATAACAAAAAAAGGCGGTATAGTATGTATGAGCAAAGAGAAAGGATGTGTCATTATGAAGATACAAGCCGTAGTAATAGATGGATTCAAAAATTTATCTAATGTGAAAATTACATTTGATAATATTACAGCGCTTGTTGCACTTAACAATTTTGGAAAATCTAATGTGCTTTCTGGTATTGACTTTGGATTAACTTTCATAAAGGCGCCCATTGATGACAAGGTGGAGATGATGGCTAATACCAATCTTATTCCAATTAACCAGAGTATGAAGGGGCGAAACTACAAGTTCGATGTAGAGGTTTTAACAGTAGATAAGGGAAAGGACTTTCGTATTCAGTATGGATATGAGTTTTCATGGAAGTGTGATGAAGACGAGGAGCCAGAAATCGTTAATGAATACTTAAAAATGAAGCTGGATGAAAAAGGACAAAAATATACACAACTAATAAATAGAACAAAAGAGTCTGCATTGTATAAAAGTTCTGAGACTGGAAGATGTTCTTCAAAACTTAAGATCGAAGCTTCGGAGCTGGTTGTGAATAAACTAAGAGCATATGATGAACTTTATTATGAGATAATTATTAAGAAGTTAAACGGTATGAGAATATATATGGAAGATAATTTAGATGCAAAAAGCTTCTATCAGCCCGATCCCATCATCCGCAAAGGGTTTGAGAATGAGATGATTAACGCTGACAATCTTCCTCGTATTATTTTTAATCTAAAAAAACAAAATGAAGATAAGTTCGAGTTACTGAAGGACGTGTATTTTCAGTTGTTTCCGAATATTGAAGATATTATAGTAAAGAATTTTAAAATTAATGCTACAGAAAAAGGACAATTTCCTGAAAATGCACCGTTCATATTTACTAATTCTATATATGTTTTGTTTGTTAAAGATAGAAACTTGACAAATCCTGTTAATTTTTCAATGATGTCAGATGGAGCTAAGAGGGTTTTTATGATACTTACGAAGATAATTGTGTCTAGTGTCAGCAACATTTCCTTGATAGCAATTGAAGAACCGGAAAACTCTGTTCATCCAGGATTGTTCCAGGCATATATACAGATTATTAGTCAATTATTAGATGATTGTAAGGTCATTATTACTAGCCATTCTCCGTATATTGTTAGTTATTTGAATCCTTCATGGATTCATGTAGGTATGAATAGGAAACCTGGTGTGGCAGAATTCTTTGCCTTTAAGAAAACAGGTCAGAAGCAATTAGAAAATGATGCCGCAGAACTGAATATGGGTATGGGGGATTATCTATTTTCGGTACTTGCTGACTCAGAGAGCAATATAAGGGACTATTTGGAGTGTGATGCCGATGAATAAATGCCTTGTACTTTTTGTAGAGGGTGAAACAGAGGTTGAATTTTATAAGCAAGTGGTTGCAAATGTTAGAAAACTACGCTCTGCAGATAAATTTGATACTAATATTGAATATAGAAATGTCAGAGGTGTAGGAGGCTTTAAAAGATTGGTTTTTATGTGATATAGAAGGAATTTTAGCATTTTTGAGGTTGAATAAGAACACAAAAGTATCTGGAAAGAATGGGTATGATAAACTTCAGCGTTTGTACAAGCAAGTCAATAAAGTTTATTATAAGGGAATAAAGAGTAATGGAATGATAGGACGTTTGGATATTGAAAAAATAGCAAATGCAGTAAAAGACCAATTGAATCCCTTATATAAGGCTCTTGGCGTAGATAAAAGCTAAATGTTGATTGGTATGTAGGAGTATGACTTCAAAAGTCACCAAAACAACAGTTTTAATTGCACCGATTTGCTATAATTTCGTAATGACCCATCTTTATATCCTCTCTTTTATGAACAAAAACAAAAAACACCGCACAATAGAACAATCATTCCAAAGACTACCAAATTAGGCATTGTGCGGTGCTTTCTTTACACTATGCAATTGTTCTTTTAAAGATGTACTCTAAAAAAGTTACTCTTGCCCAGCTTAAGGATATGCTCTTCGTTCGTAATAACCAGAGAATTAATATCTGTTACTCGCTCATTATCCCATGTGGCTCCACCCTGTTGGAAAAGTCGTCTGATTTGAGATTTCGATTCATAATATCCATCACGAACCAAAGCTGCAGTCAACTGGTTTCCATCAGAAACCCCTTCACAGGAGTCAACAATTACAATCGGTGCATCATCAGGAATCTGATTTTGCTGGAAAACAGATTTGAAACGCATCTCTGCCTCAACTGCAGCTTCAGCACCCGCATAGAGCGTGGTAATTTCACGAGCCAAAATCATCTTAATATCTCGAGGATTTGCATCAGCTTCCAGTTTTCTTTGCAGTTCAGCCACTTTTGCAGGATGCAAATCTGTACAAAGATTGAAATACTTGATGATCATAGCATCTGGAATCTTCATAACCTTCTCAAAGATTACAGCAGGAGTTTCGCTAATTCCAATGTAATTTCCTAAGCTCTTACTCATCTTATCTTTACCGTCAATACCTTCCAGCAAAGGCATAAACAATGTCAGCTGAGGCTCCTGTCCGTAGTCACGCTGGATGTTACGTCCCATGAGGATATTAAACGTCTGATCAGTGCCTCCCAATTCAATATCAGCTTTGATTGCTACGGAATCATAAGCCTGCATGAGAGGGTAGAAAAATTCATGAACGGATAACGGTTGATGAGTTGTATATCTATTGTTAAAGTCGTCACGCTCCAGCATACGAGCAACGGTACATTTTGAAGCAAGCTCAATAACATCGGCAAACGACATTTTGCTGAGCCATTCGCTGTTATAATATACCTCGGTTTTGTCTCGATCAATAATCTTGAAAATCTGTTCCATGTAAGTGTCAGCATTCTCTTCAACCTGTTCGCGCGTCAATTGCTTACGGGTTGCAGATTTTCCCGTCGGATCACCAATCATGCCGGTGAAATCTCCAATAATGATAACAGCGACATGACCTAAGTCCTGCAATTGACGAATCTTACGAAGAACAACCGAATGTCCCAAGTGAATATCCGGTGCAGAAGGGTCTAATCCCAACTTAATTCTCAAAGGCCTATTATCCTTTAATGCATCAGACACTTTTTTGCGTATCTGTGAAACAGTCGTATATTGAGCAACACCTTTTAGCATAATGGCTATCTGGTCTTCAACAGCCTTTTCTTCATCAGTCATCGAACCAAATCTGAATTCTAATTCTTCTGAAGTAATTCTACCGCTTTCTGCTTCAACATTAAAAATTTTACGAATCAATGCCACCAGTTCATCACAAGCAGCATCAATAATTTCCTTGTTGCCAACAAAACCATCAATAGGGAAAATGAAATTTGTAGAAGTTTCCGTAACACGTCCAGCGGGCATTTGTCTCCATAACCATCTTCTGGTTCTTACAGATCGCCCAACAGCATAAACAGGCTCGCCTTCAACAATTTTGTCACTATCATATTGATTGCTCTCTTCTTTGCAATCATCTAAAGTTGCAAGCCTTACAGATAAATCCTCATCAAAAGAATCAATATCGTGAACTCCCACCGGAACATTATACTTTATAGAAATATAGTTTCCTAAATCTACAACCGGGCTGATAGAGGGGAACTCGCTCTTCTTCGAAATACGAGTGAGAATTGCTTCTATTGAGCACGGAAACTTTGATGAATTAACACCCAAAAATTTCATGGCGTCTCTATAAATATTTAAGGCTTCAAAGCTTTTTATGTTCTGCCCCTCAATTCTTCCAGCAGTTTCCTCTACAACAGACTTCAACAGAGTTGTTGTATGTGTACAAGAATTCTGATTATTGAGTCCATATGCCATAACAACCCCAGTGTAAATTCCGTCTTGTACATTTGCAATTTTCTTATCCACACGAAAATACATCGCAAATCTCCTTTCATCAAAAAAAGAATCCGTCCACCATATCAAAAGGACGAATTCTTCGTGATACCACCTTAAGTTTATACATAACTCACATTATGTACCTCAGCGAGTAAAATACTCATACATATAACGGTGTTCACCGTTGCAGCCTACTAAGATTTCGGTGCACAGCTCCAGAATGTATTCGCATCATTTTTCTTGCGCCTCTCACCATCCGGCAACTCTCTGTTAGATTTTTAATAATGCTACTTGTTTCTTTCTCAGCCTTTAAAATATATGAACTGATTTTCTGTTATTTACTGGTGGGGGAAGGTGGATTCGAACCACCGAAGGCGTTGCCAGCAGATTTACAGTCTGTCCCCTTTGGCCACTCGGGAATTCCCCCAAATATTTTCCCATTATACACCTCCCATTCTATAATGTCAAGTGCCTGAATGCTGATCAATTCATAAGCAGTAACCGTTCAGCCTTGCATTTGCCCTTATAAGCAGTCAGGAACGGATGAAACTGTGTGAAATCGTAGTTTTCAAATTATGCTTTATACTGGAAAAATGAAAGGTTTCAGTGCAGAGGCGACATGTTTATAAATAGTTCTATTTAAGATTGACTTTTGAAATTATATCAACTATAATTATTCTATATAGAAATGTTCTATCTAAAAATGTTTTATCTAGAAACGTTCCATCTAAAATTATTCTATCAGAAATAGAGGTGATATATTTGGAAACTAAGGGTGGATTTTATATTACGCAAATCAAGCAACTGCAAGATAGGATTTTTGAACGATTATTACTTGAAAATGGCATTCAGCTAAGTGGTGGGCAGGGACGAATATTATTTGTTCTATGGAAAACAGATCATCTTACGATTAGTGAAATAAGTGAAAAAACCTCTCTTGCAAAAAATACCGTTTCTGTTGTAATAAACGGAATGGTAAATAAGGGAATTGTAGAAAGAAATATTAACTCACAAAATCGCCGCCAAACGATTGTGTCACTCACTGAGTATGCCAAATCTCTACAGGAGAAATATGAAATGGTATCTCAGCAAATGAATGTATTATTTTATAAAGGTTTTTCAGAGGATGAGCAAAGACAATTTGAATGGTATCTTGCTCGAATCCTTAGAACCTTGATGGAAAATCTAAAGACAAACTGATTTTTTATAGGGAGGATAATTTCCAATGAAAACAAGAGAGCATATTATTGATTTTATCAGAAAACAAAAGGTGGCATTTATTGCTTCTGTAGATGAAGAAGGTTTCCCCAATATTAAAGCAATGTTTATACCACGCAAAATTGAGGGAAACTGTTTTTATTTTTCAACCAACACATCTGCCAAGCGCTCTCAACAGTTTATAAATAATCCAAAGGCCAGTATTTATTTTTATAGCAAGGGACGTTTCAAATATGAAGGCATCATGCTGACTGGTACAATGGAAGTCTTACAGAATGATGAAATAAGACAGGAAATCTGGCGTACTGGAGATAGCATATTTTATAAGCAAGGCGTAAGTGACCCGGATTACTGTGTATTAAAATTTACTGCGATAAAAGGCAGATATTATTGTGATCTAAAAACAGAAAGTTTTGATATTGAGGACTTAAAATGATAGAAACAAATATACCGCCCGGCTCCGGCAAAGTCCGGGCGGCTTACCAAGGAACTGTGAAAGAGTAAATCTTTACAGTTCCTTAGGCAATGGGGGCGTGGACAGCATAACTCTCAAGTTCCAGCGTCAAAATAAAGGTACTGCCCTGTCCGGGGCGGCTCTCCACCCGGATCTCTCCGCCGTGGAAGGCGGCAATTTCCTTTACCATGGCCAGCCCCAGACCGTTTCCCTGGCCGGTACGGGAAGCATCCGCCTGATAAAACCTGCGGAATATCTTCTCCTGCTGCTCCGGCTCTATTCCAATCCCATTATCCTCCACAGACAGCTCTGCCCTATTCCCCTTCCTGGAAAGGCGTACCCAGATATGTCCCTGCTCCCTGCCGTACCGGTAGGCATTGCTGAGAAGATTTACAAGCAGTCTGGAGAGCAGTTCCCTGTTTCCCCGCACAATAAATCCCGGCTGCGCCTCCCAGGCCAGGGTGATCTCCTTCTCCTTCAGCAACGCCATGTCCCCGCAGACAGATTCCACCACCTCCGCCAGATCCAGCTTCTCCATCACAAAGTCCCGTGCCTTCTGTTCCAGGCGGGAAAAATCCAGAAGTACCGCAATCAACCGGGACATTTTCCTGCCCTGCCGCCAGATAACTTTCAGAGCCTTCTCATATTCCCGGGCCTCTCTCTCCTTTTCCAGAGTAAACTCACACTGGGCCAGAATAACCGACATGGGCGTGCGCAGTTCATGGGAGGCGTCGGAGATAAACTGCTGCTGCGCCTCAAAAGCACTGTCCAGACGCTCCAGCATACCGTTAAAAGTCTCTGCCAGACGGTGCAGTTCATCCCCGCCCGGTCCAAGCACAATCCTTCCCTTTAAATCTTTTCCCTGGCTGATCCTCCTGGCCGCATTTTCAATCTCCTGCACCGGCCTAAGAGCCTTCCTGGCAATCAGATAGCCCACCAGGGCTGCCAAAGCCACAAGAAGAGGCAGCACCACCAGGGAAAACCGCACAATGGCATTCAGCTGCACCTCTCCCTGCCGCCTGGAAACCATCCCCCGCAGCCACAGACCTTCCTGACCCTCCCGTTCCAGCCGACGGTCATAGATGTAAAAGATTTCCCCCTTCACATCCAGCTTCTGCACCACATCCTCCGTAAATCCTGCGGCAGTTCCCACGCCCCCCAGCGGATTTTCCCCATAGAGAAGCGTTCCGTCCTCCTGGAACAGCCCTGTGCAGATTCCATTTACCAGATTCAGAAAGTCGTCGTCTATCTCCAGATACCCTTCCCTGTAGGACAGATAGAGATCCACATGGCCGCTGTCCTCCATCTCCTGATAGCTGCTAAAATACCGGACCTCTCCCACATTGTCCTCCACCGTCCCCACCAGGTTGTCTCTCACCCCCTTCTGAAGAACGGCATCACTGACAAAAAACACTGCCACAAACGCCAAAGCGGCTACAAAAATAAGGACGGCTGAAAACCAGAGTGTGATTTTCAACCGTATGGAAAGATTCTTCATTCTGCCCCTGCACCTGTCCCTTTTTCCTCCCGCAGCACATATCCGCTCCCACGGACTGTGTGGATCAGCTTCCGCTGATGTGCTCCGTCCACCTTTTTCCTCAGATAACTCACATACACATCCACTGCGTTAGTGCCTCCCTGATAGTCAAAATTCCAGATATGATTCTCGATCTTTTCCCGGGAGAGCACAATTCCCTGATTGCACATCATGTACTCCAGAAGGGCATACTCCTTGGCAGACAGGGCAATCTCCGCACCGCCCCGGCAGACCACATGGGAGGCCCGGTCCAGGGTCAGATCATCCACCGTCAAAACATTGTCCTTCTGGCCAAAAGAGCGCCTGGTCATGACCCGTATTCTTGCCATCAGTTCCTCCAGGGAGAAAGGTTTCACCAGATAATCGTTTGCGCCGCTGTCCAGCCCTTTCACCCTGTCCGCCACTCCGTCCCGGGCGGTCAGAAACAATACAGGCGTGTCTTTCCCAGCCCCACGCAGGCTGCGGAGCACCTGATATCCGTCCGCCCCAGGCATCATAATATCCAGGATCACTCCGTCATAGTCTCCGCAGTCCAGGCAGTCCTGCGCCTCCCGGCCGTCCAGACAGCTGTCCACACTATACCCCTCCGCCTTCAGTTTCTGTGTGACAATGTCATTCAGATCCCTTTCATCCTCCGCAAATAGAATGCGCATGCTCTCCCCCTTTCCGAGCTGTTCCGTTTTCTTCCACCACCTGGGAAAAAGCCTCAAAGTCCACTGGACTGCGTTTTCCATAGTCAAACAGTACAAAATGCACTTTTCTCCCAGGAGCACTCTGAGAAAAGATCTTCTGATCCCCCTTCTCCGCCAGTTTCTCCTCATCCCACACAGGGTAGAAAAAAGGCTCCAGATGAGTCATTCTGCTCAGCTGTTTCCAGTCATAATGCCCATACCGGGGCAGAAAACGGCGCGTTCCCTGTTCTTTTTTGTAAAATTCCTGGATTGTCTCCCTGTAAGGGGAAAGGTCCGGGGCAAAATCCGGCCTGCTCTTCAGATTTTCCCGCAGATACATATCATAGAGCAAAAGTTCCCTGTACACTGCCTCCCTGTGCCCATCCTGCTCCCGGGCAAAGTCTAAAAGCAGCTGAAAGCGCCTTGCCCGGGCAGGATGCTGCAGCGTAAATCCACTCTTTTCAAAATAATCCGCCAGGGCTTCATACATGGCAAAGGGCCCTGAAAACGCCCCTTCCAGAAAAGCCATGGTATGAGAGAACTGGCCGCTGTTGTAGTAGACTTCCACCATCTCCTCTATGGCTTTCAGACGCCGCAGATCCTCATATGACAGCCACCTGGTACACAGCACCTCATAGGGGGGCCGCCCCATGAAACGAATGCCGTATTCCTCCGCTCTCTCCCACATTTCAGATCCCTTGAGCACTTTCAGAAATCCAAGCTGCAGCTGATGGGGCTTCATCCGATATACTTTGTCAAAAGATTTCCCAAAGCTCTCATAGTCTTCATAAGGCAGACCGGCGATCAGATCCAGGTGCAGATGGATATTTCCTCCCTGGCGCAGCGCGGCCACCGCCTTCTCCAGCACTTCCATATCCTGTCTGCGCCGGACTGCTGCCAGGGTTTGGGGATTCGCCGACTGGACGCCGATCTCCAGTTGAACCTGGCCAGGGCGCAGCCGGCCCAGCAGAGCGATTTCTTCTCTCCGCAGAAGATCCGCCGCAATTTCAAAGTGAAAATTGGTGACTTCATTGTCGTGTTCCAGAAGATAACGCCACACTCTCGTGGCATGACTGTGGTCACAGTTAAATGTTCTGTCTACAAATTTCACCTGGGCCACTCTGTGATCCAGAAAATACTGGAGTTCTCTTTCCACTACAGAAATATCCCGAAGCCTCACATGTTTTTCTATGGACGAAAGACAGTAGCTGCAGCGGAAAGGACAGCCTCGACTGCTCTCGTAATAGATAATCTTATTCTCAAAGGCATCCAGGTCCTGGTACGGAAAGGGGATGCCACTCATGTCCACAGGTTCCCGGCCTGCCGTGAGTCCCCCCGGCAGACACAATCCCCCTATCTCTCCCAGGGACTTGTGTGCGCTCCTGCCTGATGCCGCCTCCGGCACCGTTCCTGCCGCCTGCTTCCTGTCTAATGCCACCTCCGGAAGGGAATCCATTCCAGCATAGTATTCCAGCAGCTCTTTAAAAGTTGCCTCCCCTTCCCCAAGCATAATCCCTGTGACAAAAGGATGCTCCTCCAGAACTTTTTCCGGAGCATGGGACACTTCCGGCCCGCCCAGCCACAGATCTATGTCAGGAAGCAGTTTGGGCAGTTCTTCCAGCAGTTCCTGCACAAGCCTCCAGTTCCAGATATAGCAGGAAAAGCCCACCACATCCGGCTTCCGGCGGTAAATGTCTGCAAGAATCTCTTCCATGGCCTGATTGATGGTATATTCCACAGGCTCCACAGACTCCTTCAGTCCCTCCCCCACACAGGCGCGCAGACTGTATATGGCAGGATTGGAGTGAATATACTTTGCGTTCACCGCCACCAGTAAAAATTTCATCCCCGCCTCCCGTCCCAATGCCTCTACAGCTCAAACCGCTTTTCCAGCTCCTCCCAGTCCTTCTGGGGCAGCTCCACCATGGAACCAGCCCCTTTTTCCCGGGCTTTCTCTTCCATGGCAAGAATACATTTGAAAAAATAGTTGACCCCTGTGACAATGCTCTTCTTCACTGCCTTGTTCAGCGTCAAGCCTATCTCATCCACTCCGCTCTCTGTAAAAGCCCTCAGATAGCCCTCCACATCATAGTGGATGGAACACAGCTCCGCCTCCCAGGCTTCTCCGCTGCCCGAAAGCAGGGCAAACTGTGCCCTTCTGCCCACCCCGTCTATGGCGAATCCCAGAGAACCCGGGTTGATATAGCTTCCGTCCCCAACCCTGTAAATCTCCTGGTGATGGCTGTGCCCGCCCAGAAGGTAGCGGTGCGGGATCTCCTCCAGGCTTTTTTCTCTCAACCCCTCCTCCCAGCAGACATTTCCCCGCACCCTGCCAGGCGTTCCGTGACAGATGTACAGCCCCGGACAACCTTGGATCAGTACCTCCCTCTCCGTGGGAAGAGAGGCCAAAAACGCCATATCCTCCCCTGTGAGCTGCTCAAGGGTATAGTACAGTGTTCCGTTTGCGGAGGAAGGCTTCCAGCCCTCCCTGTTCCCCTTATTGTCCAGAAGGTATTCTTCCCGGTTGCCGCGGATCATATAGCAGTCGCAGGCCTCCCGCATTCCATATAAGAGGTTCATGGTGCGCCTGGGATAAGGGCCGTCCGTCACATAGTCCCCCAGACAGATGATGCCGTCCACCGGGTTTTCCCGGATAAACGCCAGAAAAGCCTCCAGGGCCTTAAAATTTCCGTGAATGTCACTGATCAGAGCATATTTTACCCCCAAATTCCGCCACTCTCCTCTCTCCTTCAGGGTTCCGGGCCCCGCCAAAGCCGCCCCGCAGCCGATACAGCCTGTTCCCCTTCACTTGCAAAAAGTATCACGCCTGAGGGCATGTCCCTGCATTCTTCCCCTGTCACAGGCTGCTCAGGAACAGGTCAAAAGCCTTCTGTCCTTCCGGAGTCCTCTTATAGACTCCTGCATCCTTGAGCACCTCAAGAAATACCAGGCCAATCTCCTTTTCAATAATGCTGTCAATATTATCCCCCTGGATCTTCTGATACCTGGGAGAAAATTCTTCCACCCAGTCCGCGTGTTTTGCCAGATTCTCATCCCCACGCAGATCCTTCCCTGCCAGAACCGCCTCCTTCAGTTGGGCCATCTCCTCCTTCAGACGGGCAGGCAGCACGGCCAGCCCCATCACCTCTATAAGGCCGATGTTCTCCTTTTTGATGTGATGCAGATTTGCATGAGGATGGTATACCCCCAGAGGATGCTCCTGGGTGGTGATATTGTTGCGCAGCACCAGATCCAGCTCGTAGTCCTCTCCCCGCTTTCTGGCAATGGGCGTTATGGTATTGTGGGGCTCACCCTCTGTAAAGGCGTGGATAAATGCCGCCTCATCCGTATACTCCCGCCACTTCTCCAGAATCCTGTCCGCCAGGGCAATGATGCGGTCTGTGTCCCGCCCTCTTAAGCGGACCACCGACATGGGCCACCTGACCACGCCCGCAGCTACATCCTCAAAACCTGCCACCGCAAAAGACCTTTCCACCGGGGCTTTGGCCATAGGAAATTCATAATTTCCTCCCTGAAAGTGGTCATGGCTTAAGATGGAGCCTCCCACAATGGGCAGATCCGCATTGGAGCCCACAAAATAATGGGGGAACTGTTTTACAAAGTCAAAGAGCTTGCAGAAAGCGGCATGGTCAATCTTCATGGGCACATGCTGAAAATTAAAAACAATGCAGTGCTCATTATAGTACACATAGGGCGAGTACTGAAATCCCCACTGGCTTTTGTTGATCTCCACAGGGATAATGCGGTGGTTCTGCCTGGCCGGATGGTTCAGGTGCCCGGCATAGCCCTCATTCTCCCGGCACAGCAGACATTTGGGATAACCGGACTGTTTGGCATTTCTGGCGGCGGCTATGGCTTTTGGGTCTTTCTCCGGTTTGGAGAGATTGATGGTGATATCCAGATCCCCATACTCTGTGGCAGCCTTCCACTTCCTGTCCCTGACAATGCGGTATCTTCTGATATAGTCGCTGTCCTGGCTGAGCTTATAATAGTAATCCGTGGCAGCCTTGGGCGACTCTTTCTCGTAAAGCTCCCGGAATTTCCGGATCACCTCACTGGGTCTGGGCATCAGCGTCCCCATGATTTTCGTGTCAAACAGATCCCGATATGCCACGCTGTCCCCCTCTATGATGCCCTTCTCATAGGCATAACTGCACATGCTGCCCAGAATCTCCTCCAGATCCCCCAAGTCCGAAGACTTCCTTCCGGCACAGGTCTCCTGTCCACTCTGTGCGCTGCCGTGGGCGCCTGTACTCTCTCCAGGCTCCGTCCCGCTCCAGGTTCTGTCACCGGACTCCTGACCACCCAATGTATCGACCGGCGCTCCTCCAGGCATCTCCTGCTCCTGGAGCTCTTCCAGGCCAAAAAGCTCCAAAAGCCTGTTTACGGTGTACACCACATCCTCCTGGGGCACCAGGCCTGTTTTTACCCCATATTCAGCCAGCCTTCTGATATCCCACTGAATCCTGTCCATATCCGCTCCCCTCCACTGTCTCAAAATTACCAATTGCGTCCTGCCGGAAATTTAGATCTCACCGGGGCCGTCCCCCACTTCCACCACATAGAAATCCGCTTTGTATCCGATCCTGGCCTCATAGGCTTTTCCCACCTGATCAATAAAGGCGTCTATGGCCTCATCCCTGACAATGCTGACAGTACATCCGCCAAAGCCGGCTCCGGTCATCCTGGATCCAATGACTCCTTCCACCTTCCAGGCTTCCTCCACCAGTGTGTCCAGCTCCACTCCTGTCACCTCATAGTCATCCCGCAGGGACACATGGGAAGCATTCATCAGCTGTCCAAACAGCGCCACATCGTCCGCTTTCAGGGCTTCCACCGCACGGATGGTGCGCTGGTTCTCGCAGACTGCGTGCCGGGCCCTCTTTCTGCGCACCTCACTCTGGATGGCAGACTGGTATTTCTCAAACGTCTCCTGATCCAGATCTCCCAGGCTCTCAATCTCCACCACCTTCTGCAGCTCCGCCAGCGCGGTCTCGCACTCACTGCGGCGCTCATTGTACTTGGAATCCCCCAGTCCCCGCTTTTTGTTGCTGCTGGCGATGACAATCTTGGCGCCCTTCAGGGCAATGGGCGCATACGTATAGGACAGATCCGCCGTATCCAGGAAAATAGCGTTGTCCTTTCTGCCCATGGCTATGGCAAACTGGTCCATAATGCCGCAGTTTACCTTGTTGTATTGGTTCTCGGAATACTGGCCGATCAGCGCCAGGCCCTGGTTGTCTACCTCAAAGCCGAAAAAGTCCCTCAGTATGTATCCTGTGAGCACCTCCACAGAAGCGGAGGAGGACAGCCCGGATCCGTTGGGAATGTTTCCATAGAGTAACAGATCCATGCCCTCTGTCACCTCCATGCCCTTCTGACCAAAAGCCCACATAACCCCCTTGGGATAATTGGTCCAGCCTGCCTCTTTGGAGGGAACCAGATCCTCCAGGGAAGACTCCAGCACTCCCAGCTTTTCAAAATTCATGGAGTAAAAGCGCAGCTTCTTATCCTGCCTCCTGCGGGCCGCCGCGTAGGTGCCGATGGTCAATGCACAGGGAAACACATGTCCCCCGTTATAGTCCGTGTGCTCCCCGATGAGATTCACCCGCCCAGGGGCAAAGAAAGTCTTCACTCCCTCCGTGTCCCCGTATACTTCTTTAAACTTCCTCAAAATGGTATCCTTCATGTCCTCTCCAATCCGGCCCGGGCCGCTCCGCCCTGGGGCCTTTTCCTATACTTCTATTAAATCACATCCTTGGGGCCGCCGCCACAAAAAATTGCGGTCACAGGACAAATTCCTTCCTGTCCATATCCTCCTGTACCTTCTCCAGATCCTGCCGGATGTGCAGCTTCTGGGGACAGAGCCCTTCGCACTTGCCGCATTTGACACATTTTCCGGCCTGTTTGCCTTCTCCCTGAAACTTCTCCCAGCTGCCCTTGACCATATTGTAATTCTGGTACATATGGTAAGTGTTCCACACCCGGAAATTGCCCGGGATATCCACTCCCGCAGGGCAGGGCATGCAGTAGCCGCATCCCGTGCAGCCGTTCTGCACCCGGCTTCTGATCAGGGCCACAATCTCGTCAATTCCCCTGGACTCCTCAGAAGAAAGGGGACGGAAAGAGGTGAATGTCTTCAAATTGTCCTCCACCTGCTCCATGGAAGACATGCCGCTGAGAATCACCTTCACATTGGGCAGACTTCCCACCCAGCGCAGGGCAAAGGATGCGGTGGAAGCCTCCGGATCCATGGCGCGGAATTTTTCTGTGATATCCCCTGCAAAAGCCGCCAGGGATCCGCCCTTTACAGGCTCCATCACCACCAGGGGCACCCCTCTCTCTTCTGCCAGGCGGCAGCCCTTCATCCCCGCCTGCTCCTGGGCGTCCATATAGTTAATCTGGATCTGGCAGAAATCCCAGTCCCTGCTGCAGAGAATCTCCTCAAAAGCCTCATAACCGTCATGGAAGGAAAATCCCAGATACCGGATCTTTCCCTGAGCCTTCATCTTCTCCAGTTTTTCCACCACGCCCAACCCAGCCATTTTCCGGAAACTCTCCCTGTTCAGGGCGTGCATCAGGTAAAAATCTACGTGATCCGTGCGCAGTTTCTGAAGCTGCTCCTGGAATATTCTGTCCACATCCTCCAGAGCGTTCACATTCCAGCAGGGCAGTTTTGTGGCCAGGTAATAAGAATCTCTGGGGTACTTCTCCAGCACCTTTCCCACAAAAGTCTCGCTCTCCCCGCCGTGGTAGGGATAGGCTGTGTCTATGTAGTTTACTCCTGCGGCCAGTGCCGCATCCATCATCTTCTCCGCCTGGATCTCATCAATTTTTCCCTCCGCTGTCACGGGAAACCGCATGCACCCGAATCCCAGAAGGGAAGTCTCAATCCCCAGTTTCTCCAGCGTTCTCATCTCCATATCTTTTTTCCTCCTAAATTTAGTCCTGCATCTGCCCTTCAAGCACCAAATATCCTTCTTTGTCAAACTGTATGCCAAAATCCTGGCTGTATGCGTTGATCCTGTCCAGGATTCTCCCCGCTTCCTCCCCCTGGGCCGGAGTGGGTTTGTAGTCATTCTTGCCCGCAGCCGAGCTGATGGAGCAGGGGATGGCACGGATCTGTCTGTCTTCCTGCTTTACTCCGTCCAGAAAGGTAAAGGTCTGCTGAAAGATCATGCAGTCCTTGTCCTTGGGGTTGCGGTTGGCCCCAAAGCAGAAATTTCCCAGGCTGTAGAGAATAAATTTTCCCTGGTACTCCTCCACTCCCTGAAGCACATGGGGATGATGCCCAATCACCAGATCGGCGCCCCAGTCAATGCATTTTCTTCCCAGTGTCTTCTGGTATTCTTCCGGCGTATTCTCCCGCTCTCTGCCCCAGTGGCAGCATGCCACCACCAGATCTGCCCCTTCCTGCCGCAGCTGCCCGATACCCTGCTCCAATACCTTTTCCACGACACTGCCCTGGGAGACTTCATTTACGGACACAATGCCAATGCGGATCCCTTTGGTCTCGTACACGCCGTATACACTTTCATAGGCGTAAGTGATCCCCGCTCCCTCCAATGCCGCCACAGTGTCGGCACTGCCCTGTTCCTTATAGTCAAGGCGGTGGTTGTTGCCCATGGCCGCCGCCTCCACGCTGCCCTCCGTGAGAATGCCCACGTACCCCGGGTCCCCGGAAATACTGTAGATCTGGCCATCTCTGGCATCTGTAGCCAGGGTCAGAGGACCTTCCAGATTCACCAGGGTCATATCGTCCTCCCGGAAAATGTCCACCACATTCTCAAAAAAGTAGCTGTCTCCCACCCCCTGGTCGTAGGTTTGACGGAAAGACCCCTCATAGCCCTGTCCCAGATAATTTCCCAGCGTCACGTCCCCGGTGGCGGAGATGGTGATCCGAATCTCCTCAGGTCCACTGTCTTCCAGGCTTTCCTGACTGTCGCCGCCGGCTCCTCCGGCGCTCTCCTGTGCCCTCATCTGTGCCATCACTTCAGTCATATCCACCGGAGCCACGGCAGAGCCTCTTTTTTCTTCCCCTCCTGAACCCGCCTCCGAAAAAGATGCCACAGGATCCGCTTCTGCACAAGAAGCCAGCAGACACGCCCCCAGGGCCAGGGTTCCCAGAATTCCCCTTCTTTTTTTCTTCATCCCTGCAGCTTACTCTCCTTCTTCCGTCTCTCCATAGATTTTTTCTTTCAGGTATCTGATATTGGCCTCAAAATCTACCTCCAGCACTGCCATCTTGCGAATGGTGACATCTTTGTATGTTCCAGGCTGGGGGATGCTGTCGGACACAATCTCATAGGTGAGCAGTTTCCCCGCCATAAGGCTCAGCTGAAAGCATTCATTCTGGGTCAAATTGGTGGTAAGGTTGGGCAGCACTTTATCCATCAGGCCTTCCGCATCATTCAGCAGGGCGGAGGGAAGCTTTTCCACCGCCGCCGTCAGCACTTTCCTCTGCCGTTCCGTTCTGCCAAAATCCGTGCCGATATACCGGTTTCTGCTGTAGGCAAGGGCCTGGGGGCCGTTCAGGTGTACCATACCGCTGGCAGCAGGATCCATATTGTCCGTCCCCTGCTCCCTTCCCGTGAGCATGTTGTACTCCACCAGGTATCCGTTGACATACTCTATCTCCTGGGAACTCAGCTCCAGGTCCACGCCGCCCACTGCGTCGATAAGATTGGCAAAAGCCTCAAAGTTCACAGACACATAGCGGTTTACCGAAATGTCAAAGTTTTTCTCAATGGTTTCCATGAGAAGTTCAGGTCCGCCAAAAGAATAAGCCGCGTTGAGCCGATTTCCCTCCCGTCCAGGAATATCCACATAGATGTCCCTGAGAATCGACGTCATATAGATGGTCTTGGTTCTGTTGCTGATGGACAACAGTATCATGGCGTCAGACCGTCCATCAGTCCCGTTCTTGCGGGAATCATTGCCGATGAGAAGAATGTTCACCACACCGTCCTCCTCCATGGGCTGGGCTGCCACTGCCTCGATTTCTTCAAATGTCATTTTCCCATGCACAGAGCCAACCACATGGTACAGGCCAAAACCCAGCAGGGCAACGATGACACAGCATATAATCAAAAGCCGTAACAGCAGAGACTTCTTCCTGCGGGGCTTTTTCATTGAAGATTTTTGCGATTTAGTTGTCTTTTTTGCCATTGGGGTCTCCTTCTGCTCTGCTCCCTGCCCTTTTTGGACGGGACTGCTCTCTCCGACAGGACCATTCTTTTTAGCCTGGCGCTTTTTGCCGGAAGAACTGTTCTCTGCCCCGGAGGTCTTTTCCCTGGCTGGACGCTTTACGGCGGATGAGCTGTTCTCTCCTTCGGGGCTCTTTTCCCGGAGGGGGCGTTTTACAGCAGAGGAAGTATTCTCTCCTTTGGAGCTCTTTTCCCGGAGGGGACGTTTTACGCCGGATGGACTGCCACCCCCGGGAGACTGATCCCGGACAGCTCTCTCCCTGGGAGATCTTCCCTGCTCTCTGGAAACTCTTTCTTGGGAATGCCAATCCTCCTGGGAGATCTCTTCTTCAGGATACCAGTTCTCCTGGGAGCTTCCTTTTTCAGAATACCAGTCCTCCTGGGAGCTTCCTTCTTCAGAATACCACTCCTCCTGGGTACTTTCTTCTTCAGGATACCAGTCCTCCTGGGTACTTCCTTCTTCAGGATACCAGTCCTTCTGGGTACTTCCTTCTTCAGAATACCAGTCCTCCTGGGTACTTCCTTCTTCGGGATACCAGTTTTCCCGGGAACTTCCTTCTTCAGGATACCAGTCCTTGCGGGAGCTGTCTTCCCCTGGATTCCATTCCCTGGATTCCCTGTCCCCTTTCCCTGGATACACAGGCCTGCCGGGAACACGTTCTTCCCCCCGGCTGTACTTCTCCCCTCCTGAACTTCCATTCCCAGGCCTGGGCGGCATCCCCTCCGGCCTTCCATTCCCAGGCCTGGACGGCATCCCCTCTGACCTTCCATTCCCAGACGGCATCCCCTCCGGCTTTCCTGCCCCCTGGCCCGCCCTCTGAAGCCGAGTCCTATCTGAGAGCCGTTCTCCGCCCTGACCGATTACCTGAAGTCCACCCTTTTTATAAGGCTTACCGACCTTTTTCTCCTCCAGCAATCCGCCTATCCTCTGGTATTCCTCCAGAAAATCCTCACCTTCCTGCCCTTCAGCCCCCTTGTCACTCTTCAGTTCTTTTTCCAGAAAAGCCTCCAGTCCCCGCTGGATCTGTTCTATTTCACTATTGTCTTTTAATCCCATTAAATCACACCCTTCCAAATATCAGACTCCTGAACTATACCACAATCCACAGCCTTCGTCACGAAAGGAATTATTAATTTTAATAAAAGCTTCTTCCATTTTATAGCAGCACGCCCTTAATTTCAATATCTCTGGCAAATATCCACCCCTGACGGGCAAACTTCTTTTACTTTCTGTGCTTGCACTCTTTCAGCTGTTCCTGAGACATACATTGCAATCTGCCCTGTTATCACGGGTTTCCTGTACTTTGTTATCCACACCAGATGGTATTTAATGTCATATGTGCAATGGACAGATTTCCTGTAGTTTTCCATTTTTATCACCTCAAGTTTAGTATCTCTGCTTTACATCATCCTAAACTTGGGGGAATGGGGTTGACCTAAAGCGCTGTCTGGGATACGGAGCGTCCCGTCCTTTTCCAATGTGCAGTCACCGATTTTATAGGCCAAGCTCGGCGCTTTCTAGTAGCATGGGACTGTGTGCAGCGCCGTGGCGATCTCTTCCGCCAGCTTCGGCCTTTGTTTTGGCTTCAGTTCAAATTTAATATCCCTCTGCATATGTATGCCTTCTTTGATTTTGGTAGGTACATATTCGCTCCAACCGCACAGAATAGCAAACCAAACTTTGCAGAATGCTGGACAATCATCTGCCTGGATGTTTGTGCAGTTTATGGGTCGGAATCCGCTTGCTGTTATCCCGAACCAAATTTAACATGTCCGTAACAAAAGAAAAGGAGACAGTTTATGCAGACAAAGAAAATGAAAGTACAGTATTCCTCACGCGCAAGGCAGGGTAAAAACCATTACTTCGACAGCAGATACATCGAAACGCCAAAAATCCAGATGGAGGGGAAATGGCTGGAGGTACTCGGCTTTCACATCGGGGATGCCATCCAGGTAGCTTATGAAGAAGGCTCCATCCACATCTCTCTTGCAGCCCCGATACAATCCGAAGCCGCTATGGTCTGCGATGCAGAGACCAGGTACGCATCAAAATAATTCCCACAGAGAGCCAGAAAGGCCAAGGGCAAAATACACACTGGCACCATTGCCAGCCAGCTAATGCCCTTGGTCTTTTTATCATGGCAATCATTTTCCTATTCCTCAAATTTTAATCAATATACACTAACGCATTGCATTTCTCACTTTTCCGTGATACACTAAAAAAGTCAAAAAATGGAGGTTCATAATGGCTGTTAATTATAAAAAACTCTTTCATTTAATGATAGAAAAGAATCTGTCTAACTCTGACTTACAGCGTAAGGCTGGATTTTCCGGCAATATACTTACACGGCTCAAGCGCAACTGTTATATTTCATTAGAGAGCATAGAAAGCATCTGCCGTGTGCTGGAATGCGGCATTGATGATATCCTGGAATTTGTTCCGGAGGAGGAAACTGAAAATGGATAAAAAGAAGATCGAACAGATCCGCCAGCAATACGATCTGATCATCCACAATATTGAGAACGCAGACATAGAATTCTGGTATGCCCGCGAACTGATGCCCCTGCTGGGCTATGGCCGTTGGGAAAACTTTGATAAAACCATCTGCCGTGCGATGGAATCTTGTGAAACTTCTGGAATTGCGGTGTCTGATCATTTTCGTGAGGTCACGAAAATGATCACTGTCGGCAAGGGTGGCCAGAGGCCAGTAAAAGATTACATGCTCACCCGCTATGCCTGTTATCTGATCGCACAAAACGGCGATACTAAAAAAGAAGAAATTGCTTTTGCACAAAGCTATTTTGCCATACAGACAAGGAAGCAGGAACTTATTGAAGAACGCATTGCATTGATTGAGCGCACGGAAGCTCGCGGCAGGCTGCGCGAATCTGAAAAACGCCTTTCCCAGAATATTTATGAACGCGGCGTGGATGACGCAGGGTTTGGCCGTATCCGCTCCAAAGGCGACCAAGCTTTATTCGGCGGCTATACGACACAGGAAATGAAAAACCGCCTTGGCGTAAAAGGCAGCCGCCCGCTGGCTGATTTTTTGCCCACCCTCACCATCGCCGCGAAGAACCTCGCAACGGAAATGACAAACTACAATGTGGAAGAAAAAGACCTGCAGGGAGAAAACTCCATTACCGGGGAGCATATTCAGAATAACCGTTCTGTACGCGATATGCTTGGGCAACGTGGCATCAAACCTGAAAACCTGCCTCCGTCTGAAGACATCAAAAAACTGGAACGGCGCGTAAAATCACAGGAAAAGAAAATCGCTGCACAAGCAGGGAAACTGCCGGATGTGGATAATAATGCGGAGGAGAAAAACAATGGCTAACCTATCTCCACAGAAACGGCAGCGGATGCTGGATTTTTTGCAGACTATCCGTAAGGAACACAATGATGACGACAATACGCTGATTGCATTCTGCAAAATTATTGCTTTCCGATGAAGGAATAATTCTCATAAGTATCGATGATACAGAATATGCAAATCTGAAACTATTATGTGCGATAACTTTAAACAGCACCTATAACTCTCGACAAAATACCCTTTACTCCAGTTAAGGTTTTCTTTATGAAACCATCCAGCTTAGTCCAAACTTCGCTCCTACAGCATTGAGATAAACATCCAATCCCACAAAGCCTAAGTTGATCAAACACCACATAGAGCACCGGGACTAAGCCTTCCTCCACACCATTTTGTTCACTATACCTGTGTAACTCTGGATTATTTTTATAACCTTTGTACTGATATTGGTATCTGTATATGCTGGAACATCAAGACCTTCATCACCATTCTCGTGCATGGAAACAGCCAGATCCACCGCCTGCAGTACCTGCTCTGAGTTAATATTTCCTATGATGAATACACCTTTATCCATCGCCTCCGGACGCTCCGTGCTTGTCCTGATTGAAACAGCAGCAAATTTAAAGTATGCACCTTCCTCCGGAATGGTTCCGGAATCGGATACCACACAATATGCATTTTGCTGAAGCTTATTAAAATCATAAAAACCTAATGGTTTATGCTGCATTACTCTCTTGTCAAACTCAAAATTTCTTAACCTGATATACTTCTCGCTCCTCGGATGACATGAATAAAGAATTGGCATATCATATATTTTTGCCAGCTCATTTACTGCACTCATCAGGGAAATGAAATTGTCTTCGTTATCTATATTTTCCTCACGATGTGCTGACAGGAGAATATATCTACCTGATTCCAAACCAAGTTCATGTAAAATATCACTGTTATCAATCTGTGTTCTGTACTTATCCAGTAATTCCGCCATAGGACTTCCGACTACAAAAGTATATTCAGGCCTTACTCCTGTACTCAGAATGTGCTGTTTCGCATGGTCTGAATAACATAAGTTCACATCACTTGTCACGTCAACTATGCGTCTGATGACCTCCTCTGGCAAATTTTCATCCTTACACCTATTTCCGGCCTCCATATGAAAAACAGGTATCTTTAATCTTTTAGCGCTGATAACGCAAAGACAGCTGTTAGTATCTCCAAGCACTATCAAAGCGTCAGGCATTATCTGCTGCATTAAGTCATAAGATTTCGCTATGACATTTCCCATGGTCTGCCCCAGACTTTCTCCAACTACATCAAGATAATAATCTGGCTCACGGATTCCCAAATCGTCAAAAAAGACCTTATTCAGTTCATAATCATAATTTTGGCCAGTGTGTACAAGGATTTGTTTAAAATATTTGTCTGCCTTTTTGATGATCTCAGACATTTTAATGATTTCCGGCCTTGTACCTACAATAGTCATTAGCCTAAGTTTTCTTGTATTCATATTATCTGCCTTATTCCTCTCCATTCATTCTGACTTTTCAGACCCTGATGATACAATCTTTACAGGTCATATTGTGGATACATTTCCTTATGCTCCCTCATCCATTCTCCTAATTCTTTAATTTGCTGTTCATATCCTGGTATTTTGTAGTCGAATACCCCATAGTTAGTTCTTTTCAGACTCTTATCAACCTTGAAATTCTCCTCTGGAATGATCTTTATGGGTTCACTTCTCAAATATTTATTAAAAAGTATCAGCATATCATACTTGCTTATCTTTTCTTCCGGAACCATATTGTATAATCCATGTATGTATTGCATGGCTGCTCTTTCTATCGTTTTTGCAAGCTGAAGTGTTGTCTGCCCTGTCCACATAGCGTTTTTATACCCTTTTACAGGCTTCCTCTGTTGCATAAACCAGTTAATAAGGCCAATGCCATCTCTGTCTATGTCCGGTCCAATAATTGACATACGAAAAGTCACATCTTTTTTATTTACCAGTTCCCCCAATGCTTTGGAACGGTCATAAAATAACTTGCCATCTGGTAAATCGGTTTCTACATACTCTCCCTTGCTTCCGCTGAATACACAGTCTGTGCTGATGTGAATGACCTGCGTATTCATGCCCTCTGTTACCTTTGCCAGGAACTGTGGTAGATAAGAGTTTAAATAAACCGCTGACTCATGGTCTTTTTCTGCAAATGTATTCAGTATTCCTATACAGTTTACAATTGCCCGATAATTATTTTCTTTTATAATCTTATTCAGCTTGTTTATATCTCTGGCATCACCGACTATGGTCTTTATATATGGCGATACACTCCTGGCAAAGCCCTCTACCTCGTATCCCTGCTCCTTTAGGTACAGGCCTATCATGTGACCTGCCATTCCATTACAGCCTAAAATCAAGAACTTCATTTTAATGCTTCCCTCACATAATCTGTTGTCAGCAGCTTTTTAACAGTGCCCTCCACATCCAGCCTGTTTGTGTTATGGCTTGTATAAGCCTCATCAGCCTGTGTATGTACCTCACCTTTCACAAAATACTTGTCATAGTTTAAATCCCTGTTGTCAGCTGATATACGGAAATACCGCCCCATGTCTTCCGATCGGAGCCTCTCCTCTGCCGTGAGCAATGTTTCATACAACTTTTCTCCATGCCGTGTACCGATTATTCGTGTCCCGGTATCCCCAAAGAGCTGCTGTACCGCCTTTGCAAGGTCTCCTATTGTGCCTGCGTCAGCCTTCTGGACAAACAGATCTCCGGGATTTGCATTTTCAAAAGCAAATTCCACCAAATCCACTGCCTCATCCAGATTCATAAGAAATCTTGTCATATCAGGATTGGTGATTGTAATGGGTGCGCCGCTTTTTATCTGCTCAATGAAAAGAGGGATCACAGAACCCCGGCTGCACATCACGTTTCCATATCTCGTACAGCTGATTATTGTACTGCCACGCTCTGCAGCCACCCTGGCATTCGCAGTAATCACATGCTCCATCATTGCTTTAGATGTTCCCATTGCATTCACAGGATACGCCGCTTTGTCCGTGCTCAGGCACACGACACGCTTTACTCCTGCATCAATTGCCGCATGAAGAACATGATCTGTTCCTTCCACATTGGTTCTGACTGCTTCCATCGGGAAGAACTCACAGGATGGCACCTGTTTCAATGCCGCCGCGTGGAATATATAATCTACTCCCGGCATGGCATCCCGAACTGTCTGGAGGTTTCTTACATCTCCGATATAGAACTTAACCTTTTCATAATAGTCAGGATATTTGCGCTGCAGCTCATGGCGCATCCGATCCTGTTTTTCTTCATCCCTGGAAAAGATACGAATCTGTCCTATATCCGTAGTAATAAAATGCTTGAGAACCGCATTTCCAAAACTTCCTGTTCCGCCTGTTATTAGTAGTGTTGACTCTTTAAACTTCGACAAAATGAGTACCCCCTGTTATCATATTTTTATGTTTTAGGCGTATTCCAAAAACTGTGTGATATAGCCCCTTTGCCCATGGTATTAATTTTGTTCGATTCCACTTCCATGGAGAAACCTTGACGAAATCTGCTTCCACACAGCTGTTTGTCACATATTTTCAAAATCTGAAAGCATCCTTTATTCCTGGCCATTTCTGATCTTTATCCGAAAGTTTCAAAGCAGCTCCGTCCACCATGTACCCCTGGGCTGATGCAGTACCTTGATAGGAGCCTGACAGCAACGGCCATTCAATGCCAATCTCCGGATCGTTCCAAGCCATCCCGCCTTCATCATTGGCATGATAAAAATCATCACATTTATAGCAAAACTCCGCTGTATCAGAAAGAACAAGAAATCCATGGGCAAAACCACGTGGAATTAAAAACTGCTTCCTATTCGCTTCTGTCAGTTCAAGGCCATACCATCTTCCATATGTCTCAGACTTTTTTCTCAAATCTACTGCCACATCAAATACAGCCCCCTTTATAACGCGTACAAGTTTTGCCTGTGGATAGTTCCTCTGAAAATGCAGGCCGCGCAGAACCCCCTTTGAACTCGACGATTGATTGTCCTGAACAAAAGTTATATTTATTCCCTCATCTTCCATATCACATTGGCTGTAGGTTTCCATAAAATATCCACGGTCATCCCCATGAACAAGAGGTGTGATAATACACAATCCTTCAATTCCTGCCAGATTCTTTTCAACTGTTATCTGTCCCATTTTCCCTACTCCTTATCGCTTTTCTTCGCTCAAATACCTGTTTTTTGACAGTTAGCATGATACTTTGTATACTGTTTATAACCATACACCCCCAGCACAATCAACAGGGCCACGCCCATTCCCCAGCGAAACCACCATTGTGCCGCCAATAATTCCGTAATAACCATGACAATCATTACTATCATTACAGGGACAAAATACATATTGGGCTTTAACAACTCTTTTCTAATACTTTTCACTGTAAAATAATGTAGCAAAAACAACATGAAATATGAACTCAATGTCGTAAATGTCGCCGCAATAGCACCATACTTTGGTATGAATAAAAAGTTTAATACAATATTTATCAACGCAACAATTGCTGAGTTTGCTGCCACTGATCTGGTGTTTTTCTCAAAATATTCCACATCAACAGAAATAGTTGCCAAGAACAAGAAAAATGTGGCGGCAATGATAGGACTAATCAGAAAAATCGCATCATAATAATCCTCAACCGTCATTATCTTTAATATTTCCGGAGAGATTAACATTATTTCTGCGCATAAAACAGCCACCAACAGTATATAATGTTCTACCATTTGATTTATCAGCTGATATTTCTTTTCATGCATCATTTTTGTAAGCCAAGGAACCCAAATATTTTCACAAGTGGTGACAATAACCTGCGGTAAACTGCCAAATTGATAAGCCAAACCATAAATACCTGCCTCGGAACTACTTCTCAAAGATAATATCATTGTCCTATCAGCCTGTGCCAAGATCACGGAAGAGATAGTGTGAAAAATAACTGGCAGAGAAAAATTCAGCGCATATTTCCAATACTTCATTGATACAAAACATTTTCCCCGGTAAAAATAAAACAGCAGATATGCCAGCGTTATGATAAACAGGATGAACACATTTGGTATAATTCGTCCCAGATACTTTTCATTTGGAAAATGTCTAATTAGAATTATGGATATAATAACAATCAATAAATTAGGAATGCTCTGCAGCAGTGTACGACTAACATATTTAACCTCCATTACATACTGCCATTGCACCGCTGTTATAATGCTCACTGCATATGAGTGAGCACAGCATAACAAAACAACAGTGGGTGTAAAGCCAAAATCAAAAAGATACGACCCTATATATAATATTCCTGTAATAACCAGGGCCGATATGGTACCCAAGCTTATTATTGAGGACATAAAAGAATCTTTGTCATTACTGTACTCAACAACCCCATTCCTTGCAGACTCCCCTAATGAAAGAGTAATCACAACCGACAGAACACTTACCCAGGATAAATATGTTGATGTAATTCCGTAATCCGCAGTTGAGAGAAGCCTTGTGAAAATAGGCACTGTGATAAATGCTATTGCTTTATCAAAAATATTTCCTATGAAATAGAAAACACTTGCTCTAATACTTTTACCTCTCAATGAAGTTCCATCCTATCACTTAAAATGTAATTCTCACAAAAAAACTCAGGCGTAGCATCTAAATACACACTTTTTATTTCACTGAATTCTATATCCGTATAACTATTACTGTGCAAGAATTGTTTTAAAGAACAAGATTCCTTTTCCGAAAACTTTCTCAGAACAAATAGATTAGGGTAGTTCTTTAAAAAATCAACATTCAAATCAAAATCACTTTGAGAGTAATATAATATCCGCTTTCCTGTTGATAAATAGTCAAAAGTTTTTCCTGCTACCTGGTTCCCATTTGGAGTGCCAATCATTAACAGCACACTTGCACCTGCTATCGCTGCAAACGCCTCTTTTTGTGATACAGTTCCATGGTTAAAAACCTTGTCCGGGTATTTTTCAGACAAAGATTGTATCTCAGAGCCACAGTCTCCTCTATGGTAAATATGCAGTTCAATCTCCTCATCATTCTTTACCAGAAAATCTATTAGTGCGCGTGGATCTCTTTCTCTTTTGTTTAAGGTCCCTGTATATACCAGGACAGTCTTCTCACCATGATGCTCTAAAGCATGATAATTTTCTTTAATTAATGGCAGCTGAGCACTTTGTATTTTTTCAGTTCCTTCTGCTCTTTTGACAGGAGGTATCATCAATACCTGTGAAATTCTGCACATATCACTCAGCAATGATTCCCTGTTCTTTTTTCTTCTATCCTGAAATATACCAGGCAGCCCTCTATCCTGCAGAGTTGTCCAAAAGTCTACCTGATACAAAATACTTTTTATATCAGGATTTAATTTCTTATATTCGTAATTGGCCGCCTGAAATTCAAATGGCGCCGCAATAGACAAAACAATGTCTATGGTTTTAGAAGCATTCATTTCCTTTAACACTTGAACTATCTCATCCACTGTCTTTTTATTAATTCCCATTGAACTACAGTTTCTTAAAACATTAGAAAAGACTTTCTTGGCAAAATAGAGAGATTTATTGTAAAGAGAATTATTGATCCGAAGTTTGTCAGCTAAAATTTTTTCATAATAAAACGACCAATTAAATATATACCTGACTTCTATGTTTTTAATCTCTCTAAAATTGCATTTATCATATTTATAGGCTACTATTCTGACATCATGTCCTTTATCAACCAATTCATCCGCAATCTTACCAGCGATATTCCCGCTCATTGTAGTATTTGGATAAAAAGAGTCAGCCAAAATAACTATCGATTGATTCTGCATTTTTTCTCCTCAGCAGCTTGCAGCATTATAAAGGTAAAATATAGCAACATGTTTTTCCCCATAAATAAGGTTGTACCTATACATAAAAAGGCATTAACGAAAAGAATTATCTTCGTATCAATACGAGTACAGCTTATAAAATATTTAATATATATGCATAAAATAATGGTTGTGCCTATCAGTCCTAAACACCACAAGTTAAATGCCCAGCTAGGGTAATAAAAATTACTCTCAACATTTCCATAACCATTTCCCAATACCAGGTCAAAAATCTCTTCGTTTAGAATCTCTCTATATACTCCTGTCCGTGCATCTGTCGCAGAATATGTATTAACATCCGAAGTGAACAATCTATTCAGGATACTATGTGCATATCCCGTCTGTAAAAAAAATATTCCTGATATAAGGAAAATAAATATGATAAATAACGCTCGGGATTCCATTGTTTTAGCATATGATCTTATCAATCTGTGAAATATCCACAATGCCCAAATTATGACAATTGTTATAATTCCCATTCCAGACGTCGAAGCCAATATCCCGGCTGTTATTATGACCGCATCAATTAAATTTTTTCGAGAGATGGCTCTGTTCTCAAATAGATAAATTATTAATGCTATTACCACGAATTCAAAATAATGTGATGGCTCATAAAACAATGATGTGGGGCGGTACATGAGAAAATTCTTCTGGGACAGCCTGTCCCCATATTCTTGAACCATCAAAAACTTATTTATGTATCCTGGAATTATCCAATTTAAACCATAGTAAAATACCGCCTGTAAAATAATATAATATGAAGAGAGCTTTGCCAAAAACAGATATACTTTCTTGTAATAATTATACTCAACAACATTCCCCGAGGTACTGACAATCAAAATAAAGATATAAATGATATTTTTTACCGCACGCGCAATCAATGCGCTCCGTGTTAATCCACCCGTGCCTCCTTCTATTACCGGGAAAAAAAGGCTGATCAAAATGTACATTACATAAAAGTACCAACATTTGAAGTCAGCTCTTACGATCAGCTTTCCATTGCACGCCATGTATGTGCCTAAACATAAAAGAACCAAAATTGTTCCAATATCGATACCAATGGATTGTATTCCATAAAGAGACAGCATTGGCAGTAGAGCAAGTGCCCAGGTATACGCTTTTCTACTCTTTGATATCCCCTTCATGTTCTATCCCTTCTCTGCTATAAACTGTCACTCCTGAATCCTTCCATACATTTCAAAAGTTTCTCCAATTTCCCTGTTTCAAAAAAACAGATAGAAATAAAATATTTATAAAGCGGAACTTTATAGAACCTATATTTCCGCCCCCATTTTCTTCTTAAATATCTTTCATTTCTGAAAATATAAAAATATCTTTCCTTACTTAAATTGGGCACATGTGCGGTAAGTCCAATGAACTTTTTTAATGATGTGCGTCCAAGTTCCTGTAAAATATACGTATCAGCCAATCGTATAATTTTACCGCCACTGTCGTATATTCTCAGACAAAAGTCTTGATCAACCTGGCTTATAAACAGCTTCTCATCAAACCCACTGACATTTACATAAGTCTCTCGCTTTATAGCACTGCCAGATGTTATTACCCAATATGGATATTCTTCTATCTCTGTCAACGCCTTTTCGTTTGTATAAACTCTCTTATCCTTTTCCCGGTAAATGTATTTTATATTAGGAGCAACAATAACATTTCCCTCTTCCTCAACAAGTCTTTTAACCAGGTTATATATCGTTTTTTTCTCACACACCGTATCCTGGTCAAAAGTGATCAAAATATCCGCCCCCTCTATTATCGCTTTATTACATCCTACATTTAACGCATGCGCTATTCCTGTATTTTTATATAATGGAACATATATTATTCTCTCATCCTGGATTAGGTAACTGTTCTCTACATTTGAATTGTCAACACATACGATATAATCAACACATTTCCCATATGTTGCTATATTTTCAATTACTTCATTACTTGGATTATACCAAACTACAACCGCAGCTATCTTTTTATTGGCCAGCATAATTCACCTCGATACAATCAATTGCAACAATTCCTCCCATCCACAGACATATGGCGAATCAATATGCACTGATGAATGTGCATGCATACACTCCTTTCCGTCCAAAAATCTTTTCATTCCATCTGCCAGGTCTCCTGCATGATATGGATCGAAAAATCTACTTTTAGAATAATCTCCTAATGTTTCATGTGCATATGGCAGATCTGACAAGAAAATTGGTTTATTCAGCATCTTATATTCACTGATAGGAAGCCCCCATGTCTCAAGCAAAGAGGAGAAAATCATACAGTCAGATTCTGTATATTTTTTAAATATTTCTTCTCGCGAAAGTATGCCAAGCCATTTAATCTGATTCAATTTCCCATATCGTTTATATAGATCTTCCGCATAAGAATTCTCTTTGCCATCAAGAGTAAACCACACTTCAAAATCATCTCTGTCCAGAAGTTTTACCGCCTCACATATCACCTCAAAATTCTTAAAGAAACGTGGATATGAGGCATAGATAAAGACTTTCTTTCCTGCCATTCTCCTGTCAGTATTCTCTCTAGCAGAATTCTCTCTAGCAAACTTCAAGCTGACTGCGGGATGGGCGACAATAATCTCCTTCACTGGGTACATCTCATTGAATTTTTTTCTCATCCAGTCTTGCTGCACAATTACTGCAGTATTCGCTTTAATATTGATGCGATATAAGTATTTATAAAGAAAAGAAAATGCAACATTTGTTGGACTGTACTTTATTTTTGAGAGATCCCTTTTCATAAAAGGGCTTGGATTATGACAATATGTATATAATTTTCTTGTCTTTACTCGTGGCGTTATATCATGTAATGAGATCCATATATCCACGTCAGTCCTAAGAGAAAATCTATAAAAATAAAAATATTCATACCACAATCTGTTTATATAACTTTCTCTGGACTTGGGCAGCTCAATAATCTTTATAAGCCTCCCATATTGTTTAAACAATTCCTTCTTATGAACAAATGCAATAATGTTAAATCTCTCGTTGATCTTCTTCCTCAATATTTCATATAGACAATCGTGGTAAATGGACAGAGCGCCGCCTTCAAATAGATTTATGCCACTTATCACCAATGTTCTCATATGTTTTCCCATTGTTGAACTTCCTCATTCCATTTTTTCAGAACATTGGCCGGTACGCCTCCTGCAATACAGCGGGCAGGTATACTCTTGGTTACAACTGCATTGGCACAAATAATTGTACCTTCTCCAATTTCAACATTCTTTTGAATTACTGCGCCCTCTCCAATCCACACATTATCTCCGATAGTAATCTGCCCCGTAGATAATCGCCGTTCATTAGGTGCCTCTGCCGGACTGCTTTGATTTTTTCCTCTGTATTTCCCATGAGTATTGTCAATAATCAGCACTCTAGAACCCATAAGCACATTATTTCCAATTGTTATACGATCAGCACACCTTATACTTGTATAATCACCCAAATTTACGCCATTGCCAAACATAAGTCTTTTTCCAGAATGCCTGCCATTGACTTCAATTCTACAATTTCTTCCTGCTGTTAAATTCGATCCGAAATCAATATATTTTTTTCCTCTGACAACAACTGGAAAACGAATCATTCTGGAACCAGGAAACAATATCTTAGATTTCACCACATAAAAAATATTCTGTGCCAATTCATATACGCCATAGTTAGATTTTCTCATTTTTTCACCATTAATATCTCATTCATATTTTTGATAAAAGTTTCTATTCCCAATGACTTCTCGAAAAAACATCTAACTCTTTTTCTCATGGTATCATCATAGTTTACAATATCCCTTGCTTGCTGCACTGTTCCATTTATGTTGATCCCAATTTTATTGCATTCAACAATGTCCCAGGTATCACCATGAATATTGTTGAGAATCGGAAGACCTGCTTCAAAATAATCCATACTTTTCATAGTCAAGCCAACCAAAACAGAATCTTTCATAAAGTTTAACCCATAATGGCAAGTATCAAATATTTTTTGTTTTTCTATTGGATCATAAACTTTTCCATGATATACCACTTTTGCTCCTGCTTCCTCACAACAAGAAACCAGTTCATCCCGCCTCTCACCATCACCAATAATATGAATTTCTACAGCCTTGTATTTTTTAATATCATAAATCAAATCTGTTATTGCGGAAATATCTATAATATTATTGATCGAACCCAAATAACACAGTGAGATCTCATTCTCAGGTAAATTTAAATGTGAAGAAAATTCTTTCACCTTTCTCGCCAGGTATACTGTATGAAGATTATTTTGTATCTCTCTGGGAAGCTCCTGCTGGTATAATTTGCACTCCGTCACAATCTCATCAGCTGCAGCCAGATATTTATCACGAAGGTTTTTCCAATACGTGAATGGAGGTAATGTCTTAAATTTCGCAATGGGTATTGTTTCGGGCCATAAGTCAATTAAGTCAAAAATCAATTTCACGTTTTTATGTTTCTTCTTGTACATCGCAGCTTCTTTTGTAAAGCTATTCGGCGGGATTAGAACCCATAGCAGGTCAAAATAATGTTTTTCAACTTCTGCAAAGATATCTTTTGCCAACTTTCTATGGGAGTTCAGTCTACCTAAAGATAAATTTTTAGTATACGGTATGGCATGAACATATCTAAATCCTTCTTTCTTATCCCTCCTCAGGCATTTCTCAAAATGTCCAAAGTCCGATGTATAAACGGTAACTTCAACACCAAGACTTTCAAGATATTGCTGCAGCAGCTCAACTCTATGTTCATATGTCTCAAAACCATTCACAATACATGCTCTGCTTAAAGTTTTTTGCGAAGAGAAAGTTTTCTCCGTCTTATTAACACTGTCTTTCAGAGACACAATCTGATAATCCAAACCTTTGTATACAGACACTGAGGATGTATAGCAGTTATTTCCAAATGCTTTGTTCGCCAATTCCCCTATCTTTCCCGGTACTTTACATCCCAGCAAAACTGCTGGCTGCATACTCCTCATAATCTTGATTTTCCTGCCTGCGTTTTCTGCAATCATGTCCACCAGTTCAGAAGTCCTTGTCCATTCTTTATTCTGTGGAATCAAGACAATTGCAGGCGACTTGTAATCTTTTACCAGCATTACCTGGCATAAAAATTCACACAAATTATCAATATAAAGCATAGAACGCTCATTCTCCACATCCGGAAACACTGGAAGCTTCTTTGCCAATTGGGACAGGGTGGGATAATTTCCTTTGCTGTTTCTGCCATAGATCATTGGTGGTCTGAGGACAATGACTTTAAAATTCTCATCTGCCAACGCTCTTACGGCAACATCCGCCTGAAGTTTGCTGTCGCCATAGAAGTTTGCCGGACGCGGAACAGTATTACTGTCAATGTATCTTTTTCTACTATAAGGCGCAGAATCCCCATAAATTATCATAGAGGACATAAATATAAATCTTTTTACACCGTCTGCCTTGGCTTTTTCACAAACTTCAACAGCAAGATCCGTGTTTACCGCATAATATTTCCGCTTCGTAGACTCATCTACTTTGCCTGTATCTGTGTGTGCAATACCAGCCACATGGTAGATAGTATCATATGAAGAGAAATCTTTTTTTCTCCACACCCCATCCATCATGTCCAAGACATCAATATCCAGTGTTGGATAGTGCTCTGCAGCATATGTATAAAACGATTCCCCTACATATGATCCAGCACCTGTTATAAGTATTTTTCTCCTGTTTTCGGAATCTATCTCTACCACTTCACCAAAGCCGATATGTCCAATCAATTCCTCATTTGATTTATTTTCAGCGTAGTGACGTCCTGCTTTAGCCATCTGTCCAGTACCACCTTCAACAACCGAAGGATCTCCTCCAAACACGCCTACGGAACCAAAGAAACATTTGACATCCATCAAAGCTCCCATATGCTGAACATATTCTCCATCCATCCTGGCTTTATCAGTAATTTTCAACTCATCTCTGCCATTAATCTGAGCCAGACCTGTAAGCCCTGGTTTGACATCATTTGCACCATATTTGTCCCGTTCCGCAATAAGCACATCCTGATTCCACAGACCTGGCCTGGGACCGATCACAGACATATTTCCTATAAAGATATCCCAAATCTGAGGCAGTTCATCCAGGCTGTGCGCGCGAAGAAATTTGCCGACCCTTGTAATATATTGATCAGGATCCTCAAGCATATGGGTTGGGACATTGTGTGGTGTAGACACTTTCATTGTCCTGAATTTATGTAACTTGAAATATTTTTTGTTCTGCCCTACTCTTTTCTGTGTGAACAAAACCGGACCCGGATCATCGATCTTTATAGCAAGTGCGATAATTCCAAACAATGGGCTTAAGATGACTAATCCGCCGAATGAAACTGCTATATCCAGTCCTCTCTTCACGTATCTCTCGTAAAATCCTGGAATATGCTCTGACTCCCCTACAGCCTCCAAATGTCCTTTTTCCCCATCCGCATTTTCAGGCTCCCACCGATTTTCCACGAAAAGAACCTTCTTTCCTTCCAGGGGATTTTTCTGCGACGGTTCGTTTTCATACTGGCTGTCCGCCTTCTTCTTGCCTGCGATAATTAAGGAAACTGCAAAAGCAAGTCCTGCAGCCATGGCCGATACACCTAACACTTTTCTCAAATTAAGCTTGCTCACAAAGATAACCCTTCTCGCCTTATACCAGTATAACCCCCACCAATTAACCACACATTTCACTTGTCTAAATTTCCATCTGCGTCGTTGTCGTTAGTCGTCGCAGCCCGCTGGGACTCCTTCCTCCGCCTTGCAGACTGAAAACTTTTCCTTCGCAAAACATAGTGATAATTGTTGTGGGTTATACTAACTTTTCAATGCCACAATTCTGCTCCTCTATCTCAATTCCAAGATAAAAGATATGTTCCTCCCCCATGAATCTTGTTTTTACTTCTGCAACTCTTTTGTGAAGATCCACGTTTTTTATCATGTGACTGACTCTCGTCAACGGCCCGGTCTGATACATGATTTCACCATTGCCAGAGACGCTCACCTTTGATATTCCGATCATGCCATCTTCATCCATAATACATTCCATAAAGTCCGCCTCTTCTCTCCCCAAAGCAGCCACAAACTCATCACTGCCGGAAAGCAGGCCATAGCCAGGCACCTTCTTCAATTCCTGATACACCCTGCCTGGCTGATCCGTATCCAGAAATACATATCCCGGCAGAAAGTTCTCTTGTATGGTTCTCCACTGCCCGCCGTACTTTTTTCTGCGGATCCTCCTTAGGTGGAAGCAGCGTACACTCAGTCCCTTGGAAAACAGCCCCGTCACCAGAGCCTTCGCCCTTGCCTCACTGCCTCCTCTCACATGCACCGCACACCACATAAGGCACCTCCCCCGTCTTTCACTTATTCTCCTTCATTAATCAGAACGTGAAAAATTGTATACTTTTTTGCACAAGAGCTATTGCAAAAGAAATTCGGGTATGGTATCATAAAATCTGATTTAAGAGATTGATTTTTGTCGTTATTGCATAAAGAATGAACTGATTTATGTTTTTACATGTTCCTTT
>OFGB01000066.1_pt1 | contig 79945 bp, 81 predicted proteins | sample 1521491 | NCBI WGS metagenome assembly OFGB01 (sample SAMEA3504095, study PRJEB24116) | mouse gut metagenome | biome: mouse gut; feature: mouse-associated habitat; material: faeces | place: Denmark | collected 2011
ATTTCTGTATTTTATCCCCAATCCTCTACTATTAATCCGTTCACTTTGACAAAGTCATCTATATGATTGCTCATCAATATTAACGTCTGATTTTTCACACACTGTAATCAATGCTTCCTATAGACTTATAGGTATCCTCTCTTCCTCAGCGGCTCTGCCTTCTCCCTGCCCAAACCTATGCTGTCAGGCTTCTGCCATTTTCAAATATTGGGGCTGTTGCCATAATGATCTGCTCCTTATGACTGCAATTATCAAAAATCGGAGAGAATTGCACTTAAGTTCTCCTCTCCGATTGCTTCCAACATGTCCCATATATTGACTACTCTGTATTCTTTCATTTTATCGAACCCTCTTGGACATCAAGCTCCGTATCTCGTCTATATTTGTCATCTGGCGACTCACCGGTGCGGATGGCTCTCTTTTGGGATCATCTGCCAAAGCATCAAAATCTTTGATAAAAGATTCAATTTTTTCGAATCAGTAATCTTTACATTGGTCAGTATACTGGATGTAGCCATTCTATCGCCTCTTCTTCAACAAAACACTTGTTTTTCTACTTTTATTTTTATCTTATCATCTCAGGTCCCTTTTTTCAATCGGGTTATGCAATTTTCAGATTCTCAATCATTTGTTGTCACTTTGCGATTATTTCCTATTTTAATATATACACCTCACTGAAGCATCTACGCCATCCCCAAGTTGTCCAATTCTCCCAATTCAGCAACCTCCATAGCCTTTCCAAACTTTCCACTTTCTTCCTACTTCTCATCCGCCATATAAGTATAAATGTCAATTGTTGTATTGTAATGCTGATATTCTATGATACCCTGCACCACCTTTGGCTGCATATCTGCCTCAAAGCATCAGCGGCAGAATATGTGACATATGGCATGGAAATATAAATCCTCAGAATACAATGTTTTCATAGGATTGATTTACATATTCCGTCGTGAATACTGGATATTTTTAATTTCATACTGCTTCACTGTTTATTTTTCGGTCAAAATAATTTGTTTTTGAACTATTTTTCACAAATAAATTCTTATGCAATAATCCAAATTCCAGTTTCATAAAAGAAAAAGAGCCTCAGATTTCTCTGAAGCCCTTCCATACTAACTATTTGTTAAAAAGAACTATCTTACATAGTTCCCATCTGCTTTGCAACCTCTTCCGCAAAGTTCTCTTCCTTCTTCTCAAGGCCCTCGCCTGTCTCAAAACGAACAAATCTCTTAACGGAAAGATTCGCACCATTCTCTTTGGCAACCTCTTCGATATACTTCGCTACCGTCTGTTTGCCATCCTCAGCCTTAACATATACCTGCTCTAACAGACATACTTCTTTCAGCTCCTTGTTGAGACGGCCCATCACTGCGCCCTCAATCACCTTCTCCGGCTTGCCTGCCATCTTGGGATCGTTCTTGATCTGCTCTGTGAGGATTTCTTTCTCATGAGCCTTGTACTCCTCGGATACTTCTGCCGTTGAAACATACTTCGGATACAATGCTGCAACCTGCATTGCGATGTTTGTCAGCGCTTCCTTCACCGCATCATTAACAACGTCTGTCGCTGCTTCCACAATAACGCCGATTCTGCCGCCGCCGTGCACATAAGACACAGCACAGCCATCATTTGCAACAACCTTCTCGAATCTTCTGATCGTCAGATTCTCACCGATCACGGCAATCTTATCAACCAGAGCATCCTTCACTGTCTTAGCAGAATCCAGGTGCCATGCCTCCGCCAAAAAAGCATCCATATCTGCCGCATCGGACTCAACTGCCTGCTTCGCAACCGCTTCCACATAAGCCTGGAAATCTGCATTCTTCGCCACGAAGTCTGTCTCGGAATTCACTTCCACTACCGCTACTGTCCTGTCATCCTTGATCGATACGCGGCAAAGACCTTCTGCTGCAATTCTGCCGGCTTTCTTCTCTGCTTTCGCCTGTCCGTTCTTTCTTAAATACTCAACCGCTGCATCCATATCTCCATCGGTCTCACCCAATGCTTTCTTACAATCCATCATACCTGCACCGGTCATTTCTCTTAATTCTTTCACCATCGCTGCTGTAATAGCCATCTATCTGTCCTCCAAATTATTTCTGTTATTGTTACCGATCCTCTCAGTCTTACACCGTTCCACAACAATTTGACCATATACAGGATTCCGACATCCTGTCTGCTTTACCTATTCGATCAAATGCTGCCAGATAAAACGCAATCATCTGCTTTACATCTACCGCTGAACAAATACTGCTCACTTCATTACTGATTCTCTTCGTCGGATTCCTCTACCTTCTGTGCTTCCGCCTCGTCAACGTACTCCTCAGCGCCCTGATTAGCCTCAACGACAGCATCTGCCATCTTGGAAACAATCAGTTTGACTGCTCTGATCGCATCATCATTACCGGGAATGATATAATCCAGCTCTTCCGGATCACAGTTTGTGTCACCGATACCGATCAACGTGATGCCCAGCGTATGAGCCTCCTGTACACAAATTCTCTCCTTCTTAGGATCTACCACAAAAATACAATCGGGAATTCTGGTCATATCCTTGATACCACCCAGATTCTTCTCCAGTTTCTCCCATTCCTTCTTGATTTTGATAACTTCTTTCTTCGGAAGCACATCAAATGTACCATCCTCAGACATAACTTCGATGGCCTTTAATCTATCGATTCTGGACTGGATTGTCTTAAAGTTTGTAAGCATGCCGCCCAGCCATCTCTCATTGACATAATACATTCCGCAGCGCTCTGCCTCAGTCTTCACTGCGTCCTGTGCCTGCTTTTTCGTACCAACAAACAAAATCGTACCGCCCTGAGAAGCCACATCAAACACCGCTCTGTAAGCTTCGTCCACTTTACCTACGGATTTCTGCAGATCGATAATATGGATACCATTTCTCTCTGTAAAAATATAGGGAGCCATTTTGGGATTCCATCTTCTCGTCTGATGTCCGAAATGTACACCGGCTTCTAATAACTGTTTCATTGAAATAACGCTCATTGTTCTACCTCCATCTGGTTTTGCTTCCATATATCCTACCCCTACTGCCACTCCTGCGTCAGGAAGCACCGGCAGTCTCCGGATATATGTGATTACTTGTTCCTGTGTATTTACACACACTTAATTAAAATAACATAAAAAAAGCTCTTTTGCAAGAGCTTTTTCACTCAACACCCGTTATAATCTTCGCAATCTGCTCATCATCCGCACCAGCCGGAATACGGAAAGTTCCTGTTCTGAGTTTCTTATCATATCCGTTTTCACACAAAAACTGATCAAAATTGTCAGCCGAAGATACCACCCCGGCATCAGCCAGCTTCTTTGCTACGGTATGAGACCCGTCTCCTCTGCTTACCGTAATACTCGCGCTTCCTGCCGGCTTCTTACTCTCATTTCCTGTCAACGGTCTGTCCTGCTTCCCGTCCCCTCCGTCCTGCTCATTTATCAGGCCTGCCTCAGCTTTACTGTCTTCTGTGGGACTCTTACCATTCCCCTGCGCAGTTTCCTCCTTATCGGCTTTACCGTTGCTCCCATCAACTCTGTTTTCTTCCGTATCGCTGTCGACACCTGAACCTTCGTTATTCTCCTTGACTTCGCTGCTGTCAATCTGATTCCGATCTGTCTTTCCAGCTTTACTGTTACCGTCCTGACCCTGGTCTGTTTTTCCGGCTTCAATGCTGCCATCCTGACTCTGGTCTGTCTTCCCGGCTTCAATGCTGCCATCCTGACTCTGGTCTGTTTTTCCGGCTTCATTACCGTCGGCCTGACCCTGATTTATCTCTTCAGCTTTACTACCGTCGGCGAAAGCCTGATCCCCCACTTTCGTCTCATCTTCTGCTGCCTGATCCTTACCTGCAGCGCTGCCGTTGTCGTCCTGCACTCCACTCTCATCCCCGGCCCCGCTCCGGTCAAACTCCTCGGCCTGCTTCACATCCATATCAGCCAAAACCGTATTTTCCACCATACCGAGTTCTTTCGCTCTGGCTATGATTTCCCGATCCGTCATTGCTCTGCTGCGGGATGTCGCAGCACCCATTATGATCGCAGTCACCACAATACCGAGACCCAGGCCACGGAAATAATATTTTCGTTCCATACTATCCTTTCTTATAGTTAACGATATTAGAAATTGTGCTTTCGGTCCTGCAAAAGTTTCAATATATGACTTTGGCAGGAAACGGAAACAACAATTTATTATGTCGTTTACTATAACTATAATACTGGAGAAACTCCTTATTCAGATATCTGTTACATACCCTCAAACAGATCGAGCACGAGTTTTACCTCACCGAGGCCCAGGCCCAGCTCTTTGGCAATGGCCATATTAGACTTACCGGCTTTATGCAGATCTAATATTCTTTCATTGCTGTTGCGTCCATTATCCTGCACAAATGGTATATCGATCACTGCCGGGATTCCCAGTATCTCTTCTTTCGACTCAAAATTCTCAATCTCTACACTCTCTTCCACCGGCTCATGGATGACTTCCACCCTTTTGGGCGCAATTGGTTTAAATTCTACCTCCTCCACCACCGGGGGCTCTTCCTGAGGCACCACTACTTCCTGAGGCACCACTACTTCCTGGGGCACCATTACTTTCTGTTTTGCCTGTTCCTGCTCTTCCTTCTGCTGTTTTTCCTCAGAAGGTTTCCCGCGGGATGCCTTCATATCCAAGAGTACATCTATCGCTGATTTCTTAGTTTTCACTTCTACGTCTATTTCCGGTTTTACTTCTGCTTTTACTTCTGCAACCGGCTCCGTCTTCGTTTCTGCTTCCCTGCCTGTCAGATCCGATGCAATGCGGATAGCCTCCTGCGCTGCCTCTCTGGCAACCCGCGCCGCATTCTGCGCATCCCACACGCCTTTGACCGCATCATCAGCAGCCCGCAGCACATCATTGATCCTTGCCGAAGCCTCATTCACCGCCCGCAGCACATCATCCGCCTTATCCATTGCGTCATGAACTGTGATCTCGGCATCACTCAACGTCTGCCTGACTCCTTCCGCAGTCTGTGCCGCCTCGCTGACTGCAGATGTCAGATTTTCATGTTTGTCATTCAACATATCATATAAAAAAACTACTTCTTTATGACTCTTATGGATCTCCTCCAACACGGTATCAGAATACTCATTAATGGCCATGATCTTTTCGTTAGTCAATCGTTCCATGGCCCGTTCCGTCTTCTCAATCGAATAGCTTACCGTCTCCTCAACAACATCTGCCACTTTATCCTTAACGTGCTCTTCCTCACCCGCTATCAACTTTCGAATCTCATCTTCTCCGATCGTTCTTATAGCCCCATCTAAATCTTTCTTCCTGGCCGGCATAAAATATCCCAGCAAAAATATCGCCACACCGATCACAATCAGAATGACTTCCGTTATACTCATATCTATATCCATTCCCTTCCGCATTCTACGGCACTGTCTATACAGCGTATTTCGCGCCAGTTCCTATAGACGTATATCTACCCGCTTCATGATCACCTTGCCGTCGGAATCTTTTTCCTGTTTCTTTTTTCTCGATTGCCCGCCATCTCCGCGGTATTCATTACTGCCCTTGTCCTTGGCATCAAATTTACGTTCGTGATACTCAGGATTCTTTCCCTCATTGACCCTTTTAGTCTGTTTCTCAACCTGCTTGGTCATCTGCTGGCCAAAATTCGCCTGCTCCACCATCCCTTTTGTGTCATCATTATGCTTGATCATCGTGTAATCCTGGGCTCGCGTAATCTGCCCCTGCATCTCCACAAATCCTATTGCCATATACACCCACCCTCTGTTCTGCTTTCCCCATGCACCTTTATTTCTTCTTAATCCCTGTCTCTGTCAGGATACCAATATAATTCCCCATTTTTCCCCGCATTTTCTGCAGGGCCCTCGTATGAAGCTGTGAAATTCTGGATTCCGATACCCCCAGAATATTGCTGATTTCCTTTAAAGTAAGGTCCTCATAATAATAAAATACAATAACCTTACGCTCCTTCTCTGTCAAAAGCTCCAGAGATTCCATCAGCATTTTTTTTATTTCCTCTCTCTCCAGGACCGCTTCCGGACTGTCAAACTGTGAACTTCTGCTCTGCGCTGACTCATTGGGTACTTCACTGCCCTGCTCCAGAAATTCATTCAGCGAAACCACATTGGTTATCTTCATCTGTGACTGCCAGTCCAGGTACTCTTCTCCCGAAATACCAAGACCGGCGGAAATCTCCTCGTCCGTGGCGCTTCTTCCATATCTCGTTTCAATCTCTCTGATCACTGCATCAATCTTCTTCTGTTTCTGCCTGATCGTCCGCGGAATCCAGTCCATCTTACGGATCTGATCCAGGATTGATCCCCTGATCCTTAAACTCGCATACGTCTCAAATTTAACATCCTTTAAAAAATCAAATTTATCTATGGCATCAATAAGACCGAATATACCATAGCTGACCAGATCCTCATACTCCACATTGTATCCCAGATACATGCTCAAACGGCCTGCCACGACTTTTACAAGCGGAGCATACTCTAATATGATCTTTTCTCTGACTTCAGGAGACTTTGTCCGCGCATACTCCTCCCAAAGTTTCTTTTTGCCTGCCTCATCCATTTATGCTCTAATCATCCTTTACCTTCTTCTGCGAGTTCCTTCTCGATGACTTCGCCCTCTTCCATGTCGGCTTCTTCTAATTGATGTTCAAATCTGTCCAGCATACCTTTATAAATGCATCCCACTATATAAAATCCGATGAGCGCACACAGCAAAATGATCAGCATAGACTTCGTATCGTAATGCTCAATACGCAGGGTAATACTGACTGCTGCACCCGCCAGCAGCATGATAAAAGGCGGGATCAATCTGCGCTTCTTTGCCCGAAAAGCCCTCGCCTGCGCTTCTCTCTTCTCCCGTGCTTCCCGTTCCGCAGTGCTTTCCACTTCGGGCTGATTTTCCTGCTCTTCTTCAATTTCTTCAACGGTATTTACAGCTTCGTTTTCCAACTTAAATTCCCTTTCACCATCTACATTCTGGCCATTAAATCACACTTTCCGGTTTTCCTACCGCTCGGATCACAAAATCACCTGTCTCCGGATAGAAAATCACGGTCCGTCCATAATTTTTACCTGTATCCTGCGCTATAACAGGTATTCGCAGCTGCGCCAGCTTCTTTCTTGTTGCCTCCACGTTCCGCTCTCCTACACGTACCATGTCATTTTTGCTCTGAAAAGCAAACATCTGCGCACCGCCTGCAATTTTGGCAACCAGACGCCCTCTGTTCGCCCCTCTGGCTACAACCTGTTTCACTAACTCCTCTATTCCAGTATCCGCAAATTTCGGGATATTCGTATTATTTCGGATAATAGTGCTATCCGGAAGCATGACATGCGCCAATCCGCCGATCTTAGTGACAGGATCACGGAGTGCAATTCCGACACAGGATCCCAGTCCCAACGTGGTAATACTGTCAGGACTGACACACACATTTAAATCAGCCATACCGACCTTTATCACCTTGCCCATAATATGACATCTCCTGTTTCTATTATCAAATTATATTTATCAGTACCAGTAACAGCTCAGATATCTTCACTGTTGTCGCCATCATGCTTTATGCAAGTCCTAATGCCGATAAAATTTTACCATAAGAATCCAGATTCGGAACCAGGATAAAATATCCATCCAAAACCATATCATCAAAAAACTGCGTCTGGATCAGCAGCATTTTATCCCCCAATGTCCCAAACTCGATCGCGGGAACACTCAGAATCGCTCCCGCCATATCCACCGTCAGATCGGGAACCGACGGCTGAAGCTTCAGATTCGTCAGACTGGCCAGAGAATTCAGATAGGCTGCCGTAATAATATTTCCAACCTCTTTCAAGGCTGAATATTCCATCTCTGAAAACTCTTCCCCTTCTATAGATGTACCCATCAGCTTATTCACCAGATGTCTGGCGGCCTGTTTCTCCAGAAGGAACATAATGCTGCCCGCAACATCTCCTTCGATAGCCAGATAAATACCGGCCATAATGATCTCCTCGCCACCCATAAGCTGACCCAGTTCTTTGAACTCCATTAATTTAACCTGCGGAACCGACATGTCTACTTTGCACTGCATCATCTGCGACAATGCTGTCGTAGCATTGCCGGCTCCGATATTCCCCAGTTCTTTCAAAACATCGAAATACTCATCAGACATTTCTTCTAAAGTAATCCCGCCCACGATACATCCTCCTAAACATTTTCAAGCACGACCGAATTCAGATCCAGGAGAGAGATCAATCCACCCGCACATTTGCCAACTCCGTATAAAAAGCTGTCCTTCTCCTCTTTAGAATCATATGCGATCTTCTCAATCTGATCGCTCTCCAGCGTAACGACCTCCTTCACCTCATCCACAATGATGCCGATCAGACCGTTCATTTCCAGTTTTAAAATAATGATCCTGCTGGATTTCGTCTCCACGTCCGGCTGCAGCCCCATCTTAACACGAATACTCATCACCGGGATAACTTCGCCTCGAAGATTGATCACGCCTTTTAAGTAGGAATCCACTTTCGGCACTCTCGTAATATGCTGCATCCTGACAATATTCTCAATATACTTAATATCTATTCCGTACTGTTCATCTCCTAACTTGATCACGATGAACTGTTTGCTTCCGCCAGATACTTTTAATTCTTCCATATCACCATTCCTCCCTCCGCTTAAATCAATGTATTGGCATCCAGGATCAGAGCTACCTCACCATCACCCAATACGGTTGCGCCGCTGATGATCTTACATTTGCTGACATATTTGCCCAGCGGTTTGATTACGATCTCCTGCTGTCCGATCAGCTCATCTACCACCAGACCAGCCAGCTTATCGCCTTTCTTCACAATGACTACAACCATATTCTCTTCCGGATCCTTCTTGCTCTCAATATCCAGGATCTCATTCAGACGGATCAACGGAATGACAAGGTCGCGCAGCTGAATCACTTCCTTAGCCTGCACAAGCTTGACATCCTGCGGCGGAATATCCTCTATCGTCTGTATAGCGCCGAGAGAAATCGCATATTTTTCGTTGCCGATATCCACCATAAGAGCCTGAATGATCGCCAGTGTCAGCGGCAGTCTTATGATCCAGGAGCTTCCTTCTCCCAGCTTTGACTTTACTTCCACTTCACCGCTCAGAGCCTCTATCTTGGATTTAACAACATCAAGGCCCACGCCTCGGCCGGACACATCAGACACCACCTTGGCTGTGGAGAATCCAGCATTAAACAACAGTTCGATACTGTCTTTCTCGCTCATATTCTCAGCCTGCTCCGGTGTGATAACCCCACGCTCAATCGCTTTATTTCTGACAGCCTGCGTGTCAATACCGTTACCATCATCTCTTACTTCGATAACTACGTTGTTACCGTCCTGATAAGCATCCAGGAAGATGGAACCAACTTCCGGCTTTCCTCTTTCCCTGCGCACTTCTGCCGACTCTAAACCATGATCCGCAGAGTTACGCAGAAGGTGCATCAGAGGATCACCAATCTCGTCTACCACGGTACGATCGAGTTCTGTTTCCTCACCCGACATGTATAATTCCATCTTCTTGCCCAGCTTCTTCTGCAGGTCACGTACCATACGGGGGAATTTACTTACCGTACTCTCAATGGGAACCATTCTCACTTTCATGACAGATTCATGAAGGGATGTGGTCACACTCTCCAGATACTCAATCTGCTCATTTACTGCCGTGCTGGAAGTTCCGGATACAGTAGACGCTGAGACAAGAGAATTCTTCGCGATGATCAACTCACTCACCAGATTCATCAGCGTATCCAGCTTCTCGATATCTACTCTGACTGTCCTGTTTACAACCGGTTTATTTGCCGCCGGTTTCTTCTCCTCAGCCTTCTTACCGCTCTTAGCCGGTGCTGCCGGAGCCGGTACCGCTTCTGCAGGCGCAGCCGCATGTTCCACTGTCTCTTCCTGCTTCTCCTTCGTTTCCTGCGCTCCTTCTGCCGGCACTTCCTGATCAGGATCAAAAACATCCCCAAGCACATCCTGAATCTCGGACACATTCTTCGCCGCAGCTATCACTTTATCCAACGGACTGCCGGTTACTACGACCAGGCTGAACTCCAGACCAAACTTCTCATCCTCGATCTCCTGTGCCGGCGGATCCGAAATAATGATATCACCGTCTTCCTCGATTGCCTTAAACACCAGAAAAGCTCTGGCCGCTTTCAAAATACACGACTCCTGTATGCTGACCGTAAGGCCATAGACATTCTGTCCCTGCTTGATCGCTTCCTTCAAAACAGCTCGTTCACTGTCACCCAGCTTGATCTCCAGCCATTTCTTACCGCCGCCTGCAGACGCAGTCTGAGCGGAAGTCTGTGCTTCCTCAGAGGATGCCGATTCTACTCCGGCTTTTCCTTCATTCATAATCTCGTTCAACTGCTTGATCAAAGGCTCATTGTCGTTCGTCCCCTCATCGGCGCTCTCACGGATGCTTGCATTATATTCTTCCAGAGCATCAAGACACTGGAAGAGCACATCAATCATTTCAGCCTTTACCTTGATGTTACCGTTCCGAACCTCAGAAAAAACATTTTCCATGTCATGGGTCAATGTCTGCATTCTCTTATAACCCATTGTCCCGGCCATTCCTTTCAGGGAATGTGCAGCACGGAAGATCTCATTGATCGTATCCATATTATCCGGTTCCTGCTCCAACATCAAAATCTGCGTGTTCAGGTTCTGCAAATGCTCATCTGTTTCATCAAGGAAAATTTCAAGATATTGACTAACGTCCATATTATTTTACCCCCACGTTCATAATAATTTCCTGTGCGATCTGTTCAAGCGATACGACCTGGTCTGTCACACCGGCCTTTACAACACTTTTCGGCATTCCATACACTGCACATGTGCCCTCTTCCTGCGCGATCACATGAATCTTCTTCCTCACCTTCAGATTCTTGATTCCCTGTGTGCCATCGGCACCCATGCCGGTCATGACAACACAGACGATCTGGTCATATCTGCTGTCTCTTAAGGATTCGTACATATAATTGGCACAGGGTTTTACCCCTTCTCTGGAAGGCTCATCCGAGTAGCGAATGACGTGTCTTCCGCCTGAATATATTACATTCAGGTGCTTACCGCCTCTGGCTATGTACACCGTGCCTGCCTCAAGTGCATCACCCTCCGCCGCTTCTTTGACAGTGACCTCACTGAGTGTATCCAGTCTTTCCGCCAGAGATGCGGTAAAGCCTGCCGGCATATGCTGCACGATCACCACCGGTGCATTCAGATTTCTCGGCAGTCTTGGAATTACCGACTGCAGTGCCTTGGGTCCTCCCGTGGAACTTGCCAGTGCCACAACTTTATTCCCCATGGCCGCAGAAGAATGTTTTCCAACCAGCCCCAGCATTTTCTTGGACGCCTTTACATCCTCTGCCGTAAATATCTTACTTTTAAAAGACGGAATCCTGGATTCTGCAACCGCTGCCAGAATCTCCAGCATCTTCCTCTTAAAGTCGTCGCCCCTGCAGTCCATCGCATTATTCGGCTTATGAATAAAATCCAGTGCCCCCAGTTCCAGCGCATCCAACGTGGTCTTCGCACCTTCCCTGGTATCGGTACTGGCCATCATAACTCTCGTTGCAATCTTGCGGTCATGTAATTCCTTTAACAGCTCCAGGCCATTCATCTGCGGCATATTGACATCCAGCACCACCGCATCGTATGTCTTCCTGCCAAGCAGATCCAGAGCTTCCACGCCATTATTGGCCCGGTCCTCTACATGAAATCTGCTGTCGCTGTTTATTATATCACAAAGAACCCTTCTCATGAGTGCAGAGTCATCAACAACCAGTATTTTTTTCATGGTAATACCTCCCGTCTATCTACCAGTTTTTCTTCTGCTTTCTGAGCGTTTTACGCTCCGCGTCAAAGATATACTTAATGATTTCTTCTCTCTCCTCCGTATCCACATTGATATACTGTATTCTGTGTTCATAGGACCCGGAACGGTTTTCCACTTCCTTGACGGACAACACTTTCCCGACAAGACTGTATTCTTTCTCTTCCTTATCCACCAGCAGCCGGTATCTGCACATGATCAAGCTGTCCACCTCATATGCATAATCTGCCACAAAGCGAAGCCCGCCTCCGCTGATGTCTACGATCACACTGTCTTTAAGTGGCAATTCCGAAATTCTTCGCCCTATATGACCTGCCTCCGCAAGCCTCGCTTCGTCCGCCTGCAGGGGTCTGGACGCCATCTCCAACGCACAGCTTAAACGATAGTATTCTCTTCTCTGATACTTACGCAGATTGCTGGTCAGATCCATCACCAGTACAAACACATTCCCTTCCTTATACCGGTCCGCGATCCTGGCGTAACACTGATACAATCCCATTTCGGTAAAAAAGTAAAGATCATATTCGCCATCCACAGGCAGCGTAATGACTCTTGCCTTCTCCATCGGCATCAGAATTTCGATTCGGTCTTCCGAAAGAATATCCAGCACCTTACTTTGATAACCTCTGTTTCCGCCTCCCGTCCTGATCTCTTCTCCGTCTTCCAGCTCCAGATGCTCCATTTCCTGTAAATCCACCCGACAGCCTGGAACCACATATTTTCCCAAAAGATTTGCCATCTCATCCTCCTCTCCGGGCATTTTAATCTGCCACAGATCCTATTTCTCTATCATGATATTTTCTCATAACAGTCCGATTGCCTTCTCTCTATCTTTTACCGATGATATGAGAAAAAAATGCTGCCATTCCACGTTTCGTCAAATTCCTGTTCGATTCCTTATTCATCAACTTCGCCGCCAGCGCCTCATAAGCAAGGGACGCCCTGGCCCGTGGGTTCTCTAACGATACCGGCATCTGCTGCATTACCGCCCTGGCCAGCTGCTGATCCTGGGGAATCATCCCCAGGTACGTAATGGGCACCCGCAAATAACGTACCACTACCGCCTCCAGTTTAGAGAACAGTGCTTCCGCCTCCGTCTCGTCGGTCACTTTATTCGCGATCACCTTAACCGTTGTCGTTTCGCTGGAATATCTTGGATGTCTGTTCAAGGCTTTAAGCAGCGAATAGGAATCCGTGATAGAAGTCGGCTCCGGTGTCGTGACAAGAAGGATCTCACCACTTGCCACCAGGAATTCCAACACGGCATCCGATATTCCCGCCCCTGTATCTATGATAATAGTATCCGCCATTTCGTCCAGCTGTACCAGGTTCTGTACAATATAATTCAGATAATCTCTGCTCAAATTCGACATGCCTGCTATGCCGGAACCTCCCGAGATAAAGCCGACCTCCATCGGTCCCCAGGTAATAATATCCTTGATATTCTTCCCCTGGTAGATCAGATCACATAAATTATGCTTCGGTACGGCTCCAAACATGATCTCAATATTAGCCAGGCCAAAGTCTGCATCCAGTATAATGACTTTTTGTCCCATCTTCCGAAACTGTATCGCCAGATTAATCGCGGTATTGGACTTCCCTACACCGCCCTTACCGCTCGTAACAGTGATCACTCTCGCCAGAGGTTTATGCGGCTGATTGTTTGCCTTGATTATATTTCTTAACTGTTCGGCCTGATCCATCAGCCTTCCTCCTTAGTTCTTTCCTCCAAGCAGCTTCTTGACCGTACTTTGTGGATTAAACTCCTCAATATCATCCGGAACATTCTGCCCATAAGTCACATAAGACAGAGATGCTCCCGTATATAATTTCAGATTCAACAGATTCCCAAGCGTAGTCGTTTCATCCAGCTTCGTAAAGATCAGTTTATAATCTGCAATCTCCTTATAAGAATCCGCGATACTGACAAGATCACGGTATTTCGTCGTAGCGCTCAATACCAGATAGACCTCTTTATTCACCTTATCATCCACCGAATGGATAAAGCTGCCCATACTCTCCTTCTGCGTCGTGTTCTGATGGGAATGTCCCGCCGTATCGACCAGAATATAGTCATAATCCTTAAAGTCTTCCATGGCCTTGGCCACTTCCTCCACCGTATAGATGATACGGAAAGGCACCTCCAGAATATTTGCATAAATGCGCAGCTGTTCCGCTGCTGCGATCCGATAAGTATCGGCGGTGAGCAACGCCACTTTCTTCTTCTGATCCACTCTGAATATAGAAGCAAGCTTGGCAATTGTAGTTGTCTTGCCAACCCCTGTCGGTCCGATGAAAAACACAATCTTAATGCCGTTTTCCGCCGGCGTGATGCAATCCGGTTTGCCAAATTTAAGGATCATCTTCTGATAGATGTTAGCCAGTGCGTAATCAAACGGCATATTCGGTTTATTGATCTGCTCTATCTCATCGATAATCTCTCCGGCATACTTTTCATCCACTTCATTATCCAGCATTGTATCATGGAGCAGCTTCATGAATTTGTCGATTTCTGTCTCCGCCTTCGGCTCCTCCCGCTTTTCTTCCTTCTTGTCATCCTTCTCTTTCTCTTCTTCCGGCTTCTGCAGCTGCTGCTCCAGCAAAGACTGTAAGCTGTCCAGCTTCTCTTCGATCGCACTGCTCTCTTTCTTTGTCTTCTCTTCCGCAGCTTCCGGTTCCGCCGGCGTCGGTATGACAGGCGTCTCTTTCGGCTGATTGGATGCTATGACATTATTGATCGCCGATACAGCCGCCGTATACTTCTCGCTCTCCTCTTCAAGAGCCACCGTCACTTCCACCGTATGCGGTTTCAGAAACGCAAACAGGCCCTTGGGCTTTATGTCCTTGACATTCATAACCACGACGCCCTCACCAAGTTCCTTTTTGGCATTGGCTATCGCTTCGTTTTCTGTTTTTGCCGTAAATTTCTTAATTATCATTATGCTGTCACCATCCCAACAGACTGTAATTCAATGTTAGATTCCACTTCATTGTATGACACAACGACCAGATCCTTATAATAATCTTCCGTCAACTTCTTGAAATATACTCTCACAATAGGTGAGGTAATGACCACAGGCATCTTACCCAGATCTTCCAGCTTCTTCGTCTCCGCACCCACAGAATCCATGATCGCCTTCGTCTTACTCGGATCCAATGTCAGATAAGCACCCTGCTCCGTCTGTTTCACACTGCCCATGATCTCCTGTTCCAGCTTCGGATCCAGCGTCACAACACTTGTCGTCTCATTGGCAGGGAAGAATTTGTTGGATATCGCCCGCTTGAGACTCTGTCTGACATACTCCGTCAGGATATCCGTATCCCTTGTAGTCGCCGCATAATCGGCAAGCGTCTCGAAAATGCTCAGCAAATCTCTGATGGATATGCCCTCTCTCAACAGATTCTGCAATACCTTCTGAATCTCACCAAGCCCAAGCAGCTTCGGCACCAGTTCCTCCACCAGGGAAGGATTGGACTCCCGCAGGTTGTTGACCAGGTTCTGAACATCCTGTCTTGTCAGCAGTTCCGCTATGTACTGCCTGATGATCTCCGTCAAATGCGTCGCTATGATAGACGGCGGATCTACCACCGTATATCCCATACTCTCCGCCCGTTCCCTCTGTCCTTCCGTAATCCAGATCGCCGGCAGATGGAAGGATGGTTCAAATGTAGGAATACCGGTGATCTCCTCCTCAACATACCCAGGGTTCATCGCCATATAATGATCAAAGAGGATCTCACCCTCACTGACCTGAACACCCTTGATCTTAATGATATACTGGTTGGGATTCAGCTGTATATTATCGCGCAGACGGATGATCGGAACCACCGTACCAAGCTCCAGCGCAATCTGACGCCTGATCATAACAACCCTGTCAAGCAGGTCACCACCCTGGTTGACATCCGCCAACGGGATGATACCATAACCAAACTCCAATTCGATGGGATCCACCTGCAGCAGCGACGTGACATTTTCCGGCTGCCTGATTTCTTCGGCCGCAGCCTCCTCCTCGTCAGCCTCATGCTCGATTTCCGCCGTCTCGATCGTACCGGCCATAATCCTCCCGGCCACAATAAATACCATTCCCATACCCACAAACACTACGGAATTGAGCGGTGTAACGATACCGAGACCTGCCATGACCGCACCCACCAGATACAGCACCTTCGGCACTCCGAACAACTGGCCGATCAACACCGTGCCAAAATCGGCGTCCTTGGAACCCTTCGTCACCAGGATACCTGTTGACAGCGAGATCAACAGAGAAGGAATCTGGCTCACCAGACCGTCACCGATCGTCAGAATCGTAAACGTAGACAGGGCATCGTTCAATTCCATCCCCTGCCGCAGTACTCCCATCGTAATACCGCCGACGATATTGATCACCGTAATAAGCAGTCCTGCCGCCGCATCACCCTTAACATACTTAACGGCACCGTCCATGGAACCGAAGAAGCTGGCCTCCTCCTGAATCTTTTCCCGGCGCCTTTTTGCCTCCGCATCGTTGATCGCGCCGGTATTTAAGTCCGCGTCGATCGCCATCTGTTTACCGGGCATCGCATCCAGTGTAAATCTTGCCGTAACCTCAGCCACACGCTCGGAACCTTTATTGATGATCATAAACTGTACAATGATCAAAATGATGAAAACAATACAGCCGACAACAATATCATTACCACCCACATACTGTCCAAAAGTACGCACCACATTACCGGGATCGCCCGTTGTAAGGATCAGCTTGGTCGAAGAAACATTCAGGGCAATCCTGAATATTGTCGTAAAAAGCAGAATTGTCGGGAAATATGACATACTTAACACTTCATTGGCAAACATACAGCCAAATAGAACCGTAAATGCCACCGCAATATTACATGCCAGCAATACATCCAGAAGTCCCGCAGGAACAGACACGATCAACATGATAAACGCGGCAAGTACATATGCGGCTACACCCAGATCAGCCTTCCTCAATTTTCCCATGACTGCTCTTTTCTCCTTTCCATTCAGTAATTTCTCTTTATGATATTAACCTTCCGGACTGATACCCGTGCAGCCTTTCACACGAATATTGCCTGTAAAGGGCATTTCCAATCAGACTTTACCCTGCAAATGATATACAAAAGCCAGAACCTCTGCCACCGCCTGATACAACTCCGGCGGCACTACGCTGCCAATATCCACATTGGCATACAGCATACGCGCAAGCGGTTTGTTTTCTACAATTTCTATACGATTCGCTTTGGCTGTTTCCTTAATCTTCTGTGCCAGATAATCCGCCCCCTTGGCCACAACATAAGGAGCGTCGTACAACTCAGGATCATATTTGATTGCCACCGCATAATGTGTCGGATTCGTGATGACTACATCCGCCTGCGGCAGCTGCTGCATCATACGGCGCCTTGACGCCTCCTGCATTCTCTGACGCTGTTTACTTTTGATCTGCGGATCACCTTCCTGATTCTTATATTCATCTTTGACTTCCTGCTTGGTCATCTTCATATCCTTCTTGAACTTCACCCTCTGGTAAATATAATCCGCCAGGGCAATGATCATATAGAAAAGCGATATACGGATCCCAAGCGCTATCACCAACTGACCAACCTGCAGGAGTCCCTGATTCAAAGACATATCATAGAACAAAAACAATGGTGGCATATTATCCCTTAAATAGGAATACACAACATAACCGATCAACCCGATCTTAAGAAGTGATTTCACCAGCTCCACCAGTGAATTGACTGAAAACATACGTTTAAAGCCGCTGATCGGACTTAATTTGTTAAACTTCGGCTGCAACGGCTTTGTCGTCGGCTTCCATTTCACCTGAATCAGATTCGTCACAAATGCCACCAGGAATCCCACCAGCAAAAAGGGTGCCATTGTCAACAGGATACGAAGCACCGCACTCATAAAAAGTGTACCGAACGTCTTCTCCTGTATAAAACCATCATATAACTTAATATATTCCGGTATCCGAGAATAGACATCGTACATATTTCCTACAAAGAAGGTACCCATATACTCAATCCAGAAGGAAAGTAAAATGAAGAATGCAAGCAGCTCAAAAGCGCTGGTCACTTCCTTGCTCTTGGCAACCTGCCCTTCCTTACGGGCATCTTCCAGCTTCTTGGCAGTAGGTTCTTCCGTCTTCTCTCCGCCCGGTCCATCCTTGGCGAAAAACTGGAGATCATATTGCAGAATCACGTCATTCCCTCCACAAAGGATACGATCATCCTCTTCATCCCATCAAACACATAATCGGCTGCACTCGGCAGCATCCTCACTGTAAGGAACAAAATTCCCAGACCAACCAGTACCTTAAGCTGCATGCCGACAGCAAACATATTAAGCTGCGGAGATACTTTGGCAAGAATACCAAGAATACTGTTCAAAAGTATCATCGTACAGAAGATCGGAAGAATGATCCGAAATCCCATTACCAGATAGTCTCCCAAAAATCCGACCACGGACTCTAAAAGCGCCTCCGTCTTAAACACCGCACCATTAACAGGTATCAATGTAAAACTGTCTATCAGCGCAAGCAGCAGATATTGATACATTCCCGTGATCATTAAAAACAATGTAAAAATATATTGATAAAATACACCCGTAAAAGTAGCCTGCTGTCTGGTTGTCGGATCCATCAGGGAAACCATGGAAACACCAATCTCCATATCCGCGACACTACCGGCCAGGGAAGTAACGGTCGAACAGATCTGTGCTCCCCATCCGATCAAAAAGCCGGTCAACGCTTCCTTCATAACGATAACGGCATACCCAGGCAGTGTATTATAAACCACCTCATTGCGCTCAATCCCCGTAAAAACCAGATAACTCAAAAATATACTGAATCCAATCCGAATCATTCTCGGTGTATTGCTCATGGAAAAAAACGGCGCTACATAGACAAAACAGGTAATTCGCACAAGGACCAACAAAAAATATTCTAAATCTGCGTAGGTAAAGGTAATATCGATCATGCTTGCGCCCCCATGTCAGCCTTGACAAAACTACCCATCAAAAACAGGGCTCCGGTAGGTGTTCTTTTCATAGTTTTCTCCATGCCGAAGCAGTTTTTGCGAAGGCTTTGAGCCAAATCTCAAATTTGGCTCTGCAATCCCGAGTCTGTGGCTCCAGCACAAACCCGCAGTTGAAAAATCAGCACATCAGTGTGATTTTCAACCTTTTATCTGCTCTATCTGATATAGACATTAAAGTCAGACCACAGACTTGTCATAAATTCTACCATATTATTCATGATCCAGTGCCCCATAACGATCAGAGCCAGGAAGATGGCCAGAATCTTCGGAACGAAGGTGAGCGTCTGTTCCTGAATGGAAGTGACTGTCTGAAAAATACTGATCAGCAGACCAACACATAAGGACACCAGCAAAAGCGGCGCCGCACATTTAATGATCGTATAAATCGCCGTCGATGCAATAGCTGTGACGTCATCTATTACCATATCCATCCTCCCTCTCGCAGTTATTCAGCTCACTGCTAATACATAAAACTCTCCACCAGATTCTTGATGATCAAATACCACCCATCTGCCAACACAAACAGCAGAATTTTAAACGGCATGGAGATCGTTGTCGGCGGCAGCATCATCATACCCATACTCATCAGCGTTGACGCCACAACCATATCAATCACAATAAAGGGGATATAGATCAAAAATCCGATAATAAACGCCGTTCGCAGCTCACTGATAATAAAGCTTGGCACCAGTACGCTCATCGGAATATCATCCAGCTCACCATTCCATTCCAGACGACTGATTCCCATAAATAGACTCACGTCCTTCTTCTGCGTCTGACCATACATAAAAGTACGCAGAGGGCCCGCCGCTTTCGTAAGCATTTCTTCATTCGTAAGCTCACCCGCCTCATAGGGAACCACCGCCTCATTATAGACAGTGGTCAGAGTAGGCTGCATAATAAAGAACGTCAAAAAGAGCGCAATACCTATCAAAACTGTATTAGGCGGCGCTGTCTGTGTATTGAGAGCCTGCCTCGTAAAATGCAGAACGATAATGATTCTGGTAAACGAGGTCAGCATTATAATCAATGACGGTGCCACCGCAATCAGAGTCAGTATGATCAGAATGCGCAGAGCACCATTCACACTGCCGTTCCCGTTGTCAACCGTAACCGTCACTGTATTGGCTATATTCAATTCTGCTAATTCATCGGCATTCTGTGATGAACCCGGATCTCTTTCATTCGTCCTGTCCTGCTCAGTACCCGTAAGATTTGAGTCCCGATAAGGCGTATCCAATGATGCCTCCGCCGTCATCCCATATCCAAGATACAGTATGCCTGCCAGAAACAGCAGGCATACCAACTTTGCCAAATGATATCCGGAAAAATGTCTTTTCATTCGTCTCGCCCATCTTCTTTTTCCAGAATATTCTTTTTTTGTACTTTATTTAAAACATCTCTAAAACTCATTGTCTTCAGCTCACTCCCATCAGAAAGGATCAAATCCTGCTCAGGAATCTCTGTTAACATTGTAACAGTATCTTTGCAGATTGCCACTGCCAAATATTTCTGTCCTACCCGAACGATCTGGATATACTTGTTATTAGACAGACTGATCATATCCAACACTTCGATATTCGTATTCGATATTCTTCCACGATGATATCCCGCCATCCATCTGGTAACAAACCAGGTGATCGCTAGGACTAACAGAAAGAGAATCAGCACAGTCATAAACTGTATATATGAATCTGCCCCTCCGGATATTGTGAGTATCATTATCCCACTACCTTTTTCACTGCCTCTATTACGCGGTCCGCCTGAAATGGTTTAACAATGAAGTCTTTTGCACCCGACTGAATGGATTCAATTACCATTGCCTGCTGTCCCATTGCGGAACACATAATAACCATTGCTCCCGGATCCGATTCCTTAATCTTCTTTAATGCCTCAATACCATCCATCTCCGGCATTGTAATATCCATTAATACAAGATCCGGTTTCAACATATTGTACTGCTCCACAGCCTTTGCACCATTCTCAGCCTCACCGGCCACATTATATCCGTTCTTTGTCAGGATATCCTTGATCATCATGCGCATAAACGCCGCATCATCACAAATTAAAATATTCTTTGCCATTTTTCTTCTCCTATCATACCTTATTTGATAATTTCAGTTACTCGTACCCCGAAACTTTCTTCAATTACAACAACCTCACCCTTGGCAACAAGCTTACCATTGACCAGTATATCTATTGGTTCGCCGGCAATCCTGTCAAGCTCAATAATTGTCCCCGGCGTGAAGTCCAGAATCTCAGCTATGGATTTGGATGTTCTTCCCAGCTCTACCGTAACCTCCAACGGAACATCCCGGATCAATCCAATGTTCTCCTGTCCCTGCATTGCACTGCCATCCTTGGCAAAGCTCTGGAATTGAGCAGGCTGAATATTCATATTAGGCATCATCTGCATCTGCGGCATCATCTGCGGCATTCCCATCTGCATCTGCGGCATCATCTGTGGCATTCCCATCTGCATTTGTTGCATTCCCATCTGATTCATGTCCATTCCCATTTGCGGCATTCCCATTCCCATCTGCATCTGCGGCATTCCCATCTGGTTCATATTCATTCCCATCTGATTCATATCCATCTGTGGCGCCGGTCCCGCCTGAGGCGCTGCTGCCTGAGGTGCGGCCTCTGATGCTGTATCACCCAACTGATTCTTTAAGAAAGTATCGCACAATTCCTTGGCAAAATCAATTGGATATAATTGCATGATAGTGGAGTCGACCAGATCATCAATCTGCATGCGGAACGCAATCTTAACAAAAACATTTGCAAGAAACGGCGCTATATCTCCACCCGACTTAAAACTGGAAAGATCAACAAAACTTGCCTCCGGCGGACTGATATCGATCATCTTATCAAGCATCGTTGACAGCGATGTGGCCGAAGAACCCATCATCTGATTCATCGCTTCCGAAATAGCGCTCAGATGCAGCTCGCCGAGTTCACCATCTACATTACTGCCATCGCCGCCCATCATCAAGTCTGTGATAACTTTAACATCATGTTCTTTCAAGACCAGAATATTAGTACCGTCTAAACCGACCGTATATTTGATCTGAATAAATACACAGGGCTTCTCATAATCTTTCAGTACATTCTCCCACTTGGCCAGTGTCACCACCGGTGTCGTAATATTGACCCTGCGGTTGACCAATGATGACAAAGTAGTTGCCGAAGAACCCATACTGATATTGGCAACCTCACCTATGGCATCTTTCTCCATCGCTGACAGAATAGAATCATCCAGGTCGTCGTCTGCCGCCGCAGGCGTTGAAGATTCTGCCGGTGCGCTCTCTTCACTGCCCGGTGCATCCATACCGCTCAAGAGTGCATTTATTTCATCTTGTGATAACATTCCGTCCATGCTTTAATCCTCCTCTCTTATTACCGACGTTACTCGCACAGCATATTTATCCTTGCTTGAACCCGGTAAAGCGGTAAACTTCTCTATATTTCCAACGTACACTTTCAGATCCTGTTCTACATCGGTACTCAGTCGTATAATATCTCCAACCTGTATATTAATGAAATCTGTGACGGCTATATGTGTCCTGCCAAGCAATGCCTTGACCGGAACATCCACCCTCTTGATCAGAGATTCAATATATTCTTCAAGCTCCTCTTCCTTCTGTTCCTGCATATTCGAATACCAATACTTGGTATTCAGTCTCTCCATAACCGTCTCCAATGTAAAGAACGGAAGACAGATATTCATAAACCCTTCCACGTCACCGATCTTCACATTCAAGGTCACGATCGCTATCATATCATTCGGAGAAATGATCTGCGCAAACTGCGAATTCGTCTCAATCCGCTCCAATACCGGATTGATCTCCACTACATTCCGCCATGGTTCACGCATAAGCTGCATAAACGTCACCATCATCTTCTCGATGATCGTCAATTCTATCTCCGTAAAGTCCCGGGTCTTATCAAGCGGTGCACCTTCACCGCCCAGCATTCTGTCAATCATCGCATAGCCCAGGCTCGTGGCCATTTCCACTACAATATTTCCGCCCAAAGGCTGAAAATTGACGATCCCCAGAATGACCGGATTAAAAAGTGCATTGGTATACTCCGAAAAAACAATCGCCTCGGAACTCACTACAGAAACCTGCACATTCTTCCTGAGATATACCGGAAGGCTGGTAGATAATAACCGTCCGTAATGCTCATATATGATCTCCAATGTCCGCAGATGCTCTTTCGAGAACTTGGTCGGTCGTTTGAAATCATAATTCTTGACCTGCTTATCGCTGTTGTCACTCATTTCTTCTGCATCGATTTCACCGCTGTTCAGTGCGGCCAGCAGACTATCAATCTCATTTTGAGACAGTATCTCTCCCACGAAAGTTCACCTCCTGTGGCACGATTTACAAAGCTATTGAATAATAATGTCACTAAACGCCACATTAAAGATAAACTCTGAACTAAACATTGTCTGGATTCTTTCCAGAATCTCAGCTTTCATACCATCCTGATTATTTCTTGCATCTTCTGCCGTATAGCTGGAAATAACATCTGTAATTTCACTCTTGATCAGACTCTGTCTGGATTCCATCTCTTCGCCGTAGGTCTTATAATCCTCATGTTTCGTATTCATGGACAAGGTGATCGCTCCAACAAAGAAATGCGGTTCTCCTTCAGCATCGCCTTCACCACGCTTTAATTCGATTGTCATCTTCTCAATGTCATAAGTAGCAATATCTGACATCGGTACTGCCGTCGCCCCTGCTTCTCCTTTTGCCGTCAGCTCCAGATTCAACGACCTCGTAATGTTATCCACCAACGCCGAGGTTTTCCGCGCAGTGCCCGTTACACTGAACATCATGATCGCCGTCAACACAATATTTACGATCAGCAAAGCCAGTATAATAATGGAAATCAGATTCTTCTTCATGACTGTATATTCTCCTTTTACATTGTTATTTATATAAGATTTCTATTTTTACTTCTATATTATTAATAGGAACTGAGCGAATTGTAAATTTTAATTTCCACACGTCTGTTCCTTGTTCTGCCCTCCGGCGTAGAATTATCCGCAATCGGGACATATTCTCCTCTTCCGGCATGTTTCATGTTCGCCGGATCCAGATCCGTAACGGACAGCAGATAATCAAACACCGACAGCGCACGTCCCGAACTCAATTCGTCGTTGTTGGAATACTTCGCTCCAGACATCGGTACATTATCCGTATGCCCCTCGATCTCTATCGTACCGGCCGCATATCGTTCCAGTACCAGCCCAACCTGATCCAGAACCGGTTTGGCTTCTTCCTTCAACAGCGTGCTTCCCGAATCAAAAAGCAGTGCTCCCTTCAAGGTAAGCTGTACATACTGGCTGGTAAACTCAATATCGATTTCGCTGCCCATCTCTTTATCGTCAACGGCTTCCTGAATCTGCTCTGCAAGCGTCTCCGACTCTTCCAGCTGTGCTTCTTCCATCTTTTCCTTCACTGCAGCCACATCATCATCAACGACCTGGCCATCGTCCATCTTGCCGGTACTGTTGATATATTCATCCAGCTCGTTCAACTGGCTCACCCCGTTGCTGATCAGAATACCGTCACCAATCGCCGTCGCCCCACCGCTGAATACCGAAAAAGTCTCATTAAAGGATGCCACCACCTGCTCAAACTTCGCCGCATCGATGGAAGACATGGAAAACAGCAATACGAAGAAACACAACAGCAGGTTCATCAAGTCTGAAAACGTGGCCATCCACGCGGGTGAACCTTTTGGCGCTTCTTCCTGCTTTTTCTTAGCCATTTATGCCTCACCTCCATCATCGCCCATGGATACTCTGTCCTTCGGCGCCAGGAAGGATTTCAGTTTCTCCTCGATAACACGCGGGTTCTCACCTGCCTGTATCGAAAGAAGTCCTTCGATCTCTATCTCCTTCACCATCATTTCCTCGGCATTCTTGCTCTTCAACTTGGAAGCAACCGGTGCACAGATCCAGTTGGCAAGCACGGAACCGTAGAAAGTTGTGATCAAAGCCGTTGACATGTTCGGACCGATAGATGCGAAGTCCGACAGGTCACGCAACATGTTAATCAAACCGATCAGGGTACCGATCATACCCCACGCAGGACCCATGGCACCAAGACCATCCCAGAATCCAATCTTGTCTTTATGACGCTCCTCCACACTGGCAAGCTCAGTCTCCATAATTGCACGCACTAACTCAGGGTCTGTGCCGTCCACGACCAGCATAATACCCTTCTTTAAAAACTCATCCTCAATCTCACCCGCTGCTTCTTCCAGAGAAAGAAGACCTTCCTTACGGGCAACATTGGAGAGATCTATAATCTTCTGAATAATCTCGGGAACATTCATTGACGACATTTTGAAAATAAGGCCAATGCTCTTCAGATTTGCTATAAAATCCGGCATGGTACAGCTCGCCATCATACATGCCAATGCACCACCGTATGTAATAAGTGCCGAAGGAGCATGCAGGAATCCCATTATTACCGATATGTCCTGACCAACCAACATACCGAAAATCATCAACGCAAAACATAGAACCAATCCAATAACTGAAGCTATATCCATCTGTATTCACCCGTCTTTACACTAATCTGCAAAAATATCCTTTCTATACGATTTTACTAAATTTTTTATCTCTTGTCTACTTTCTTTTACAATTAATTTCCGCCCCGTCGTAAAGGATAACACTGTGTCCGGTGTCTCCTCAGCCAGCTCCAGAAGATCCGGATTGATCAGGACTTTTACCCCATTGATCTTAGTGACTTCTATCATCTTTCTCTTCTCACGCCCCTCCCTGTTCTGCCATATATTCTCACTGCCTGCCACCAGACAATAAGACTACTATATTCAACTCTACAATTTTAACACATATCTATGAAAACTGCAAAGCAAATAGCAAATTCATTCAAAAAATATACATCTTTCCGGCTATCGGCTTCCCGTTCTCCAGATTCGGCCACTCCATCTCCGGCTGGAGACCGGATTAAAAGGTCGCAGGCCGCAATCATCACTGAAAAGAGGGATTTTCCATAACCAAAAATCCCTCTCTCCAATACTTTTAATATCTTATATCCAAATCCTGTTTTACAATTATCTCTTCAGATTGACAAGCTCTTCCAGCAAAGTATCAGAAGTCGTAATGATACGGCTGTTCGCCTGGAAACCACGCTGTGTCGTGATCATCGTCGTAAATTCGCTTGACAGATCCACATTACTCATCTCCAGAACACCGGATGTCATAGACCCCTGATTTGCCGTGATATCCACGCCGACACCATTGAATTCACCCGAGTTCTGTGTTGCGGAGTACAGGTTGTTACCTGCCTTGGCCAGACCGGAAGGATTGGCAAATTCTGCTACCGCAATCTGACCCAACAGCTTGGAAAGACCGTTATCATAATATGCGGTGATCCTGCCGTCCTGTCCTACCTCGATTCCGTTCAGCTCACCCTGCTTCCTGCCGGCTCCCAGCGTGCTCTGCTCTTTGGAACCGTTCAGCATTTCCAGCGTACACATGCCGCCGTTACCGAAGTTATTGATCGACGAGAAATCGATGTCGATGTTCGTGAACTGAGACAGATCGATGGTCTTGCCATCCATGGAGGACGCCGAACTGTTGAAGGTAAGCATCGCCGAATCCTGTCCCTGTCCGCCAATGTAGGAGAACTTACCGGTCTCATGGTCGAACACGATCATATTGCCCTTGTTGTTCTCCGTCAGTGTAATCTGCGCGGAACCGTCCGGTCCGACAAACTCGATGGTATAGTCCTTGCCCTCACCACTCTTGATATGATATACCTGTTCAAGGATCGCCGCCTGATTATCTGCGTTGTTCTCCAAAGTGACGCCGAAATTGCTTGCACCGTCAAACGTAGCTGCCTTAGTCGTCTTAAAGGTCGCATCAAAACTTATGGTAATATTCTCCGGCGGATTGCCTGGCGTCGCAACGATATTGCTCACGGTATCCAGCCCTTTCATGTCCTTCAGAGCTGCCGCCCAGTCAGTTACCTTCTCGGATGTCCCATCGTCTTTCTTCTTATAATAACTGGAATCAGCCGAATTATAGATCAGATTATAGGGTTCCGCCTCGAGCTGTGCCTTCGTCAGCGTCACCTCTCCGGTCACAGTGACATCTGCACCCTCAGCCACATCACCGGCAGCTGCAGGCGTCTTCACCTTAATATTCTCACCTGCGGCAACTACCATGGCATTCTTATTGAAATCTGCCAGGATCTCCTCCATAGCCATATTAATCGTGAATTTATTGGCCGCCGCATCATACTTCGCATTCGGATCCATCGTATATTTGCTGGTCGTAAGCTTATTCTCCGTGGAACCGAATGTTGCGATCTGCTCAATATTGTTCAGGCCGTACAGCTTCACCAGGGAAACGCCGTCGGGATCAAGAATATCATCCAGCTGTACCCGGAATCTGTCCTCTTCACCGATGCCGTGGAAACTGAATTTCGCCGTATACTGATATCCCTGTGAATCAAAGAAAGTCATGGTACGGATCAGGCCGTCCGGACTGTTGAGCTTGGTATCCTTCTTATCCAAAATACCGGACACGTATCCCTTCGTCGTCCACTCCGGATCGGAGTTCATATTGTCAGGATGCATGATCTTCAATGCCGATACGATATCCTGCCTGATATCTCCTGTCTCAGGATCCACCTGCCATCCCATAACCGTATAACCGGTATTGGCCATTACCAGGTTACCCGCACCGTCTACGGTAAAGGAACCGTCTCTCGTAAAGAAGTTCTGTGAGCCGTCGCTTACTACGAAGAAAGAACTTCCCTCGATCATGATATCCCACGGATTATTCGTTGACTGTGCCGATCCCTGCTGTGCGATCGCCGTGGAGATGGCACCCGTCTTAGATCCCAGACCGATCTGCCTGGGGTTAATACCACCTCGCCCGGTAGCATCATTGGCTCCGGATGCCGACTGCGTTGTCTGGTACAGCAGATCGCTGAATACCATATTCTGTGATTTGTAAGCTGTCGTATTAACGTTTGCAATGTTATTACCGATAACATCCATTCTGGTCTGGTGTGTTTTAAGTCCCGCCACACCAGAGAACAATGATCTCATCATAGTAAAATGACCTCCTTATATCTGTTCTGAAACCGTTACGGGAATCCTGTTCTCATGAACAGGATCCCCTCTGTCCATTCTGTCAGTCATGGACATAAGCCTCCTTAAAGGTCCGGCTGTTACATGATAACGGCTCCATCAATATTAGTGAATACATTCTCGTTGGTTTCTGTCTGATCCATCGCCGTGATGACCGTCTGATTCGGCACATTCACAATAAACGCCAGTGAATCGACGATGACCAGTGATTCATTGATCCCCTTAGCACATGCCTTGGCTGTCCCCATATTCAGGCGTTCCACCTGCTCCTTCGTCAACTCGATATTTCTGTCGACCAGCCGGTTCGCCGCATGCTTGGAAAACCTGACTTCACTGTCGGTACGGATACCGTCTGTTTTGCCTGACAGGATATCCTGGAAGCTCAGTCCGTTCTGCTTTAAGTTCTCCGCCTGCTGTCTGCCTGTATTTAAATACTGATCCTGCAGCCGCTCTATGGGAAGAAATTGATTGCCCTGAATCTTCATATTCTCTCTCCTCCTTGAGAAGACCACGCCGTCTCCGGCATGTTTCATCGGCAGATCCGTCTACCGCTCAGGTCTTGTCTGTATCTCCATCGTCGTCCTGTGGCGGTTTAGGATCTCCGTCCCCGTCACCATCACCTTCTTCTCCTGCAAGTTTGACGATTTCCTCCATCTTTTCAAAATACTTCTTTGCAGTTTCAATTTCCTCGTCTGTCAGGAAAGATTTCTGGTAATCATCCATGCTGTCGAAGATTTCTTTCATCTTCTCGACATTCTCCTTATCCGATATGGACAGGATGCCGATCTGCGGCAGCTTTCTGTAGATATTCAGGAATTCAGCCCCCTTGGTGTAAGCCTCCAGATATTTCTTATCTACCACTCTGTCCAGATCATCCAGAGAATAAGGTTCTCCGCCTATAGATAAATATGCCTTACCATTCTCATAAATGATATAATCCACATTACCCTGTACGATCTTCTCTCTGCCTGAACTGTCTGTCACTCTCATCAATACTGTCTGCCCTACCAGAGATGATGCTCTGGAAAGTTCCAGCGTTGCACTCATATTCTGCATCTGCTCCAACTCGGAGAAGGTTGCAAACTGTGAGATATACTCCGTATTCGATGTGGGTTCCAAAGGATCCTGGTATTTCATCTGCGCCACCAAAAGCTGCAGGAAAGCATCCTTATCCAGACTGGAATTGCCTGTCTTGCTCACCTTATCCTTCGTCAGAGACGATGCCGATGTATTGTCTACAAATTTGCCGTCTTTTACTTCCTGTATAACTCCCATTTCATCGCTCCTTTCTTATGCCGTATAATCAACCGTACTGCCGTTTGCCTGCATCATCTCCACCGCGATACGCTCGGATTCTTCCATCTCCTCCAGAGCTTCATCCTCTTCGATCTGATCCAGATTGATCATCCGCCGTCTGCCCTTACCGGACTTTGCCTGATCGTGCTGTTCCTCTCCATTATCCTGGGAAAACTGCTGTCCGTACGCATGATTGGCAACCGTAACTTCCACTGCATCCACCTTGATCCCCTGCTCTTCAAACTGATTCTTAAGCTGGATCAACTGTGTCTCAATTACCACACGTACCGTCTCATTCTGCGTTGTGAAATGTGCCGTCAGGCCGCCCTCCTTCGCCATAATCTGTACGTTGACCGTACCCAGGCTGGCAGGGTGCAGCTGCAGTTCCATCGTCTGCGTCTCTGCTTTCAGATTGATCTTCATGTACTCCATGATCTGATTCATGATCTCTTCCGTCTGCATTGACCGGTATTCCAAGTTGGCTGCTTCCGGTATCTCATTCACCTGCTCCGGCATCTCCGGCATCTGCATCATCGTCTGACCGGCAGAATTGCCTTCCCTGCCGTTGTTTGCAGAAGCATCCTGTCGCATCTTATGATCCTGTACTTCGACCTTCGGCCCGCTTACTGCAGATTCCTGGACACTCTTATTACCACTTGCATCATCCACGGTCACCTTCATCTGCACGGTCTCTCCGTCCTTCTGGACAGAAACGGTATAGTCCTTCATGCCTTCCAGCTCCGCTTCCGGTGCCAGGGCCTCATCCGGCATACCTGATTCCCCCTGCTCAGAGATCAACTGCTTCATAATTGCAGTAAGCTCCTGCTCACTCAGCCCCAGTTCTTTCTGCAGATTCTCCAGGCTTTCTTCTACGATTCCCAACAGATCCTGTAAGCTGCCATAAAGCGACTCATCCGTCAGCAGTGCCAACTCATCCGTATTGCCGGATATAGTCAAGAGCAGCTGTCTGAGATTATCTGTGTCGAACAGCTGAACCGCTGTAAGCCCCAAAACCGCCATGGCTTCTTCCACTTCTTCCCGCGACACACCCATCTCGTCCGCAATATCCTGGATCAGCTCTTCACCCGACTTCTCCAGTTCTTCCGTGACTGCATCCCGGTTGTCTGTCGTGACATTTGTCTCAGCATCGCCCGAGATACTTCCGTCGGCATTCTGTCCCGGTTTGTCTGTTTCCAACCGGTCGGTTTTAGATGATGATACTTCTGTCTTCACCGTATTTGCCGGCACAACGGTCTGACCTGCCATAATATTACCAGATGGCGCCGGCTGTCGGTTTCCCGTGCCGCCATTAAATTTCGTCATAACCTGCCCGAAACTTTCCGAAACGGTCTCGTCTGCCTTATTTCCTGCAACATCTGTCTGCCCTTTCGCATAAGCGAACAGAGCATTCACATTGTTTACAGTCATACTCCTTCCTCCTTTCTTCAATTTTCAAAGTACTCTACCCTAAGGTATCTATATATAATGCATGCCACACAAAACTTAACCATTCCATGCCGCAGCAGTATATATCACACTCAAATTATATATCGGCTCACGACTCCGGATCCATAATCCGCGTGAGTCTGGATGCGATCTCGGCATCCATTGCTCCCAGGATCTTACCGCGGTCCTGCGAACTCATCTGGCTCAATATCCTTGCCACCAGATCCAGATCATCCGTCATCGTCTCGAAAATAGCTGCCGCCTGCTTGGGCTTCATATCCACATACGTCTGTGCATATTCCTGCGCTTCTTTATCTTCCTCAATCTGCTCCACTACCTGTTTGTACAGATACTCTGCCGTCGTTGGATCCATCGATTCATAATACTTCTGATATTCCTCTGCCCCCGGGCCTTTCTCGGCATAGACCACTTCATTGTAAAATTCCGTCCTGATCCTGTCGAAATCAACCTGCGCATCCTCAAAGGTTCTCAGTCTTTCAATCTCCGCCCGAAGCTGCTCCATCTCTTCTGAGTCACTGTTACTGGCCGACTGTGCACGCTCCAGCTCCAGCTCCAGCTCCGTAATATAATCTACCGCCTCCCGCAGACTGGTATATCCGCCGTAAGACTCCTCCTCCGTGGGAGCCACTGCCTCCTCCGGCAGGATCATATTAATGACCGGCACGTCTTTCAAAACCGGTGCCAGTACATTAGAACCGAATCCACCCACATCCAGCTTCACAAGCAGACATAAAATAGCCAGCCAGATAGCAACAATAACAACCGTTACCAGAAATACGGAAATACCACCCGGCTCGTCATCTCCCGATATCTGCTCGGAAAGCTCTCTGGCACGCTGTTTCGCCTCTTTCTTCTGCTCCTTCTGTTCCGCTTTCAATCTCCTGCGCTCTTCTTTTAACTTTTTCTTATCAACCTCAGCATCTGCTCCGGTATTCATATTCACAAGCTCTTCTGCCATTATTGCTCCCCTTTTACTTTGCCACGCTGTCCATAGGTATAACTGGTAAGCTCATCTACTGCCTTATGCTCTGCGGCATTTTCTTCACGCACAAATTCCACAAAAGCTTTCTCCCGCAGTTTCTCGTGCATCTTGCGTTCCTGCATCACTGCCTGCAGCTTCTTCCTTGCTTCTTCCACAAGCCTTTGCGCCTGCGCAACCTGCCCGCGCTGTGTCTCTATCATCTCATCCATGATCATCATGGCATTTCTGTTATCTTTCAGATCCATGATATGCAGTCTGTCACTGCGCAGCAGGCGTCCTTCCTCCAGATAAGCTTCTTTCCTGCCGATCAGGATCTGCAGCTTCTCCTCCTCTTCATTCAAACGCATCTGCGCCCTGCCGAGTTCCATTTTAGCCTGGCTCTCCAGCTGATATTGAATATTCAGGAGGCTCTGCATTCTATATATAAATTTCGCCATACCCGGCCACTCCCTGCCACATATGATCTGTCAGGATCGTCACCTGCAAAATCTTCGACCTACTCCGCAAAAAGTTCTCTCAGCTTTCCAACAGCCTGCTCATAATCATATTTTGCATCCACATCCTGCATCAGATATTCATTCACCGCATCGATCTTCGCGATGGCATAATCAATCTTGGGATTACTCCCGCTCTTGTAAGCTCCGATATTGATCAGGTCCTCCGCCTCATTATATGTTGCCAGTACGTTCTTCAACTTACCGGCAAGCATCTTATGCTCCTTATCCACAATCTGCGCCATGCAGCGGGATATACTCTGCAGCACATCGATTGCCGGATAATGATTCTGATGCGCCAGTTTACGATTCAGCATAATATGGCCGTCCAGTATGCTTCTGGCCGTATCCGTGATCGGCTCATTCATATCGTCTCCATCTACCAGTACCGTATAGAGTCCCGTAATCGATCCCGTCCGTGCACACCCTGCCCGCTCAAGCAGCTTCGGCATTTCAGAATATACGCTCGGCGGATAGCCCCTGGATACCGGCGGCTCTCCGCTGGCCAGACCGATCTCCCTCTGCGCCATCGAAAAACGCGTCAGGGAATCCATCATGAGCAGCACATCCTTCCCCTGGTCTCTGAAATATTCCGCGATTGCAGTGGCCGTCTTAGCCGCCTTATTTCTTTCCAGCGCCGACTTGTCAGAGGTCGCCACCACCACCACCGAACGCCTCATCCCCTCTTCGCCCAGATCACGCTCCACAAACTCACGTACCTCTCTGCCCCGCTCGCCGATCAGCGCGATCACATTAATATCCGCCTTGGTATTGCGCGCGAACATACCCATCAATGTGGATTTTCCCACACCGGAGCCGGCAAAGACGCCGATACGCTGTCCCTTGCCCACAGTCATCAAACCGTCTATCGCTTTAACGCCCAGAGGCAATACATCCGCTATGATCTTTCTGTCCATAGGATCCGGCGGCTGTGCCTCCACACTGTACGGGGTCCCGGCTGCATAATTGCCGTCTATCCTTCCCAAACCGTCAAGCACCTTGCCAAGCAGGTCATTGCTCACCGGCACTGTCAAAGGCTCCCCTACGTTCTCCACGATACACCCAAGCCCTATACCATCTGTCTTATCGCAGGGCATCAGAAGCGTCTTACGGTCCTTAAACCCTACCACTTCCGCCATGATCGGTTTATACTCCTCCTGTGCCGGATAGATTCTGCACAGATCACCCAGCTTCGCTTCCGGCCCGGCCGACTCGATCGTCAACCCTACTACATTCTCAACGCGGCCCTTTCTCTTAAAAAAGGTCTCATCCATTATTCTGCTGTATTTTTGTAAGTCAATTGCCATATTCATAAACAGTCATCATCCACGCTTCTCATAAGATAACATCCGCAATTTATTAGTCAGGCCCGTAAGCTGCGTATCAACACCGCAGTCAAAAATGCCTCCGTCCGTTTCGATCATGCATTCTCCCTGCCTCAGCGCAATATCCTCAATAATCTCTACCGTACCCCTTCCGGCGGCCGCTCCATCTGCCAGCGCCTGCTTCTGCATATTGACAAAAGGATAATCTTCCTTGGAAACGTGTACAATAAAACTCCTGCTGCTCTCCACCTGCCTTAATGTGGAGTCTACCAAATGCACCAGGATATCTCTATTGTCCGCCAGCCCAATCCCAAAAATATGACTGTAAACCTCGGTGATTGTATCAATAAACTTCGGCTCCAGGTCTTCGATCAGCTGTTCATACTCTTCTTCCAGCCGTCGTTTCTCAGCCATCAGCTGTCGCTTCATCTCTTCTGCTTCCGAGATCCCCTGCCGATAGCCTTCCTCGTGCCCTTCTTTCTTCCCCTCTTCCATTGCCCAGCGTCTCTTGGCCTCAATCTCACCAAGAGCCGCCGTCTTCATCTCCTCAGCCTGTATCTGAGCATCATCAAGAATTGCCTGTGCCTGTGCCTTGATCTCCTCCAGATCCGGTACTTCCTCCGCGGATGCCTTGATAATGTTACCCGTCTCATCAGCGTCACCACACAGGGCATCAATCTCTTCTCCGCCGAGACCACTTACAAAGCCGGACTCTTCGTCACCCGCCTCAACGCCCAACGCAGCCCTTCTCAGAGCCTTCTGCTCTTCGATTCTTCTCTCTACGAGAGCATTGGTGTCGATCACATGCTTCTCTTCCCCAGACACTACAACCCAACTTGCTTTATATAAATTCCTAGACAACGATCTCGTCACCTCCACCTCTGGAGATAACAATTTCTGCGGAATCCTCCAGCTTTCTGATAACATTTACGATCTTCTGCTGTGCTTCCTCTACATCCTTCATACGAACAGGACCCATGAATTCCATATCTTCCTTGATCATAGCCGCCAGACGCTTGGAAAGGTTATTGAAGATCGCATTCTGCACTTCTTCATTGGATCCCTTCAACGCAGTCGCCAGATCACCGTTATCCACATCACGCAGCACACGCTGGATCGCTCTGTCGTCCAAAAGCAGGATATCCTCGAACACAAACATCTTCTTTCTGATTTCGTCCGCAAGTTCCGGTTCTTCGATCTCCAGAGTTTCCATGATATGTTTCTCCGTACCACGGTCCACTGTATTCAAAATCTCTACGACAGCATCTACACCGCCAATGATCGTATAATCCTGGTTGACCAGGGAAGACAACTTGGACTCCAGCACCTTCTCCACTTCTTTGATCACCTCCGGACTCGTTCTGTCCATAATAGCGATACGCTTGGCAACATCGGCCTGCCTGTCAGGTGGAAGTGCTGAAAGGATCAGCGCTGACTGTGATGCCGACAGGTAGGATAAGATCAGCGCGATGGTCTGCGGATGTTCATCCTGAATAAAGTTAAGCAGCTGCGACGCATCTGTCTTCCGAATAAACTCGAACGGCTTCACCTGCAGGGATGCTGTCAATTTACCGATTACATCCATAGCCCTGTCAGCGCCAAAGGATTTCTCCAGAACTTCCTTGGCATAATTGATACCGCCTTCCGCGATATACTGCTGCGCCAGACATACCTGATAAAACTCTGAGATCACGCCATCCTTTACCTTTGGTGTGATATTTCTGGTATTCGCAATCTCCAGTGTTAATTCTTCTATTTCATCTTCCTTCAAATGCTTAAAAACATTGGCGGATCTCTCCGGCCCTAATGCGATCAATAAAATAGCAGCCTTTTGAAGTCCGCTGATATTTTCAGTCTCCTTAGCCATTTATCCTACCCCCAGTCCTCATTCAACCAGTTGCGCAGCAGGTTCGCTGCCGCCTCCGGATTCTCGTCTACAAATTTATTGATCAGCTTTCTCTCCTCGGATTCGCTCTCTACAGTAATATCCTCCAACTGCATATCAGGAGTGGACTGCAGCAATGTCTCCACAGAAATTTCTTCCTCTTCCTCCGCATGTTTCTCGCCACGCATGCTCCTCAGTACAACAAATGCAAGCAGCGCCAGAATAACGATAATCAACACGATCTGTATGATATCTGTTACGGTAATGGCAGGTCCTTCCGCATCAAAGAAAACATTCTCACTGTAAGCCACAAGTGAAATACTTTCCGCTGAAATACCGGTAGCATTGGCCACTGCTCCCACCAGGTCTTCCTCTACCTCCAGCCTTGTTCGTCCTGCATTGGCCAGCTTATATTCTTCCCAGGATACCCCTTCCAGATCTCCACGTGTCCTGGCATCCTCCTCCCGAATGATATTATACTGGATCATGGAAGCCATCAGAGACGATCTGCTGTAATCGATACCGCCGGCCGGTGTAGTTCTCTCGGTAATCTCTTCGTCAGGAAGATACTTTCTGGATTCTTCAGACTGTGAGGAGTTTCCACCTCCATTGTCAGGCAGCACATAGGTACTGTCATCGTCACTGTCATTGGAATCCGTCCCCGGAATCCCCGCCACAGTACTCTCGTTCTCCGAACTGAAGATAGCTTCTTCCGCCATCATACCTTCGGTCCGTCCATCCGGTGCACTGTACTTATGTGACGTTGATTTCGTAGAAGAGAAATCAACCGCCAGATTAGTCGCTACCTCTACATTGTCGAACTGCTTCGTTCCCAGCAGAACTTTACGCACCGCACCGATGACCAGCTTCTCCGCCTCAGCTTTCACTGAAAGCTGTGCGTTGGCTGCACCCGTTACGCTGTAGTCGTCTTCTGCCGTAAAGAGCGTGTTACCTTCTATATCCTGAATCACAATATGATCTGTCGATTCGTTACCAATCGCCGTCGCAATGGCACGGGCCAGCCCGGCCGCGCTCTCCATGCTGAACTCATCCTTAAGTTCCAGCAGTACCCACGCATAAGACTCTTCGTCTGAGGCTAACAGCGTACCGTCATTTTCCGGAATTGATAATTTGACTCTCGCAGTCTTGATCGCCGAAAATCTCTCCAGCATATCGTTTGCCAGATACTTCTCCAGATAGACCACATTCCGCTTCTGCTTATCAGACTCCGTCGTGGAGAAACTGCCATCCGTTACCTGGTCGATGCCGTAGTCGGCCGACCGGATATTGTTGGATGCCAAAAGCATCCGCGCATCGGATTGCTGGTCACGCAGAATTCTGAAAGTCAACGCATCATCCGTGACCGTATACTTCATCTCTTCTCCGTCCAGAAGTTCCTTCACTTCAGCCGCCTCAGCCGCCGTCTCACATTCTCTCAACAGCACATACTGAGGCTTGGTCAGCGTCGTCACCACCGCCACGATCGCCACAATGACCACGGCCATGCCGCATATCAATAATGTCTTCTGCTTCGCGGTAAAACGATTCCACCATGCTAATATTTGATTGCCTAATTCTCTTAATCTGACTAATAACTTATCCACAGCAATTTATCTCCTTCAGCCTTCCCTTATTCTCACCCAAATGTTAGATCTGCATCTGAAGAAGTTCTCTGTAAGCATCTAAAACCCTGTCTCTGATCGCAACCGTATACTGTAAGGCTGTGGACGCTTTCTGCAACGCAATACTGAGATCATGTGCATTCTCAGTCTCCCCGAGCATCCACTTAACCTCCTCATTCTCCGCATCCGACAGATAATCATTGGTCGTATTTAAATTATCGATCGCCGTATGTAATAAACTCTCAAAGCCTGTTTCCTTATATGTGTCCGGTCTGTTCGTAACTGCAGTCCTGGCAGCCTCCTTGACCGCCTCCGAGGACACGTTGCGAAGTGCTGTAATATCTAAAGCCATCTCTATTCCTCCAAATTATAAGGGTTTCCTTGATCTATCTTATTGATTGTTCAGCAGGTTCAGTCCTGTAGTCGCAATACTCTTGCTGGCACTAAAGGCTGTCGCATTCGCCTGATAAGCGCGGCTGGCGTCGATCAGATTTGTCATCTCCGTAATTGTACTGACATTCGGATACATCACATAACCATTCTCATCCGCATCTGGATGAGACGGATCATATACCATATTCCCTTCTGTCCATCTGTCCTCATAAACTCCCGTCACCTTAACACCAGTGCCGTCATAACGTCCCCTTGCCTTATTCAGCACCTGCCGAAAAGGCGCCTGAGAATTCTTCTCCTCGAACACTACCACCTTCCTGCGGTAGGGTGTACCATCCTCGGTACGGGTCGTGTTTGCATTTGCTACGTTCTGCGAAATAATATCCATACGATACCGTTCCGCAGTCATGCCTGTTGCGTTAATGTCAAAAGCTGTAAACATTCCCATAGTCTGTTCTCCTTATCCCCTTAATACACAAAACTGATTAAAACCGGTCTTACAGGACGATCATTATTTCATGACCATCTGCAGATTTTTGAATTCCTGTCTGATCGAAGCCGTCAGACCCTGATATACCACCTGGTTCTTGGCCAGATACACCGCTTCCGTATCCGGATCCACATTATTGCCGTCCACACGATAAGAATATCCCGAATAATCACTGTATGTAACAGGCTTCAGCCGACTGAGATGCCGGTTCAATCCACTCATCTTGGCATCCAGCGAAGTATATCTGGACTGTCCAAGCGCCTTCGCAAGCTGCGTTTCAAAATTAACGTCGCTTCTCTTGAATCCCGGTGTATCGGCATTGGAGATATTGTTGGAAATGACGTCATTACGCAGCCAGGATGCATCCGCCGCCCTGTCCAGTACATTAATATAATCAAATGCATTGGTATTCGCTAATGTACTCATATAATCATAACCCTCCTATAATAATAGAATCCATAATCCATTATAAAGGTATTAAGAAAAAAAACAAGGTTTTTCGATTCATTTTTCGCAAATAATTCACAGTAAAATCTGGAAGCACGATTTTCAGGTAGAAAAGAAAAAAGGATTCACGCAGCGTTATATGCTCAATTGTAAATCCTTTTACATCGAAAATCTCCTGTCTTTGTTTAATTTTCACAATACTTAAAATCTTCCCTGCTCCTTGAGCTTCTCCACTTCCTCGAAAACCACATCATTCAACACCTTAATATAGGTTCCCTTCATACCGGAAGAGCGTGATTCAATCACGCCCGCGCTCTCAAACTTACGAAGCGCATTGACAATAACGGAGCGGGTAATTCCCACCTTATCCGCAATCTTACTGGCCACAAGAATTCCTTCCATGCCTCCCAGCTCGTCGAAGATATGTGTGATCGCTTCCATCTCGGAAAAGGACAGTGTACTGATCGCCGATTTCACCACCGCCAGCTTACGATTCTCTTCCGCATTCTCTTCACTCACCGCGCGAAGCATCTCCAGCCCCACTACCGTAGTGCCGTATTCACACAGAATAATATCATCAATATCATACTGCGCATCACACTTATAAAGGAACAATGTCCCCAGCCGTTCTCCTGATATCTCTATCGGCGTGATCACAGCCCTGTACCGCTTTGTATCAATGCTCTCAAATCCCAGTGTTTCCAGATTAACATTCTCTTTCGTGGACAACACCGAAAGCAGCCTCTCGTTCAACATTGGATCAATGAAACCGCCCACATGATCCACGATCAACTCCATGATAGATTCTACCATATCCAGATCCCCGAGTCCCAGTACTTTCCCCTTCCTGCTTATGACAAGCACGTTGGATCCGAGAATGTCCTTCAGCACATCACAGATGTCATTGAACACAACCTTGCCTGAATTGTTATTGTGCAGAAGTTTTCCAATCTTCCTTGTCTTATCCAATAACTGAACACTGCTCATAAACCCGACTCCTTATACTCTCGCCCCATAAACCGCGTACACCCAGATAGCGCCGCCAACGAAATTTCTTCGTTGTTCGCCATAAATATCCGAACTGTTACACAAATGTTCCAAATAGTTACACAATTTTATATAAAATGATTTTATCACATCATTCGAGTATAATCAATGGCCGTCGTGTATATTTTGTATCTTTTGTCTGCAATATTCATTATAATCTTGAAATTTTCTGACATTCACATTTTCAAACTTTATCGTGTGTTTAATTTCGTTTTCCATACTTCTCACGTAACAGCGCGGATCCTCTCACCGTCACACTCTCACGCTTCCTGCTTCTGCGCATCCCTGACAAACCCGCAGTTTTCATCTGCACACACCAGCTTATTCCCTTTCTGCAGCATGATAGAACCACACCTATCACATTTGTCCGCTACCGGTTTCTGCCATACCATGAAGTCACACTCGGGATTATCGATACAGCCGTAATATTTCCTGCCTTTCTTCGTCTTCTTCAGCACAATATCCTTACCGCATTTCGGACATGCCACACCGATCTTCTCGAAATAGGGCTTCGTATTGCGACAGTCGGGAAATCCGGGACACGCCAGGAATCTGCCATGGGGACCATACTTAATGACCATCTGTCTGCCACACAGATCACAGAACTCGTCGGAAAGTTCATCCGCGATCTCCACCTCATCCAATTCCTTCTCCGCCTTGTCCACAGCCGCTTCCAGATCCGGATAAAAATTGGATACCACGGTCTTCCACTTGACGCTTCCTTCTTCCACGCCGTCCAGCAGCGCTTCCATTGTCGCCGTAAAGTTCACATCCACGATAGAAGGGAAAGCCTCCTTCATCATGTTATTCACCACTTCTCCCAGCTCCGTCACATAAAGATTCCTGTTCTCCTTAACGATGTATCTTCTGGCCAGGATCGTGGTGATCGTAGGAGCATAGGTACTGGGACGGCCTATACCCAGTTCCTCCATGGATCTGACCAAAGACGCCTCCGTGTAATGCGGTGCCGGCTGCGTGAAATGCTGCTTCTCCACAAGCTCGTTAAGCGTCAGCTTCGTATCCTGGGTAATTCCCTTCATCAGGGTATTATTCTCTTCTTTCTCATCTTCCTGCGTATAGACGCTCATAAACCCGTCAAACTTCACTTTGGAAGCGGCTACCGTAAATCTGTGCCCGGCGGCATCGATCTTCACAGATGTGGTCTCATAGACAGCCGGAGCCATGCGGCTTGCCACAAAGCGTTTCCAGATCAACTGGTAAAGTCTGAACTGGTCTCTGGAAAGAGATTCCTTGATCTCCAACGGAATCCGATCGATCTGCGTGGGCCGGATGGCTTCGTGGGCGTCCTGGATCTTCCCGCCACTCTTCTGCTCCTGTTCCGCCCCCGCCGCATACGCCGCTCCGTATCTGTCCGTAATAAATTCAGCCGCCGCTTTCGCCGCTTCGTCAGACACTCTTGTAGAGTCCGTACGCAGATAGGTTATGATACCGGCCGTGCCATTTCCCTTGATATCGACACCCTCATACAACTGCTGTGCCAGGCGCATCGTCTTCTGCGTGGAGAAATTCAGCACCTTGCTGGCCTCCTGCTGTAACGTTGATGTCGTAAAGGGCAGAGGTGCCTTCTTGACCCTCTCGCCGTTCTTAACGGACGATATCTGATAAGCAGCCTGGTCTAACTGCCGCTTGATCTCCTCCATCTCTTCTCTGGAAGAGATAGTCTTCTTCTCCTCCACCGTCCCATAATATTTTGCGAGAACAGGCTTCTTCTCCCCTGCCACCGCAAGAGAAGCATCTAACGTCCAGTACTCCTCCGGTATAAAGGCATTGATCTCCTCTTCCCGGTCACAGATAATACGCAGCGCCACAGACTGTACGCGCCCGGCGCTTAATCCTCTCTTGACCTTTGCCCACAAAACAGGCGATATTTTATACCCCACCATACGGTCGAGACAACGTCTGGCCTGTTGGGCATCCACCAGATCCATGTCGATCTCCCTGGCATTCTTCAAGGATTCCTTGACTGCCGTTTTGGTGATCTCGTTAAATGTAATGCGATAAACTTTCTTATTCTCCAGTTTCAATGCCGCGAGCAGATGCCACGAGATAGCCTCTCCCTCGCGGTCAGGGTCTGTTGCCAGATATACCTTCTCGGCCTTCTTCACCTCCTTACGGAGGTTAGCCAGAATATCTCCCTTACCCCGAATCGTGATATATTTCGGTTCAAAATCATGCTCAACATCAATCCCCAGCACACTGCGCGGCAGATCTCTAACATGCCCGTTACTCGCCGCGACCTCGTAACTTGCCCCCAAAAATTTCTTGATTGTTTTCACCTTCGCCGGTGATTCCACTATTACCAGATACTTTGCCATAGAATATTCCCCTGTCTCTTCCTTAATTAATAAACATACTGAAAGCAGATCATTCCCAGTACAGGTATATACTGGCCCAAACTTTTACTTTTCCTACTATAATATGCTATTTCTTAAATAAGACTCGTCAACGTGAACCACTATACACTATATTTTTTACGCTGACAAGAGGTAAAAAATTAAAAAAATTTAAAAATATTCCGGCCTGTCATTTTATTCCTTCTTTAAATAATATCTGCCGCCAGCCTGTCCGGCATATCCCTCTGCACATAACTGCAGCAGTTCATAACACAATTCCGAAACAGCTATGGAATCACCGTGCACCATCCTGTAAGCTTCCTGCAGCCGTTCCATGGACTGCGGCTGAAAATCCAGCAGCTCCAACACCTTCCCCCGAGGCTCTGCCCGCCCGGAGGCTGACTGCCCGCCGCCACTGCCTCGACCCGGATATCCGGTAAATTCTGCCTGCAGGTCCGCCAGAAGTTCTTCCGGACTCGTCACCAGCTGCGCCCCCTGTCTGATCAACCTGCTGCATCCTGCACTCAGGGCATCGGTAACCCTCCCCGGAACCGCATAGACTTCACGTCCCTGCTCCAACGCCATGTCCACCGTGATCAACGTCCCACTCCGCTCTTTCGCCTCAATGACCAGAACGCCATCACACAATCCGCTGATAATGCGGTTCCTGGGCGGAAAAAGCACGGCTCTCGGTTCAATCCCCGGCGGATATTCGGAACACACCCCTCCTTTGGCCAGCAGCTGCTCATACAGTTCTCTGTTCTCCTGCGGATAACAGATATCCACACCGCACCCGAGTACGCCCAGAGAATAACCACCCGCATTAAGCGCCGCCCGCTGCCCGATACCGTCGATCCCTCTCGCCATTCCGCTGATGACCTGCACACCCGCCTGCGCCAGAACGGTCCCGAATTCTTTCGCCACATATCTTCCGTACTCCGTACAGTTCCGGGCTCCGATAACAGCGATGGCCCTGCTGTCATCAACCGGCAGCTTACCCGCATAATACAACGCATAAGGGGCATCCTGAATCTCCGATAGTCTATGCGGATACGCCGCTTCCCCGATCGTGACAAAGGAAATCCCCCGCAGGCACATCCTCTCATATTCTTCCAGAATACCCGCAAGATCACGCTCCTTTGCCGCCGCCTGCAGTCTCACTGCCCGTTTTCCATATCGTGCATGTATCTTTTCTTCCAGGACGCCGCTCTTCGCCAGTTCATATACCGTATATGCCGTCCCCACCTGCTGAAGCCTCCGCAAAAAGGTTCTGCCATTCATCCCCGCCGCCTGATACAGCCAATGCCTGCACGCCTTCTCTGTCCGGTCTCCCGTCATTCCCACTCCCTTCGTCTTTCTCTTCCTCCTTCCTTCATTACCGCTCTGACTGACCACCCATATACCGGTAGCAGATGGCCTCCGCCAGATGTTCCTCCCTGATTCTGCCGCTGCCGCCCAGATCCGCTATCGTGCGCGCCACCTTAAGGATTCTGTGATAACCTCTGGCTGACAGATGCATAACCGAAAACATACGTTCCATATAGTTTCTTTCCTGCTCCTCCAATCCACAGTATTTCTCCACGTCTCCGGCTTCCATATCCGAATTAAACCGCAAATTCGTACCGTCAAACCGTTCAGCCTGCAGGCTTCTTGCACGCAGAACCCTCTCCCTGATACGCGCACTGCTCTCTCCCGCCGACCGCTCCAGGATATCCCGGAATTTCAGGGGTTCCACCTCCACACAAATATCAATCCGGTCCAGAATCGGACCGGACACTCTGCCCAGATACCGCTTCACTTCATAAGGCGCACAACGACATCTTGCCATATCCGGATAATATCCGCAGGGACACGGATTCATAGCCCCAACCAGCATAAAATCCGCCGGAAAAGTATAGACGCCGCTGCTCCTCGCAATCTGTATCCGCCTGTCTTCCAACGGCTGGCGCAGGATGTCCAGCGTCTCCCTTTTAAATTCAGGCAGCTCGTCCAGGAAAAGGACACCGCGGTGGCACAGACTGACAATCCCCGGAACCGGTACTCTGCCGCTTCCCGCCAGCGCCTGCCCCGTTATCGTATGATGGGGACTCAGGAATGGCCGTCTCGTAATCAGTGCCTTCTTTGCCGAATGCAGCAGTCCCGATACACTGTAGACCGTCGATACCTCCAGACTTTCCTGCAGTGACAGCGGCGGCAGGATCGACGGAATTCTCTTCGCCAGCATAGTCTTACCGGAACCCGGCGGCCCGATCATCAACAGATGATGGAATCCTGCCGCCGCCACCTCCGCCGCCCGCTTTACCGTCTCCTGCCCGCTGATATCCGCAAAATCCAGCTCCCTGTCTTTGTCATTCTCCTTCCACAGAGACATCACATCGATTCTGGCTGGCTCGATCAACCCCTTTTGTCCGTTCTCCAACCCCTGCAGATATTCCACGGTCTCCGTCACCCCTGCCACGCCGACGATCTCGATCCCCCCTGCCACGGCTCCCTCCATGGCATTATCCCGGGGCAGAATACATCTTCGCATCCCGCTCTCCTTTGCCCGTGTGACAACAGGCAGAACGCCCCGTACCGGCTTGACCTCTCCGTTCAGTCCCAGTTCCCCCAGCAGGACGGTTCCTGCCGTACTCTCCTTCGAAAGCCTGCCCAGACACGTCAGGATCCCCACCGCTACCGGCAGATCGAACATCGTCCCCTCCTTGCGCAGGTCCGCCGGGGACAGATTCACGTTAATGCACACAGGCGGCAGAATAATGCCCGAGTTCTTCAGCGCAACCCGCACCCGCTCTCTCGCTTCCCGTACCTCCGAACTTAAAAGCCCCACCATCTGAAAACAGGGCAGTCCCTTCGACAGATCAACCTCCACCTGCACCAGATGGCTGCTGATCCCGCAGACCGTACCCGACGTTATCGTACTAAACAATGTGCTGCCTCCTTTCTATTTAAACATCTGCATATCATCTTAAGTAAAGTTCTCCGTGATCTTCGTGGTGAATAACCTGGAAATGATCATTGATCCTAAAGAATTAAAGAACACCTGTGAAACCGCTCTGCGCATAAAACGCAGCCGTCAGTTCTTTTATAGCACACACCGGGAGAAGAAGCAATCCCCGGACAGCCTGTCTGCCATAGAACTTTCTGTACTCCGGCCGTCTGTGGCCATGCATTCAAACGCTATATGTAGTATATAATAAAAAAGTGCATTAAAAAAACACAATATCTTGTATTGTGCATTTTTCCAACGGTCTATTATCCTGCTTCGTTCGGAGCCCAGCGGAACAAATTCCGGAAGAACCTCCATTTCATTTCCACAAACGATCAGGTTCTTTCGAATTTCATGTCCACCGGCTTACCCCTCCCCTTAAATCTCATGTGTCCTTTACGACATCTCATATGCCTCCCGCAGCTTCTCCAGCGCCCTTTTCTCAATCCTCGATACATAACTTCTGGAAATGCCAAGCTTACGCCCGATCTCCCGCTGGGTCACCTCATATTCGCTTGTCAGCCCGTACCGCAGGATAATGATCTCCCGTTCCCGCTCATTCAGCTTCTCACGGATCAGTCCTGACAACCTGCTCAACTTGTTCTCCGCCTCCAGCCTGTCAACCACATCGACCTGCTCCTGCTCCATGATGTCCAGCAGATTGATTTCATTTCCCTCCCGGTCCGTCCCAATCGGCTCATACAGTGATACTTCTCTGGACGTTTTCTTCCTGGCACGCAGAAACATCAGCAGTTCATTATCGATACATCGCGATGCATAGGTGCTCAGCTTTCCTTTGCCGGAATCAAAAGAATCGATCGCCTTGATCAACCCAATGGTTCCGATCGATATCATATCTTCCGTCTCTTCATCTACATTCTGATACTTTTTGGCTATGTGGGCGACCAGACGAAGATTATGTTCGATCAACATTTCCTTGGCCGATGCACGTTCCGCCTCGCTGCCCGTCTCCATCCTTTTTAAATATATGGCCTCTTCCTTCGCAGTTAATGGTTGCTTAAATGTTTTCAAAAGAAGCCCCCAAAGTCCATTTACTCTATTCTATGAACCGGTGACATCTTAAGTGCCTTTCCACCTGAAAATAGCCCAGGCCCTGCCGGGCCGATTTCACTCTCCCGCCTGAAAACCGCCGCAATTTCTATGAATCCAACAGAAATTCCGCCATAACATAATTGCTCACATCAATCCCCAGACCCGTCAGCCTGATGTGATCCGACACGCACTCCAACAGCTCCTGCCTGTACATTTTACACAATACCCCGCCGTATACCTCCTCAATCTGCCGGCCAAACCGCTCCTGAAACTCCCGCCTGCTCACACCGCACATCATGCGGAGTCCCAGGAACATAAATTCCTCCATCTGCTCATTCCCGGTCAGCCTGCACCGCACGGGAAATCTCTGCATCTTTTCCGTATGCACCGGCTCCTCTTCCTGTCCGTCCGGCTCTTCACACCTTCTGCCCAGCCCGGTAATATATGCCGCATAATCCTCAGGTACCGTCGGATTGCTCCAGCGGACATTATCCACCATGGAAGCCGCTCCCAAACCAAATCCCGCATAATCTCCCCGCTGCCAGTATACCTTATTGTGTCTGCACTCGTACCCTTCCCTGGCATAATTGGAAATCTCATATCTGTGATACCCGCAGTCCGAAAGACAGGCATCCGTCAGCAGATACATTTCCCGGTCTTCCTCCTCCGTGGGAAAACAATAGTCGCCCCGCCTCTCGTACAGGGGTGTTCCCTCCTCCAGGATCAGGCTGTAAGCAGAGATATGCTCCGGCAGCAGCGCCGTCACCCGCCGCAGTGTCTCCCGGTAGGACGCCACGCTCTGTCCCGGCAGCGCCGCCATAAGATCGATATTGATATTCCGAAATCCGGCCTCCCGCGCCAGTCTGTAAGTCTCCAGAAAAGTCCTGTAGTCGTGTATCCTGCCGATCCGCTTCAATTCCCTGTCATCCGCAGACTGCAGACCGATGCTGATGCGATTCATACCAGCCGTTATGTATCCGCGCATCTTCTCCGACGTCACGGTTCCCGGATTAGCCTCTATTGTAACCTCCGCATCTTCCGCCACATGATAACAACGCGCAAGCGTTCCCATTACGCTGTCTACGGCCTTCGCCGTAAGCAGTGACGGTGTTCCTCCGCCCCAGAAGACAGAGATGACCTGATGCTCTTTATATTTGACGGCCTCCAGTGTGATCTCATGCCGCAGAAGATTTACATAACTCTCCATATCTGCTGCCGTCCGATCCGCCATAGACAGGAAATCGCAGTAGAGACATTTCCTGACACAAAAAGGAATGTGTATATAAATGCTCAATGCTCTCATCTGCTGCTCTGGTCCGTCTCTTTCTTCCTACTTGTCATCCAGCTTCAACACACTCATAAAGGCGCTCTGCGGAATCTCCACATTGCCTACCTGCCGCATGCGCTTCTTGCCTTCCTTCTGCTTCTCGAGAAGCTTCTTCTTCCGCGTGATATCACCGCCATAACACTTGGCAAGTACATCCTTGCGCATGGCTTTCACAGTCTCTCTGGCAATGATCTTGCCCCCCACTGCTGCCTGAATCGGAATCTCAAACAAATGCCTCGGAATCTCCTCCTTAAGCTTCTCACACATCCTTCTGCCCCGCTCGTAAGCACTGTCCGCATGAACGATAAAGGAAAGTGCATCTACCTCATCATGATTGATGAGAATATCAAGCTTCACCAGTTTAGACGTCTCATACCCCTTTAACTCATAGTCAAAAGAGGCGTATCCTCTGGAACGTGACTTAAGCGCATCGAAGAAATCATAAATGATCTCATTCAACGGCAGTTCATACTTAATCAATGCTCTCGAAGCTTCTATATACTCCGTACTGATATACCGTCCCCGTCTCTCCTGACACAGCTGCATGATCGGTCCTATAAATTCGGTAGTCACCATGATCTCCGCGCTGACCACCGGCTCCTCCATAAAATCGATCTGCGCAGGATCCGGCAGATTCGACGGGTTGGTCAGTTCGATCATTTCCCCGTCCGTCTTATGCACCCTGTAAATAACGCTCGGCGCGGTGGTCACCAGATCCAGATTATATTCCCGTTCCAGCCGTTCCTGTATGATCTCCAGATGCAAAAGCCCCAGGAAACCACAACGGAAGCCGAATCCCAGCGCAATAGATGTCTCCGGCTCATAGCGCAGTGAGGCATCATTCAGCTGCAGCTTCTCCAGAGCATCCCGAAGATCCGGATACTTCGCACCATCCGCAGGATACATGCCGCAGTACACCATGGAATTAACCTTCTTATACCCTGGAAGCGGCTCAGCACAGGGATTCTTCAGATCCGTGATCGTATCGCCTACCGCCGTGTCCTTGACATTTTTAATGGAAGCAGTCAGATATCCCACCATTCCAGCCGAGAGTTCCTCACAGGGAATAAACTGTCCGGCTCCGAAATACCCCACTTCCACCACCTCTGCCGTGGCCTTCGTAGCCATCATCTGAATGGAAGTTCCTTTTGCCACCCGTCCTTCCATGATGCGGCAGAAGACGATCACGCCCTTATAAGAATCATATACGGAATCGAAAATAAGCGCCTGCAGAGGGTTGTCCGCACTGCCGCCGGGCGCGGGGATCTTCTCCACCACCGCCTCCAGCACTTCCTCGATACCGATCCCGTTCTTCGCCGAGATCAGCGGCGCATCCTGTGCCTCGATACCGATCACATCTTCAATCTCATTCCTGACACGCTCCGGATCCGCACTGGGAAGATCGATCTTATTGATGACCGGGAATACATCCAGATCATGGTCCAGTGCCAGGTAGACATTAGCCAGTGTCTGTGCCTCAATCCCCTGCGCCGCATCCACCACCAGAATGGCGCCGTCGCATGCCGCCAGCGAACGGCTGACTTCATAGTTAAAATCCACATGGCCGGGTGTATCTATCAGATTAAAAATATATTCATTGCCATCCTTGGCATTGTAGATAATACGCACCGTCTGTGCCTTAATCGTAATACCGCGTTCCCGCTCCAGTTCCATATTGTCCAGAACCTGAGCCTGCATCTCCCGGCTGGTCAACAGCCCTGTCTTCTCTATGATCCTGTCCGCCAACGTTGACTTTCCATGATCGATATGGGCTACAATACAAAAATTTCTGATCCTGCTCTGGTCTATGGCTGCCATAATACCCTCCTGACGAACCTTGATTTTATCGTGATCGTTTACCACGTACATCGAATTATCAGTTTCTCTGTCAACCATCATCTTTCATACGGCCACGCAGCAAAGCACAGCCCCGGTTGACCCGTAACACACACGCTGCAGGCTCCTGTAAACTGCAGCACAGGAAACAGTATATCAAATCGTTGAAATGCTGTCTACTCTCAGCCTGCAGTTTTCCCGCATTTTAATAACGTCTCCGGCTACCGTTTGGGTTCTTCCCCGTTTAATACCAGGCTCAGTACATGTGCCAGCGGTTCACACGCATTCTTCATCTCCTCCACCGTATTGTTTTGTGCTCCCAGCTCGATCAGCAGGGTTTTCGGGCAAAGATGCATGTTATAACGATAAGCTTTCAGATAAATCCTTCTGGCAAGCCCCGGATAATATTCGTTACAGGCCGCCTGCATCTGAAAAGAGAAGGCGAGATTATCGTCGAGATACGGATTCTCCAGATATTCGATCTCTCCCTTGGCCGTCCGGCTCAAACCGTTAAAAAACATGATCTGTGCCGTAGGTTTTCCCTGCAGATCCATGACCAGTCTCCGGCTCTCCGGCATGGCATCCCTGTGCAGATCGATCACCACCTCAATGCTGGGATACTCCGCCAGTAATTTTTCTATAACCGGCAGGGAATTTCCGTAGGCATAGTCTCTGGACTCTTTATCAAAACTCTCCGTAAAATGCATCACATTATAACCATACCGCTGCCTGAGAATAGATGCCAGATGCTCTCCCACACCCACGATACTGGTGGATTCGTCTCCCGGTACCGAATCCGCAAATGCCTCCTGGGAATGAGTATGATAGATCAGGATCTGTGGTTTGTCAGTCCCTCCCTGCAGACGCATGTCCCTGGAAAGCAGTTTCTCCGCTCCAAGAAGCTCCTCCCCCGCCTGCGTGGTACTGTCCACGGCATAGAAAGCCTTGATCAACGCCTCATAATCCTGCAGTTCTTCCCAGCGATAACTGTAACTTTTACTTCGCACCGGTACAAATCCTGCCGGCGTATTGTCCGAGATCTGCTCTGCGGCCTCCTCCGGCTGCGTCGCCTGATTCTCCAGATACATACCGTTTTCTGCCAGCAGCGCATCGGCAAGTCCTTTTTCCAGATGCATGGCGCTTTCATCATACTCAAGGTCTCCCCCGGCGATCGCCTTATTGTCCTCGTCGCTCCCTTCCAGCATCATCAGTCTGTCATAATCGCTCTCCGCCGAAAATATATCTTCCCCCGCCGCCTCCATCCCATACAAAAAAACCGGATATTCTGCCAGCAGCCAGCGATCCTTGATCGTACCGGCAAGCCGTTCCTGCGTTCCCTGATTCATTCTATGTATCCCGGGGAGATATGGCTCCATCATGAATCCCTGCAGCCACCCCGGAAAAGCTTTCTCCTTGTTCTCCCGATCATGCACGGTTTCCATAACCTCCGACAGAACAAAAAATGCAGACACTATAACAAGTGTTATTATGATAAGTCGCCTTAAAATTTTTTTAATATTCATACTAAAAATTATATGCGATGCAAATACAACTTCATGCCACAAGATTAAACCGTGTCGAGCGCCTTGTTGATGCCGTCACAGATAATATGGCTGATCTGCTGTATCTGCTGATCCACATCCTTTGTGGTGACATACATATTGTTCAATTCCTTCAAGGCGACCGGCCGCTCTCCCATGGCATCTCCCACAATCGTAGCAGCATCCACCACCGTCGGCACCCCCAGCGCCAGCACCGGCACATTAAGGCTCTCCTGCGTAATGGCATTGCGGTGGTTCCCCACTCCCGATCCCGGGTGAATCCCGGTATTTGTGATCTGTATCGTACGGTTTAATCTCTTTGTCGAACGTGCCGCCAGCGCGTCGATCACGATCACCATATCCGGTTTGGTCTCTCCGATGACCCCCCTTATGATCTCAGCGGATTCCATGCCGGTCTTTGCCATAACCCCGGGAACCAGACTGCTGACCTGGTGCATTTTGGAACGATTGTATGCCACCTTGCCATACTCCCGCACGATATGCCTGTTCACCAGCAGATTATCCACCACATTCGGTCCCAGGGAATCCGCGGTTACCTCACGATTGCCCAGTCCCACCACGAGGATCGATTGTTCCCTGTCCGGATCCGGCAGAACACTTTTCAGTTCTCTGGCCAGGATTTCCGATATTTCCTGATGATAATCCTCTTCCGGTTCCGTCATGGCCGGCGCTTCCAATGTAATATAGATTCCCATCGGTTTCCCCAGCATCCTGGCCCCGTTCTTCGTCTCAATAACCACCTTCGTAATATGAACATCGCTTTCCCCGTCATACGCTTCCTCCACGGTGACCCCATGCAGGCCTTCTGCTTTCTCCTCAATGCTCTCTCTGGCTTCCAACGCCAAGTCAGTCCTGACTGTTGACCAGCTATCCATACCCTTCTCCTCATTTCCCGCATTTTATCTTACTACTATTAATATGCGTATCTTCTTAAATTGCTTTTGTATTGCTTTACAACATCCTTTTCTATTTTTTGCAAAAATAAACAAAATATGTATTGACATCGGGATTCTCATAAACTACAATAATATGCGTGTGTTTCCATTAAAACGTCCGTGTCCGGCTTTAATGAGACACGTCCTGATATATTCAAATACTATTACTATTTCAATCGGAGGTGCGATCATGGCTAACATTAAATCTGCCAAGAAGAGAATCTTAGTGAACAAGACCAAAGCTGAGAGAAACAAATCTGTTAAGTCCAGTGTCAAGACAGCGATCAAGAAGGTATATGCTGCCGTTGAGGCTAATGACAGGGAAGCAGCGAAGACCGCATTGGTTGCCGCTACATCCGCTCTTGATAAGGCTGCCAAGAAGGGTGTTTATCACAAGAATACTTCAGCCAGAAAGATTTCCCGTCTTGCTCTTGCCGTAAATAAAATGGCATAACCCAATTTATATCAATAGAACATTTTTATACAAAAAACACTTCCTGCCGTCATGGGAAGTGTTTTTTTGATCTTCGCTGTTGCTGCGTACTAACAACTATAGTTAATGACTTTCACAGCATGGATGGCCATGCGGCCCGCCAGGCGGCAGGCTGAGCATGATGGAATTTACTATAACTATCGGCTGTGACCGCCGCCTCCATGGCTCCTGCCGCCTCCACCACCGCTGCGTCCGCCGCCACTGCCGCTGCTCGTCTGGATCTTACGCGTCACAACGGACTTGCGCAGGAATCTGTCCTCCTTCACCCGAAAATCAGGTTCCATACCGGCCACATAGGTGACTGCCGTAGTCGTCTTATCTCCTTTCTTTGATTTTCTGTTGCAGATCACGAAAATAACCGCCGCTGCCAATCCCACGATCCACGGGACACTGCCCGGCACATATATGGAAAACACCTGTATGCCCAGCATATCATGATAGAAATCATTGATATAAGTCTTATAGGCGCGGTAAGGGTTTCTCTCCACATACCGGTAAACATTATCCAGGATATGATCTACCGCCGCATCCGAATATTTGTCCTTCACTCTCCCGGTCGTACACAACCATGTATAGATACGGCCGTCATCTTCCCGGTACCAGTTATCCACCAGCAGGATACCGTCCCCGTTGGCCCGGTCATATCCGAACTGATTATCCTCATAGAATCGCTCCGCATAGACTCTCACAAATTCATCATAGTGCACACCGGGTTCAATTTCCCGGGCATACTCCTTCAGCGATTCCTGCAGTGTGATCAGCACGATATCACACCCCGTCTGCTGCTCCCGTTTGGCGATCATCCTGCGCAGACTTTCTTCTTCCTGGTCCGTCAGCACATCGCCGTAATCAAATACACGCTCTTTCGTGGTACAGCTCTGATTCGTCCTCTCATAGTGGAACATTCCGGCAATCCCCCAGTGTCCCACATATAAAGCCGCGAGCACAAGCGCCAATGCCCCCAGCACGATATACATCCATTTAAAATAGCGGAAATATTCTTTCATCGTTAATCTCCTGTTCCTGCCCAACCTGTCAGTATACTGTGAAAGTCTCTGACTTTCACAGCATGATGTAAGTTTACTATGAAAGTCTTCGACTTTCACAGCATGGATGGCCATGCGGCCCGCCAGGCGGCAGGCTGAGCATGATGTAAGTTTACTATAAAATCTCCAATATCCTTATCGCCATGTAACATCCGGCTGTCACCACTGCAAACACCGAAACGCTGTAGCTCAACACTTTAGCCATGGAAACCGGTGTCGTACCGATCACCTTGCCCGTCTGTCCATTGACATGGTACTGGTAAGTTTTTCCTTTATAGCGGTACAGATACTGCCATACCGGCATCAACGCATAATGTACCGCCTGATTGTCCAGTCGAAGATCCCTGCGAAGCGTCCTGACACTGCTGTACGCCTTAAGAGAATCCTGCATCAATTCTTCCGAGGCAGCGCGCGATTTCATCTGTGCCCTTCCTTCCAGCTCCGCCGCATCCTGATTGTAGACTTCCCCGTAAAAGCCGGACATGTATTTCGGATCGAATCCCTGCAGCTGCCTGTAATCGTAGGGCTCCATGAGATCCATCACACCATCCTCCATCGCATAGGAAGCGTCCACAGGAACCTTATCGAAATCCAGGTCCATCTTTCGTACCACCTCATAATAGGAAGTCTCGGTATACTCCGTATTCCCGGATGTCCATCGCCTGACTTTGATTCCTTCCCCGGCAAAATCATAACATGCCTTATAATCATACATCCAGAAAGGTACATAGATGCCTTCCATACTTTCCAGACTTTTTGCCGACAGAAAGTCCGCAGGGGTAAACAGCCGCCTTGAAAATTCACGGTCAAGCGCCTGAGCCGCCGCTTTCTTATTAATCCGGAATGGAAGCAGCATATGCGGCTCATAAACACCTTCCACCCGCTCATTAAAGACTATGTAACTGCCGCAATGTTCGCACCTGCCCGCCGACGTATACTCCTGCATTTCAAGCGGCGCCCCGCAATTGACACACTGCTGCAGCGTACCACCCTGTATCGTCTCTTCACTGTCCGCACTCTCACAATGCGGACAGTACATACTGCCTCTGCCCGGCTCATACACCGTATTCCCACCACAGTTTTTACATTTAAATATCATTTCCGTTTCCCTCTCTTACCACACTGCCTGATCCGTCTTCCACTCCTATTTTATCAAAAATCATCAAAAATAACATCCTTTTTTATTAACCTTTCCCAAAAGGCTTATCTTTTCCTGCCTGGCGAATCTCCCACAGACACAGGAGCGCAAAGACCACCGTCACCACGATACAACTGCCCACAGCCGCCGCACTTCCCGCACCGAAAATCAGGCCCGCCGCTTCCGCAACGCTCAAAACGCCAAAGACTACGAAAATCCCGAACGATATCTTATTCAAAATACCCGTAGGCACTTTACTCTTCAACACCACGCCTACGATCAGCCCAATCAGATCAGCCAGAATCAGCCCCAGCGTACAGCCCAGAAATACAAAAACGGCGTTCGCCATACTGTGGTTTGTATAATTGGCCGCCAACGCTATACCGGACAGCTGCGTCTTATCCCCCAGCTCACCGACAAAGAAGGAACAGAAAATGGCAATCACCGGTCCCAGATTATGCTTCATTTCCTTCTCCTCCTCCTCTTCTTCCTCATTTTTGAGGGCTCCGTACGCAAAACAGAAAAACGCAAATCCCGCCAGCGTTTTGATGATCCTCATATCCAGATAATTACCCAGGGCCGCTCCCACCCCTACTGCCAGAAGATTCAGCACCGCCGTCGCCAGCCAGGTACCCGTCAGGATATGTCTGACCTTATACTTACCTGCCATCGCCACAAGCAGAAGCTGTGTCTTATCTCCCATTTCCGCGATAAAGATCGTCGCAAGCACCGTCAAAAAAACAACCATACCGTTATCCTTCCTTTCTCTGCATGTATCATCTATGGCTTCCTGAAATATCCCTTCCCATAACATCTGTCTGTGCAATCAAAAAGGACAGGTACCATACAGTATCCGTCCTTCACTCTTCTCATCAGACACACGCATGGTATCATTACGCCATACATGAGTCTCATCAATTAAGATATACCAGATGACAGAACCCGCTGTCATCAGTGTGTTGGCATATCGCACCTGCCCTGGAAAAGCAGGAGCCGATTACTCCCTCATTCATGTAATATTATATACAGCATCTGCGGTTTCGTCAATTCCAATTGACAATTTTTCCCTGTCTGCAGAAGGTTCGAAGTTACTATGCAGGGGTCAGGAATGAGCTGAACTGCGCATTCCGTGAGAACATGATTCACGGTACCCGGCACCCGGTCGATAAAGTTGTGGTTACCGACATCCGGTCCTGTCCTCTTTCTGCGCTCACCTTTACCGTCACCGCTCCGCTCTCCTTCGTCTGATAGATGATACAGCCCTGTGCCGCAAGCCGCTCCAGCAGTTCTGCATGAGGATGCCCGTACCGGTTATTTCTCCCGGAAGACAGGAGGACGATTCTCGGATTCAGCTCCTGTAAGATGCTTTCCCCCGTGGAATATCTGGATCCATGATGTGCCGCTTTGAGCAGGGTGATATCCTTAAGCTTCAGACCTGCCGGCCCATTGCGTAACGCCCCGCCACCCGGTGTCTGATCATTTCCCACTCTGACAAGCTCTTCTACCCGCCGCTCTCCTTCTCCTTCCAGATCCCCGGTGAACAGTGCGGTAAAATTTCCATAAGACAGATGCAGCACCGTAGAATACGCGTTGGTATCCTCCGTCTCCCATCCTTTCTCCGGATGCAGGCAGGTTAACATAACATTACCATGCCGCAGCCGGTCCCCGTATCCGATATACCGTACCCGAACACCTGCCTCAGCCGCCCTGTGTTCCAGCTCCCGATAGCCCTCATTCCGTCCGGCTTCCCCCACATCCGGCAGATACAGTGTTTCAATGGTCATACCGCCGCCCTTCACCGCTTCCTCCAGCATGGAACAGATGCCGTTTATGTGATCGCTGTCCGGATGTGTGATCACGACGGCATCCAGACGCGATACCCCCTTATACCTCAGAAAAGGAAGGATCTGATACTCTGCCACATTGCTTTTATCCGAACTGCCGCCATCAATCAACATATGGAATCCACCACTCTCGGTCAGATAGATACAGTCGCCCTGTCCCACATCCACCATGGTGATCTGCAGCCCCCGCGGCACTCTGACACAAAAGACCAGCAGCGCACACAAAATTCCCTGCCAAAAAAGGAATTTGGGCAGTCGTTCGTTACCGACCAGAATGACCAGAAGAATCCCAAAGAAAACCAGCATCTGCCATGGTGCAGGATGGCCCGTAACCCAGGCATGGCCCGGCAGACGCTGACACAACTGACAGCATTTCTCATAGAACATCAGAAAAAGATGTACCGGATATGCCGCTGCCGCTCCCAGAGGCAGATAACATGCCGCAGCTCCCAGACTGATCAGTCCGCCCGGCAAAATCAACGTCATGCAGGGGATCACCACCAGATTCAAAAGCACGGAATAAGGCGGAAACTCATAGTAAAAGCAAAGATACACCGGCAGCGTGGATACCGATACAGCAGCCCCTGACAACAGTGCCTTTTCCACTCTGCTTTGTCCAAACAGATTCTGCTGTACTGCCGGAAGCAGTATGCCGATACCGCAGACTGCTCCGAAAGAAAACAGGAATCCGCTGTGTGTAAGATACAGCGGCCGTTGCAACAGGATAATCAATGCCGCAGCCGTCACGGCCGTCAACAGGTCAAAAGTTCTGCCAAGCAGTCCTGCCAGAAGGCGCATGGCAAACATAACATAGGCACGCACCATGGATATGCCCATTCCGGTCATCGTCCCATAACAGTACATGAGTCCGGCACACAGTATTATGTTAACTGCATAGGGCATTCTTATCCGACGAAAAAGCTGGTGACAGCCCATGCCGAGCACCGACAGATGCAGGCCGCTGACGGCAAGTATATGTATGATCCCGTTGGCCTGGTACAGTTTCCTGATCTCTGCATCCAGCATCCCCTTTTCTCCCAGGAGCATGGCCTTCATCACCGAAGCGTCTTCTTCGTTGTAACTGGCATCCAACAGCAGAGACAGATACTCCCTGATCCGGTACATGATTTCCCGGAAGCCATCATATCCACCGCTCTTTACAAGCAGTCTGCCCTCCATGATCCTGCCCTGCCGGCCCATGATCTCATAGTAATCCGCCGCATCGAATTCTCCCGGATTCGTGGCATGCAAAAAGGCCCTGTAGCTCCCGTGCACCATAACAAGACTGCCCATTTCTGGCAGTGCATCCTCCCCCATATAGCATAGAATCCCTTTGATTCCCTCCGTCCCCTCTTTTCTTAAACTGTTCTTATTCTCTTTCCAAAAATCATGTAATCCATATCCTGAAATTTTATCGGAATCCGATAAGAATCGTTCCAGATCTGCAATTTGACTTTCTTTTAGAATTACTGCATCAGATAAATGTATGACCGGCGTCCTTGTATCCCGGGACGATCGGTACTCTTTCCATTCCACATAACCGGCGGCGACGATCTGTTCCCTGTCAATACCGTCACAGACTGCCGCCTTATCCGGCCTGCAGAGCATCACGATCCAGACCGCCGCCACATACACCAGTCCAAACAGACAAAGTGGTCTCCTCAATATATCCCTCCTGTTCAATTGGCAGGCTCACAGGATCCGCTCTCCTGCACCTGCCTCCGTGGCAGACCTTCTGTGGGCCGCACACAGATTCAGGCAGCGTACGTTCCATAGGTGCCCCACATACTCCATCACGGCGAAGTCTGCCCGCTGTCCGGCGTTACCAGAAGATCCAGATTCCGCTCGAACAGTTCACTTAACTTAAATTTCTCCCGGTACGTAATACCCGTCTCTCCATCAATGGATATCTGTACCTTATTTACATTGGACAATTCCACCAGTGAATTGGTAATGGAATAAATTGTTACTTCCGCACTCACATTGTAAGGCTGGTTCAAAAAATCACTTCCAAAGTTAACATAACATATTCCGTCTTTCACCGAAACACTGATCACCTTCGTCGAAGAATTGATCGTCGGATATGCTCCCTGTGCCATGGGCCCCTTAACCAGCTGCTCTACGACCAGTTTCTCAAGGGAAATATTACTGTTATACACCACATTCCGGCGGTTTTCCTCAATCAGCCCCGTGCCATCCTCATTCGCATAATAGAGCCGGAGATTCACTTTCTCGTATGCATTGATCTCGTCGCCCGCATTTTCGATAAACGTATCCGCGGACATCGTTCCGATGGCCATGCCGTTACTGTCTGCCAACGGGTCGCCCTGTACCGTAAAGGAAACATAACTGATCTCCGGAATCTGCGTCACGGTCCTGACGATAGCCGCCCTGGTCAAGATCTCTTTCATCTTGTCCATCGCCTTATACTGTTCGTCGAAATTCAATGTGAGCTGTCCATTATCCAGCGCATACCCCAGCAGATTGAAATCATTGGCCAACGGAGCCTCGTACTCCAGTTTATCCGGAATCTGCCCCAGCTTCTTTAACATTTCCTGCAGCAGCTTCTCCGGATCGACCGTCATGCTGTCATATTCCCTCGTAAGCGTATTCGTCTCATCATTGTTAACATAATAGATCTTATAAACTTTTCCCACATCCTCCGGCACTTCCTGGCCGCATGCCACACACAGAAGCATGAGGAAACAGATGCCGGCTGTCACTGCCCTTTTTATATTCCGATTCATCGATAGCTCTTTTCTTCTCCTATGCCTGTAGGCTGTACAATTCCCTGTATCAGGTCATAAATACACAGTTCAGACAGGAATATATTTTAACGGGATCCGGATCGTAAATACGGTTCCCTGCCCCTCAATGCTCTCCGCCTTAATGGTCCCTCTGTGCATCAGGATCGCGCTTCGGGTGATGGCAAGTCCCAGTCCCGTGCCGCCGATCTCTCTGGAGCGTGATTTATCCACACGATAAAAGCGCTCGTAGATATGCTCCAGACAATCCTGCGGGATACCTACGCCCGAGTCCGCCACCTCCACCGTAAAATACTGGTGATCGGCATCCAGTTTCACCTTCACCCAGCCGTGCTCCTTATTATACTTGATCGCATTCTCCACAAGATTAGAGATGACCAGCGTCAGTTTCACCTCGTCCACAGCTGCCGTGACAGGCCTGACACTCTCATACACCACTTCCACATCCCGCTTCTGTGCAATCGGCCGCAGTCTGCGCATGATCAATTCCACCAGTGCATCAATATCCACCTCGGAAATATTCAGATCCGCCGATGTTCTGTCCATCTTCACAAGAGAAAGAAGATCCGTAATAATCTTATCCTCCCGCTCGATCTCCTCTGCGATATCCGCCATAAATTCCTGATAAAGCTCAATCGGCACATCTTTCTGACTGATCAGGGAATCCGCCAGTACCTTCATGGAGGTGATGGGTGTTCTCAGCTCATGGGACACATTGGAAACGAATTCCTGTCTGGAGGTATCCAACATCTTCATTCTGCCCAGCACCCGGTTAAAAGCGTCTCCGATGCGTTCAGTCTCCAGGCAGTCCGTTACGGAGATCGGATCATCGGTGTAACCCTCCTGCGCCTGGTTGAGCGCCTCCGTTATCTTCTCAAAAGGCTTAAACAGCCCCTTCGCGGCCAGGATCGAAACCAGCACAATAGCCAGCATCACAATGACCTCCACAAGCAGCGCTTTCCGGCTGAGTATCTCCAGGGTAGCTCCGATCGTATCGGTAGAAGCGCTCACCAGCATGACACCGCGGACGATCTCCTTTCTCTCTGCCGCCTCCGTCTTGTCATCATCCAGCGTCACCGTCTCCGTAATGGGAACCGTCATCTCCACATAACCATTGTTCTTGTCATACCGGCTTGTGTTCTCCCCCTTGATGCAGCGCACCACTTCCTCCGAAATGATCGTTTTATTCTCGCTGATGCCGTACGTGTCCTTGACGACCCTCAGGTCATTATTAATCACCAGCACCCGTCCGTCATAGAGACCGGACAGCTGGTCCAGCTCAGCATTGATCACTTCGGAAGAAGTGTCCTGCAGATAATGATAAGTTATCAGGTGATTTGCCAGAATCCGAAGCTGCGTGGAAACATCCGAGATCTTCACATTGACGGCACGCTGCTCATAATTCTGCAGGATCGCATATCGCATACTGATACAGGGTACCAGCCCTACGATAAGCAGGATCAGAAAGATTCTTGACTTCAGACTTCTTAGAATTTTAATATTACGCAGTTTATCTTTAAGCAAAATAGTATCCTACACCCCACTTAGTACGTACATAAACCGGATCGCCGGGAACATTTTCGATCTTCTCTCTCAGCCTTCTGATATGTACGTCCACAGTTCTGACATCTCCCGGATAATCATTCCCCCACACGAGTTTCAGCAGATTCTCCCTGCTGTATACCTTCCCCTGATTTTTCATCAGAAGTTCCAGCACTTCAAACTCCTTGGCTGTCAGATTAATCTCTTTACCGTCAATATAGACTCTTCTGCTGTCACAAACCAGGCGCATACCGCCCTTCTCCACGACCTTACCCGCATCTCTTGTTTCATTGCCACGGGCAGTCCTGCGCATGATCGCCTTAATCCTTGCCTTGACTTCCAGAATATTGAATGGTTTGGTGATATAGTCGTCAGCTCCATACTCGAGACCCAGGATCTTATCCATATCCTCGCCCTTGGCAGTCAACATAACTATAGGAACATTGGAAAATTCACGGATCTGCTGGCACACTTCAAATCCTGTCATCTTAGGCAGCATCACGTCCAGCAGCACCATATCATATGTATTGTTCCGTGCCAATTCCAGCGCTTCCTCACCGTCATAGGCACAATCCACCTCCATACCGTCCTGTTCCAGACTGAAACGTATTCCTTTCACGATCAATTTTTCATCATCAACCACTAATACTTTCTGTCCCATTCCCGTCCCATTCCTCTACTTTACTTTTATATAATCCTTGATTTTTGCATAGGTTCCTTCCTTGATCCCACTCACCTTCATGATATCCTCTATGGATGCAAAGCTGCCGGCCTGCTGCCTGTAAGCTTCAATTGCAGCCGCTCTTGTCGCACCGATGCCCGGAATCTCACATAACTGCTCTTTGGTAGCCGTATTGATATTGATCTTCCCGTCCGCAGAAGGTGCCGTATCATCCAAAATCTCCTCCTGCCCGTCGAGCACGCCGTACTCTGCCGCCGGATTTGCTTCTGCCTGTCCGGCAGTATCGACCTCACTCTCGTCGCCTGCCGCACCCTCCTGCCGGAAACATACCTGTTCTGTGGTGGGGATGACCAGCTTGATGCCGTCCGCCAGCTGCTGCGCCTGGTTTACATAACTTTCATCCGCTTCTTCTGTAAAGCCACCGGCCAGTTCCACAGCCTCAAATACCCTGCTGCCCGCCGGCATCTCATAGACACCGGCATTTCTCACGGCCCCGCATACATGTACACAGATCAAAGCATCCCCATCCGGCTCAGACGGATCAGCCCCGTCCTGTTCCTCCGCCTCCGGAACATTCCTGCCTGAGCGGGCTCCTTCTGATGCATCCACCGCATCTTCCTCCTCCGCCCCGGCTGTTCCGGTCCATCCGGCCTCCTGCACACGCCGCTCTCCATCTCCCGCATCCAGTATCAGCTGTTCTTTGCGGGTACAGCCACACAACACCCCCGCCAGAACAATACAGACTGACAATACAAAACATACAGCTCTCTTATTCTCTTCACACATAGATTCCTTTCCGGACTCTGCAGGCCCGCAAAGAAGTTCCCGCTATGCACTGTATTCTCATTGTAAAGTAATTTATTCCTTATGTCCACTTAAAAATCACAATTCCGGCAATGGCTACTCCCATTCCCACCAGTCTGCGCACCTCAAGAGGCTGCTTTTCCACACCAAACAGCCCAAACAGCTCGATCAGATACGCGACAATTAACTGCGATATCACAATGATCATAACGGCTCTGGCCGGTCCTAACAGCTCCATTCCCTTGATCACCGTATACGTGATGACTGCACCGATGGCACCCCCGAGAAGCATATACTTCGGTTCCACCTTCCATAACGCCGTAAAAGACGATCTGTCCGTGACAAGCCATGCCGCCAGACAGACTAAAAGTGCCGTAAACTGTACGAAAGCATTGGCCACCCAGATACTGGATGTCTTCGTCACCTGTGTATTGAATACCCCCTGTACACTCATCAGCGCACCCGACAATAATGCGATCAGAAACCCAAACATAACAGTTATCTCCTCTTAAACTATAAAATAAGACAAAGCCCTTAACATGCTTTGTCTTATTGTTTCCATTTCCTGTTCAATTATACCTGTCTGCTATAAGCCCGCTGCCGTCCATACCATCAGTTTCCGTCCGACGTTTCCTCCTCCGGTACTTCCTCATCTATATACTCCTCCGGTATTTCTTCCGGAACATCAATATACTGCTCCGTATACTCGCCCCCGGTCACCTGTGCCATGATTTTTTCAGACAGCGTTTTCAAGGCATTGTTGGCATCCTCACCTTCCCAGATCCTGGCAAACGCTATCTCCAGTTCCACCCAGAAATTGCTCGTCTCCACCAGCTTGGGCATCGGTATGGAATACTGGTACTCCTGCCAGAAAGCCGCTCTGTCCGCATCCGCATAAGTATCCCCGGCCTCGCTCGCCGGAAGCTTCCCCGTCCTTGCAAAAAGCATCTCGGAAGCATACTTTGTCAAATATACCGCAAAATCATTGGCCATTTCCTTCTTAACGGAATAACCGTTGACCACCACACACTGCGTCACGGACAACGATGCAGACTGCAGATCCTCACTCACATCAGGCAGCATGGACACTCCATATTCATAGACAAAATCACCTTCCGTCTTTGCCGCCTCGATCTTTGACAATGCATCGGATGTGGCCACCGTATACACGATCTTACCATCCATGAAATCCTGCAGCACACTGTCATAACTGATCTCCTTCGTATCGATCGAGAAGAATTGATTCAAGTCCTGGTAAACTCTCAAACACTTGATGGCATCTTCATTATAAATATGGATCGAATCTGCCCGGTCACCATTGGCTCCGCCCACATCAATGGCATCACCCACGAAGAAATAATTATAGAAAATATCCGATACATCCCATTTGAAAACCGCTTCCACCTGTTCCGGCGCATCGTATACATCCGCAAAGGTACGAATATCATCTATGGTAGCCGGCAATGCCTGCTCGACTCTCTCCGCTACCGTCTGTCCTGAAACCTCAGCCAGATTCCCGTCTTCCACCTGGTCCTGGCTGTCCTCTTCCGCTCCCGTCTCTGACGCCTGTCCGTCCTCTTCCTGCTCCGGTGACTCCTCCGCTTCCTCCTGCTGCGCCTCGATCTGCGCTCTGGCCCAATCTTCCAGATAAGTCAGATTATACAAAAAACAGCTGGTCTCATAGTAAAACGGATAGGCAATCTGCCTGTCTTTATAAGTCACCGAGCGCACAGCCGTCTCCGGAAACCACTGCTCCATGGGAAGCTCACCCTCCGGCATTCTGACTTCCGACGCCAGTCCCGCCAGATACGCCTTCTCCAGAGAATCATTGCTGACAATATACAGATCCGGTACCTCCTCTGTATGCAGAGACGCCTGGTTGACAGTTTCCAGATATTCCCGCCCTGCCGTATAGACCGGCACCACACGCACCTCATCCTGATATTCACTGTAAGCCACCACCACGCTGCTCAAATAGTCGGTCAGCGCTTCATCCGTATACCATAGATAGAGCGTCTCCCGGTGTCCAAACACAGATTCCTCCTCCGTCTCCACATCCTCCGTCTGCCGGATCGACAGTCCAAAATGCCCCGCGGCATATACCCCACCGGCACAGAGTGCAATGATCAGAATCGTGATCAATCTTTTTCTCAAAATCACTTCTATCTCCTTATTATACTGTCTTCCTGCTGCGCGCTACCGTATCGTCGCAGTCTTTAGATCATCCTGTATACTTTCCCGTAGAATTTGTACCATATCATCTACATGCTCCCTGGTGATCACCAGCGGCGGTACAAATCTGATAATATCCGATCCGGCATTGATCAGCACCAGTCCCCTGTCCATAGCCTTCTTAATGATCTCTCCCACAGGCCTGTCAAAGACAAGCCCCTGCAGCAGACCCACACCCCGGCGCGTCTTCACACAGTCGAACTCTTCCACCAGACTGTCAAGACATGCTTCCAGATATACACCCACTTCCTGCACATTCGCAAGTACATTCTGCTTCTCAAAAAGGTCGATCACCTTACTCACTGCCGCACAGGCTAACGGATTGCCGCCATAAGTGCTGCCGTGGTCACCCGCCACCAGAGAATGCGTTCCCACCTTTTCCGTCATCAGAAAAGCTCCTACCGGCACACCGCATCCAAGCGCCTTCGCCACCGTCATCACATCCGGCTTAATACCATAGCGCTGCCATGCAAACATGGCTCCGGTCCGGCCCATGCCGCACTGGATCTCATCCAACATCAGCAGGATATCCCGCTCGTCACACAGGTCCCGTACCCTGCGCATAAAGTCTTCCGTGGCCGGGTAGATACCGCCCTCCCCCTGTACCGTCTCAAAAAGGATCGCACAGGTTCTGTCCGTCACCTGCTCCAGCACGCTGTCGAAATCATTCAGATCGGCAAAACGGATATGTCCGATCATCGGCTCAAAGGCCTCCCTGTAGTGCGGATTCCCCGTCACCGACAACGCTCCCATAGTTCTGCCGTGAAAAGAATGATGCATGGCGATGATCTCATGATCCGTCCTGCCATCCTTCAAAAAGGCATATTTCCTGGCCGTCTTCACCGCTCCCTCCACAGCTTCCGCTCCGCTGTTGGTGAAAAATACCCGGTCCATGCCGGAAACTTCCTTCAGTTTTGTGGCCGCCTCGATGGCCGGCAGATTATAGTAATAATTTGAAGTATGGATGATCTTGTCAATCTGTTCCTTTAAAGCATCATTATACTCTTCATTATGATACCCCAAAGCGAACACCGCGATACCGGACACGAAATCCAGATACCGCCTGCTATCCATATCATACAGATACACACCGTCCCCCTTTTCAAATACCACCTGATAACGGTTGTACGTATGTAAAAGGGCTTTCTCCGCCTCATCGATATACTGCTGCATTGTTGTACTCATTCGCTTCTTCCTCTTCTACGCTCCATGCGCCTGTCTTTTCCGCGTCTTTGCTGCTCTCTTTGTCTTGCCTGCCGCTCCCGTATCCTTCCCTGACAGGTCGGATACCGGGCTTTCCTGTCGTTCCTTCTGTCTGACGCCTGCCCGCTATACCGTATCCTCATCTGAGATGATGGCTGTCCCGATCCCCTGGTTGGTAAAGATCTCCAGCAGCAGGCAGTGCGCAATACGTCCATCCAGAATGTGGACTCTGTTAACGCCCTCCCTGATGGCATCCGTACAGTTACTCAACTTCGGCAGCATACCGCCACCGATACAGCCGCTGCCGATCAGCTCGTCCGCCTGCGACGCCGTCAGTCTGGATATGAAACTGCTCTTATCATTGATATCCCGATAAAGTCCTTCTATATCCGTCAGGAAGACCAGCTTGTCCGCCCCCACCGCCCTGGCGATGGCGCACGCCGCATCGTCCGCATTGATATTGTAGGTCATAAACTCCAGGTCCAGTCCGATGGGAGCCACAATAGGCAGGAAATCCTTCTCCAGCAAATCGTAGAGCACCTTCGGATCCACACCGCAGATCTCGCCCACATACCCGATGTCCTCCCCGTCCGGACACTTCTTCGTACACTGCAAAAGCCCTGCATCCTTGCCGCTGATTCCTACAGCCCTGACGCCCAGCTCCTCCACCATCCGCACCAGATTCTTGTTGACTTTGTTCAGAACCATCTCCGCGATCTCCATGGTCTCCTCGTCAGTCACCCGCAGCCCGTTCACGAACCGCGCTTCCTTGCCGACCCTGCCCACCCAGCGGCTGATCTCCTTGCCGCCGCCGTGCACGATAATGGGTTTGAAGCCTACCAGCTTTAACAGCGTGACGTCCTTGATGACGTTGCGCTGCAGTTCCTCGTCACTCATGGCGCTGCCGCCATACTTTACCACAATGATCTTGCGGTTAAACTTCTGAATATAAGGAAGCGCTTCGATCAGTACCTCTGCCTTCCCCAGTATCTTATCCATTTCTTTTTGTTCCATGTTTATATCCATTCCTTTCGCTCCGCTCAAGGCACAAAACGCCATGAAAAGGGTTTTCGTGCCAAGCATTTTGTGTTATAGTTAATCTAATAATTAGGCATCCCGGTATCAATGGCTGATGCACCCACCCGTTAAGTATTGATATGCAGGTGGCCTCTTTTCAAAGGTGGGAATACCGTAGAATAGGTTCACTATGTGAGCCTGTTTTTTGTGTCTTATTGCCAATTTTGGCTTAATTTACTATTTTTCAACCTTTTCCTGTCCTTTTATATTATTTCATTTCACGAACTTTACAGCCCGCATCAGCTCCTGTAATCCGCATTGATCTTCACATACTCATAACTCAGGTCACATCCCCAGGCTGCCGCCTCGGCATCTCCCATATGCATATCCACCAACACCGTGACCTCCGGGGACGCCAGCACCTGCGTAGCCTCCTCCTCGCTGTACTCCACAGCCGCCCCGTCCTTGTAGATCAGAATACTCTTTTCCGCATTCTGGAAATACAGCTCGATCTTCTCCGGGTCAAACTGTACGCCCGAATATCCCAGCGCACATAAAAATCTGCCAAAGTTCGCATCATGTCCGAATATAGCCGCCTTGCACAGGCTGGAACCGATCACCGACTTGCTTAAAATCCGCGCATTCTCCCTGGTATCCGCATGAATCACCCTGGTCTCAAAAAGCGCAGTCGCACCTTCGCCGTCCCCGGCCATCTTCTTTGCCAGTGTGGTATTGATATAGTTAAGCGCCTCCCGGAACTTATCATAGTCCTCATTCTTACAGGTAATCTCCGGATTGCCCGCCAAACCATTGGCCAGCACCACCAGGGTATCATTGGTGGAAGTGTCCCCATCTACGGAGATCATATTGAAAGTATCCACCACATCCTCCCGCAGCGCCTCCTGCAAAAGCTCTTTGGAGATAGCCGCATCCGTGGTCACAAAAGCCAGCATGGTGCACATATTCGGATGAATCATGCCGGAACCCTTGCACATGCCGCCCACCGTCACCGTCCTGCCGCCCAGCTCGATCTGCACCGCAGCCTGCTTGGACACCGTATCTGTAGTCATAATGGCTTCCGCAGCCAGCGTCCCCGCTTCCTGCGTATCTGCTTTGGCTGCCGCCAGCTTTTCCACACCGGCTAATAGCTTATCCACCGGAATCTGATTGCCGATCACGCCTGTTGACGCCACCAGCACCGCATCCGGGGATATCCCCAGAAGCTGCGCCGTCTTCTCTGCGGTCTGTCTGCAGCAGTCATATCCTGCCTTACCGGTACAGGCATTGGCGATACCGGAATTCACGATCACGGCCTGCACAGCCGGAGAGTTTTCCACGATCTTTTTATCCCACAGCACCGGTGCTGCCTTCACCACATTGCTGGTAAAAACGCCTGCCGCCCTGCAGGATGTCCGGCTGTACACCATCGCCATATCCTTTCTGTTCTGATATTTGATTGCCGCCTCGATGCCCGCCGCCTCAAATCCCTGCGCCGCGGTGACACCGCCCTCTATAATATTCATTGCTCTGCCATTCCTTTCTTTAACTGTTCCTGTATCACCCTGCATCTATCCTGCATCATTTCCTGATATCGATCCCTGCAGACACTACAGATTTTATCATAAAGGATCTGCTGTGTTTTCACACAGTGTTCTTTATTTTAATACATTTCCCTTGTATTGGAAAGATTAATTTCACAGATTTTATGACTGATCATGTGTTTGTACGGTCCGGAATCTCTCTATACTTCCCCCTCCGCTCCGATATCCGGGATCTCCACATTAATTTCCGTCTCCCCGGCTGTCTCTCGCGGATCCGTCTGACCTTCCTTCCCTTCCTCTTCTTCCTCCCACAGCGATTCATACTCTTTATGCTTCTTATCCATATTCATCACTGCCATGTTCTTGGCCGCCTTATAGATTTCCATGTTGAAGTCCATCAACTTCTTTTCATCCGATGCAGGCACCCTGTCGCCATTGGCGATCCGTCTGGCGATCTCCAGACATTTGGCCACCTCTTCCCCATACTCCTTCATGGCCTCTCCCTGCTGCTTCGCCGACTCTGCATTGGCAATTCCGGTCTCCAGTTCAATCACCTGATCCCGCAGCTTTATATGCTCCTCAATCTGTTCCTTCACCTTGTCGATCTGCTCCTGCAGTTCCTGGGCACGTTTACGATATTCTTCCGACAGTTCAAGCACCACCCCGGAACCGCCGTTCCAGGCTTCCTCATCGGAGCCGTATTTGAATTTCGCTTCGTTCTCTTCCTTTGCCTTAAACAGCTTTCTCTGCCTGTTTTGCAGCACTTCCAGCTGCGCCGTGTACGCCTGCCTTGCCTCTTTGATCTTCATCGTTTTCTCCATTTCTGCGCTGCTTTTGTCTCAACTATGTTGAGACAAAAGCATTAAATACCTTTACAGCTTATTGAACGCCGTAATATTCTTCTCATTCAATGTAAAATCATAATAGTTCAGATCTTCCCGCTTCGTCCATCCGATCTGCCTCCAGAACGCATTGCCGATATCATTGGCGGTAAAGGCGATCAGCGATACCTTATTGATCTGCTCCGCCTTAAGCGCCTCCATACAGAAGACCACCATCTGTCTGCCGATCCCCCGCATCCGGTATTCCTCCGCCACACAGACATGATACAGACAGCCGCGCCTGCCATCATGCCCGCACAGGATCGCTCCTACAATCCTTCCGTCCTCCACCGCCACCACACTGCTGGACGGATTTCTCACAAGGAAACGCGCAACACCTTCCCTGGAATCGTCCAGGCTTCTAATGGCAAATCCCCTGATGGACAGCCAAAGCTCCTTCACGCCCTCGTAATCGTCTATTGTCATCGTCCGTACCGTCATCTTCTTTATCCATGCCTTTCTCTTATCCCAAAAATATCCCAAAAACCTGTATTTTACCGCCGCATTGGCCTCCAAATCACAAACTCTACCATAATGTCAGTGTTTACTCCCTAAAAACTCAATATCCCAATGTCCCCTCCAGCGATTCATCGTCGTCGATCCACTGCCGCACCGGAATGACCCGATAGTCGTCTTCCGTATCCCGGATGTAGACCGTCTCAATTCCGGCATTGATAATCTGCCGCTTACACATGGAACAGCTGCAGGAGTTCTTCACATATTCTCCCGTATCCGCCTCCACGCCCACCAGATACAATGCACTGCCGATCATCTTGTCCCTGGACGCACTGATGATTGCATTCGCCTCCGCATGGACGCTGCGGCACAGCTCATAGCGTTCTCCCCGTGGAATCTCCATCCTGATCCGGACACATTCCCCGATATCCGTGCAGTTCTTCCTGCCGCGCGGTGCTCCCACATAACCTGTTGATATCACCTCGTCATTTTTCACGATCACCGCACCGTAATGTCTTCTCAGGCAGGTAGAGCGCTGTGCCACCATCTTCGCCAGATCCAGATAGTAGTTTACTTTATCTCTTCTCACCATGGTTCCTTTTCCTTTCCGCTTTCATAAAAATAACCCTGCCTTTCCATAGTGTGAAAAATTTGTTTTTCGCACTACGGGAACATCGGTACCAACTCCAGCCCTTCGCTCTCCGGAAGTCCTAACATCAGGTTCATATTCTGCACCGCCTGCCCCGCCGCTCCTTTTACCAGATTATCAAGCGCACCCATCATGATGACTCTGCCGGTCCGCTCATCGATCACAAAATTGATATCCACATAGTTGCTGCCCTCCACCCACTTCGTTTCCGGACAGACACCTGCTTCCAGCACGCGGACAAATTTTTCCTGCGCATAATACCTGTCATACACCGCTCTGATCTCCTCATAAGTCGGCAGACTCTCCTGTCCGTCCGCTCTTTTTACAGGGATAAGCTTCGCATATTCCGTCACCAGTATGCCCCGGTTCATGGGAACAAGATGGGGCGTGAAATTCACCAAGATCTCTCTGCCCGCCGCATAACCCAGCTGTTCCTCGATCTCCGGCGTATGCCTGTGGTTCGCCACGCCATAAGCCTTGATATTTTCATTCACTTCACAGTACAGATTCGGCACCTTAGCTCCCCGGCCGGCTCCCGATGTTCCGCTTTTTGCATCGATAATCAGCGTGTCCGGATCGATCATGCCTTCTTTTATAAGCGGATAAGCCGTCAAAATGGAGCAGGTCGTATAGCAGCCCGGGTTGGCCACCAGTCTGGCCTTTTTCACATCCTCCCGGTTGATCTCGCACAGCCCGTACACCGCCTCATCTATGTACTGCGGAGATCTGTGCTCGATCCCGTACCATTTCTCATAGACAGGTACGCTTTTGATCCGGAAATCAGCACTCAGGTCTACGATCTTCACCTTCGATAAAATGGCATCGTTCACCACGGAAGCGCAGAATCCCTGCGGCGTCGCCGTAAAGATCACATCCACCTGCCCGGCCAGTTCTTCCATATTATCATCCATACATGCATCGTCCACAATCTGAAACAGATTCTGATAGACAGATGCATATTTCTGATCTACATAACTGCGGGAGCCGTACCATTTAATTTCCACTTCCTTATGCCCCAGTAGAATCCGCACCAATTCACCGCCCGCGTATCCTGTCGCTCCTATAATTCCTGCTCTGATCATCTTTTCCTCCATTCCGAAACACTTTGCATCCCTGTTTTTCTTGCATAATAATACACCAAAGTTGTATATTATGCAATATATTTTATTTTTAAACATTATTAATACTTAAAACATAATAAATATACACTCGCTATCTTGACCCGCGCTCCTCCTTCATCCGCTCCAGATAAGCCGTCACTTCCTCTGAAGCTCCGTCCAGCAGATAATTACGTCCGCCTGCCTGCGTTACCTGCGGACTTAAGAACATCTGCCGCAGTTCTTCACCGGTCTCCATCACTTCCTCCTGCAGTTCTCTGGCAGAGACGCGGACCGCTCCGGCTCCCATGATGATCAGCTGTTCCAGCCCGTCTGACGTGGCTACACGGACATGATGCTTTCTGCCAATCTCGTGCGTCACCTTCTCAATATACTGATCGGCAGTCTCCGCCTCCTTCGTATAAACCACATCGATATTATGATACCGGACAGTACTGCCCGGATTTCCTTTCACCTTATAAGCGTCAAATACCAGAATAAGACGTGTCTTACGATAGCCCTGATAATTGCTCAGAATATCCATCAGCCTGCCCCGGGCTCCGTCCAGATTTACCTGGGCCAGTTCTTTCAGGAAATCCCATGCAAATATAATATTATAACCGTCCACCAGAAGGTATTCTTCCCTGGACAGGCTGTCTGCCTGACCACCTGCATTCTTTCGCCGGCTGCCGCTCTCCTCCTGATTCCGCCGCTTCCCGTCTGCACCGTCTCCGGCATCGGCACGCAGCACCGTCCCCTCATCGCCGCTCCTGTCTTTTCTCACGGCACCGGAAGACCGTATGGTTCTGGCCCATCCCTGCTTCTTCCGCTCTTTTACCCCATAAGTACGGTTCATGATCTCGTCAATCTCATCCTGCCCGATTGACACTGACACCGAGCCGGATCCCTGACCATTCTTTCTGCTGCTATACCGAACCGCGTACCCGGCATCTCCTTCCCCCTGCACACCATCCGTGCGCTGCCTGCCGCCATTCTCCCCGACAGGCAGCGCACTTTCCAGATGCATATACGCCTCCACCTGATCCCAGGGCACCACAAATCCCGCCCCATGGGCACAAAAAACAGACCCGCAGGGGTTCTCCACGTCATGCTCCGCCTCGTAGCCGATGGCCGCGATCACTTCCTCCGTGTTATGGCAGGGGGCATAGCCTTTCAGTTCCGTGTGCAACCTGCCCTTTCCGCCGGAATAGGCGCGTACCTGGGCCTGATAACCCGTCATCTCGGACACCGGCACCGTGCCCCGCAGAACGGCAGACTCCCCTTCTGTCTCCGGCGCTTCAAATTTCCCCGACCGGCTCTGCATATCGGTCATGCCCCGGCCGATCAGAGCCAGCGGCAGTTCCAATCGAAAGGAATAGACCGGCTCCAACAGCACACTCTGTGCCCTGCACAGCCCCTGTCTGACTGCCCGGTAAGTGGCCTGCCTGAAATCTCCGCCCTCAGTATGCTTCTTATGAGCCTTCCCCGCTGCCAGCGTGATCCGCATATCCGTGATCGGTGCCCCCGTCAACACCCCCGGGTGCTCCCTTTCCTCCAGATGGGTCAGCACGAGCCGCTGCCAGTTCCGGTCCAGATCGTCTTCGCTGACAGCCGTGGCAAACTGCAGCCCGCTGCCCGGATCACCCGGCTCCAGGATCAGGTGCACCTCCGCGTAATGCCTGAGCGGCTCGAAATGACCTACGCCTTCCACCCTGTCGATGATCGTCTCCTTGTAGACGATACTGCCCTCCTCAAAAGTAACCTCCACGCCAAACCGCTCCCGGATCAGATTACGCAGCACCTCGATCTGCACCTCACCCATCAACTGTGCATGAATTTCATTCAGCTGCTCTTTCCAGACAAGATGCAGCTGCGGCTCCTCTTCTTCCAGTTGACATAACTTCTCATACATGCGGTGCACATCGCAGTCCTCCGGCAGACCGATCCGATAAGTCATCACCGGCTCCATCGCCGGCAGCACCGTTCCCTGCTCTGCCCCCAGTCCCTGTCCGCAGAAAGTTGAAGTCAGACCCGTCAGTGCACAGACCATCCCCGCACAAACCTCCTGCACCGCCGTGTACTTACTGCCGGAGTAGATGCGGATCTGGTCTGCCTTCTCCTCCCACGTCGTAACCGCACCGCCAGTGTTTTTGCTGTTGTCCATCCCGGAACCCACACTGCCGGCACCGCCATCTTTGCCACTGTCGAATACGCTGCTGTCAAAACTCCCACAACAATTGCCGGCAGATATCATCTGCTTCACGCGCAACGTGCCGCCCGTCACTTTCACATAAGTCAGCCGGCTTCCCTGCGCATCCCTGGCGATCTTATAGACCCGCGCACCGAATTCCTGTCCGTATGCCGGCATTTTTGCATAAGTATACAGTCCGTCCAGCAGACTGTCGATTCCCTCCACCCGCAGAGCGGATCCCATATAACAGGGAAAAAGCCGCCGTTCTTCGATCAGTCCGGCGATCACCTCATCCTCAACAGGTGCTTCCGTTTCCAGATACTGCTCCAGAATCCCTTCGTCACAGACCGCAACTTCCTCATAGAAAGCCTCATTCCTCTGCCCGAACCTGACGATCCTCTGATCCAGTTTCTCTTTCAATTCCGCCAGAAGCCTGTCACCATCGGTACCCGGCTGGTCCATTTTATTGAGAAAAAGAAAGACCGGCACCCGGTAACGCTCCAGAAGACGCCACAGCGTCAACACATGCCCCTGCAGACCGTCCGCAGCGCTGATGACCAGCACCGCATAGTCCAGCACCTGCAGCGTCCGTTCCATCTCCGCTGAGAAATCCACATGTCCCGGCGTATCTAACAGCGTGATATCCATTCCATGCCACTGCACCTGCGCCTGCTTGGAAAAAATGGTGATGCCCCGGTCACGTTCCTGCACATCCGTATCCAGAAAAGCGTCTCCGTGGTCCACACGTCCCAGCTTACGAATCTGCCCACATGTATACAGAATGCTCTCCGCCAGCGTCGTCTTTCCGGCGTCTACATGGGCCAACAGACCGGCACATATATGTTTTGTTGGCTTTTGAGACTTCTTATCCTCCGCCTGTTCGCCCATAAGATTTCTCCTCCCGTGAAAAATACTTCATTTAGTATATCACAAGAGGAGGATATAGTGATGAAAAAAATTATTTTCAATCCGCAAACAATACAATCTTCTGCGCAGTTCTGTTCTCGTCGCTCCAGATCAGGCAGCTGCTGCCAACCTGAACATCCTGCAGCGTCACCACATTTCGCGTTAAGAAGGGCAGGATCTCACAATCCATCGGAACCAGGTACTGTATTCCGTTATTCCCGGACAACAGATAGCTGCCGTCCGGCTGCTCTTCCATTGCCGTCACCTGCAAATAATCAGGAAGCCGCAGATCGCCTGGAATCTTACACAGAATCAGGGAAGCATTCACGATGGGCGGTTCGCTCATCGTTGCAGCGGGTCCGATATAAGCAAATACCGCTTCCCCTTCGTTAAGCTCCGAAACCTCAACCGGATAGCCGTTTTCCCCGTCCAGGATTCTGGTATGTTCCGGATCCACAGTGATCACCATCTCTCCACGGAATGACACATCCGCACGGTTATCGATCACCAGATTGCCATCCTCTATGCGCAGGATCGGCCCCCACACTCTGATCGAAGCGCTTTCACCTGCCAAAGCGACATCCTCTTCGTTCTGCAGTTCTGCAGACTCTTCCATACCCTCCTCCGAAGGTGGCTGACTCTCCTGCCCCTGGGAATCTGTCGGCGGCCGATCTTCCTGCTGCTGATCCGTTTGATCCTGCTGCTCTTTTGACGGCTGGCCCTCCTGCTCCTGTTGTTCTGACGCCTGCTGCCCGTCCTGTACCCGTGTTTCTTCCGGTGCTCCACATCCTGCAAGTGTCACCAGAAGCATGGCACTCCCAAGCAGGCACATCATTTTCTTAGTCATTTTCATTTGCCTGTTATCCTTTCAGCTTCCATAAGTACTCATATCATATCGCTTTATGAGTCCGTCAACATAACAATATTATTATAAAGTAAAAATGGATTTTTAATTCTAAATTAATTCTTAATGTTTCCGTAATCAAATAAATTTCCCGACCACTCGCCGGATGAAGTCTTTTATCCTCTTTGTAAGAATCAAAATTTGCAGGATTAAACAGCTCTTCCATGCTCACTCCTTTAGAAATACTTATAAATGAAATCAAATGCTCATTTATCCACATCCAACGACAGCTTGAGTTTTGTTGATATTATAACAGGTTATTAGAGAAACTCCCACGATTATTATAAGTAAAAAGCAGGCTGACAAACCTCCTTCGTCCATCACCCTGCCATATAAACCTGATGTTATTCTCCTGTCCATATATTATAAAATCTGTAACATTTTCAAAATCCAGTATACTACCCCCAGCGCCCAGCTTGTAAAAATCCCATACAGGATCACCGGCCCGGCGATGGTAAAGATCTTACACCCGATCCCGAACACCTGTCCTTCCTTCTGGTACTCGATCGCCGCCGAGGCCACCGAATTGGCAAAGCCCGTGATTGGCACAAGTGCACCGCCGCCGCCCCACTCCACCAGTTTCGGATAAATATTAAATCCCGTCAGCAGCACACTGAGGAGCACCAGCAGCATGGAACACCAGGAGCCCGCCGTCTCCTTGTCCAGCCCCATCGTATTCGTGGCATAGTTCAAAATAAACTGCCCCAGCAGACAGATGATGCCGCCTGTCACAAATGCCTTGACCATGCGTACCGGCAGGCTGTATTTCGGCGTCACCTGCTCCACATGCTGTCTGTACTCCTGCTCCTTTTGCTGTTGTACCGTTTTTGGTCTGTCCTGATTCTGTGCCATACTATTCCATTCCTTTCTACTACAATATATTTATGGTTAATATCCCTTATTCTAATGTCCTTACAGCCGCATCAGCATTAACATCACTGCATCATCCCCCATACAGATACACCTGCTGTGTAAAATAGACCAGACTGCCCACCAGTTTCCCCAACGCCACCGCCAGGATCGCAAATCCAAGCCCGTGCCGGAATCCAATACGCCGCGCAAAAATCGGTATCGTGTTGAGCATTTCCGCGATGGCCAGCGCAAGACACCCCACAAAGATACCGGCGAATACTCCAAATACCAGTAAAAAGACCGTCCCAATCAGGTTCCACACGCCTTCTGTCGCCCCGCTGCCAAACACCGCATGCTCCCGCACAAACTCTCCGATCATTCCCCAGTCGCCAAACACACTGAAAAAACCGCCAAACAGCGTCCCAAACACCACCATCTCTTCCAGCACGAAAATCTTCCGTGCCACATGCATTTTTCCCGCAAAACGCGGAATCAATCCCACGGAGATCAACACCGTAAATACACCCGCCGATACGATCAGACCGCTGCTGACACCGATAATACCCAATAAGATCTGTTTAAGCAGCATCCGCCTACGTCTCCTTTCCGTTACTGCTTTCACGATACGTCTATCGTTTTACCGCAAACCTGCTCTTTTCACTGTACATCAATCGTCTTTCCTTCTCTATCCGCAGTCGCGATCAGCGCCTTATTCACATCCTCCTCATAAATACGCATCTCCACTTCAATAGGTGTCGGGTCCCTGGTGATGCGCCTGCCGCCGATATGGTTAAAGAACACGATGATACCGATTGCCAGCCCGGCCGAGTAAGCCAGTTCCAGGATCCCGTATCCGTCTCCCGGCTGTCCCATCACCATCTCATACATCTTGGAAAAAACATCGTTGATACCGATATCGTTATGAAAGGCCATAATCGTGAACGACGTACCAAAAAAGCTGACCATCGCCACAAAGGCCAGCTTTACCCACTGGACAAAACCTTTATGTTTATCCACATCGATGTATTCTATCAGCGTCTCGGCATCTCCGATACTTGAAACACTGACATTGGGGCAGACTTTTTCAATTTCCTCGATCACCTTAAGCAGACTGATCACCTGCCGCTTCGGCCCATCCTTTTTAAAATGATGCAGCTTAATAGCCTTAACTTTGGCCAGCACATGTTCGTCACTGCAGGTCAGGCTGCCGATATCCTTCACATACACATCTTCAGACTGCAGCTCTACATTTTGCTCCGCATTAATATAGATCGTCGCATTCATATTTGACATACCTTTGAATCCTCTGCCTTTTCCATAACAAATTCATTTCCTGATCCCTGCTATAGTATGCCGGACCTCGCACAATTTTATGCGTACTTCCTTCCATTTCCGCCCCGCTTTTCTGAATCACCGGCTTTGGACGCTTTGGATGCGGCAAATTATATTTACAAATATCCCGCCTTATGCTATATTCAATCATAGTGAGAGTATCGTTGTAACGCATGAAAGTAAACCTGTATTCTGCGGTTATCCACTATATCATTTTCAGAAAATCCCCGGAGGTCTGTTTTATGAATAAAAAGCTAAAGAATGATTCTGTAGATCAGCTGTTTAATGCCGTACTCTGTCTGAAAACAAAAGAAGAATGCTATACTTTCTTTGAAGATCTGTGCACTGTCAATGAGCTGCTCTCTCTGTCGCAGCGTTTCGAAGTGGCTGCCATGTTGAAGAGCCATAAAACCTATCTTGAGATAGCCGAAAAGACCGGAGCATCCACTGCCACAATCAGCCGCGTCAATCGTTCTCTCAACTACGGAAATGATGGTTATAATATGATATTTGAGCGTCTTTCATAAAGAAACCAAACCGTAACCGGCCTGTGGCTCACCGCGCAGGCCATATCCATGTGTATATTTCCATATACATAGTTGGGCGGACAGATCTTCCAATAAGATCTGTCCGCCCTGTCTTACACACCATCGTCTTACATTCCGCAGTTTCTGCCGACTTTATCCGTCAATATTGATCAGGCCCATCGGATCAATGTATTTCTCTTCATACATAATCTGATAGCCAAGTTCCGTGTTGTCTTCCCCAATCACATACAGAATGGCTCCTCTGACCACTTCATCGCCTTCCCTCACCATAACGTCACCGTCGTTGCGGTAGATACTGTTGTACCCGTTGCCATGATCGATCTTGATACAATGAAGATAGCCACTGTCCGTTGTAATGGAAATGATCGTACCGTCCGCAGAAGCTATAACACTGCTTCCCTCGCTTCCACTTAACTTAACCATGGGATTCTCCCCGTCATCCTCCTCTAAGGACGCCGAAGAAGAGAGCGGAAATCCAACCGGCATATGAGCCTGGGCCCGTTCCTGTTCCAACGCTTCCTCTTCTTCCACCTTCTGGTTGATCGTGTCACTAAGTATAGTAACCTTGTTCATCAACTCCTCCCTGAGTGAAACAAGATCCGCTTTCTCTTCCGTCAATTCTTCAATACTCCGCTTCTGCTGTTCTGTCTCCGCCATCAACACCTCTATCTTCTTGTCACTCCGATAGCAGATTACCGAGAGAACCACCACCACCGCCAGTCCAATGATCACTACCGATTCTACCAGATGCGGCCCAAACCCCATCTGACGGATGCGTCCTTCCTTGGAATCCATGAACAGCATTAACATGTAATTTGTTTTTCTTTTTCTCCTGCTGCCTTCTGCACTCAATAAAAATCACCTCCGGCCACATATTTATTTATGATCAGTCCGCTTTGAACTGTCAATAAGCTCCCGGGACCTCTTTCCTTCCAAAAAATTCCCAAAGGCTTTATTACCCTATTTTAGCATAACCAGCATGTAGATGACAATCTATGTTTACATAAGACTACATTAAAGCCAAACTTCCCAAAGTTACAGTTCTTCCAACAAAAAACCTTCCTTTGCAAGCGCCTTCATCACCCTGTCCAGAGTCTCCTCCTGTTCGGCTTCGATCGTATGAAAATGCACCCCCTCCGTCAAATCCGTCAATGGTTTCGTTCCATACGTTTCAACCCGGTTCATAAACTTTCTCACATCCGCACGATTGTGGATCACCAGTTCGCCCACGATCTGTCCATAGATCGCATGTTCTATGATTACATTCATCACTCTTCCGCCGGCGTCCACGATGCAGTCCAGCTCCCGCAGGATATCTTCCCTGCTGTGCTTCACCTTGACCACTCTTCTGTACATTTTCTCTGCCTGCACCGGCTCATAGAGAAGATATCCCCTGTTCGTGGACAGAATGTTTTGATAGGAAGTACGCAGCAGCGCTATATCCTGAACGATCACCTGTCTGCTGACCCCCGTGCGCTTTGCCAGTTCGGTTCCGGAAACCGGTACACTTTCTGTCTGCAGGATCTGTATGATCCTGTTTCTCCTTGCCTCGCCGTCCATAAACTGCATCCCCTCTTCCCCACAATCGAAATCCAACAGGTTAATATCTGTTTCCTATCATAATTGACTGAATTATAAAAAACAATGCTTTACATTTGGCGAGACATGTGCTATTCTATCAATGTTGACAAAGTCAGCTTATTTATAATTTTTTGGAGGTATGTACGATGAACAAAGGTACAGTAAAATGGTTCAACAACCAAAAGGGCTACGGATTCATTTCCGATGAGCAGGGTAACGATGTTTTCGTTCATTACTCAGGACTTAACATGGAAGGCTTTAAATCTCTTGAAGAAGGCGCTGCTGTTGAGTACGAAGTAGTTAATGGCGAAAAAGGTCCTCAGGCCGTAAACGTAACAAAATTATAAGAGACATCGTTCTTATAATCTCATAATCAGTATTACGATGTGCCTGTTCTTAAATATAATATAAATCAAGAAATTCTTGAAAATAGAAATATCTTTATTTGCATTTTATTTGGAATTTGCAATATTGTCATCACGGATTAAGAAAAACAACTCCTCTGGCAGGGGTTGTTTTTTTATTTCGCAAAACCAATCCCATGAATAAACAGCCGGAGAACCAGCCATGTCATTCCGTTAACATTATCGGACGCCGGGAGGGACATTGAATATCCTAGTACTACCTTGCGGAAATTTCGGTGAACT